>Ga0302276_10000121_pt1 | contig 67291 bp, 72 predicted proteins | sample III_Bog_N2_3_FD_198768 | JGI IMG/M metagenome (GOLD analysis project Ga0302276, IMG submission 198768) | Peat permafrost microbial communities from Stordalen Mire near Abisko, Sweden - III_Bog_N2_3 | ecosystem: Environmental > Terrestrial > Soil > Wetlands > Peat | place: Sweden: Abisko...
AAGACCCGCTTGGCACCCTGGATTTTTGGGTGAATTCTGGGTGAGTCACTCTCGATCGGCGTCGAAAACATTGGACTTACGTCGTCCAAGTCGGGTCAGCTTGACGTGGTTTTGGGATTCTCGGGGAAAAATGAAAACCCCCGAAACCTAATGGTGTCGGGGCTTTGGACTGGAGCGGGCGAACGGGATCGAACCGTCGACGTTCAGCTTGGGAAGCTGACATTCTACCACTGAATTACGCCCGCCTGGGCTGCCTCCATCCTACTGGAGGCGGCCCGGGAATGCCAGTCCCAGTTTGCGCAGGCTACGGCGCCTGGAGGGCCGCCAGCCGGGCCCGCACCCAGTCCACCAGGGGCTCGCCGCCCAGCACCCGCTGCTCGGCCACCCACAGGGGCAGGGCGCCGGGCGGGGTGGGGCCCAGCTTGGCGGCGTCCTTTTCGGTGCACACCAGGCCGGTGGCGCCGACGGCCCGGGCGGCTTCCTCCAGGCGCTGGTACTGGCGGAGGCTGAGGGCCTGGTGGTCCCGGAAACTGCAGGTGCCGAGCCAGGGCAGGCCCGCCAACAGCAGGTCGGCATAGAAGGCCTGGGGGTGGCCCAGGGCGCAGAAGGCGAACAGAGGACCGGGTGGTGGCGCCGGCAGGTTCAGGCGCTCCCCGGTGCCGTGCCGGCGCAGGGCGCCGATGCGGAAATCCACCCAGAACACCGGGGCCCCCGGGGCGCCCCAGCGGGCCCACCAGGCCAGGATCGCGGAGCGGTCGGCCCGGCCGCCACGGGTCACCACCAGGCAGGAGGCGCGCGCGGCGCCGGCCATGGGTTCGCGCAGATCGCCCAGGGGCAGCATGCGGCCGTTGCCCCAGCGGCGGACCCCATCCAGGAGCAGCAGGTCCAGGTCCCGGTGCAGGGCCCGGTGCTGGAAGCCGTCGTCCATGATCAGCAGGTCCGGGGCGGGCTCCAGGGCCATGGCCCGCAGCGCCGCGTGGTAGCGCCGGCGGCCCACCACCACCCGGCCCGGGCCCAGGCGCCGGGCCATCATCAGCGGCTCGTCCCCGGTCTGGGCCGGATCGGAGTCGGGCTCCACCCCCATGGGATCCAGGGTCCGGCGGCCGCCATAGCCCCGGGACACCAGGACGGCGCGCCGGCCGGCGGCGCCCAGGGCCTCGGCCAGGTGCAGGGCCACCGGGGTCTTGCCGGTGCCGCCGGTGGTGAGGTTGCCCACCGACAGCACCGGCATCGGCACGCGCGCGACCCGCTCGGGATGCCGGTCGAAGGCCCGGTTGCGCAGCCGCACCACCGCACCGTACAGGGGGGCCAGGGGGGCGAGAATCCAGCGGAACCAGGGCATGCTTCCAGCATAGCGGTTAAAAAGGCGGAAACGTTGCGCGCGGCCGGTTCCGCCGGCGGCCAATGCAGGCTATGGTAAGTTCTAATTCCGGTTGCCCATGTCCGATTCTGGTTTCATAGGTCAAAGCAAACTCTCCTTCAAGGAAGGGGAGACGGTGTACCACAAAGGGGACATGGCGCAGCAGATGTACGTCATCCTCAGCGGTCGGATCCGCATGTACGTGGGTTCCGAAGCCCAGGGCGACTGGGTGGAGGAGCTGGCCAAGGGCGATTTCTTCGGCGAGGGCAGCCTCCTGGAACCCATTCCCAGGATCCACACCGCAGTGGCCCTGGAGGATTCGGACGTGGTGGCCATCTCCCGGGGCACCTTCCTGCGCATGATCCGGCAGAATCCGGAAGTCTCGGTGAAGATGATGCAGCGCCTGGCCCAGCGCAACCGCGAACTGGCGGCCAAGGTGGAGGGCGAGGGTGGGCGGACCCCGCGGGCGACCGCCGGCGGCGGCACCAGCGTGAGCCTGGTGTCGGTGATCTCTGGCCGCAAGTTCAAGATCCTGTCCCACGGCGCCCTGGTCGGCCGGTTCGACCCCAACACCAGCATCCACCCGGACATCGATCTCACCGACGAGGATCCCCAGCTGAGCGTGTCCCGGCGTCACGCCCGCATCCTGTGCGAGCACGGCCGCTACTTCCTGGTGGAGGAGAACGGGGTGGCCAACGGCACCTACATCAAGGGCGACCGCCTGGCCCCGGGCGACACCCGGGAGCTCATGCCCGGCGACCGGGTGGGCTTCGGCATGGTGGTGCTGTTCTTCGAAAAGGGCAACCCATGAGCATGAAGGTGAATGTCTGGCGGGACGAGCACGGGGTCACCTGGGAGCTGGTGGTGCTGGCCCTGGACGAGGTGGGCGGGGCCTGCATCGTCCGGGAGGGCTTCAACAGCCTGGACCGGGCCGACGGGGACATGCGCGAAGGGGTGGAGGTGATCGCCCGCTTCGGCGCGGTGGAGGACGCCGAAGCCTTCCTGGAAGAGGAAGGCTTCAGCCGCCTCGACTGAACGGATCACTCCTGGACGATTTGTAGCACCGTTTCGCCCCAGGTGTCCTGGACCCGTTCGGCGATCCGCAGCAGCTGGATCCAGCGGCGCACCGCCAGGACGAAGACGACGGCCATGAACAGTCCGGGAATGATGGTGATCCAGGCATAGCGGGCCTTGTCCATGCGGATCAGCATGCAGGTGCAGATGATCAGCCCGCAGGCGGCCAGAAGCTGGTTGCTGATGCCGAACAGGGGCCAGATGGTGCCGATGTCGTCGGTGTAGCGATGGCCATGACGAACAGCTGGTCGTCCGGGATGCCCCGGTGATAGGCCCGGATGCTGGGGGGCGAATCCAGCTGCCAGGCCACCAGGTCCCTCAGGCAGGCGAAGCCCCGGGTGTATCCCTTGACCGGCCGCTGGGTCCAGATATGTTCGGTCAGCGCCAGCAGCAGCTGTTCCAGCCGGCCATCGGGTACGCCAAGGGTCCATCCGTCGATAATTAGTTAATTACGGATGGACCTCGCAGGTTCCCGGTGCGCCCGGGAGGGCGGGCTACTTGCCGATGCCCAGGGCCAGGGCGGCCTTGGTCAGTTCCGGCACCACCTCGAACAGGTCGCCGACGATGCCGTAGCTGGCCAGCTTGAAGATCGGCGCGTCGGGGTCCTTGTTGATGGCCACGACGACCTTGGAGCCGCTCATGCCAGCCACGTGCTGGATCGCGCCGCTGATACCGCAGGCGATGTACAGGGTGGGGCTCACCACCTTGCCGGTCTGGCCCACCTGCATGCTGTGGGGGATGCCCCAGCCGGCGTCCACCGCCGCCCGGGAGGCGCCGACCACCCCGCCCAGGGCCTCGGCCAGCGCCTCCAGGATCTGGAAGTTGGCGCCGTCCTTCAGGCCGCGGCCGCCGGAAACGATCACGTTGGCCTCGGTGAGGTCGAGCTTGGCGCCGCCCTTGGCCAGGATCTCCTTCACCACGGCCAGGAAGCCGCCAGTTGGAGCGGCCAGCTGTTCCACCACGCCGGCCCGGGGGCTGGGGGTAGCGGTGAACACGTTGGGACGGGTGGTGGCGACCTGCACCGGGCTGTGGAAGGCCGAGGTGGCGAAGGCCTTGCCGGCATACACCGGGCGCACGCAGGTGAGCTTGCCCTCGGCCAGGGCCAGGCCGGTCACATCGGCGGCATAGCCGGCTTCCAGGCGGGCGGCTACCCGGGGCAGCACGTCCTTGCCGGTGGCGGTGGCGGCGGCCAGCAGTACGGTGGCGCCCTTGGCGCGCACCGCGTCGGCGATGGCCTGGGCGTAGCCGTCGCTGGAGTAGGCGGCCAGGCTGGGCGCCTGCACCTGCAGGATGGCGTCGGCGCCGTACTGGGCCGCGGCTTCGGCCCCCGCGCAGGCGGCGCCCACGAACAGGGCGCCCACCTGGAGCCCATTGCTGTCGGCCAGCAGGCGGGCCTCGGACAGGGCTTCCAGGGAAGGCTTGCGGATGCTGCCGTCCTTCAATTCACAATAGACCAGGATCATGATGACCTCTTCAACACAGGGGAATGGCATGGGGAGCGTCGGAGGCGTCCAGGGCGACGCGGCGGCGGATGGTCGGATGGGCAGATGGGGCAGGGGCTACAGGACCTTGGCCTCGTCCCGCAGCAGGCCCAGCAGGGCCGCGGCCTGGGCGGCGGGGTCGCCCTCGAGCTTGCGGCCTTCGGGACGGGTGGGCGGCAGTTCCAGGGCCTGGACGGTGACCAGGGACGCCTGGGCCCCGGCTTCCACCTCGGCGATGGTCTTCTTCTTGGCGGCCATGATGCCCTTGAGGTTGGCGTAGCGAGGCTCGTTCAGGCCGCGCTGGGCGGTGATCACCGCCGGCAGGGTGCCTTCCAGGACCTCGGTGCCGGCATCGCCTTCGCGCTCGGCGCGGAAGCCCGCGTCCACCAGCTCCAGTCTGGTCACCACGTTGGCCTGGGCCAGGCCCAGGAGCTCGGCCAGCATGGGCCCCACGCAGGCGTTGTCGCCGCCGAAGCCCTTGTTGCCCAGGAGGATCAGATCGAAGGCCTGGTCCTTGGCGAAGGCCGCCAGGGTCCGGGCAATGGCCGTCGGGTCGTCGGTATGCTCAGACTTCAGCAGTACCGCGTTCTGCACGCCCAGGGCCAGGGCGCTTTGCAGTACGGCCTTGGCCCGGTCGCCGCCCACGGCCACCGCGGTCACCTCCGCCTCCCGGGACTCCTTCAGGCGCAGGGCCTCCTCCAGCGCATATTCGTCATAGGGGCTGGTGATCCACTTCACGTCGCCCAGATCCAGGGAACATCCGTCCGGGGCAACTTTGATCTTGGTCTCGGTGTCGGGCACCTGCTTCAGGGCGACAAGAATCTTCATGAAACGCTCCGGGGATGAAAGAGGTAGGCCGCCCTTGCGCGGCCGCATCGAATCCGATTCTATCGCCGGCCCCGCCTCCTGTCCCAACGGAACATCCGCCTGGGCGCCAGGCTGGCTTCGACCCTACACTGGCACCATCATCCGGGGGGCATCGCTTGGGCCTGGTGCCGATCATGCAGCGCATCGGGTCGCGCCTTCTGCTGGCGGGCCTGGTGTCGGCCGCATGCCAGGCTGTGCCACCGGTTCCGGTGGCCGAGGCGGCCCGGGCCGATCCAGCGGCGCCACCGCCCGACTACACCGGGGATCCGGACGCCCAGGAACGCCTGGGGCTGCTGCTGGAAGCCGCCGTGCGCGCCACCGAGGCGTTCGGCCCGCTGCCGCCGGGGCCCTGGACCCTCGCCCTGCATGGGACGGACGCGGACTTCGAGCGGGCGACCGGCGCGCCGCCGGGGCGGGCCGCGGCCTGGCTGGGCGCCACCCTGCACCTGCGGCCCTGGCTCCGCCTGCGCCAGCGCGATCCGGGGGCGCTGCTGCGGCACGAGCTGACCCACCGGCGGCTGCGGTCCCTGGGGCTGGCCCGGTGGCGGGAGGAGGCCAACTGCCTGTGGGCGGAAGGCCATGCCCGGCCCCCGGTCCGGTGGCCCGCGGATCCCCCGGCGGCCACCCAGACCTGGCTGGACCGGGCCCTGGCCGGCGGCACCACCGCCACCCAGCTGGCGGCCTATCGCTGGCTGCGGGCCTGGCTGCAGGGGGAGTCGGCCCTGGCGCCGGCGGCGCCGCCGCCGCGATTGCCGGCCGGGGACCCCTGGATCGCGGATCCGCCCGGAGCGCTTCCGGACGCCGGTCTCCCCGCCCCGGACCCACCGAGGCCGGAGCGGCCGGCCGGAGATCCGCCGAAGGATGAGCAGCCGGCCAATGGCCCGGCGAGGGCAGAGCAGCCGGTGAGAGACCCGCCGAAGGATGAGCAACCGGCCGTGGACTCGGCGAGGGCAGAGCAGCCGGCCGCGGATCCGGCCGTAGCCCGGACCGTGCGGGTGACCTGGCCGCCGGAACGCATGCCCCGGACCCTGGTGGTGCAGGGCGAGCCCCTGGCCTGGCGTCCCGGGCTGACCCGCTACTGGCGCGGCACGGTGCGCTTCGGGCCCGGCGCCCCGGTGACCCTGCTGGAAGGGGAGGTGGGGCTGCGGGCCGGAAGCCGGGGCTGGAGCCTCACCTGGACGCTGCCGGCGGAGACCTGGATCGCCGCGGCCACGGCGGGGGAGCTGGGCGAGGCGGCCCCGGTGGAAGCCAAGCGGGCCCTGGCCGCGGTGCTGGCCCTCTGGCTGCGGGCCCACCCGCAGGGCAACCACCCGGACGGCACCTTCTGTCCGCTCACCCACTGCGCCGTGGTGCGGGGCCAGCCGTCGGTCGCCACCCTGGCTGCCGTGGCCCGGCGCCCACGGCTGGATCTGGACCCGCGCTGGGCCTTCTTCACCAGCTCCTGTGGCGGGGTCGCCCTGAGCCCCCGGGCGGTGTGGGGGGCGGGGCCGGACCGGGCCGGGACCGTGCTGCGGGTGCCCGGGGACCGTTGGGCCGACTGGGAACGCACCCTGTCCGCCGCCCAGGTGGCGGCCCTCAAGGCCGCGGTGCCGCCGGGTCTGGCCCCGGGCCAGGCGGGACTGCGCCTGGGCGCTTCCGGTCCCTATCCGGTGGAACGGCTGCGGCTGGAGGCCGGGCGCCGGTTCGGCTGGACCATCTGGCCCAGCAACGCCTGCTCCGGCACCGTGGACGCCGCCGGCGCCCTGCATCTGTCCGGGCATGGCCTGGGCCACAACACCGGCTTGTGCCTGGCCACCGCCCGCTGCCGGGCCCTGGCCGGGGCCAGCGCCGAGGTGATCCTGGCCCAGGCCTTCCCGTAGTTCCTATCGGCCGCGCTACCATGAGGCATGGAACAGCATCTCTTTTCCGGCAGCCTGGTGGTCACCGGGGGCGGCACGGGCGGGCACTACTTCCCCGCCGTCGCCCTGGCGGAAGGGGCCCGGGAACGCTGGCCCGATCGGCCCATCGCCTTCGTTGGCGCCCGCCGCGGGATCGAGGCCCGGCTGCTGCCCCAGAGTCCATGGCCGCACCTGCTGCTGGACGTGGAAGGCTTCGTGGGGCGGTCGCCCCTGGCGACGGCCCGGGCGGCCTGGAAGCTGGCCCTGGCCCGGCACCAGCTCAAGCGCCTCTGGCGCCAGCATCGGCCCTGGGCGGTGATCGGCACCGGCGGCTACGGCGCGGCCCCGGCCCTGCTGGCGGCCCGGGCCCTGGGCATCCCGTTCTTCCTGCACGAATCCAACGCCCACCCGGGCCAACTGGTGCGGCGGCTGGCGGCGGCGGCGGCGGGGGTGTGGTGCGGCATGGACGCGGTGCGCGGCCATCTGCCGGGCGCCCGCTGTGTGCTGGCCGGGACCCCGGTGCGTTCGGTCTTCCTGCGCGCGTTCAGCCCCAGCGCCGAGCTCCAGCCGCCGTACCGCCTGCTGGTGGTGGGCGGCAGCGGTGGCGCCCGGGCCCTGAACGCGGCGGTGCTGGCCATGGCGCCGGAGCTGCTGGAGCGGTTCCCCCAGTGGGACCTGCTGCACCAGGCCGGGCCGGAGCTGTTCCAGGCCCTGGCCGGGACCGCGCTGCACCCCCGGCACCGGATGGTGCCGTTCCTGGACGGCATGGACCGGGAACTGGAGGCGGCCAGCCTGGTGCTCAGCCGCTCCGGCGCCAGCACCTGCGCCGAACTCAAGGCCTGCGGCCGGCCCGCGCTCATGGTGCCCATGCCCGGCAGCGCCGGGAACCACCAGGTCATGAACGCCCAGGCCATGGTCGCCGAGGGGCGGGCCGCGCTGGTGCTCCAGGGGCCCGGACTGGACCGGGAACTGCCGGCGGAGGCGGCCCGGCTCATGGCCCAGCCCGGAATCCGGGCCGGCATGGCCCGTCCCGAGCCGAACCGGGCCGTCGCCCTGTGCCTGGAGGACCTGGCCGGCCACCTGGGCTGTTAAGCCAGTGCAAGGGAATAACCCAGACCCTTGGTGCGGGTCCCGGCATAAAGGGCCGTAGCGGAATGCGAAAATGGCAAGGGTATTCCGCAACGGCCCCTAAAAATCACCGGACGGCCCAGCCCGTTGCCCCCGGATGCCCTACACTAGGGCCATGCATCAGCGCTCATGGCTTTCCCTTCTGACGTTGCCTCTGGTGACCGCGTTCACCTACCCGGTGGTGTTCCAGCCGGTGCGGGACACGGGCCGGACCGAGGTCCAGGCCCCGTCCCAGGATCCTCTGACCGGTCTGTCGGACATCCAGGATGTGCTCACCCTGGTCAAGGACAACTATGTGGACAAGCCGGACATGGAAAAGGTCATCAGCGGCGGTATCCAGGGCGTGCTGGAGCGGGCGCACCCGTTGAACGCCTTCCTGACCCCCGAGGACCTGCACCTGCCGGATCCCGGGCCGGCCGGCATCGGCATCACCGTGGTGAAGCGCCAGATCTATGCCCAGGTGGTGGCAGTGGTGCCCGGTAGCCCGGCCGCAAAAGCGGGCTTCCAGGTGAGCGACATGGTGCGCAAGCTGGACGGCGAGTCCATCGGCGCCATGAGTGCCTGGACGCTGGAACGCCGACTGCGCGGTCCGGTGGGGTCCGATCTGAGCCTGCTGCGCTACGTCGCCGCCAACGGCGACCTGAAGCAGATCTCCATCAAGCGGGAGCGCATCGTGGCGCCCCCCAGCGTCGTGCGCCGGGAACCCAAGGCCAACGTGGTGACGCTGTCCGATCTGGGGCCGGGCCGAGCCCAGGAGCTCAAGGGCATCCTGCGCGACCTGGACCACCAGCTGCCCCTGGTGCTGGACCTGCGCCAGTGTGCCGGCGGCGGGCTGGCCGAGGCCGCCCAGGTGGCCGGACTGTTCGTGGCTGCCGGTCCCCTGGCGACCGTCCAGGAGACCGGTAAGCCCCCCCTGCCCGTGGCGATCGTGCCGGCCAACCTGCCTCCGTTCACCACCCTTGCGGTGCTGCAGGGCGCCTACACCCTGGGGCCGGCCGAGGCCCTGGTCTCGGGCCTGAAAAAGCAGGGCATCCCTTTGTTCGGCGAACGCACCTACGGCATGGGCGTGGAGCGGACCCGGTTCCTGCTGCGGCAGGGCGGCGCGGCCGAGGTGGTGAACAAGCGCTGGCTGGGTGCCGGTGGCGAGTTCCTGGGCGCCGGTGGGGAAAAGCCCGAGGCGGCCCAGCGGCCCCTGGACACCTTCAAGGGCAAGGGGCCGGCCCCGGCCCCGGTGGCCGTGAGCTATGGCGTGGCGCCGGACTATGTGCTCAAGGCCACCCGGCCCGATGAGCACGATCCCAAGGGCGTCCGGCCGGAGGAGGACCCCCTGCCCAGGATCCTGGAGATCCTGAGCACCCGGGCCCAGCCCAAGACCCCGGGCCAGGCCCCGTCCCAGGCTTCGCCCAAGCCGGTGGCGGGGCTGGGCGCGCCGCTGGCCCATGCCGTCGGGCCCTTCCAGGCGTCAGCCTGATCCATGGCGGGCCGTTCCGCACGTCGCAGCTCCACCCCGCGCGTGGCCTTCTGGGGCCTGGTGCTGTTCCTGCTGGGCCTGGGCGTAGGGGCCCTGGTCACGAGCCAGGGCTGCCCGCGCCGCCACCGCCTGCCCGGCGAGGAGGAGCCGGCCCCGTCCCCGCGGGAGCGGGCGCCGCGCGCCCCCCGTCCGAACGCCGGCCAAGCGCGGCCGGATAAGGCCGGCGAGCCACAGCCGGAATCGGCCGGCGAGGCAGGGCCTGAATCTGCAGGCGAGCGGCCGGTGCCGCCAAGTGCCCAGCCGCCCGCAGCGCGTCCCTCCCTGCCGTCGGGCGCCCAGCCGCCCCAGGCCGGCCAGCCCCTCTCCGGGCACCTGCCGCTCCTGGCCCTGGTGATCGATGATCTGGGCTACGCGCCGCCCGATCTGGTAACCCGGTTGTGCGCCCTGCCGGTCCCCTTCGATGTGGCGGTGCTGCCGTACCAGGAGTTCAGCCACCAGAGCGCCCAGATCGCCCACGCCCGGGGCAAGGAAGTGATGCTGCACCTGCCCATGGAGCCCAAGGGCTATCCCGGCCCGGGCAAGGATCCGGGCCCCAACGCCATCCTGTATGACCTGTCCGAGGTCCAGGTGCGGGAACGGGTGCGCAAGGCCCTGGCCGATATTCCGTTCCGCCGAGGGGTGAACAACCACATGGGCTCCCGCATCACCCCCGACCAGGCCCGCATGACCTGGGTGCTGGAGGAGATCAAGGCCAGCCATGCCTTCTTCGTGGACAGCCGGACCGAAAAGGATTCGGTCGCCTTCGATGTGGCCCGGGACCTGGCCGTGCCCACGGTGCAGCGCAAGGTGTTCCTGGACGACGACAAGAGTCCCGCCGAATCCACCCGGCAGTGGCGCCGGGCCCTGGCCCTGGCCCGCAGCGACGGGCAGGTGCTGATCATCGGCCACATCTACCCCGAGACCGTGGCCCTGCTGGAAAAGCTGGTGCCCGAGGCCCAGGGCCAGGTCACCTTCGTGCCAGCCAGCGCGCTGGCGCGATAGGCGCCCGTCCAGGTATAGGTCCGGGTCCCCCCAGAGCGCCTGTTCGCCATTCCGCCACGGGGGTTGCGAAGCAACCGACCGGGGCGACTCTGACGCAAGTCTGGAACACGGCGCAATACGTAGACGGGCCGCTAGAACCGAACGGTGACCCCTTCGCCCTCGTCCAGGTGGACGGTGTCCACGAAGCGGACCTGGCGCGGGCGGCGGTTGAGGATCAGGGAGGAGGTGCGCCGGCCTTCGCCGAACAGGTGGACCCCGTCCAGCAGGCTGCCCTGGGTGACCCCGCAGGCGGCGAAGATGATGTGCTCGCCGGGCGCAAGGTCGTCGGTACGGTAGATCCGGTCGAAATCCACGCCCATGGCCTCGGCCTTCTCCCGGGAGGCGGTATTGCTGTCCACCATCAGCCGGGCCAGGATCTCCCCGCCCAGGCACTTGAGCGCCGCGGCCGAAAGCACGCCCTCCGGCGCGCCGCCGATGCCCATCACCGCGTGCACGCCAGTGCCGGACACGGCGGCGGAGATGGCGGCGGACAGGTCGCCGTCGCCGATGAGGTGGATGCGGGCGCCGGCGGTGCGGATATCCTCGATCAGCTGCTCGTGGCGCGGCCGGTCCAGCACCACCACGGTGATCTCGCCCACCTTGCGGCCCAGGGCCCCGGCGATGATCCGCAGGTTCTCGGCCGGAGGAGCGTCCAGGTGCACCTTGCCTTTGGCCGAGGGGCCTACACAGAGCTTCTGCATGTAGAGGTCCGGGGCGTGCAGCAGGCCGCCCCGCTCGGAGGCGGCCAGCACGGTGATGGCATTGTTGGCGCCGGTGGCGCAGAGGTTGGTGCCCTCCAGGGGATCCACGGCGATGTCCACGGCCGGATGGCCGCTCCCCTGGCCCACCGTCTCGCCCACGAACAGCATGGGCGCTTCATCGCGCTCCCCTTCGCCGATGACGATGGTGCCGTCGATGGGCAGGTGCTCCAGGGTCCGGCGCATGGACTCCACCGCCAGGCGGTCGCTGCCCTTGCGGTCGCCGTGGCCGATGCTGCGGGCGCAGGCGATGGCGGCCTGCTCCACGACCCGAAGGAATTCGCCACTCAAGGAGCTTTCCATGGAACCTCCCAGGTCTTGCCAAACCACGGGCCGCGCGCGGGAGGCTAGGCCTCCCGGGATACCGCCTGCCCGATCCAGTCCAGGTAGCCGTCGGAGCAGGCGCCCACGGGCACCATGAGGATCTCCGGCACTTCGTACGTGTGCAGTTCGGTGATGACCTGGGAGACCGTGTCGAACTGGTCGCGCGTGGTCTTGATCATCAGCATCACTTCCTCGTCCAGGTGGGTGCCGCCCCGGTAGTAGTAGTAGCTCTTGATCGACGGGAAGATGTTCACGCAGGCCGCGTAGCCCTGGTCCACCACGGCCGCGGCGATGGTCAGGGCCGTCTCTTCGCTGCCGCAGGTGGTGTAGATGATGATGGCATTGGTCAGGGACAATTGAAGCTCCGCGCCATTACTGGCCTGCTCTGGAGTTTGCCACGCCTTGGGGGGCATCCCAAGTGAAGTCTCGTGGAAATTAACGGTTCTTGAATGCTTCTGGACCACCGGGTCTGCGCGGGGTCCGCAAGCTCCATGATACCCCCGATGCGCGCCGGCGCCGGTCGAAGCCGCGACTGGTGCCGGAAGCCGGCTTGTTCCATGATGGGCACAGCACCCCACCGAGGAGCGGACTCTGTGAATGAACTGGGACTCGTGTTGGCAGGCACGGTCCTCGCCCTGGCCATCGGCTGCATCGGGCGCGGAGATGGCCTCGCCGCGCCCGCCACCAAACTGGCCTACACCGATCCCATCGGCGCCGGCGCGGGCGCCTGGCAGCTGGTCACGGACGCCGCCAGCACCGACCAGCGCCTGGTGCTGGATCTGCTGCCGCCGGCCACCTGCACCTCCGGCCAGGGCCTGGACCTGATCCTGAACGGCGGCAGCGCGGCCACCTGGTCCTTCCTGGGCAGTGTCTACAGCAGTGCCCAGGTGCGGGTGCGCGGCGGCCAGGGGACTGCCCTGGCCATCCAGGTGGCCCAGGCGCCCGGCGCCGCCGCCGCCCCGTACCTGGCCGATACTGCGGTGCTGCAGGTGGCCGTGGCCCTGGTGCCGGGGACGGTGGTCCAGGACATCGCCCTGGCGGCGAGCCAGGCCGAGCACCTGCGCGACACGGGCGCCGCGGACCCCATCACCATCGCCGTGGGCACCCTGAAGGCCCAGTAGCCAGGGCTGGGTCCGGGTCCCTCCCATGCGCCCAGGTCGTTCGCGTTCAGGGACAACGGAGGGATGGCGCTGAGTGGCGGGGGGGGGGTGTTCCACCCTCGGGCGAACGTTTCTTGCGGACAGGGTCACTGCCGGGCCGGGTGCGTCAGATGAGTAGGCATCCCCAACAACTCCACCTTGGGACCCCAGGCAGACATGGTTGCTGCCGCGATCCCGGAGGTGCACACCCAAATGCCGGTCGCCTTCCGGCGAAGCTCGGCGTTCTGTTGGATCGCGATCAGCGATCCAACAGAACGAACCAGGACGACATGGAGGGACCCGAACCTCCTAGCTGCAGCCCGTCGTGGCGCCGCAGGTCTGGCACTTGAGGCAGGCGCCATTGCGCACCATGGTCAGGTGGCCACATTCGGGGCAGGGGTCGCCGGTGTAGCCCTTCTGCCGGGCCGTGGTGAAGGCGGTGTGGGAGGCGCTGGCCCCGGCGGCGTGGCCGGCCGCGGCCGCGACCGGGCTGGTGGTGGTCTGGTGCACCGACGTGGTCTCGGCCTCGGAAAACAGCGGAGTCATGCCGCCGGTGGCCAGGGGCGCCAGGGACTGGCCCTGGCTTTCCGGCTTGTTGCCCCCCGTGAGCTGGATCAGCTGCTCCGGTTCCACCTGGGCCAGTTCGAAGCGGCCCAGGTAGCTGATGGCCAGCTCGCGGAACACGAAATCGATGAGGCTGGTGGAGAACTTCACCGTGTCGCTGCCCTGGACCATGCCGTTGGGCTCGAACCGAGTGAACAGGAAGGCTTCGCAGAACTCCTCCAGCGGCACGCCCCGCTGCAGGCCCATGGACACCGCGATGGCGAAGCAGTTGAGCACCGCCCGGAAGCCGGCCCCCTCCCGGTGGATGTCCAGGAAGATCTCGCCCAGGGTGCCGTCCTCGTACTCGCCGGTGCGCAGGTAGAGCTTGGTGCCGCCGATGGTGGCCGACTGGGTGTAGCCGCCGCGCCGGTTGGGCAGCTTCTTCTTGTAGGTGCGCGCCATGGCCTGGACCACGGCCTCGACCTTGGCCGCCTTGGGGGCCTCGTCGTCCAGGAGGGTGTCGATGCCCTCCAGCAGATCCAGGTTGGTGGCCATGGCCTGGCTCATCTTGCTGCCGTCCCGGTACAGCGCGACCGCCTTGATCATGTGCTGCCAGGAGGCCTTGTAGATCTCGCCGATCTCGTCCACGGTGGCTTCGGCCGGCAGGTTGATCGTCTTGCTGATGGCGCCACTGAGGAACGGCTGGGCCGCGCCCATCATGCGGATGTGCCCCATGGGCGCGATGTAGCGCTTGCCCTTGCGGCCGCAGCGGTTGGCGCAGTCGAAGATGGGCAGGTGCGCGTCGCTCAGGTGCGGCGCCCCTTCCATGGTCATGGAGCCGGCCAGGGCGTCCAGGAAGGTGGCGGTGGCGTCTTCCCCGAACTCCAGCTTCAGCCGCTCCACCGGGGCCACGTAGGCCGGATCGAAGGCGGTGGGCAGCTTCTGCTCCAGGGCCGTCAGTTCCTGCTCGGTCCAGCCCTTGGCCAGGAAGCGGCTGCGGGCGATGCCCGGGGTCTGGTCGGTGATCTCCAGCCAGCCCACCACGTGGCGTTCGATGTCGCGGATCTGGTCGCCCGTGTAGCCCAGGCGCATGAGCGCCTCGGGGATGGCCCGGTTGACCAGCTTGAAGTAGCCGCCGCCGGCCAGCTTCTTGAACTTCACCAGGGCGAAGTCCGGCTCCACCCCGGTGGTGTCGCAGTCCATGAGCAGGCCGATGGTGCCGGTGGGGGCCAGCACCGTCACCTGGGCGTTGCGGTAGCCGTGCCGTTCGCCCAGGGCCAGGGCCGCGTCCCAGCTGTCCCGGGCGGCCTCGAGGATGGACTTGGGCACGCCGGTGCCGCGCAGGCCCTGGGGCACGATGGAAAGCGCCTCGTACTCCTCCGCGGGGGCGCCGTAGGCGGCCCGGCGGTGGTTGCGCACCACCCGCAGCATGGCCTCCCGGTTCTTGGGGAAGCCGTGGAAGGGCCCGAGTTCGCCGGCCATCTCGGCGCTGGCGGCGTAGGCGTCGCCGGTGAGGATGGCGGTGAGCACGGCGCACCACTGGGTGCCGGCCTCGCTGTCATAGGGGATGCCCAGCCGCATGAGCATGGCGCCCAGGTTGGCGTAGCCCAGGCCCAGGGTCCGGAATTCGTAGGACTGCTGGGCGATCCGTTCCGACGGGAACTGCGCCATGAGCACCGAGATCTCCAGCACCATGGTCCACAGGCGGATGCCGTGGCGGTACCCGGCCAGATCGAACCCGCCGTCGTCGGTGAGGAAGGCGCACAGGTTCAGCGAGGCCAGGTTGCAGGCGGTGTCGTCCAGGAACATGTACTCGGAGCAGGGGTTGCTGGCGTTGATCGGGCCGTCGGCGGGGCAGGTGTGCCAGTCGTTGATGGTGGTGTCGAACTGCACCCCGGGGTCGGCGCAGGCCCAGGCGGCGCGGTTGATCTTCCCCCACAGGGCCCGGGCCTTGAGGGTCTTGTGCAGCTTGCCGTCGGTGCGCCGTTCCAGGTACCAGTCGCCGTCCCGCTCCAGGGCGCGCATGAAGGTGTCCGGCACGCGGATGGAGTTGTTGGAGTTCATGCCGCCCACGGTGGCGTAGCCCTCCCCGTCCCAGGTGGTGTCGTAGGCTTTCAGGTCCCGAGTGAAGTCGCCCTGGCTCAGGCGGTTCATGGACTGGGCCAGGAAGGCCGACGCCACGCCGGCGGCCTTGGCCACGGCCAGGGCCCTGCGCAGCTTCTCGTTGGTCTTGGGATCGGCGTCCCGGCGGGTGGAGCCCTCCACCGCCTCGCACAGGGCGTTCCAGTGCTTGTTCAGCACCTGGCTGCCGGCGGCCAGCATGGCCACCTTGCGCTCCTCGGTCACCTTCCAGTCGATGAAGGCCTCGATGTCCGGGTGGTCCAGGTCCAGGCAGACCATCTTGGCGGCCCGCCGGGTGGTGCCGCCGGACTTGATCGCGCCTGCTGCCCGGTCGCCAACGGCCAGGAAGGACATGAGCCCGGAAGACCGGCCGCCCCCGGACAGGCCCTCCTCGGAGCCCCGCACCTTGGAGAAATTGGTACCGGTGCCGCTGCCGTACTTGAAGATGCGCGCCTCGCGGGTCCAGAGGTCCATGATCCCGCCCGGATTCACCAGATCGTCCTCCACGCTCTGGATGAAGCAGGCGTGGGGCTGGGGCCGCTCGTAGGCGGAGGTGGACTGGCGGAGCTCGCCGGTGGCGGGGTCCACATAGCTGTGCCCCTGGGCCGGGCCGGAGATGCCGTAGGCCCAGTGCAGACCCGTGTTGAACCACTGCGGGCTGTTGGGCGCGCACATCTGGTTGGCCAGCATGTACACCAGTTCGTCGTAGAACGCCTGCCCGTCCTCGGGGGTGCTGAAGTAGCCGTACTGCTCGCCCCAGTGGCGCCAGCATCCGGCCAGTCGATGGAACACCTGGCGGGCGTCCTGCTCGCCGCGGTTCTCCGCGTCGATGCCCTTGCGGCGGAAATACTTCTGGGCCAGGATGTCCACCGCCACCTGGGACCAGCCTTCGGGGACCATCACATCCTTCGCCTCGAACACCACGGTACCGTCCAGCTTGGTGATCCGGCTGGTGCGGGCGACGAAGGGGATGCCGGTCAGCGGATCCTGGTCAGGCTTGGTAAAGAAGCGGGCGATCTTCATGATGTCCTCAGGGGGATATGAAGTTAACGACCGGGCCGTCGGGGGGGCTCGGGAGATGCCAGCCGTGGACCGTTGGAATCCTATGGGTTGTGCTGGAGTGAAAGGATCACCCCAAGATGTAGGGGCGTCAAGGGAAACCCGGGAGGATATTTTTGCCCTGCGCCAAGGGCTTGATAATTAAAGGATTAATCAACATCGCCGGACGGAGGCCCCCGGACCCGGGCCGGGGCGGTCCAGTTCCGGGCGCCCGCGGCTGTGGATTCTGCGCTATGATGGAGGCAAGCCGGGCCCCATGCATCGGGGCGCGATGAACCGGGTCAGATCGGAAGAAGCAGCCCTAAGTCGTCGCCTCGAGTGCCGTGGTCAGCCCGGCCCATAATTCATGAGGGCCAAGGGCATGGGGACATGGCCGCTTGGAGACTGGGGGGCCCGCCTGGTGACCGCGGCGCGCGGGGGGCTGGGCCTGGTCTGCGGTCGGGGCCTGGAGCGGCACGAGGGCCTGGAGGCCAGCGGCGGCGTCGGCCTGTGGTGCTGTCGCGGCTGCCTGGGGCCCCTGGACCCGGAGGCCCAGGCCGGGCTGTGCGGCCGGTGCTGGGCTGGGCTGGTGCCCCTGCCGGAGGCCCGCTGCGGCCGCTGCGCGCTGGCCCACGGTCCGGCCCCCGGCCGGGGCCTCCAGGGCGGGCGGAACGGCCCGCCCACGGCCGGGCCGACCTGCCCGGAGCCGGTGGCCTGGGACCACGGCGACGCGCTGTGGAGCTATCACGCGGGGCGGCCGGCCATGGGCCCGCTGCTGGTGCCGGCCATCAAGCGTGGGGAACTGGGCTGGAAGGCCGCGCTGCTGGAACGGGCCGGCCGGGCGCCCTGGCCGGACTTCCTCGGCGCGGCCGATCTGGTCTGCGCCGCTCCCACCTCCTGGCCCCGGCGCTGGGGGCGCGGGTTCGATCTGGCGGAGGAGGCGGGCGCCATGTTCGCCCGGGCCCTGGGCATCCGCTACCGTCCGCTGCTGCGCAAGGCCTGGTGGGTTCCGGCCCAGTCCGGCGCCCCCGAAGGGCGCCGGCGCCGACTGCCGGCCGCGGCGGTGGGCCTGCGCCGGGGCTGCGATCGAGGCCTGCGCGGGGCCACCGTGCTGCTGGTGGACGATGTCTGGACCACCGGCACCACCCTGTTGCGCTGTGCCGGGGCCTTGGAGCGGGCGGGGGCCCGGGTGTACGTGCTGGCCCTGTTCCGGGCCTTGCCAAACGATTAATGAGATACTAATCGTAATTATCGATGCCGAAGTCTTTATCCTTCTACTACAATTTGGTGTCCGCAACTCTGGAGGCATCACATGAAGCGCACCGCCATCCTCACCGCCATTCTCCTGACCGCCCTGGCCCCCCTGGCCCAGGCCACTCCGGTCATCATGAAGGAGGCCAAGACCAAGAACCCCGGCACCGCCTATGCCTGCACCACCTGCCACAGCAAGCTGCCCGGAAACAAGGACAACCTCACCGAAGAAGGGAAGAAGTGGGTCAAGTAATCCCCACACTCCGTTCCAGTCGTTTCGCACAGCGCCCACCCTCGCGGGTGGGCGCTGTGCTTTAGAGGCGGCTACTCCAGGCCGAAGCTGGAGGTCTCCAGGTCGCGCTTGACCGCGGCCATGAACTGGTCGGCGGTGGCGCCGTCCACCAGGCGGTGGTCGAAGCTCAGGCCGCTGAACATGGTTTCCCGGATGGCGATGACATCCTGGCCGTCGGCGTCGGTGAGCACCACCGGGCGCTTCTTGACCGCGCCCATGCCCATGATGGCCACCTGGGGCTGGTTGATGATGGGCAGGCCGAAGGTTTCGCCATAGGCGCCGGGATTGGTGATGGTGAAGGTGCCTTCCTGGATCTCGTCGGGCTTCAGCTGCCGGGACCGGGCCCGGGCGGCCAGATCGTTCAGGGCCCGGGCCAGCCCGGCCAGGTTCAACTGGTCGGCCTGCTTGATGACCGGCACGATCAGCCCCCAGTCCAGGGAGACCGCGACGCCCAGGTTGATATCCAGCTTGTAGACCACGTTGTCGCCGTCCACCGCGGCGTTGATGCTGGGGAAGGCCCGCAGGGCCTTGGCCACGGCCATCATGGTGAACGGCATGAAGCTGAGCTTGGTGCCGTAGGCCGCCTCGAAGGCCTTGCGGTGCTGGTTGCGCAGCCGGGACACGTGGGTCATGTCCAGCTCGAACACCGTGTAGACGTGGGCGCTGGTGTGCCGGGAGGCGACCATGTTGTCGGCGATGATCTTGCGCATGCGGGTCATGGGCTCCACCCGCACCCGTTCCTGGGGGCCGGCGGCCGGGACGACCCTGGCCGGGGCCGAAGCCGCCGGAGCAGCCGGGGCAGCCGGGGCGGCCGGGGCGGCATGGGGCGCGGCCGGCGCCGCAGCGGGGGCAGGGGCTGATGAACGTGCGGCCAGGTGCGCCTCCATGTCCTCCTTGGTCACCCGGCCCATGAGTCCGGTGCCCGGCACGGTGCGCAGATCCACGCCCTCCTTTTCGGCCATGCGGCGGACCAGGGGGCTGGACTTGGCGTGCAGGCGGCCTTCCAGGGAGTCCTCGTCCACGGCGGCCGGAGCAGCGGCGGATCCCGCCGCCGGGGCGCCACTGGCCTGGGCAGCGGCGCCACCGGCCGGGGCGGCTGTGCTGGCCGGCTGGGCGGCGGCCTTGCTGGTAGGCTGCTCGCCCGCATTGCCCAGACGGCCCACCACGGTGCCCACGGGCACGGTGGCATTGACCTCAACCAGGATCTCCAGCAGGGTGCCGGCGATGGGGGCGGGGATCTCCGCGTCCACCTTGTCGGTGGAGATTTCGTAGAGGGTTTCGTCCTTGCCGATGGTTTCGCCCACCTGGCGATGCCACTTCAGGATGGTGGCCTCGGTAATGGACTCTCCCATCTGGGGCATGACGATATCAAAGGCCATGGTTGGTCTCCTGGGTGAGGGGGGGGAGCTGCAGATGATGGCGGGTGATCTGCTGGAAGGCGTGGGCCACCTCCAGCAGCCGGACGTCGGTTCCGGAGGGACCGATCAACTGGAGGCCCACCGGCATGCCGGTGCTGAACCCGGCTGGAACGGACAGCGCCGGCAGCGCGGCGAGCGATGGGGTGACCGTGAAGATGTCGGTGAGATACATGGCCAGGGGATCGGCGGTCTTGTCCCCCAGGGGGAAGGCGGTGGTGGCGCACACGGGCGTGGCCAGCAGGTCCACCTGCCGGAACGCGGCCTGGAAGTCCCGGGTGACCAGGGTGCGGGTCTTCAGGGCCTTCAGGTAGAAGGCGTCGTAGTAGCCCTTGGATAGGCAGAAGGCGCCCAGCAGGATGCGGCGCTTGGCCTCGGGGCCGAAGCCGGCGTTGCGGGTCCCGGCGATGAGTTCGGGCAACGAGTCGGCCGGAAGCCGGGCGCCATAGCGCACCCCGTCGAACCGGGCCAGGTTGCTGGAGACCTCGGAGGTATTGATAAGATAATAGGTGTCGATGGCATAGGGGGTGTGGGGCAGGGTCACGTCCACTAGCTCGGCCCCCTGGGCGGTCAATTCGGCCAGGGCCGTCTCCAGGGTGGCGCGCACCCCGGGATCGATGCCGGCGCCGAAGTATTCCCGGGGCAGGCCGATGCGCAGCCCCTTCAGCTCCGCGGGGCGCAACCCGGCCAACCGGGTGGCTTCCGGCAGCTCGATGCTGGTGGCGTCCCGGGGGTCGGCGCCGACCATCACCGCGAGGCCCGCCGCCAGGTCCAGGGCATTGCCCGCCACCGGGCCCACCTGGTCCAGGGAAGAGGCCATGGCGGTGACCCCGAACCGGCTCAGGGCGCCATAGGTGGGCCGCAGGGCCGTGACATTGCAAAAGCTGCCAGGCAGACGAACAGATCCACCCGTGTCGGAGCCCAGGGCGAACGGCACATAGCCGGCGGCCACCGCCACCACGGAACCGGAGGAACTACCGCCGGGCACCTTGGCCAGATCCCACGGGTTGCGGGTGGGGCCATGGGCGCTGAACTCGCCGCTGGAGCCCATGGCGAACTCGTCCATGTTGGCCTTGGCCACCGGCACCGCCCCGGCGTCCAACAGCCGCTGCACCACGGTGGCGTTGTAGGGGGCGCGGTAGCCGGCCTGGATCCGGGAGCCATTGCCCACCGGGGCGCCCAGCCAGTGCAGATTGTCCTTGAGCACGACGGGGATGCCGAGCATGGCGCCCCGCTCGCCCCGGGCCCGGCGCTGGTCTGCTGCTCGGGCGGCCGCCATGGTCAGTTCCCGGTCCCGGTGTACGATGGCATTGAGCGCGGGTTCCAGCCGGTCCATGCGGTCCTGCGCGAGGCGCGCCAGGGATTCGGCGGAAAGATCTTCCGCCGCAAGTCCATCCCGCCAGGCCGTCCATGGGCACGATGCCATTCCCCGCTCCTACGAAGTCTTGAGTGTGCCAGCAATCCCGCCGCTGGGATATTGCCCGCAGGAACGCCCCGGCAGCTCCATTCCCTCCTGGTGGCCCTCAGGACCGATGTGATGACACGATAATCCGTTGCGCCCCCAATTGCGGATGGATTTCGGTTAACATCATCCAAAGTAAGCACGTCTGTCCATAACCAAATCATTACCCGGCATGCCCAGGGATCGGCCATGAATCCATACGAAGTCTTGGAAGTTTCCAGCGGCGCTTCTGCGGACGAAATAAAAGCTGCCTATCACAGCCTGGCCAAACAGTGGCATCCGGACCGCTTCACCGGCGATGCCAAGGTGGAGGCGGAACAGCGGTTCCGGATGCTGGCCGAGGCCTATAACATGATCAAGGACACGCCCCGGCGCGTGGACGCCGCGACGCCGGCACCGTCCGCCCCGTCTGGACCGGCCAAGCCTCCCGTGCAGATCCAGCTGGACCACAACCCCGGGGCGGAGAAGCCGCTCGCCAACAAGACCGTGGACGAATGGTACCAGGACGCCAAGGCGGCCGCCGAGCACCGGCTGCTGGAAAAGGCGCTGAGTCTCATCCAGTACGCCATCCGCCTGGATGGCGAGCGGGCCGAGTTCCACGCCCTGCTGGGCAAGCTGCTCTACGATACCAACGGGGACAAGCGGGCGCTGGTGCGCGCCCTGGAAACCGCCCTGCGGATCAACCCCAAGGACGTGGAGTCCGCCATCCTTCTGGCCGAGACCTTCCAGGCGCTGGGGATGCACGCCCGGGCCAGCCGGCTGTGGGGCACCGTGCACAACCTGGCGCCCAACCATGCGGTGTTCTCGCCGGTGGCCGCCCAGGGCGGTGGCAAGCCGGCCAAGAACCGGGATACGCCTTCATTGCGCGAACAACTGTCGTCCCTGGTGGCCGAAGCCAAGCTCGCCCTGGACCGGATCTTCAAGAGGGGTTGAGCATGCGTATCTTGACGGTCGGCTGCACGGAAGTGGGCTGCGTTCGCAAACACAACGAGGACAACTTCCTGGTGGAGCCGGGTCTGGGCCTGTTCGCCGTGGCCGATGGGCTGGGCGGGCATGCGGCGGGTGAAGTGGCCAGCCGGATCGTGGTGGAGCGCATCGGCCAGTTCATCGCGCACACGGAGGAGCGGGACCGCACCTGGCCCGTGGAGTACGACATGGGCCTGAGCTACGACGGCAACCGGCTCAAGGGCGCACTGATGCTGGCCGACCAGGGCATCCTCAACGATATCCAGGACCACCCCGAGCGGGAGTCCATGGGGTCCACGGTGGTGGCCTGCCTGGTTCGTGACGCCCGGGTGACCCTGGTGCACGTGGGCGACAGCCGGGCCTACCTGCTCGGCCCGTCCGGCATCCGGCAGGTGACCCGGGACCACTCCTGGGTGGCCGATCAGGTGGCCAACGGCACGCTGACGCCGGAAGAAGCACGCCGTCACCCGTTCCGCAACGTCATCACCCAGGCCCTGGGCAACGGCGGGGACCTGGATGTGGCGGTCCAGGAGATCCAGGTAAAAGAACTGGACCGGATCTTGCTTTGCTCCGATGGACTGTCAGGAATGATTCAAGACGAAGAACTCTGGGCGATCGTCCAGGGCGCCCCCTCGCTGGATGCCGCAGCGCAGCGCCTGGTTGACAAGGCTATGGAAAATGGCGGCGAAGACAACATTACGGTGGTGCTTGTCGCTTTTGATTCGGAATAAGCCGTAGTAAGATCAACTAATAGTTGACCCGGAAAAACCAAACGTTAGACTGAATCGCCCTTCCTTCATATGCGAGGCTCCCTGTGGGTCTTTTCGGTAGCAAGAAAAAACAGCTAATTGGCCTGGATATCGGCTCGAGCTCGGTGAAGATCTGCGAACTGCAGATCTCGGGCAAGGGCGGCAACCAGAGGTACCGGCTGCAGAAACTCGGCATCGCCCAGCTGCCCTTCGACGCCATCGTCGAGGGCGACATCATGGACAGCAACGCGGTGGCCACGGCGATCCGCCAGGTCCTGGCCGAGCAGAAGATCAAGGCCAGGGACGTGGCCATATCGGTCGCCGGCCAGCAGGTGATGGTCAAAAAAGTGACCTTCCCGCTCATGAGCCCGGCCGAGCTGGCGGAGTCGGTGCGCTGGGAGGCGGAAAGCTTCTTTCCGGCCGGCCAGGGCCTGGACGCCTACGCGCTGGATTTCGCGGTGCTGGAGGAGCGTCCCGCCGATGGCAACATGGACGTGGTGCTGGTGGCCTGCCGCAAGGACAAGATCGAGGCCTACCTGAGCTGCGTGGCCATGGCCGGCGCCCGGCCGGTGCTGGTGGACGTGGACGTGTTCGCCACCCAGAACCTCTACGAGATCGGCGCGGGCGAGGGCGCCCGTGACGAAGTGGTGGCACTGGTCAATATCGGCGCCCAGTTCACCAACCTGACCATGCTGGTCGGTCGGAAGTCATTGTTTTGGCGCGATATCGCCTGGGGTGGCCATCGATTTACCGACAAGCTCATGGAGGACTGGGGCATCTCCCGGGAGGCCGCGGACCAGCTCAAGGAGGGCGTTTCGGCCGAGGGACGCAGCCCCGAGGACGTGGAACCTTCCCTTTCTGCCATTTCCGACAGCTTCGCGGACGAACTGGGACGGACCATTGATTTCTTCCGGTCCAGCTTCAAGGTGGACCGCCTGGACCGGGTGCTCCTGTCCGGCGGCAGCGCCAAGATCGCCCACCTGCCCGACATCCTGGGCGAACGCCTGCGGGTGCCGGTGGATCGGCTGGATCCGTTCCATGCCATCGAACTGGATGAACGGAGCGTGGATCCCGCAGTGGTGCGCGACATCGGCTGCACTGCCGCCGTGGCGGTTGGATTGGCCTTGCGCCAAGTGGGGGACCGATGATCAAGATCAATCTTCTGGGGGATACCCTCGCCCAGGCCGCCACCAAGAAGCCCGACCGGGGCGAGCCGGCCCAGGACTTCAGGGACCCCGAACTCGGCCGGTCCAGCTTCCCCATCGCCGGGGTGCTGCTGGGCGTGCTGCTGCCCTGTGTGGGCGGGGTCTACTACATCTGGCTGAACGGCCAGGTGGAGCAGGCGACCAGGACCCGGGACGCGCTCCAGGCCAAGAAGCAGGAGCTGGACAAGTACATCCAGCTGGAGAAGACCTTCCGGGCGCAGAAGGATTCCCTGGAAAAGAAGAAGCAGGTGATGCTGGGCCTCAAGACCTACCAGCACCTGCCGGTGCATCTGCTGGAAGAGCTCGCCAACGCGATGCCCGACGATGTCTGGTTCAAGGAGATCAACCAGAAGGGACTCAGCATCAGCATCAAGGGCGAAAGCTCCAGCTTCGAGGCGATCAACCAGTTCCGCAACCGTCTTCTGGGCGCGCCCAAGTGGTTCCAGAACGTGAACTATCCGGCGGCGAACAAGGTCGGGCGTACGGTTGAATTCACCATCTCCTGTGATTTGAAGAATTCAGCCTGAGGTCGGCCATGAACTCGCAACTCCAGAAACAGATGCTCATCGGCGGTCTGGCCGGACTCCTGGTCCTGGTCCTGATCTACTTCTTCCTGGGCGGCAAGCGGGACGATCTGGTGGCCCTGAAGGCCCAGAACGTGACCCTGACCCAGGAAGTGAACCGCGGCTACGAGCTCAAGGACATCTACGAGAAGCTCAAGGGCGAGGTGGACCTGCAGCAGAAGCAGATCGAGGCCCTGGTGCGGATCATGCCCACGGACGCGGACCGGGGCGAACTCCCGTTCCGGATCAAGAAGCTGGCTGACGCCGCCGGCATCGAGCAGGTGTCGTTCTCGCTCCTGCCGGCCGTGCCCAAGGACTACTACACGGACTATCCGGTGCAGTTCTCCTTCCGGGCGGGCTACCACACCCTGGGCCAGTTCACCTCGCTGGTCTCGGGCTACGAGAAAATCATCAACGTCACCGATCTCCAGTTGAAGCGGGACACCGGCAATCCGCTGTATCCAGTGAGCGTCTCGTGCAAGGTCAGCGCCTTCGTATACAACCCGGCCGCCCCGGCGACCGCGCCTGGCCCTGCGGGCGCCAAGCGCGCCCCCGCGCCAGCCAAGCCTGAAAAAGGAGACTGAGCCCCTATGGCACGCTTCGTTCCCATGTTCGCAGCCTTGGCGCTCGGTCTTCAACTGGTCGCCCAGGGCGCGCCCCAGGCGGGCAAGCCCGCCGCGCTGGCCCCGCCCGCCCCGGGCCGGCCCGCCCAAGCCGGGGCTTCCGTGGCCACGCCGGAGCAGTCCGCGGCGGCGGCGCCCACCTTCGAAGAAATGCTGGCCATCGTCGCCACGCCCTACCGGCCCACCCTGGTGCGGGATCCGTTCGCCACGCCCACCGACGCCGAGCAGTCCAACAAGGGGGACCTGGTGGACGATATCGCCGTCAAGGGCCGGGTGGTGTCCGGAGGCAAGGCCAAGGCGGTGATCACCGACGCCCGGGGCAATACAAGGTGGCTGCCGATCGGCTTCAAGTTCCGGGATGGCGAACTGGTCGCCATTGATGATAAGTCCGTCACTTTCCACCAGTGGGATGCCAGCGGAACCAATACCAGGATTTTTCGGACCGTCGTCAAAATTTACAAGCGCGAGGAGGCTAAACGATGAATGCTCGCCTGAGTTCCTTGCTGGTGGCGGGGGCCGTCGTTCTGGCTGGGGTCCAGTCCGGGTCTCTGCACGCGGCCGCTCTCGAGGCAGTTGCCACCAGCCCTGACCTGACCCTTGCGGGCGGCGTGTTCCGTTCCGCTCCCGACGGAGATGTGCTTCGGCTCGCCATTCCCGGCTACCAGGGCTCGCCCCATGTGCAGGTGTTCGCCCACCCGGGCCGGGTGGTGGTGGATCTGCCGGGGGTGCATCGCGGAGCCGCCCTGAGCCGCAAGGAAATGAAGGGGCTCACCAGCCGCCATGTGGTGCGCTGGCGGCTCGCCCAGTTCTCCAGCGATCCGCTCCTGACCCGGGTGGTGCTGGAGGTCCCGGCGGGCACCCAGGCCGAGGTGGGCACTGATGCTGACGGCGTATCCATCCGGCTGTTCGCCGGCCATGGGGCCGTTCAGGCGCGTCTGCTTCCGTCCGCGCCGCTTGCCCAGCCGCCGGTCGCCGTCCTGGCCAGCCAGACCCCCGAAACCGTCGGCGTGGCCGCTCCGGCCCCGGGCGTGGCCGATCTGCCGCAGATCCCGGCCCCGGCCCCGATCCTCGCCGCCGCGCTTCCAGCCGCCGAGGCCGCGGCTCCGGCCGTCCCGACCCCCGCGACCAGCATGGCCGCCGCTGCGCCCGAGCCCAGCCAGGCAGCCGTAACGCCGGCAACCAGTCAGACGGCGGTAACGGTAGCAACCCCCCAGCCCACCGCTGTGGCAGGAACCGGCCAGACAGCAGTAGCGCCTGCAGCCAGCCAGACACCCGCTGCGCCAGCAACCAGCCTTCCCGCCGCCCCCCCGGCAACCCATCAGGCGGCGGTAACCTCAACAACCAGTCAGTCAGTCGCCGCGCCGGCGGCCGCCCAGCCCGCGCCGCCCGCGCCCATGGTGCAGCTGCCCGCCGCTACCGGCTCCATGCAGGACCTGCCGGCCCTGGCGGTCAAGACGCTCACGCCCGCCAAGGCGGGGCTGACGCAGGACGCGCCCCTGGTCCCGGCCCGCAAGGACGATCACCGGGGCGGCCGGGTGCTCGGCGAAACGCCCGGGCGCTACACTGGCGCCCGCATGACCATCGACGTGGTGGGCACCGACCTGACCAGCTTCCTGCGCATCATCGCCGATACGGCCCACCTGAACCTGATCGTCGATTCGGACGTCCAGGGCATCTACACCTTCAAGTTCACCGATACGCCCTGGGACCAGGTGCTGGATGTGATCCTCAAGCACGCCGGCCTGGGCAAGGAAGTGAGCAACGGCATCATCCGGGTGGCCAAGGTGGAGAAGCTGCAGAAGGAGGAGGAGGACCGCAAGCGCCTGGACGACGCCAAGGCCCTGTCCGGCGACACCCAGAGCATCACCCGCCCCCTGTCCTTCGCCAAGGCTTCCGAAGCCAAGAACATCCTGGACAAGATGCTGACCAAGCGCGGCAGCCTGATCGTGGATGACCGCACCAACACCCTGATCATCACCGATCTGCCCCGCAACCTGCCCCTGATCGATGACCTGATCGCCCAGTTGGACGTGCAGATCCAGCAGGTGCAGATCGAGGCCCGGGTGGTGGAAGCCACCAAGAACTGGGAACAGGCCTTCGGTGTGCAGTGGCCGACCGCCAACTCGGGCAGCGCCACCCTCACCACCGGAACCTCCTCCACGGCCGCGCCCTGGGGCAACACCAACGGCGCCTCCTGGAACAGCGTGTCCGGCACCAGCAGCAACAACACCGGCACCGCCGCCTTCTCGGGCGGCACGGTGGGCGTCACCGACATCGCCAGCCCGGCGGGTCAGCTGTGGCTGTCCTTCCTCAGCAACCGCATGAGCATCAACGTGATCCTCCAGGCCCTGGAAACCCAGGGCGTGGTCAAGGTGGTGTCTTCGCCCAAGGTGGTCACCCAGAACAACAAGAAGGCCAAGGTGCTGTCCGGGCAGAAGATTCCCTACCCGACCACCCAGTCCGGCAGCAGTTCGGGGGCGATCACCGTGGCCTTCGCCGATGCCAATCTGTCCCTGGAAGTCACGCCGCAGATCACCAACGACGGCACCATCCTCATGGACATCCATGTGGAGAAGTCCGACGCCAACTTCTCGCAGGAGGTGTCCGGCACGCCCACCATCACCACCAAGCTCATCGAGACCCAGGTGCTGGTGAAGGACGGCGGGACGGCGGTCATGGGCGGTGTCTACAAGAACACCAACAGCTCTTCCACCACCGGCGTGCCGTTCCTGTCGCACCTGCCGCTCCTCGGCTTCCTGTTCCGCAACAAGACCGATCAGGACCAGAACGATGAGCTGCTGGTCTTCATCACCCCGCACATCCTGAAGAACTAACCTGGACGAGGGATGCCACGCATGCGTGGCATCCCTCGTCCCCTTCGTGCTCCCCACACCCTGCCCGGGCAGGGTGTGGGGCCAGAACAAGGGCGCGAACCAGGGGCTGCCACGCATCGTGGCAGCCCCTCTTGCGTGCTACTTGGCCTGGCTGGTGGCGGTGATGGGCAGGGTGCGCACCAGGCGCTTGCAGGTATTGCACAGGATGGTGAAGGTGTCCGCCTGCTCGAAGTGGTAGACGAACCCGGGGCCTTCCATGGGGGCCTGGTCGGCGTTCTCCAGGCGGCCGAAGTGGTATTCGGCGATCCGGACGCTCTGGGGCGCGGTGAGGTCCGCGCCGCAATTGGGACAGGTGATGGATGCCATGCTTGCTCCTCAGGGAAGGGATGGAACGTAGAACGCTACTTGATGAAGAAATACCAGACGCCGGTCACCAGGAGGCCCAGGAATAGCAGACCGGCCACCAGACGCAGGATCACCCTACCGATTCTATAGGCAACCCACAGCAGAAGCACCAGGGCGAGCGCGCCCAGGGCAGTCTGGAAGGGGGTCAGGGGCGGCCCCGAGACCCGGGTCACCGACACGGTCTCGGTGCGCGGGGCATGGGGCGCGGACCCGGTATGGGTACTCATGACTGGGCTTCGATCACGGGGGGCCTCCGCCAGTCGCCTGGCCGATAGTGGGGATCTCCGCGATGGACCGGGAGATGCCGCAGCAGGCCTTAGTGTATCGCGGCGCGGCGCTGGGCTGCGGATGCTGGTACCATGGAATTCTCCCCTTTCCGGAATCTGCCCGGGCTTCCGATCCTACGCTGCTGGAACCTGCACCCCATGCTCATCGATTACTACGCTGCCACCCACCTCGGCCGGGTCCGCAAAAACAACGAGGATGCCTACCTGGTGAGCAGCCTGGACGGCGAGGAGCCCCTGGTGAACGGCATGCGCCCGCTCAGCCCGGTCCGCCCGAGCGGGATCCTGGCGGCGGTGGCCGACGGCATGGGCGGGGCCGCCTCGGGTGAGATCGCCAGCCGGGAAGGGCTGATGTCCCTGGCCCTGAACCTGTTCGGCCACTGGGGGCGGCAGCCCATGGCCAAGGCGGTGGAGGCCGATCTGCTGCGGGCCCTGCGGCTGGCCGCCGAGGGGGCCTCCAGCGCCGTGCTGCGCTACGCCGATGCGGAGCGCGGCTCCCGGGGCATGGGCTCCACCCTCACGGCCGCAGTGATCTGGAACGGCCACGCCTACCTGGCCCAGGTGGGCGACAGCCGGGCCTACCTGTTCCGGGCCGGCACCCTGCTGCAACTCACCGAGGACCAGACCCTGGTGCGGGAGCTCATCAACCAGGGCAGCCTGACCCCCGAACAGGCCCGGGTGCATCCCCAGCGCAGCGTCATCACCCAGGCGCTGGGCGGTCCCGAACCGATCCGGGCGGTGCTGGGCAAGGCCACGCTTCGTCGGGGCGATCGCCTGCTTTTATGCACCGATGGCCTCCCGGGCGAGCTATCAGACGGTCGCCTGGCCGAGCTCCTGGCCATGGGGCTGCCGGCCCCGGCCACGGTGGAGCGCATGCTGGAGGAGGCCCTGGAACGGGGCGGACGGGACAACCTCACGGCGCTGCTGCTGGAACTGAACGATTCCGCCTTTCCGCTGCCCGTGGCGGGCGAGCCGATCCGGCTGGTGCAGCCGGCGGTGCCCGCCGACCGATTCAGCCAGCCCGATCTGCTGACCCGGCTTGGACGCATCCTAGGGAGACATTCATGAGCCTTTTGCAAGGCACGCTTTCGCTGCGGCGCTTCCTGGTGCTGGGGCCGGTCCCCAGCGAGGCCGATCTCCTGGAGGGCCTGCGCCAGGATGCCTTCCGTCCCTTCGAGGACGGGCTGGAGGAGGAGCGGCTGGGCTGGTGCGACTGGCGCAACCTGCTCATCACCCCGCCCGACGGCGACTGGCTCACCCAGGACCGGTTCGCCATCTTCGGCCTGCGCCTGGACACCCGCAAGGTGCCCACCGCGCTGCTCAAGGCCCAGGTGGAGCTGCGCCTGCAAAGCCTGCAGAAGGAGAAGGACCTGGCTTTCGTGGGCAAGGAGGCCCGCATCTCCCTGGCCGACGAGGTCAAGGCCGAACTGCTGGTCCAGGTGCTGCCTACCCCGCGCATCGCCGAAGTGGCCTGGGATCTCAAGGGCGGCATGCTCTGGACCACGGCTTCCTCCAGCAAGACCCAGTCGGCGCTCACCGGCCTGTTCATCAAGTCCTTCGGCTGCGAACTGCAGCCCCTGGCGCCGCTGCTCCTGGCCGGCCGACTGTTGCCTAGCGTGCCGGTGGACTCGCTCATGGCCCTGGAACCCTTCGACCTGACCCTGGAGAACGCATGAAGCCGATGGAGCTGGTGGAGCAAGGACGTTTTCTCGGCGAAGAGTTCCTGCTTTGGCTATGGATGCGCGGGCTGGTGGAAGGCGGCACCAGCGGTCTGGAGGGAGACCAGTCAGCCTGTTTCGTGGACGACGCGGTGCAGCTGGTCACCGAGCGGGGCGACGTCAAGGAACTGAGCCTGCGCAAGGGCAACCCGGCCGAAAGCCGGGAGGCCTTCGAGGCCCTGTCCCGGGGCATGCGTCCGGCCAAGGCCAAGGTCCGGCTGCTGTCCGGGGATATGGAATGGACCTTCACCCTGGGCGCGGCCGGACTGGAGATCAGCACCCTCAAGCTGCCGCCCACCCAGTCCAAGGACAACCAGGGACGGGTGGCCGATCGGCTGTTCCTTCTTGAAGAGGGCATGACCCATCTGGAGCGCCGCTTCGAGGCCTTCCTGACGGTGCGCGCCCAGGCGTCCGACGAACTGCTGGAAAGCCTGCGGGCTTGGGTGCGCCAGGGCCTGGAGGGCCTGGAAGTCCGGGAAGGGCTGGCGGGCGCGGCCCCCGGAGCCGATGACCTGCCATGGCAGGGGTAGGTTCCGGCTGGATCCTGCTTCTGGGCGGGGCCCTGGCCTGGGCCGGAACGCCCGCCGGCCATCGCCCGGGTGGCCAAACTGGCCAGACGGGCCAGGCTGGCCAAGCTGTTCAGACGGTCCAGACCGCCCAGGCCGTGCCGGTCGCTTCGGCCGTCCCGGCGGCGTCAGCCCTGGCCGAGATCAAGGGCAGCCTGCCTGACGGCAGCAGCGCCCGGGTGCGGCTGGTGTTCAAGCAGGGGGTGCAGGTGGAGGCCCAGGCCCTGCCCGATGCCTTCCTGGCCAAATCCACGGTGGCCATGTGGGCGGGTTTCGGGGAACTGAGCCCGGCCGGCAAGCGCTGGGCCCTGGGCGCGCTGTTCCCCGCCGATGTCTGGGGCCGGGAACGGGTGCTGCACCGTGTGCGCTGGCCGCAGCTGGAGTCGGTATGGCTCATGGCCAGCCTGTTCCTGGGGCACGGCCAGCGCTACGACCAGCTGCAGGCGGCCAACCCCGGCAACGCCGAGAAGCTGCGCCGGGGGGACCGCTGGATGATCCCCAAGGCCCTGCTGGCCGAGGACCTGGGCGGCCACAGCGAGGCCCCGGAGGCCCTGAGGGTCCAGGTCCAGCCCGAGGACGGCCTGGACGACGAGGCCCGGGTGGCGGCGTTCCGCGCCATGCTGGCCTACGAGCAGGACGACCAGGGCAAGTACGCCGGCTACCACCTGCGCAAGGGCGAGGCCCTCTATTCCAGCGTGGTCATGCGCTACACCGACCAGGTGGACCCCCAGGGCGTGAACGATCTGGCCCTGGCCATCGCCCGGCGCAGCGGCATCGCCGATGTGCGCGGCATCCAGCCCGGCCAGCTGGTCAAGATCCCCCTGGAGGCCCTGGCCAGCCCGTTCCAGCCCGAAGGCACGGTGGCCCTGGCCGAGGAGCGGGAGATGCGCGACGAGGTCCGGCGGATCCCCCGGGTGGCGGCGGGCACCCGGCTCAAGGGGGTGCGCATCGTCCTGGACGCTGGCCACGGGGGTGTGGACAAGGGCGCCATGGCCAACGGCGTCTGGGAGTCGGACTACGTCTACGACATCACCATGCGGGTGCGCCGGTTGCTGGAGCAGGACACCGAGGCGATGGTCTCCTGCACCATCCGCTACCCGGGCATCGGCTTCAACATCCGGTCGAAGATCCCCGCCCCCACCGATGACGCGGAGATCCTGACCACCCCACCCTTCGCCAACGACGGGGACAGCCCCATCGCGGTGAGCGTGCACCTGCGCTGGGTGCTGGCCAACCACCTGTTCGCCAACTTCGTCCGCGGCGGCGACGCCCAGAAGACCCTGTTCATGAGCTTCCATGCGGACAGCCTGCATCCCTCGGCGCGGGGCACCATGGTCTACGTGCCCGGGGCCGTGGGCGTGCCGTCCACCTTCACCCTGCCCCCCAGCCGCGGCGCCCGGGTGAAGGAGCTGGCCAGCAGCGGCCAGGTGCGCTTCTCCGCCCTGGATCGGCTCCAGGGCGAGGCCCGCAGCCGCCAGTTCGCCGAAAGCATGCTGGACGCGCTGCAGGAGGCGGGCATCCCCACCCACGAGAACCGGCCCATCCGCAACGTGGTCCTGCGCGGCGGCAAGAGCTTCATCCCGGCGGTGATCCGCTACAGCACCGCCGCCACCAAGGTGCTGCTGGAGGTGCTGAACCTTACCAACGTCGACGACGCCGGGAACCTCCAGGATCCGGATTTCCGGGACCGCTATGCCCAGGCCATCGTCAAGGGAATCCAGGCATACTACCGCAAGTAGTAAAGGAGGCCGCCCTGATCGTCTATGCCCGCATCAACCAGGCCGGATGGGTGCATCTGTGGGACTCGCGGGAGGCCTTCGAGGCCGGCGAGGCGTCCCTGCATTTCTGCAACGCCCGGATCGATCCCCGCTGGACCGGACTGGCGCTGGACCCGGAGCAGCGGGCCAAGCTGGCGGCAGGAGAGCTGGTGCCGGTGGAAGATCCGGGCTACCTGGACGACTAGCGCAGCTAGCTGCGCGACAGATCGACGATGTCCTTCACCTCCCGGACCGGGTCCCCCATCAGGCGGGCTGCGCCCCGGGGAAGGCGGCGCGGATGGCGGTGGCCAGCCCCATGGGCGGGGTGTGCTTGGGCAGATGGCCGGCGGCACCGGCCCGCAACGCGGACTGGACCAGCCGGTCGGGCCCGAAGTTGGACATGGCGATCAGGCGGATCTCCGGGCACTGCTGGTGGATCTGGCGGATCGCCGCGACCCCGTCCAGTTCCCGCAACATCAGGTCCATGAGCACCAGGTCCGGGCGCAGTTCCTGGCACAGGCGCACGGCGTCGCTGCCGGTGGCCGCCTCGCCGATCACCTGCAGATCGGGAAAGGTGCGCAGGGCGTGGGCCAGCCCCTCCCGCAGCAGTCCGTGGTCGTCCACGATCAGGATCCGGATCGGTCGCATCTTGTTGGGCATGGCTCCCTTCCTCGCGGCCGGCGGGGCAGGGTGGCCCCCGGACCGGCTCGCTGTTGCTGTCCAGCTCCCGTGCCATGGCCGCGCGGGCCTGCCGAAGGGCGGGTCCAGGTGCGGCGATGGTTCCAGAAGACATCCCAGTTTATACCCATTCCGCGCGGAGCGCCGCGCCGGCCGCGGTGGTGCCGGCCGCCGGTGGCGAATTCCGGTGCTCTGTTGCAGGGAGCGCGGGTCCTGGAATCGAGATGATGCGAAAACAGCATCAGAACTAGCGCGTATAGCAATAGCCTGGGGCCGCGCGCCTGCATAGCATGGAGTCATTCCGGCCAGCGTGGATGCTGGCGGATCCTCAAGGAGCAAGGCCATGACCGCACCCTATTTCGCCCAGGTGGGAGCCATCCGCTACGAAGGCCCGGAAAGCCGCAACCCGCTGGCCTACCGCTGGTATGACGCCGACCGGGTGGTGCTGGGGCGGACCATGGCCGAGCACCTGCGCATCGCCGTCTGCCACTGGCACACCTTCTGTTCCAACGGCGCGGACATGTTCGGGGTGGGCACCTTCCAGCGGCCCTGGCACGAGGCCGGCGATCCGCTCAAACAGGCCGAGTTCAAGCTGGACGTGGCCATGGAATTCATCCAGAAGCTGGGCGTGCCCTTCTACACCTTCCACGACCGGGATCTGGCCCCGGAGCTGGGCACCATGAAGGAGAGCCAGAAGGCCTTCGCGCACATGGTGGACAAGGCCGCCGAGGCCCAGGCCAAGGCCGGCAAGCGGCTGCTGTGGGGCACCGCCAACCTGTTCTCCCACCCCCGCTACATGTCCGGCGCGGCCACCAACCCCGATCCGGAGGTGTTCGCCTGCGCCGCCACCCAGGTGCGCGACGCGCTGGAAGCGACCCAGCGCCTGGGCGGAGTCAACTACGTGCTGTGGGGCGGCCGGGAAGGCTACGACACGCTGCTCAACACCGACCTGGGCAAGGAGCTGGACCAGCTGGGCCGGTTCCTGAACCTGGTGGTGGAGCACAAGCACAAGATCGGCTTCCAGGGCGGCATCCTGCTGGAGCCCAAGCCGATGGAGCCCACCAAGCACCAGTACGACCACGATGTGGCCACCGTCTACGGCTTCCTGGCCCGGCACGGCCTGGACAAGGAGATCGGCGTGAACATCGAGTGCAACCACGCCACCCTGGCCGGCCACAGCTTCGAGCACGAGGTGGCCACCGCCGTGGCCCTGGGCATCTTCGGCTCGGTGGACGCCAACCGGGGCGATGTGCAGAACGGCTGGGACACGGACCAGTTCCCCAATGACGTGCGGGAGACCGCCCTGGCGCTGCACCATATCCTCAAGGCTGGCGGGCTCACCAACGGCGGGTTCAACTTCGACGCCAAGGTGCGCCGCCAGAGCACCGATCCCCTGGACCTGTTCCACGGCCACATCGGCGGCATCGACACCCTGGCCAAGGGCCTGCTGGTGGCCGCCGACATGATCGAGCACGAGGCGCTCATCCAGCCGCTGCGGGAGCGCTACGCCGGCTGGGACGGCGCCCTGGGCCAGAGCATCTGGTCCGGCAAGGCCAGCCTGGCCAGCCTGGCCGACCAGGTGCTGGCCGGCGGCATCGAGCCCAGTCCTCGCTCCGGCCACCAGGAGGCCCTGGAGAACGTGGTCAGCCGCTACCTCTGATCTGAAAGGGGGAACTGCCTGCTCGCTGCGCTCGCGATGTTCCCCATCCAAGGGCGCAGGCGCCCTTGGATATCTAAGGACCTTTGACCCTCACAAGCTTGTCAACACGTGGAGCAACTTGATGTTGCTTCACGTGATGACAAGCTCCCGGGCCGAGCCTGGGCCCCAGGTCTTCCGTGCCGCTGCTTATTAGCCCAGGCGCTGCATGGAGGTCCGGAACTGCTCCAGCTCGGCCGGTCCATCCAGCACGCCCAGTTCCAGGTCCGTGTCCATGGCCGATTGCCCCTCCAGGAACACCAGATGGCCGCGTTCCCGCTCCACGTCCCGGCCGTCCGGCAGGCAGTTCCCGGGCTCCAGCCCCATCACATAGGCGCCCTGGCCCATCTGCTTCCACTGCACGAAGCGGGGCAGGGTGTCCTTGCGGAACCGCTCGTAGACCCCGAACCCCAGGCGGTCATTGAGCAGGGCCACGTAGGCGTAGCCTTCGGCATCGGTCTTCAGGTCCAGGTAGAAGCACTGCTCCTGGTAGCCGGCCTGGGGCGGCTCGACCACCCGGTGCTGGGCCAGACCTTCCGCGGCCCCGGGGTCGCGCGGCTCGACCGACCGGGCCGGGAACACCAGTTCCGCGTCCTCGCACAGGAGCGGATAACCGAAATTGAAGTGATACAGCAGCTGGATGGGCTGTGAGGTGAACCCGCGGTTCTCGATCCGGTCCCGGATGCGGATGCGGTTGCCGCCCAGCGGGGCGGTGATCTCGCGGTTCAGGGCCAGGTTCGCGCCGAAGAACTTGGCTTCGCGCATGCGCCCGTGCAGGCGCAGGGTCGTGCCGTCCGGCCCCTCCAGGGTCTCGAAGCCGCCCTCCTCGGCCGGGACATTGCCGATCCGGCCGTGCAGTCCCAGCGCCTGGCCCTGGTCCACGCAGGGGGCCCCGGCGCTGGCCAGGCCGCAGGTGGTGAGCAGGCCGCAGGCGAAGCTTTCCAGGAAGCCGTCCTCCCGGGCGTCGAAGTAGGCCGGCGCCACCACCCCCGGACTGGCCTGGTAGGCGAAGTTGATCCCCTTGAAGGAGGCCCAGCCCAGGTCCAGGCAGCGGTCCTTGAGCACGGCGAACTGCAGGCCGCCGCCGGTGGTCACTTCGTACAGTTCCACCCCCTTGCCCTTGCCGCTCTTGAGTTCCAGGTGGCGGATCCCGCCCAGCTGCTGGGGATGTCCGATATAGGCGTTCGTTCCGGTGGCCATGGTCAGGCCTCCGCGCGCAGGACGGGATCAGTGATGGCCTGGTCGTCGGCCAGGGCCAGGACCGGACGGATCCCCTTTTCCGCCAGGGCCGCGTGGTAGGCCTTCACCGCTTCGGCCGGGGCCAGGGCCCCCTCCACCACCTGGCGCATGAGGCCCACCAGGGTGATGGGGCACTCGGCGTAGTTGATCTTGCGGCCGAACAGGGCGACCCGCGCGCCGGCCCGCTCACCCTGGGCCAGCAGCTCGAAGGTGTCGCGGGTGGTGCCCTTGCTGCCGCCCAGGATGCCCACCACCAGCCGGGAGGGGTCGTAGCGGGACAGCTCCTCCATGGCCCGGCGGCCGTTGTAGACCAGTTTCAGGAACAGCGGCTGTTCCGCCGCAAGCACGCCGCCCAGGCAGCGCACGATGCTGTCGGCAATGTACAGTCCCAGCTCGCTGGCCGGAATGCCCACTTCCATGGCCGGGTTGAACACCTCCAGGAAGTAGCGCAGGCCCAGATCGGCCGCCTCGGCCCGGAAGGCGGTGAAGGCCTCCAGGGTGCGCAGATCGTGGTCCAGGTCATTGGAAAAGGTCACCGAGTACAGGCCCAGGTCGGTCACCGGGCGCAGCTTGGCCAGCCGGGCGGTGCGGAACGGGCGGGAGGGGGACTGGGTATAGCGGGCTCCGCGCTGGCACCAGATATCGGTGGTGTCGTTGTAGCGCACCGCCGGGGTGACCGGGCTGTCGCCGAACAGGCCTTCCCGGCCCAGCAGTTCCACCGAGGACACGCTGGCCAGGAGGATATCGATCAGCCCCGAGCGGGTCATCTCGCGCATGGCCTGCAGGTAGGCGGGCCGGTCGGCCGAGCCCGGGAGCAGGTTGCCGGTGGTGTCCCGGGCCGGGCCGGGCGACTGCAGGCAAAAGGCCATTTCGGCGTCCTTGGCGTCGGCGATGATGAAGTCCTGGGGGCGGTAGGCGCCGGAGCGGATCCGGGCCAGTTTGCGGTCGAGGGTTTTCATGGGGCCACCTTTCGTTGGGCTGCCGGGAAGCATGGAATGGGTTAGGTTCCAGACTCCCGCCCGGCCTTTATTCCGTCCAATGAATTGTTTTCAGATCTTGATTCCACGCAGGAATGCCCGATCCGGACTGCCGCGGCCTTCGCCGACGACTTCCTGAACGGGGAGACGCTGTTCCAGGAGATGGAGCGGAACGCCGAGGACTGCTTCCTGCAGCGGCAGACCTGGCGGGAACTCCGGCAAAAGCCGGTCACCCGCCCGTTGGTAAGCTGAGCCGATCGGCGCCGTCCCGGACGGCCCGGCGGCCGGGTGCCGGCGGCCCGGATCCTAGGTATGGCTTGACAATAAACCAGTTGTAGATACGCTCGTGCTGACACCAGCGCTTCCATGCGTTCTTTCCAGAGCCGAACGAGCGTTTGAAATGAAACATCTATCCAACCCTTGCCCGCCAGGTGCTGCCGGTTGTCGCAGCCAGGTCAAGGTCGTCCCTGGCTGCGCCGTGCTCGGTCGGTGCCAGCTCCCGTCGGCCGCCGGATCGCGGCGCCCGGCGCGATCCGGGCACGGGCTGGCGCCCTGCGGGCCCGTTTCCAGGTTCTGCCGTCGGCAAGCGCGACCAGGAGGAAAACCATGAGTGCCACAAGAGCAGCCCAGCCCAGGAGCGCCGAGACCGCCGGCCTGTCCCCCCGGAAGGCCGCCGGCCCAGGGACCGCGGAAAAAGCCGGCAGGGCCGCCTCCCCCAAGGCCGTTACCCCCAAGGCCGTTACCCCCAAGGCCGTGACGCCCAGGACGTTGCCCCCCGAGGCCCCGACCGCCGAGGCGACGACGGCCAAGCCTCCGGCCGCCAAGACCCCGACGGTCAAGACCGCCAAGACCGCGACGGCCAAGACTGCGGCCGGCACCGCCCGCCCGGCTCAGGCCCGGCCGGAGCTGACCCCCGTCAGTCCCGAAACCCGGCACGCGCTGATCCGCGAGGCGGCCTACTACCGCGCGGAGCGCCGGGGCTTCGCGGAGGGCGACCCCGAGGCCGACTGGGCCGCCGCGGAAGCCGAAATCGATCAGCTGCTGGCCGCCGCGCCCGATCCGGCGCCCGCCGCCAGGAAGCCGGCCGGCAAGCGCACCGCCGTTGCGAAGGCCTAGCCCAGCCCGCCCCACCCGCATTGCCGTTCCTTTCACGCCCGGCTGGCCGCTTTTTTCGGTCTCGCCGGATTTCGGAATCGTGTTCCGGCGGGGAACTGCCGATGCATAGGTGGGTGGCCCTTCGGGTCGATCGTGGTCGAGCAGCGGGGTGGATCCGGGATATGAGAGTCGCATGAAGTTGTGGATGGACCTGCGCGACCGCCTCACGGGCCTGGATCTCTGGCTGGAGCAGTCGACCCTGCTCCTGGCGGTGCGGCGGGGGTTCACCCTGATCATTCCCTTCCTGCTGATCGGCTCCTTTGCGCTCATCGTCACCAGCCTGCCGGTGCCGGCCTACCAGCGCCTGATGATCACGGTGTTCGGCCTCCAGGCTGTTCGCCGGCCTGAGCCGCATGCGCCGGCTGCATATGCGCTACTACCCCGATGGCGGCGGCGCCGACTTCAATGACGCCATCGCCCTGTTCGCCGGCCTCGGATCCGTCCTGCACGCCTGCTTCGGCGTCCAGGGGCCGCAGGAACTCCTTTCGGGGGCCTTGCTGAAGCTGTTCCGGGCCCTGGGCCCGACAGTCTGGAGCGCCATGCTGTTCGTCCTGCTGGTCCACTGCTTCTGGATGCTGGGGATCCACGGAAGTATGCTCCTGGAGCCGGTGGCGCGGGGGATCTTCGTTCCGGCGCTCGCCGCGAACCAGCAGCTGGCCGCGGCCCACCTGCCTCCGGCCAGCATCTTCACCAAGACCTTCTTCGACACCTTCGTGCTGATGGGCGGCTGCGGCAGCACCCTGTGCCTGGTCATCGCCATCTTCGCCGAGTACGTGGAGGCCGAAGCCCAGCGGGACCAGTTGAAGCGCCTGGGCTGCTGCCAGTACCAGGGCTACCTGTACTGCAGGGCCCTGCCCAGCGCCGAACTGGCCGAGTTCATCGAGACCTGGTAGCCGGCGCCCGGCGGCCGCCCGGGGCCGGGAAAGATCGCTTTTTTGCATCCGCGTGCTATCATGGCTTAGCGATTCATCCCCTATCCGGAGGGTCCGCGGCCATCCTCCGGCAGCCAGGCAGGAGCCTGACGTTCGTCTCGCACGCGGCCGGCGGCTCGCCCCGGTCCGTATCGGCATGCCGACCCCGCGGCGGGCGGCTCGGTCCATCCAGGAGGTAGGAACGCATGTTGATCGCAGTCAGCCAGACCATCAGTGATGCCAGCATGAAGGAGCAGGCCCCGGCGGGGCGCTGCTACGACGATCCGTGGGGGGTGGCCCGGGAGGTGGCCGCGTGTCTGCGTCAGCAGTACCGCGCCTGGCTGGAACAGCAGTTCCCCACCGCGCTGATCGAGGTGGACCGGGTCCGGGAAGGGAACAGTCCGCACAGCGCCGGCCTCCAGGTCGCCGTGTTCCACTTCGGCCGGATGGACGGGGAGATCGGGCAGTCCATCCAGTCGGCCCTGGAGCACGTCGCGGCCGGGATCGATCTGGGTACCATCAACCGGAAGCATCTGCTGGCCACGGCCAGCTGAGGCGGCCGGGGGCCTTTCGCCGCGTCGGCTACCGCGGCTGCCAGCCCTGGGCGCCGATGAGGGGCACGAAGCACACGGGGTCCAGGGTGGCTTCTTGCAGTTCGCCCGCTTCCCCCCGGGTCAGCCGGATCAGCCACTGTCGCGCTTCCGGTCCCACCGGCATGACCAGCCGACCCCCCGGAGCCAGCTGCTCCAGGAGCGCCTCCGGCACCCTCGGCCCGGCGGCGGTCACCGCGATGGCGTCGTAGGGCGCGTGCTGCGGCCAGCCCAGGGTGCCGTCCCCGTGCCGCACCTGGACCGAGCCGAAGCCCAGGCGGTCCAACCGCTCCCGGGCCGCCTCCGCCATGGCCTCCAGCCGTTCCACGGTATGGACGCTCCCTGCCAGGCGGGACAGGATGGCCGCGCCGTACCCGGAGCCGGTGCCGATCTCCAGGACCCGCTCCGTCCCCAGCAGCCCCAGGGCCTCGGTCATGCGCGCGACGATGTAGGGCTGGGAGATGGTCTGCCCCTGGCCGATGGGCACCGGGAAATCGCCGAGGGCGAGTCCGGCCAGGGGGGGCGGCACGAAGGCCTCCCGCGGCACCACCCGGAAGGCCGCCAGCACCCGCGGATCGCGGATGCCCCGGCGGGCGATCTGCTGGTCGACCATCCGCTCGCGGGCCTGGTCCATGGGTGCCTCGCTGCCCGGGCCCTGGGCCCGCTGCGTCTTGTCTGCAGTATCTTCCAGATGGGGGCGCCAGGGAATTCCCGACTGTGGCCGTTCGTCAGTCTGGTTCCCGGCTAGCCGGTCATGGTCTCGGACGGTCTGAAACCATAGCGCAGATAAAGGTGTGATGCGTGACGTCTCAGACTGGCCAGCGCCATCGGGCGTCCGCCAAGGTCGACCCCTTCCACCAGGGCTTTGCGCCGGTCTCCCGGATAGCGCCCGAACAGCTTGGGCGAGGTGGTAAGGAACAACTCATCGATCAATCCCTCCGCCAGCAACTGACCGACCAGGGTCGGCCCGCCCTCAACGAGGAGGGTCAGGAGTCCCTGGCCGTGAAGGAGATCAAGGATGGACTGTCCGGCGAAGGGTGGGGCATCCATTACGGCCACCCGGGCGCCTTCCGGGAGGCGACCCCGGAGCCGACCCTCCCCTTGCGGCGTGGTCAGGATCAGGCCGTCGCGGAGCGCCGGCTGGGTCGTGTCGATGTGGCCCGAGGCGGTCACCACCACCAGCCTGGGATGGGGCCGCAAGCCCAGCTTCCGTCGAAGTTCCGCATAGGACCCGGCCGCAGGCCGGTAGACGGATTCCGGATGCCAAAGCTCGCCCGCGGCCTTGCGGAAGGTCCCCGCCCCGATCAGCACGGCATCGGCCGCGGCCCGCAGCAGCCCCATGATGAATCGATCCGGTTCATCGCTGCCGCTGACGATGTGCCCCGACTCGACGTCGCCCGGCAGGGCCACCACCCCGTCCACCGACGCGACGAAATTGGCATAGAGTTCTGGGCGGTCGAGCCCGAAATCACCGCCAAAGGCCATCGCCAAGTCGTCAGGCAATCCGAAGCCAGGCAGCCCTTCGCGCTCGAAGCAGCATTCGAGCGGCTTCATATCCGGAGCAAGCGTGACGCCGTGCCGGTCATGATGCCGAAGGCCGCGAGGAAGTCCGCGAACGGGTACTCCCGGTGGAGCTTGCCGCCCTCGAGCTCCCAGCCGGGAAGCTTGGGCAGGGCCGTGGCGATCGCAGCTTCACCCAGCAAGCCGGGGGTTCGTGTGGACACCTGGTCACCTCTTTGGTTATTATAACGATGAACCGATGGGTAACCGTGGTTTTTCAAACCTTCAACATGCCATTTACGGAATTATTTCCCGGCCGGAGAAAACCAGGATGGGCATACCCAAATGAACGAAGACCCTGCCGGCCCGCAGGCTCCGCACGCCGAAGCCCAGGCCCGGCCTCCCGGTCTCGAATATGACCAGAACATCAAGGCTGTCGGGGAGTTCTACACCCGCGAAGACCAGAAGATCAGTCCGTCCCAGCGGGCCCTCGAACACATCAGCAGCTGGATCGGGAAACCGGGCTCCCTGGGGCTGGTTGGGCTGTTCGTCGCGCTGTGGATCCTCGCCAACACCCTGCTGCGCTGGCTGGGCTGGACCCCATTCGACCGCCCGCCCTTCCCCTGGCTGCAAGGGCTCGTCGGCCTGGGCGCGCTGCTGACCGCGATGGTGGTGCTGACCAAGCAGAACCGGATGGCCAGGCTTGCGGAACAGCGGGCCCACCTGGACTTGAAGGTGACGTTGCTGACCGAGCAGAAGGCGGCGAAACTGATCGATCTGCTGGAAGAACTGCGGCGCGATCTGCCCAATGTCAAGAATCGCCACGACCCCGGCGCAACCTCCTTGCAGATGCCGATGAATCCCGATCTGGTGCTGGCCGCCCTGGATGAAAGCCTCCCCGGGAAACCGTTGGCCCGGTCGGCACCAGGTCCCGCCCAGAACGACCTGGGGCCTCCCGGCGGCTAGGAAACCCGCGAATAGGTCGCCTGCGGGGTCCGCATGAAGCGCGGACGCAGGGGCACCCGGCGGGCATGCGCCAGGATCGGGGGCCAGAGCAGCATGGCCTGCCGCAGTTCCTGGTAGGCCGTCCGCAGCCGCTGCCGGTGGCGGGCAACGAAAGGCCCCGGATCCGTGAGGTCCAGGGCCGCCTCGCGCACCAGGGCCTGGTAGAACTGCCAGTAGGGGCTGCGTCGGCCTGCGCCAGCCCCCTCCTGCCGGGTGAGCGGCGCCACCAGCTGGCCCCACAGGGTCCGCAGATCCTGGTCGTCCAGGGCGGGGCAGGGGGCGAACTGGAACGCGCAGCAGGTAGTCCTCGAAGCGCAGCCGGGTGGGGATGAAGGGGATGGTGCCCTCGGTATTGTCCAGCCCCAGCACGGCGGCGGTGAGGCGGAAGTCGTGGTCCAGGACGCAGGGGCGGTACGTGTCGATGACGAACTGGACGGGCGGCTGGCCCTGGAGGATCCGGCCGTCCCCCCACTGGTGGAAGGCCCAGACCAGCTCCCGGGCGTCCAGGTCCGGGTCTCCGCACAGGAAGCTTTGCACGATGCCGATCCTGCCGCCGGGCGGCACCTCCCCGGGGGCCAGTTCCACCGCGGCCGGCCGCAGGGGGCGGTGGGCCAGGTTCAGGGCCAGGTCGACGCTGGCGTCCTCCAGGTGGCTACCCACCGGCAGGGCCCGGCCCCGGGCGGCCCAGGCGGCGGCGATCTCCGCGACCGGCCGCGCCAGCATGGCCGCATAGGCGCCCAGGATATCGAAGTCCACCCGAAGACAGCGGTCCCATTCGGCCGGACGCACGAAGTCGCCCGCCAGGACGCACCGGGATCCCCTCGAGAGCCGCGCCCCACGGGGCGGGTGGATCCGGGCCAAGCCTACTGCCGGGGTGGGTAAGAAAAGGTCAAGCCACCCCATGCCAGCGTCAAGAAAGGGTCAAGGGCCGCGCTGCCGCCCGGGCCGGTCCCTGGGGCCCCGCGCCAAGGTAAATATACTGATTATTAATCAATAAATGGGCTTCCGGGCTGCCCGGAACCCGACGGAGGATCGCCCAGGACTGGGCTGTCCGGGACCGGTATGACCAGGGGTTCGGGCTGGTCGTCCTCCAGCTCCTGGATGGCCAGGCGGCGGAACCCCTGGGTCTCGGTGAGGGACATGGCACTGATGTAGGCGAAACCGCTGAAGAACAGCCAGATGAACGGCACCGAGGCCCACTTCTGGATGGCGATGGCCACCAGCACGGCGGCGAAGTAGTAGAGCGCGAACGCCAGTTCCAGGAAGGTCAGCAGGCTCCTGGGGGCCCGGTAGGCGCGGACATCGCGGTTCCTGGCGCCATCGCCATTGGCGTCCACGCCCAGCTTCGGGGTGCGCTTGAACTCGAGGTCATCGGTGAAGAACCCCTCCAGTACGGCTTTGGTCTGGTTGAGGCACAGGCCGACCCCCAGGCTCATCAGGCACGGGATGTACTGCATCCGGCGCAGCCAATGCTGGTGGTTGTGCGCCTCCCGCTGGGAGAGTCCGAAGTAGAGGCCGACGCTGACGGCGTTGAGCAGGAAGAACGGGCCGTCGGTGAGCAGCAGGGTCCTGGCCGGGGTGCCGGCCCGGAGGACCATGCAGGGCACCATGATGACCGAAAGCAGGACCATCAGCAGGTAGTTGCAGTTGGCGGTCAGGTGGAACCAGCACTCCACCTTGGTGTGCAGGCTGGCCTTGCTGAACAGGATGGCCTTCATGAGCTTGCGGATGACCTGGGCGTTGCCCTTGGCCCAGCGGTGCTGCTGGCACTTGAAGGCGTTCACGGCCACCGGGAGTTCGGCGGGCACTACGAGATCCTTCAGGTAGACGCCCTGCCAGCCCCGGAGCTGGGCGCGGTAGCTGAGATCGGCATCCTCGGTGATGGTGTCGTGCTGCCAGCCGCCGGCGTCCCGGATCGCGGCCACCCGCCACATGCCGGCGGTGCCGGAGAAGTTGAAGAAGGCCCCGGAGCGATGCCGGGCGGTGTGCTCGAACACGAAATGCCCGTCCAGGAGGATGGCCTGGACCTGGGTCAGCAGGGAGAAGTCCCGGTTCAGGTGGTCCCAGCAGCCCTGCACGAAGGCGACCCTGGCCTCGGCGAAATGGGGCACGGCCAGGCGCAGGAAGTCCACGGCGGGCAGGAAATCGGCATCGAACATGGCGACGAACTCGCCCTTGGCGGTCCTGAGGCCGTTCTGCAGGGCCCCGGCCTTGTAGCCGGTGCGGTCGGTCCGATGCAGGTAGTCGATGTCGAACCCGAGCAGGCGGTACTTGGCGCAGAGGTCTCGCGCCACCCGGGTCGTGTCATCCGTGGAGTCGTCCAGCATCTGGATCTCCAGCCGGTCCCTGGGCCAGTCCAGCCGCACCACGTGGTCCAGCAGCCGCTCGACCACATTCACTTCATTGAATACCGCCAGCTGGACGGTGACCCGCGGCAGGAAATCGGGCCCGCCCTTGGGCAGGGGCGGGTGGTTCTTGTGCCGGTAATAGAGGCACAGCATCCAGAGCCGGTGCGCACCGTAGAGACTCAGCAGGCTCAGGATCGTGAAGTAGGTCGCCAGCAGCGCCAGCCTGAGGGTATGCATCGCCTTCTCCACCGAGCCTTGCCATCCCCTGCCGGACTTCCCGGGCCTGTTCCGCCCGATCCGCTATCGCAGGATGTGTGCCAGCCCTTGCGGCGCGGGGGCCGCCGGCGGGCCGGCCTGCCGCACCGCGGCGGCCGGGGCCACGGGCGCGCGCAGGCGCCTCCGCCGCGGAGGGGGCCGGGAGGCTGTCCCGGTCGAATTGGAAGGGCAGCCAGGTCGTTTTGACTGGCGCGGCCGGTCCCGTGCGGGCGCGGGCACGGCGGCCATCATCGCTAGCCTGGCCAAGGTCCCCCTGTTCCGCCGCCTGGGCATCAATTAGGCAGGCTGACCGGCCGGAGGTCGACCCTGCCGTCACGCACGCAGCCTTGCGCGTGCCGGGGGCGCGCTCTGCCTGCAGTCCGGTCCATGGCTTTCCCGCAGCGTCGCATCGTTGCCGTTCGCAGCTTCCACCCCGCGAGAGCCTGACGGCAGGCAGCCCTTCTCCCGGTCCCCAAACGTCCCATTTCCCCAGGAGGTATGTCATGACTCATCGGGTCAACGCGCTGCTCTGCGCGGCGCTCTTCGCGGTCGTATCGGGCTCAAGTCTCTTGGCCGCCACGGCCGACTATCTGGTTCCGGCCAAGAAGGGCCCCTATGTGGTCGGCCTGGCCAACACCTTCAGCGGCAACTCCTGGCGGGCCCAGATGGTCGCCGAGCTCACCGCGGCCGCGGACAAGCTCAAGGCCAGCGGCACCCTGAAGGACTACATCGTCAGCGACGCCACCGGCAACACCACGAGACAGATCCAGCAGGTCCAGAACATGATCGCGTCCGGGGTCGACGCGATCGTGATCGACGCCAATTCCGAGACCGCCCTGAACCCGGCGATCGAGGCGGCCCACAAGGCCGGCATCGTGGTCGTGGCCTTCGACAACACGGTCACCTCGCCCTATGCGATCGAGGTCAGCGTCGACCAGGTCAAGTTCGGCGCCGGTGGTGGCGAGTGGCTGGCCAAGAAGCTCAACGGCAAGGGCAACATCATCGTGCTCAGCGGTCTGGCCGGCACCCCGGTCAACAATATGCGCTGGAACGAAGGCGCCAAGAAGGCGCTGGCCAAGTACCCCGGGATCAAGGTGCTCACCGAAGTCAACGTCAACTGGGACCAGGCCACGGCCCAGCAGGCGGTGGCGAACCTGCTGCCCACCAGCCTCGACGCCACCCAAGGCGCTCGCCTTCGATCCGCGGGTCATCATCTTCGACGAACTGACCTCCTCGCTGGGGGCGGCCAACACCCGCTGGCTGCTGGACCTCATGCACCAGATCAAGGCGCGCGGCTGCGCGATCCTGGTCATCTCCCACCGCCTGCCCGAGATCATGGAGCTCGCCGACGACATCACCGTGCTCAAGGACGGGGTCAAGGTGGCCACGGTCGAGCGCAGCGCCGTCAGCGCGGCCGATGTGGTCCGCATGATGGTGGGCCGCGAACTGGAGGACATCTTTCCGCCCAGGCCGTCGGCGACGGAGCTGGCCGCCCTCAATCCGCGCGATCCGGCCCTGGAGTCGGCAAGTGGCTGGCCACGCAGACCAGGCTGCTGCTGCTGGACGATCCCACCCGCGGGGTGGACATCAGCGCGCGCAGCGACATCTACCACCACATCAGGGGCCTCGCCGCACAGGGCGTCGGGGTCCTCATCAACTCGACCGACACCATCGAGCTCGTGGGCCTCTGCGATCGTGTCCTGGTGATGTTCGAGGGCCGGATCGTCAGTGAACTGGCCGGCGATGAAATCACCGAAGAGGCGATCGTCAGCGCCGCCGTCGGCGTGAAGGGAGAAGGTCCGGATGTCTGATACCAAGCCGCTGCCGGGCACGGCCAGGAAGCCGAGGCTGGGGGTCTTCGCGCACGCGCTGCCGGTGATCATCATCTACGCCGTCCTGCTGATCATGCTCATCATCCTGGGCGGCTCGGGCAGCTACATCGGCACCATCGCCGGCTGCATCATCATGGTGCTCATCCAGTCGCTCCTGCCCATCTTCGCGATCCCCGAAGCCGGGCGCCGCATCATCTCCGGCGGGCTGATCCTCCTGCTGCTTCTGCTGTATGGCCGGGCCCGCGGGCGGCAGTGACGGCCGGCGGCAGGACCCAGTCCATCTCGTGAAAGGGAAAATCGTACCCGTGAACCGCTCCTGTATTATTTCCGTGGATATCGGCACCTCGGCGGTGAAGGCCATCCTGTGCGAGATCGGCGGCCGGCCCATCGCCACCGAGCGCGCCGCCTATGCGACCTGCTATCCGGCTCCGGGTCGGGTCGAGCAGGACCCCGATGAAATCCTGGCCGCCCTGGTGCGCGCCATCGGGCGCCTGGTCGCGGCGTCGGGCCGCCCTGCCGGCTCGATCGCGGCCCAGTTCGCCCTGGCTTTCGGCATGGATGTGCTGGCCTATGACGCCTTTCCCGACCTGAGTTTCCGCCCCTCCCAGCGCTTCGCCTTCGCGCCGCTGGATAGCCTGCTGCATGCGGCCGACTAACTGAGCCTTCACTGCCCGCCGCTGCCCGGTGGCAGCCCCCTGCTGGACGGCCCGGCGCTGGCCCGGGTGAAACCGGGCGTGGTGCTGGTGAACAGCGCCCGCGAGTCGCTGGTGGACCGGGCGGCCCTGCTCGCGGCCCTGGACGCGGGCAGGGTCTCCGTGTACGCGATCGACGCGTTCGATCAGGAACCGCCCGAGGACTGGACCCTGATCCGGCATCCCCGGGTCCTGGCCACGCCGCACATCGGCGGTTTCACCGCCGAAAGCATCGACCGCGCCACGGCGGTCGCCGTGGACAACCTGCTGGCCCACCTTCCGGGGCCGAAGCGCTGAGGCCCCGGCGCGTCCGGGGTCACTGGGCGTGCTTGCGGGCGAACCCCACACTGGACGGGATGCTGATCGCCGCGATGCCGGCGAAGCAGATCGCCATGGCTGCGGCACTGTCCGCGACCCGGCCGGTTCGGAACAGCGCCCCGCCCAGGCCCAGGTTGAACAGGGACCAGAGCACGTTCACCAGGGGCGAGGACAGGCCTTTGCCGGGCGGGTTGGCGAACGGAGAGGGGAACCGGTCCCCGGAGATGCCGTGCACGAAGTGCGGCACGGTGTTGGCGAGCAAAAGGCCGGCGAAGAAGCAGGCGGTGGCGTGGGCAGGGGTCATGATCTGGGGTCCTTTGCAGGAAGTCAGGCGTTGGCTGGAAGGACGGCCTGGATCGCGGAGCGTTTCGTCCCGAACCAGAACGATCCGGCCAGGCAGAACGTACCGGTCACCAGGACCGTATGGGGGGCGCCGATCCGGTGGGCCAGGGCGCCCGCCAGCAGGCTGCCGAACGGCGCGGTGCCGAACATGGACATGACGAAGTAGCTCATCACCCGGCCGGTCTTGTCCTCCGGCACCAGGGTCTGGAGGAGGGTGTTGCTGGCGGCGAAGACCTGCATCATGCCGAAGCCGACCAGGACCATCAGCCCCATGGACAGCCACAGGGTATGGGACAGTCCGAACAGGACCAGCCCGCCGCCCAGCGATGCGGCCGCGATCTGGAGCATGCCGGCCAGCCCGTGGGTGGACCGGCGGAAGGCCAGGGACAGCCCCGACCCCAGCGCGCCGACCCCCGAGGCCGCGGTCAGCCAGCCCAGGGTGGCCGGGCCGCCGTGCAGCACCTGGCCGGCGAACACCGGCAGCAGGACGCTGTACGGGTAGCCCATGAGGGCCAGCAGGGCGGAAAGCTGCAGGATCGCCCGCACCGGGCGGAACCCGCTGGCGTACTGCCAGCCCTCGCGCAGCTGCGCCAGCATGCCGGTTTTGTTCGGGCGGGTGGGCGGCTGCTGGATGCGCATCATGAGCAGGGAGGCGATCACCGCCAGGTAGCTGAGGCCGTCGATGAGGAAACAGCCGCCTTCGCCGAAGCCCGCGATCACCAGGCCGGCGATGGCCGGACCGATCAGCCGCGCGCCGTTGGCCAAGGACGAGCTGATGGCGATGGCGTTGCCCAGGTCCTCCCGGTCGTCGACCATCTGCCCCACCATGATCTGCCGGAGGGGGGTGTCGAAGGCGTTGACCAGGCCCTGGACCATGGACAGCACGAGGATTTCCCGGAAGCTGACGATCCGGGCCAGGGTGAGCGCGGCCAGCACCAGGGACTGCGCTCCGGCGGCGGCCTGGGTCGCCACCAGCAGCCGGCGGCGGTCCAGCCGCTCGATCCATACGCCGGCGAAGGGGGAGAGCACGAAGGTGGGAATCAGCCCCGCGAAGCCCGTCACGCCCAGCAGCAGCGCGGAGTGGGTGAGGCGGTAGACCAGCCAGGTGGTGGCCACCCGGGTCATCCAGGTGCCGATGATCGAGATGCCCTGGCCGGCGAAGTAGAGCTGGAAGTTGCGGTGCCGCAGCGCCCGCCAGGCGTGGCCGGTGGAAGGCCCGCTCATTGTTCCGCCAGCCGCTTGAGGATTGCCCCGGCCGCCAGCAGGGTCTCCCGGTCCCGGGGCTCCAGTTCGGCCACCGCCTGGGCCAGCCAGGTGTGCTTGGCGTCCTTGATCCGCTGGCGCGTGGCGGCGCCCTGGGCGGTGAGCTGGATGTGGATCTGCCGGCCGTCGGTGGGGTGCGGCCGGCGTTCCACCAGGCCCATGGCCGCCAGCGCGGCGATGGTGGTGCCCATGGACTGCGGCCTGACGGCCTCGGCCCGGGCCAGTTCGGCGGTGGTGGCCGGGCCTTCCCGGGCCAGCCGGCCCAGCACGGCGCTTTCCCCCCAGGACAGCTCATGGGAGGCCGTGGCGGCGCGCACGCGGCGAACCAGGAGGCCGATGGCCTGGGTCAGTTCGGATAGGGAGCGTTCGAGGTCCGGGGTCGGCTTCATGGTTCCAGGCTATAAAAAGACAGATAAACTTGCAAGTCTGATTTGCAAGTTTATCTGCTGATTTGGATCGCGCGGGTGAAATGGTTGACAGGGGTATTGTTCGGTTCCATACTGTTTGTGGTTCAACCATGGAGCCCCCTTGAAACCCTGCCTTCTGTCCCAGTCCCGCATTCCCAAGTACGAACGCATGCAGCGTCTGGCCGAACGGATCGGGGCGGCGGACTTCGAGCGCGGCAGCCTGGAAGCCTACCTCCTGCTGCTCAGCGTCACCGACGAGGTGCGGGAGATCGCCAGCGCCAAGCTGTCCTGCCATGGTCTGGGCGAGGGGCGCATCACGGTCCTGGTGCTGCTGCTGGAAAACCAGCCGCAGCCGCTGTCCCATTCCCAGCTGGCCGATCTGCTGGGGATCACCAAGGGCAGCATCACCGGCCTGGTGGACGGGCTCGAACACGACGGCCTGGTGCAGCGCTGCGAGGCGCCCGAGGACCGGCGCACCCGGCTGATCGCCATCACCCCCGCCGGACTGGCGGTGGTGAACCAGTACCTGCCCAAGAAGATCCGCGGGATCGAACGGCTCATGGCCGGTCTGACTCCCGCCGAACGGGAGACCCTGGCCGCGCTGCTGCTCAAGCTGCAGGCCTGCCTCCCCGCCTATCGGAGCGAGTGAGCCTCCGCACCCCATAACTTTCCTGTTCCTCCGCCAACAGGTTGGACGGCCGAAGTTTGGCCGCCCGGCTGGACCACACCCTTTTTTCGAGGCCCGCCATGCCATCCACGGCCACCCCCCAGACTCCCGAACCGATCCTGCTTCACGTGGACGGCGGCGCCAAACAGGACGTCCAGCCGCCAGACCCGCAGGCCAAAGCCGGCCGCCGGCGCGGGCTGGCCGCTGGCATCGCCGGCGGGCTGCTGCTGGCGGGCGTCTTGGGGGGCGGCTACTACCTGCGCCAGGTGGCCCCCTTCGAATCCACCGACGACGCCTTCATCGACGGCCACATCATCGGCATCAGCCCGCAGGTGTCCGGCCTGGTGGCGGCGGTGCACGTGGACGACAACCAGGTGGTGCACCAGGGCGATCTGCTGGTGGAGCTGGACAGCACCGACTACCAGGTGGCGCTGAGCCAGGCCCAGGGCGCCGAAGCGGCCGCCAGGGGCAAGCTGGCCCAGGCCCGGGCCGGGGTGGTGGCGGCCGCCAGCTCGGTGCTGGAGGCCCAGGCCTCGCTGCACTCGCTGCAGGCCACCTTCGAGAACGCCGAGACCGAGCTGCGCCGGCAGCAGGGCGTGGATGCCCGGGCCCGGTCGCAGAAGGACCTGGACGGAGCCATCGCCACCCGCAAGACCACCGGCGCCGCGCTGGAGCGCGGCCAGGCCCAGGTCCACCTGGCCGAGGCCCAGGTGGTCCAGGCCCAGGCCAACGTCACCGCGGCCGAAGGCGATGCGGAAAAGGCCCAGGCCGACACCCGCAAGGCCCAGGTGAACCTGGACCACTGCCGGATCTTCGCCGCCGCCAACGGCCGCATCGCCGGCAAGGCCGTGGACACCGGCGCCTACGTCACCCCGGCCAACCCGCTGTTCCAGATCGTGCCCACCCAGGTGTGGGTGGTGGCCAACTTCAAGGAAACCCAGCTGAAGTACATGCATACCGGCCAGCCGGTGCAGGTGAGCGTGGACGCCTATCCCGGCCTGGCCCTCACCGGCCGGGTGGACTCGATCCAGTCCGGCACCGGCTCGCGCTTCAGCGTCATCCCCACCGAGAACGCCACCGGCAACTTCGTCAAGGTGGTCCAGCGGGTCCCGGTGAAGATCCTGCTGGACAACGACAAGCTGGGCCAGCTGGCCCCGGGCATGTCGGTGGAACCCAAGGTGCGGGTGCGTTCCTGAGCCTGAGCCTGAGCCGAAACCGTTGACTGATCCTTCCTGAACGAGCGACCCATGCCCTTCCCGAGAACTCCCAACAGTGCCGCCCGGCCCGGCGTCAATCCCTGGCTGGTGGCGGTGGTGATCTCCCTGGCCACCTTCATGGAGGTGCTGGACACCAGCATCGCCAACGTGTCCCTGGGGCACATCGCCGGCAGCCTGGGCGCGAGCCAGAGCCAGGCCACCTGGGTGCTCACCAGCTACCTGGCGGCCAACGCCATCATCATCCCGATCAGCGGCTGGCTGTCCAACACCATGGGCCGCAAGCGCTTCTACATGATCTGCGTGGCCCTGTTCACCGTCAGCTCGTTCCTGTGCGGGATCGCCCCCTCCCTGGGCATCCTGCTGTTCTGCCGGGTGCTGCAGGGCGCCGGCGGCGGCGGCCTGGCGCCCAGCGAGCAGAGCATGCTGGCCGACACCTTCCCCGGCAAGTTCTTCGGCATGGCCTTCGCCATCTACGGCATGGCCGTGGTGGTGGCGCCGGCGGTGGGGCCGACCCTGGGCGGCTGGATCACCGACAACTTCTCCTGGCGCTGGATCTTCTTCATGAACCTGCCGGTGGGCCTGATCTCCCTGGTGCTCACCCAGCGGCTGATCCAGGATCCGCCCGTGGATCCGGCGGCGCCGCGCAAGCGGGTGCGCATCGACGCCATGGGCTTCGCCTTCGTGGTGCTGGCCTTCGGGGCCCTGCAGGTGGTGCTGGACAAGGGCCAGGAGGCTGACTGGTTCGGCTCCCCGTACATCGTCGGCTTCTGCGTGCTCGCCGTGGCCAGCATGGTCGGCCTGGTGGTGTGGGAGACCCTGATCGAGAAGGATCCGGTGGTGGACCTGCCCCTGCTGCGCAACGGCAACCTGGCCACCTCCATGGGCCTGCAGTTCGTGGTCGGATTCATCCTGAACTCCACCACGGTGCTGATTCCGCTGCTCGCCCAGCAACTGCTCGGCTACGACGCCACCCAGGCCGGGCTGGTGCTCATGCCCGGGGGGCTGATGCTGATCGTGATGATGCCCATCGCCGGCCAGCTGGTACGCCGGGTGCAGCCCAAGTACCTGATGGCTTCCGGCCTCGCCGTGCTGACCCTGTCCCTGGTGATGATGTCCGGGTTCACCGCCCAGATCGCCTTCCATCACCTGATCTGGGCCCGGCTGATCCAGTGCCTGGGGTTGCCGCTGTTCTTCATCCCGCTCAACACCATCGCCTACAGCAACCTGCCGCCCGGCAAGAGCAACCAGGCCAGCGCGATGATGAACCTCATGCGCAACCTGGGCGGCAGCATCGGCATCGCCGTGGCCACCACCCTGCTGGTACGGCGCGCTCAGGTGCACCAGGTCTACCTGGCGGGCACGGCCACCCGCGCCAACCTGCCGCTGGTGCACCGCCTGCAGGCCACCGGCGGGTTCACCCCGCGGAACCTGCTGGGCTTCTACAACGAGATCCAGGTCCAGGCGACGATGCTCTCCTACCTGGATGTGTTCCGGATCCTCACCGTCGCCTGCGTGCTCGTGATCGGCGTGGTGCTGCTGCTCCGCCCGGTGCGCAAGGGCGCGGCGCCGGTCATGGGGCATTGATGACCAAGCCTGGAGAAACGTCCATGAACCTCTCTACCGTTTGCCTTGCCCTGGTGGCCACCGGATCCCTGGTCAGCTGCATGGTCGGCCCGAACTACCGGCCCCCCGAACCCCGCGCCCCCCAGCAGTGGAGCGAGCCCATGGCTGGCGGCGAGACCAGCCGTGCTGCCGACCTTGCGCAATGGTGGCAGGGCTTCCGCGATCCCGAACTGGATTCCCTGGAAACCCGGGCGCTGGGCGCAAACCTGGACCTGCGCCAGGCCCAGGCGCGGGTGCGCCAGGCCCGGGCCCAGCGGGGCCTGGCCGGCGCCGCCCTGGCACCGACCCTGGACGCGTCCGGCACCGCCGGCCGGGAAAAGCAGAGCGGCAACCAACCGCTGCTGGGCGGTCTGCTGCCGCCCGGCACCCCCCTGACCAGCAACGTCTACCAGGCGGGTTTCGATGCCAGCTGGGAGCTGGACCTGTTCGGCGGCGCCCGGCGCGGCACCGAGGCGGCCGACGCCGCCCTGGCCGCGGCCGGCTACAGCCTGGCCGACGCCCAGGTCAGCCTGGTGGCGGAGGTGGCGCGCAACTACGTGACCGCCCGCGGCTACCAGCAGCGTCTGGCGATCGCCCTGGAGAACCTGGCGGCCCAGCGCGACATCGTCGCCCTGGCCCAGTCCCGCTACCGGCAGGGCTTCACCAGCAGCCTCGAGCCGGACCAGGCCGCCACCGTGCTGGCCCAGACCGAAAGCCAGGTGCCGGCGCTGGAGACCGGGCTGCAGACCGCGGTGCACCATCTGGGCGTGCTGCTGGGCCTGGATCCGGGCGCGCTGCGGCAGGAGCTGGCGGCCAGCGCGGCCATCCCCGGCGCCCCGGCGGAAGTGCCGGCGGGCCTCCCCGCGGATCTGGTGCGCCGGCGCCCGGACATCCGGGTGGCGGAGCGCCGCCTGGCCGAGGCCTCGGCCCGGGTGGGCGTGGCCAAGGCCGATCTCTACCCCAGGTTCTCCCTCACCGGCAGCTTCGGCTGGGACAGCGCCCGCAGCGGCAGCCTGTTCACCCCGGCCAGCAGTGCCTGGTCCTGGGGGCCCGCCTTCCGCTGGCCGGTCTTCGACGCCGGCAAGGTGCGCGCCAACGTCCGGGTGCAGGACGCGCGCCAGGAGGAGGCCCTGGCCTTCTACCAGAAGGCCGTGCTCACCGGCTTCGAGGACGTGGAGAACGCCCTGGTGGCATACGCCAAGGAGCAGGCGCGCAACATCCCGCTGCGGGCGGCGGTGGCCTCCAGCAGCAGCGCCCTGGAGGTGGCCCGGCAGCAGTATGGGAGCGGCCTGACCAGCTTCATCAACGTGCTGGACGCCGAGCGCACCGTGTACCAGGCCCAGGACACCCTGGTCCAGAGCGACCAGGCGGTGGCCCAGGATCTGATCGCCCTGTGCAAGGCCCTGGGCGGCGGCTGGCCGGCGCCTGGACCCGGCAAGGGTTGAGGCAAACGGCTGGGCCGAACGGCAACCGTCCGGTGCTCCGGTACGGGATCCCTTGACAGAGGCCGGGCGCAGCTCATAATGATCGCGTGCGATATAATCACGTAATAATGTGCCCGTACTCCAACGCCGTGCGCGGCAACGTCCCGGTCGAGCTGGTGCTCCTGTGAGCCCCGCGGCCCCGGTGGAGCTCGCCGGGTTCAGCGCCGTCTCCCTGCGCGGCGTGGAGATCCCGCTCGCCCAGTACCGGGGCAAGGTCGTGCTGGTGGTGAACACCGCCAGCCAGTGCGGCTTCACCCCGCAGTACGCCGGCCTGGAGGCGCTGCACCGGAAGTACCAGGCTGATGGTTTCGAAGTGCTGGGCTTCCCCTGCAACCAGTTCGGCCACCAGGAACCCGGGGACGCGGACGCCATCGAGGCCGGCTGCCGGCTCAACTACGGGGTCAGCTTCCCGATGTTCAGCAAGATCGAGGTCAAGGGCGCCGGGGCGGATCCGCTGTTCCGCTGGCTGACGTCGGCGCTTCCGGGTCTGCTCGGCAGCCGACCGGTCAAATGGAACTTCACCAAGTTCCTGATCGACCGCCAGGGACGCCCGGTCCAGCGGTTCGCTCCGATCACCCCGCCCGGGCGCATCGAGCCGGCCATCCAGCGCCTGCTGGCCTCCTGACATGGCCCAGCCGAAGCCGGCCGCCCCGGACGCGCTGCGCCTGGACCGGCAGCTCTGCTTCCCCATCTATGCCGCTTCCCGGCTCGTGACCCGGCTCTACCAGCCCCTGCTCGAGCCGCTGGGCCTCACCTACCCGCAGTACATCATCCTGATGATCCTGTGGGAGGACGCGCCCTGCGCGGTCTCCGCGATCGGCGCGCGCGCCCTGCTCAGCTCGAACACCCTGACCCCCCTGCTGAAGCGCCTGGAACAGGGCGGCTGGATCACCCGCGCCCGCAGCGCCAGGGATGAGCGGGTGGTGCGGGTGGATCTGACCGCCGAAGGCCGGGCCCTCAAGGGCCGATGCGCCTGCATCCCCGGGGACCTGGTCCGGACCGTGGGCTATCCGGCGCAGGATCTGATGACCCTCAAGGCCCTGATGGACGACCTGGTCGCGCACCTGAGGACCCTGGACGCGGCTGGCCGGGCCTGAAGCCAGGTCAGCCGGGGTAGCCGTCCCGGTCGGCGCGCGAGGGCTGGCTGCGGCTGTACTGGCGCGGCGAACAGCCCATGACCCGCTTGAAGGCCGTGCTGAAGGCGGCTTCGGATTCATAGCCCAGCGTCCGTGACAGCGCGGATACCGGTTCGCTCGAATGGACCAGCTGGTCCCCGGCCAGCGCCATCCGCCAGCGCGTCAGGTAGGCCATCGGCGATTGGCCCACCGTCGCCTTGAAGGTCTCCGACAGGCTGGAGCGCGACATCCCGACCCGCGCCGCCAGTTCCTGCACCGTCCAGCGATGGCCCGGCGCTTCGTGCAGGGCGTTCATCGCCGCGCTCATCTGGGGGTCCGCCAGGGCGAAGAGCCAGCCGACACCGCCCTTCAGTCCTTGGGCCAGATGCAGCCGCAGCGCCTGGACGAGCATCATGTGCGCCAGATGCTCGGCGATCAGCGACCCTCCCGGCTGCGGCTCGCGCAGTTCCTGCATCATCCGCTCGATCGACCAGCGCAGTGCGGCCTTGTCCGAGTCTTTCTGCAGATGCACGATGGGCGGGAGCCCCTCCAACAGCATGTTCGCGTGGTTGCCGGCCAAGGCAAAATGCCCGCCGACCATGCAGCAATCGCCGCCGCCGTTGATGGTGCCGATGTTGCCGCCCTTGGCCTTCCCGAACAGGGCGAGGGCATCCACCGGCGGCATGCCCAGGTCGGTCGCCAGGCGGAAGGGGCGCCCGCGCGGCAGCAGGAAACAGTCGTTCGCCTTCAGCCGTACCGGGTCGGCAACGCCCTCCATCGACAGCCAGCCGGCCCCGGAAACCAGGGCGTAGCATTTGATGCCCGCATGCTTGGGGAACTGGAGGCAGAAGCCTCCGCCCACGTCAAAGCCGCCGCACGCATAACTGTGCAGTTTCAGTAGCGATAGCACATCTGATAGCGGATCCATGGGGCCTTTCGGACGATGGCGAAAGTCATTCGGACGCTACAGCATAGCCCGTCCGTGCGCCGGCGCCTATGCTCAACCCTGCCGGACCGCCCATCGGTCCGGACATCCAGCCAGGGAGGCTCCACCATGCGTGTGTTCGTGACCGGTGCGACCGGTTTTATCGGTTCTGAAGTCGTCAAGGATCTCCTCCGGGCGGGGCATCAGGTGCTCGGCCTCGCCCGCTCCGACGCGGGGGCCGAGGCTCTGGTGGCCGCGGGGGCGCAGGTGCAGAAAGGGGACCTGGAAGACCTGGAAGGCCTCCGCCGCGGCGCCGGCCTGGCGGATGGCGTGATCCACACCGCCTTCATCCACGACTTCTCGCGCTTCCAGGAAAGCTGCGAGATTGATCGGCGCGCCATCGAGACGCTCGGCGACGTCCTCGCGGGCTCCGACCGCCCCTTCGTGGTCACCTCCGCCACCGGGGTTCTGCCAGGTCGCCTGGCGACCGAAGACCAGGAGGCGCCCGCCGACTCCCGGTTTCCCCGCGTTTCGGAACAGACGGCGCTGCGGCTGGTGCCCCGCGGCGTGCGCGTGTCGGTAGTGCGCCTGCCGCAGGTGCATGACCGGGACAAGCAGGGCCTCGTCAGCTATGCGATCGCCATGGCCCGCGACAAGGGGGTCTCGGCCTATGTGGGCGACGGCCTCAACCGCTGGTCCGCGGTGCACCGGCTCGACGCGGCGCCGCTCTACCGCCTGGCGCTCGAGCACGGCACGGCCGGGGCGCGGTATCACGCGGTCGCCGAAGCGGAGGTGCCGTTTCGCGCCATTGCCGAAGCCATCGGCCGCGGCCTGCAGCTGCCGGTGGTCTCCCTGTCGCCCGAGGCGGCAGCCGGGCATTTTGGCTGGATGGCCTTCTTCGCCGGCATGGACGCCCCGGCTTCCAGCGCCTGGACGCAGCAGCAGCTGGGCTGGCGCCCGACCCAACCGGCCGGGCTCATCGCCGATATCGACCAGGCGAGCGTGTTCGCTGGCTGAGCCGCGCCGCGGATCGCCGGGCTGTCCACCCCGATCGGACCCCAGGCCCGGTCGGGAGCCCGGGTCCCCCGGTGACCGTGGGCGTCGAGCGTGGCCCTTTGGCATGCGGCAATCCCCTGGCCTTGGTAGGATTGGCTCAACAAAACCATCCAGAGCCGCCATGCCCCTTGGATACGTCCTGTCGTTTCTGCTGACGCTACCCCTTGTCGGGCAGTCGGTTACGGCTCCTCAACCGGCCAAGACGGCCACCGCGGCCGGGCCCAGTGATGAACTTCGGGCCAAGGCGCTGCGGGGGGATGCCGAAGCGCAGTACGCCCTTGGCCGGAGCTACGCCCATGGCCAGGGGGTTCCACAGGATGAGGTCGAAGCCGTGAAGTGGTTTCGACTGGCCGCGGAGCAGGGGAACGCGAATGGCCAAAATGGCCTGGGCGCATGCTACTCCCTGGGGCTGGGGGTTGCGCAGGATGTGCCGGAGGGGCTGAAGTGGTACCGGAAGGCTGTGGATCAAGGTTCCGCAAAAGCCGAGTACAACCTGGGCGCATGCTTCGCACAGGGGAAGGGCGTGCTGAAGGATGATGTTGAAGCCGCGAGGTGGTACCGCAAAGCGGCGGTTCAAGGTCTTGCCCGAGCCCAGGTCAGCCTTGGCGTCATGTTTGCACAAGGCAAGGGTGTTCCACGCGATGAGGTCGAGGCTGCGACATGGTATCGAAAAGCTGCCGAGCAGGGGAGCGCATGGGGCCAGAATCAGCTGGGCTACGCCTTTGAACTCGGGCATGGCGTCGCGAAGGATGATGTCGAGGCGGTGTCCTGGTACCGGAAGGCTGCGGAGCAAGGGCATGCTCTGGCGCAGTGCAATCTTGGTTACTGCTATGAACGGGGCAGGGGGGTTCCCCAGAACTACGGCCAGGCCGCGTCGTGGTACCGGAAGTCGGCCGAGCAGGGGAATGCTCTGGCGCAGTCCACGCTGGGTTCCTTCTACGAACGGGGCCTCGGGGCTCCGAGGGACTGCGTCCAGGCCTTGTCGTGGTACCGCAAGGCTGCGGCGCAGGGGAATGCTCTGGCCCAGTGCCAGCTTGGTTTCTGCTATCAACGAGGCCTCGGAGTACCGAAGGACGACTTCCAGGCCGTGTCCTGGTACCGGAAATCTGCCGAGCTGGGGAGCAGCCAGGGCCAGGATCATCTGGGCTATTGTCTTGAACTAGGCCAGGGCGTTGCGAAAGATCTGGCCGAGGCTGTGTCCTGGTACCGAAAAGCCGCGGAGCAGGGGGATGCCACAGCCCAAGTGAATCTTGGAAGCTGTTTCGAGATCGGCAAAGGCGTGCCCAGGGATTTCACCACCGCAGTGACGTGGTACCGAAAGGCCGCGGACCAGGGATACGCGATCGGCCAGAGCTACCTCGGGGTGTGCTACGACCTGGGCCATGGAGTCCCGCAGGATCATGCCGAGGCCGTGACTTGGTACCAAAAAGCGGCGGACCAGGGAAATGCTAAAGCTCAGTCTGACCTGGGCGCTGATTACTTCTTTGGGCAGGGCGTTCCGCAAGACTATTCCATGGCTTTTAAATGGTATCGAAAGTCGGCGGAGCAGGGAGATCCTGAGGGGCAATTGCACCTTGGGTACGCCTATGAAGCAGGCAAGGGGGTCGCCAAGGACCTGGCAGCGTCGGTGAAATGGTACACAAGGGCTGCCGAACAAGGTAACGCACGGGCACAACTGAATCTCGGGCGAAGCTACGACTTCGGCAGAGGCGTTCCGCAAAATTCCGGTGAAGCGTTGAAGTGGTATAAAAAGGCTGCTGCGCAGGGTAACCAGGACGCGAAAGAGCTTGTCAGCCTCAGCGATGACCCGGGCCAGGGTGGCACGCAGGGGGCGGCTGAAGCCGTGAAACGCTATCGACAGGCGGCGGATCGTGGGGATGCTGTCGCCCAATACCAATTGGGATACTGTTTTCTCCATGTGCAAGGCGCGGAACAGAATGATGCCGAAGCCTACGTCTGGTTCAGCCTCGCCACTGCGAACGGGAACCCTGACGCAGTCATCGCCTGTGATCGCGCGGCCGAGGCACTTTCGCCTCCGGCGCTGAAGTGGGCTCAGACCCGTGCACGGAAGATCAAAGCAGAAATCAAGGCAAGGGGGGGCATACCCTACCGAATGGAAACCCGTAAACCGCCGGAATAGGCGGAATCCGCCTGGCGGTTGCAACGCTTCCGGGGGCGCGGGCTGACGCCCGCTTCAGCGGCCCTCCTCCCGTCCGGGCTGGGGTTTCCCGCTTTCCTCGCTGTACCGGTGCAGTTTCCGGAACAGGGTGGCGGGGGCAATCCCCAGCTTCTTCGCCGCGAGGGTGCGGTTCCACTGGACCGTCTGCAGCACCGCCAGGATGTGGGCCTTCTCCAGGGCGTCCAGGGAAAGCTCCGAACCCACCAGGCTCGGTCCGGGCTCGGGATGGAGGATCTCGTCCGGCAGATCGTTCAGCCCGACCCTGGGTCCGGGCGCCAGCACTACCGCCCGCTCGATGGCGTTCTGCAGTTCCCGGACGTTGCCTGGCCAGCGGTAGCGCAGGAGCTGGTGCGCCGCCGCCGGCTCGAAGCCCTGCAGCTCCCGGCCCAGGCGCCGCCCGGCAGTCTCCAGGAAATGCCGGGCCAGGGCCAGGATGTCGTCGGCCCGCTGGCGGAGCGGCGGGATCACCAGCTCGACCACCCTGAGCCGGTAGTACAGGTCCTGGCGGAAGCGTCCGGCCGCCATCTCGGTGGTCAGATCGTGGTGGGTGGCGGCCAGGACCCGGACGTCCACGGGGCGGCTGGCGTTCTCCCCCACCCGCCGGATCTCCCGCTCCTGGAGGGCCCGCAGCACCTTCACCTGGGTGGACGGGGTCATATCGCCCACCTCGTCCAGGAACAGGGTCCCGCCCTGGGCCGCCTCGAACAGGCCGACCCGGGCCTGGCTGGCCCCGGTGAAGGCGCCCCGGATGTGGCCGAACAGCTCGCTCTCCAGCAGGTTCTCCGGCAGCGCGCCGCAGTTCACGGCGATGAAGGGGCGTTGGGCCCGGGGCGACTGGTCGTGGATGAACCGGGCCACCACCTCCTTGCCGACCCCGCTCTCCCCGGTCAGCAGGACCGTGGTGTCGACCTTGGCCACCCGCTCGGCCAGGTCCCGGATCTGGCACATGACCGGGTCGGTGGCGATGGGCCGGCGGCCGGGCCCCAGGTCCCGCTTCCGGACCTGCAGCAGCTTCTGCTCGGTCTGCTTGAGTTCGCGGGTCAGCCGCTTCAGGGACTCCTCCAGGCACACCTGGTCGAAGGCGGCCAGTTCGGCGGCGTGCTCTGGGCCCCAATGCGCGGCGGTGCGGGCGACCATGACGCAGGCGGTGTCGCCCCGGCCCCGGCAGCTGATCTCCAGGCAGTAGGCCTTCTCCCCCCGGAAGAAGCTGAGCCAGCCGCTGGCGAAGCCGCACAGGGTCCAGCAGACCGTGTCCTCGGCCTGGCCGTGGTGGAGCAGCTGCTGCTCCACCTCGAAGGATTCCAGCCAGGTGGCCTGGAGGCTGACCCCGTCGGCCGCCTCTTCCAGCTGGGAGACCACCAGGCCCAGCAGCTTGTGGATGTGGCTGCCGGCGGGCCAGAACTCCAGCTCGGAACCCAGCGGCAGCTGGCGCGACAGAGACTCGGCCAGGCGCCAGCCGTGGGCGAAGCCGAACCGGGTCAGCAGGCCCTTGGCGGCCGTGCGCCCATAGGTGGCGATCAGGTCCTGGCGCAGAAGCCCCATGGCGTTGGCGTCGATCAGCAGGACCCGCTCGCCGCCGAACCGGAGGACGCCCCCCTCGGGCAGGTATTCCAGCAGGTCCCGCAGATCCAGGCCATCGGGGTTCATGGGCAGCGATCCTCAAATTGAGCTGAATCCTATCATTTTGAGTCGGTTGCGCGTTGGTTGAATTTTTAAGTCGTGAAAGCAGCGGTATTTGCATGTTGGCACACCTATCGCTTCCCTTCCGGCGCACCCGCGCAGCGGCCGTGCCAGTGCCCCAGGAAAGGCAGGAACGACATCATGATCACCCTCCGTAAAGCAGCCGATCGCGGCCACGCCGACCATGGCTGGCTCGACACCCGGCACACCTTCTCGTTCGCCAGCTATCAGGACCCGGAGCACATGGGCTTCCGCGGGCTCCGGGTCATCAACGAGGACCGGGTCCAACCGGGGCAGGGCTTCGGTACCCACGGCCACCGGGACATGGAGATCATCTCCTATGTCCTGGAAGGTGCGCTCGAACACAAGGATTCCATGGGCACCGGGGCGGTGATCCGTCCCGACGAGGTCCAGCGGATGAGCGCCGGAACGGGCGTAAGCCACAGCGAGTTCAACGCCTCGGATTCAGAACTCGTCCATTTCCTGCAGATCTGGTTGCTGCCCCGCAAGGCCGGCATCCCGCCCGGCTACGAGCAGAAGACCTTCCCCCGGCAGCAGAAGGCGGGGCGGCTGCAGCTGGTCGCGTCTCCGGATGGCGCCGGCGGCAGCGTGACCCTGCACGCCGACGCCTATCTCTACGCCGGCCTGTTCGGCCCGGGCGAGGCCGGCGAACTCCGGCTGGGCGAAGGCCGCCATGCCTGGGTCCAGATCGCCCGCGGCAGGGCCCGGATCAACGGTCACGAGCTGGAGGCCGGCGACGGCGCCGCGCTGTCGGACGAGAGTGCGGTCCAGATCGAGGGGCGCGATGCCAGCGAAGTGCTGGTCTTCGATCTGGCCTGATCCAGCCAACCTCCGGTCCCGGTTATTTCCGGGTACCGGAACGTGCCAACAGGAAGATAATTCATTTCTCAATCACTCACTTCCCAGGAGGACAGCATGTCCGAACCCACCATTGCCCAGAAGAGCCCCATCAAAGTCGCGGTCGAAGCGGGCAAGACCTACTACTGGTGCGCGTGCGGCAAGAGCGCGAACCAGCCCATGTGCGACGGCTCCCACAAGGGGTCGGATTTCGTGCCGCTGGCCTACACCGCCGACAGCACCGGCGACAAGTACTTCTGCGCCTGCAAGCACACCAAGGGCGCGCCCATGTGCGACGGGACCCACAAGTCCCTCTGATCCACCCGAACCGAGGTCGACCCGCCCTTGGCGCCCAGGGGCGAAGCCGCGACCAGCGACCCCAAGCCCGCGTTCCATGGAAAGGCCAACATGTCCAGAAAACCCGTCCTCTCCCTCGTTTCCGGACAGCCCACCCAGGATGGCAACCAGGTTCCCCTCACCCGCCTGGTGCCTGGGCAGGGCCAGCGGGGCGATGCCGCCTTCCAGGCCATGGACCCGTTCCTGCTCATGGACCACTTCGGGCCGATGGTGCTCCCGCCCGGCAGCGACGCCGGCTTCCCGCCCCATCCCCACCGCGGCTTCCAGACCCTCACCTACCTGCTCCAGGGGGCCTTCCGGCACCGGGACAGCATCGGGGGGGCCGGCCTGCTGCGGCCCGGCGGAGCCCAGCTCATGAACGCGGGGAGCGGCATCGTCCATGAGGAGATGCCGGTTCCCGAGCACCTGGAGACGGGCGGCCCCATCGAAGGGGTCCAGCTCTGGATCAATCTGCCCAGGGACGCCAAGGGCTCGGCGCCCGGCTACACCGATCTCCAGCCCGAGACCCTGCCGTGGCGGCCCATCCCGGGGGGCCGAATCCGGGTGCTCGCCGGGACCCTTGCCGGTGTCACCGGCCCGGCCCTCACGCCGGCCCGCATCGCCTATGCCCACGTGGAACTGGAGGCCGGCGCGGCCTTCGAGCAGGACCTCCCCGCGGCCTGGACCGCAGCGGTGGTGCCGCTCCAGGGCGCCGTCCTGATCGAAGGCACCCGAGTGCCGGCCGACACCGTGGCCCTCCTGGGCGCAGGCTCGACCCTGGCGGCCTCCGCGGAGGGGGCCACCACCTTCATGGTGCTGGCCGGCGCTCCCCTGGGCGAACCCATCGCCCATTACGGCCCCTTCGTGATGAACACCCGCGCGGAGATCGATCAGGCGATCCTGGATTTCCAGGAAGGGCGCATGGGCCGCCTGGAGTGACCCCCGGCCTGCACGCCGCCTCACCTCGTCCACCCGGGCCCGCCGGGTCGTTGCCGCGGGACCCTTTTCTGGAGACTTGCCATGACCATCGCGCTCATCGGTGCATCGGGAAATGCCGGATCCCGCATCCTCAAGGAACTCTCCGACCGCGGGCACCACGTCACGGCCCTCGCCCGCCATCCGGACCAGATCCCTGGACTGCCCAACGTGACCGCCAAGCAGGCTGACGTCTTCGACCGGGACGCCCTGGCGGCGCTGCTCAAGGGCCACGAAGCGGTCATCAGTGCGGTGCATTTCACCGCCAGCGACCCGGGCCTCCTGATCGCGGCCGTCAAGGCCTCGGGGGTGGCGCGCTACCTGGTGGTCGGCGGCGCCGGCAGCCTGGAGGTGGCCCCCGGGGTGCGGGTGATCGATGCGCCGGATTTCCCGGCCGCCTACAAGGAGGAAGCCCTCAAAGGGGCCGCGTTCCTGGATCTGCTCCGGCAGGAGCCGGAGCTGGACTGGACCTTCCTGTCGCCCTCGGCGCTGTTCGTGGCGGGCCAGCGCACCGGCCGGTTCCGGCTGGGCGGGGACCAGCTGCTGGTTTCCGACCAGGGCAGCAGCATCTCCTTCGAAGATTTCGCCGTGGCCCTGGTGGACGAGATCGAGGCCCCGGCCCACCGCCGGCAGCGCTTCACCGTGGGCTACTAGACCAGAAAAGAGGCATGACATGATTACAACCCTGAACGTGGCGGTCCTGGTGGGCAGCCTGCGCAAGGAATCCTTCAGCCGGAAGATCGCCCGCGCGCTGATCGCGCTGGCGCCGGACCCGCTCCATCTGGAGATCATTGAGATCGGCCAGCTGGCGCTGTACAACCCCGACGAGGACGAGGACCAGGTGCCGGCGCCCTGGGCCGTGTTCCGGCGGGCGGTGGGGGCCGCGGACGCCGTGCTGTTCGTGACCCCCGAATACAACCGCTCCGTGCCGGCGGTCCTGAAGAACGCCCTGGACGTCGCCTCCCGGCCCTACGGCCGGAACCTGTGGGACGGCAAGCCGGGGGCGGTGGTCAGCGTATCGCCGGGCGCCATGGCCGGCTTCGGCGCGAACCACCACCTGCGGCAATCCCTGGTCTTCCTGAACGTGCCCGCCATGCAGCAGCCGGAAGCCTACCTCGGTCGCGTGGATACCCTGCTGGACCCGGCCGGGAACCTGGCCAGCGACGGCACCCGGACCTTCCTGGCCGGCTTCCTGCAGTCCTTCGCCGCGTGGATCCAGGCCACCCGGAAGGCCTGAACCTGGCGTGACTGCCGGAGCCACGTCCTGCGCGGCGGCACCCGCCGCACAGGCGTGCCGGCCCACCCGGCCGCGGGTCAAGCGTGGGCAATCCAGCCGCGCCAGGTGAACGCCGCGAAGAACAGGCTGACGTCGGGGAAACCGGCCTCCCGCAGGATGGCTTCGTCCCGCTCCGGGCTGAACACCGGCAAGCTGGCTGCCACGGCGGCCCGGGCCTGGCCGGCCTGGACCGGGTCGACGCCCGACGCGACCGCGAAGGCCGCGTCGCGTGACAACCACGTCCCCCGTTCGTTGCCCCCCTGGGGAAAGCTGCTGTGGGCCGCCACGAACGGCGCGCCCGGCTTGAGCCGGCGCCGGATTTCGCCCGCCGTCCGCTGCCGCTCCGGCGCATCCAGGAACTGCAGCGTCAGCAGGCAGGTCGCCCCGTCGGCGTACCTGGCGACGTTTTCCGGATCGGAGAAGGCGTGCTGGAGGTGCAGGGAACTGGCTTCAGTGGCCATGGTGGAACGCCTGGGACGGGGCGGGACGGGTGGCGAGCCGCGCGCGGACGTCGGTGCTCAGGGCGGCGAGGGGCACCGCCTCGAATCGGGCCAGCAGCAGGGCTTCCGCATCCTGGAAGGCCGTGCCCAGGGCCGCGTTCACCGCCTGTTCCACCAGACAATCGGGGGTTTCGGAGCGGTGGACCAGCGCGAACACCCAAGTCGGTTCCAGCGCGTCGTAGACATCGCGCAAGGTGAGCTCGGCCAGATCTCGGGCCAGCGTCCAGCCGCCACCGTGGCCCTTTTCGGACCGGACGTAGCCGCGCTCCCGCAACCCGGCCATGATCCGCCGGATCACGACGGGATGGGTGGCCATCGCCTTGGCCAGCACCACCCCGGAGGGCCGGGTCCTCCAGGGCTGCCACGATCCTGAGCAGGAAACGGCTTCCCTTTGCGCCAGGGTGGTCTACAATCCTACGGGGCATGAGCCGGACTCACCCCGCTATCTAATACAACCCTAATAGACGCACTGGAGGATTCATGGGCAAGCCGAAGCAGGACGGTCCGCGGTTGATGGAACGCATCCAGGTCAAGGGCCGGGATTTCGACAAGGACGGCCAGGAGACCCCGAAGGATGAGCTTTTCAGGATGGGCGGGCTGTTCAAGCTCAAGGACGTCGAAGGGCGGATCCCCATCGACGGCAACCGGCTCAAGTACTGGTACTCCTCGGATGGGCCCTACCGGAAGTGCTTCGTGAAGATCCCCATGGGCGAGAAGCGTTCGCTGGTCTACGTCGATCTGGAATCGCTCAGCGCCGAGTTCCAGGCCCAGTGGGAAAGGACCAACCAGCGCTAGAAATCCTCGCCGACCTTTCCTCAGGCCGCAGGACCAGGGCCGGCACCCGCAGGCGTCGGGAACCGCCCAGGGCAAGGTCCCCAGGGGGCAGGGCCAGGAGCAGATCCCGGGGAGAACGCTGGCCCTCCAGGGCGAGGCCCAGGGTGAAGGCCCGGGTCAGCTGCAGGCCGGCTTCCCGTTCCAGCGCCTGGTGCATCCTGCCTTCCAGTTGCCGGAGGCGCTGGCCGCTGCCGCTGTCCGTACAACGGGCCGCGTCCACCTTGGCCCTCGCGTCCCGGTCACCCCGGACCAGACCGCGCTTGGACCGCTGACCTTCGCCCTTGGCGGTCTGCTCCCGACGCAGGTCCTGTTCCCGGTGGAGCTACTTCACCTCATGGCTGGCCTGGCCCCGGGCCCGGACCAACGCGGTGCGCTCCCTGGCGGCCTCCCGCGCCCCTTCACTTAGCCCCCGGGCCGCAGGACCGCCCCGCCTCGTTCCAGGAAGAGGCACTGCCCGCACAGGTGGTCCAAGCAGGTCCCGGTCGTGGCTCACCAGCAGGTCGGTCTCGCTGGGGCGCATGGGCTTCATTGGGCCCTCCGGTGCGGCTTGGTAGCCGCAAGGGAACCTCCATCAAACATGATGCATTCCTTGCTGAGGACTTTATCGTTTTCGCTTGATAGGGGGCCATGGTGAGAAATCGGTTAAATCATGCCCGATCGAAGCCCTGCCCCAGTTTCAAAAGCTGCACCTCAACGCGTGTTTAGTAGATTAATCATCATTTTGGAAGTCAATGATGATCCGAAAAGGTATGACACCGAGTTGGCCCGTCCTTGTGCGCCACGCCGGGCCTGTACGGGCTGCAGCATTTCGCTGAAACCAACGGTACGATTGGATTTGCCGTTAACGGCAGGGCACCGGTGAACGGGGCGTGCCCGACGAGAAACGCGCGACCAGAAAAAGGCGGAGAAACGGACGAACCTTGCTGTCGCCAGAATCCAGAACTCCTGACATACCCCCAGGAAATTGAGTGCTGACGCGGGTCTCCTCGATGGGGGGTGCGGACCTTAGAATGTCCGCTTTTTGAGCG
>Ga0302276_10000158_pt1 | contig 60798 bp, 50 predicted proteins | sample III_Bog_N2_3_FD_198768 | JGI IMG/M metagenome (GOLD analysis project Ga0302276, IMG submission 198768) | Peat permafrost microbial communities from Stordalen Mire near Abisko, Sweden - III_Bog_N2_3 | ecosystem: Environmental > Terrestrial > Soil > Wetlands > Peat | place: Sweden: Abisko...
TCGAACCCGCGCGGGTGGTCCGTCCGCGGCCCCGGTTCACCACCCTGGCGCCGGTCCTGGCCCGGGAAGGGCAGACCTATCGCTACGCCGCCAACGTCCTGGATCCGGACCGGGAGGAGGTGGCCTTCACCCTGGTGCGGGCGCCGGAGGGCGCCGCGCTGGAGGGCCGGGTGCTGGTCTGGGTGCCGACCCATGCCCAGGCCCACGGCCGGCAACGGTTCACCCTCCGGGCGGTGGACGAGCGGGGGGAGGCGCGGGAGCAGAGCTGGGCGGTGCTGGCCAGGCCCGGGCCCCGGACCCTGCGCCAGCTGCGCCAGACCCGGCCGCAGGTCCGGCCGGCGGAATGAATCGAGGGGAGGACCCTGCGGCTGCCTGGGCCCGGCACGGTGATAGCATGGGCAGATGCCACCCAAGGGAAAATCGGAGGACCGCCACCCCGCCAGCATGCTCCTGGAGGCCATCCATCTGGACGCGGACGACAGCACGCCGCTCTACCTGCAGGTGCGCAAAGGGCTGATGAAGGCCATCAAGGAAGGTGTGTTCCAGCCCGAGGACGCGCTTCCTTCGGAACGGACCCTGTCCGAGCTGTTCGGCATCTCCCGGGTGACCGCCCGCAAGGCCATCGAGGAGCTTTCCACCGAGGGGCTGATCGTGCGCCGGCGGGGTTCGGGCAACTACATCGCGCCCAGGCTGGAACAGCCGCTGTCCCGGCTCACCAGCTTCACCGAAGAACTCAAGCAGCGGGGCTTCAAGCCGGTATCCCGCTGGATGAGCCGGGTCCAGGCCATGGCCCGGCCGGACGAACTGGTGTCCCTGGGGCTTTCCCCGGGGGCCGAGGTGGTCCGCCTGGAACGGGTGCGGCTGGCCAGCGGAGTGCCCATGGCCTATGAATTCAGCGTGCTTTCCGCCGCCTTCCTGCCCCACCCGGAAAAGCTGGGCAGCTCGCTGTACGAGTACCTGGCCGAGCGGGAGCTGATGCCGGTCCGGGCCCTGCAGCATTTCCGGGCCAGCAACGCCAGCGCCCGGCATGCGGAACTGCTTTCCATTCCCGTGGGGCTCGCCCTGATGGACGTGACCCGCACCAGCTACCTGGCCGACGGGAGGGTCGTAGAAGTGACCCAGACCCTCTGCCGCAGCGACTACTACGCCTTCGTGGTGGAACTGCGCCGCTGATCGGCCGGGTGGACGGCTTTCAATGGGTGATGGTCACCTTGTTGAGGTAGGGCGGATGGTCGGGATGGCAGCCCCGGGCCCGGGACACGGCTTCGGCCAGGGGGTAGAAGCTCTGGATCGCCGCGATCGGGTCCAGCCATTCCGAGCCGGTGGTGGCCAGGGTGAGCTCCCGTTCCGGGATGTCCGCGGGGGCGGCCAGGAACACCCGCGCGCCGCGGGCCCGCATCTCGGCCGCCAGCTGGACGATCCCGGCCTGGGCGGGACCCCTGGGGGCGAAGGCGATCATGGAATACCCGGCCTCCACCAGGGCCTGGGGGCCGTGCCGCATTTCCGCGGCGCTGAAGGCTTCGGCCTGGATCCCGCAGGTCTCCTTGAACTTCAGCGCCGCCTCCTGGGCGATGGCCAGGCCGGGGCCGCGGGCCACGATCATCAGCCGCTCGCACCCGGCCAGCGGCTCCACCGCCGCGGACCAGTCCAGGGACCGGGCCGCTTCCAGCGCCGAAGGCAGCGCCGGCAGGGCCGCCAGCAGATCGGCGCAGGCGCACCAGTGCGCGGTCAGGGCGGCGCCGGCCGCCAGGCTGCAGATGAAGCTCTTGGTGGCCGCGACGCTCCGCTCCGCGCCGGCGTGCAGCGGCAGCACCCGCTCGGCCGCAGCCGCCAGGGGGGAGCCGGGATCGTTCACCAGGGCCAGGGTGGTGGCGCCTTCCCGGCGCAGCTGCTGGACCGGTTCCACCACGTCCGGGCTGCGCCCGGACTGGGACACGGCGATGGCCAGCAGCCGCCGGGCCTCCAGAGGGGCGTGATAGAGGGTCACCAGCGACATGGACAGGGAGGTCACCAGCCGGCCGGAACGGGCCATGAGCAGGTAGGCCAGGTAGGCCGCGGCATGGTCGGAGCTGCCCCGGGCGAGGGTCACGATGCCGGCCGGAGGGGTGGCCCGGAGCATCGCCCCGAGCGAGATGGTCTCGGCCAGGTTGGCCTCGAGCATGGTTGCGACCGCTTGCGGGGCCGCACAGGTTTCTTCAAGCATCAGCGAGGTCAATGGCTGCTCCTTCGGTGAACACGGATGAAAGGGTAAGGCCTGGGTCCAGGATCACCAGATCGGCCCAGGCCCCGGCCACGATGCGGCCCCGGTCGGCCAGGCCGAGGTACTGGGCAGGATAGTGCGACAGACGGCGGGCGGCATCCTCCAGCGGAAGCCCGATGGCGAGCAGATTGCCCAGGGCCGTGTCCAGGGTGAGGGTGCTTCCGGCCAGGGTCCCGTCGGCCAGCCTGACTGCACCCCGGCACTTGCTGACCTGCTGGCTGCCCAGCCGGTAGGGGCCGTCGGCCATCCCGGCCCCCGCGGTCGCGTCGGTGACGCAGTAGAGCCTGGGAATGGCGCGCAGGGCGGCGGTGATGACACCCGGATGCACATGGAGGAGATCCGGAATGATCTCCGCGTACTCGGCGTGGGCCATGGCCGCGGCCACCATGCCCGGCTCCCGGTGGTGCATGCCGGTCATGGCGTTGAAAAGATGGGTGAAGCCCCGGGCGCCCGCCTGCATCGCCGCGCAGCCCGCCGCGTAGTCGCCCTGGCTGTGCCCGATCTGGACCGCGATGCCGGCCGCGGCCAGGGCCCGGATGAGGTCCAGGTGGCCTTCCAGCTCCGGCGCCAGGGTCACGATCCGGACCGGCGCCAGCCGGTCCAGTTCCAGGACCTCGTCCAGGGAGCCGGGGCGGAGCTGGTCCGGTTGCGCCCCCAGCATGCCGGGATTGAGGAAGGGCCCCTCCAGGTGCAGGCCCAGCACCCGGGCGCAGCCCTGGCCGCGGAACCGGACCGCCTGGCCGACCTCGGCCGCCACCCGCCGCAGGTCCTCCTGGCTGGCGCATACGGTGGTCGCGAGCAGGCTGGTGGTGCCGTGGCGCGCGTGCATCCGCGCGAGGGTGGTGACCGCCCCGGGGCCGCCCATGAGATCGGCGCCGCCGCCCCCGTGCACGTGGAGATCGATGAAGCCCGGCAGGATCACCGGCCGGCCCGGTTCCGGGTGGGCCGAGGGCTCGCCCCGCACGGCCCGGATGCGCTGATCGAACACGACCGCCCCGCGGATCCAGCCATCGGGGGTCAGGATGGTGCCTTCCATCCGCCGCGATCCGCTGCCTGGTTCCTGGGGCGTTACGGTCATGCCTGCATCCCTTTCGGTGTCCTTGAAGCGCGGGCGGTCCGGGCCGATCCCGCCTGCCAGCCCTCCGCGTGTCGGCCCTGCCGTGCCTTCGCTCCAACCGCGTTCCGGGGCTCACGGCTCAGGCCGCTGGAGCAATACCACCCTAGCACCACTTTTTGCGAAGGCGATGAAAATGCCGGAAAACCAAGTTGACAGCGCCGGCCATCTGGTATTCAACTGGTATCATACCTGAAAATCCTGACAACCTTCCGCGCGCTGACGACCGGTCCGGTCTTCCGACCTCGGACCGGGTGGCGCCTCGCCATGGACGTGACCCCGCATGAGTCGTTCCGCTCTCACCCTGCTCGCCTTCGCCTCCGGCACCATCGTGCCGATCGAAGCGGTCCCGGACCCGGTGTTCTCCCAAAGGATGCTCGGGGACGGGATCGCCATCCGGCCGGACCATGGCCTGGTCACCGCTCCCTGCGCCGGCACGGTGATCCAGGTGCACCGGGCCGGTCATGCCTATGGCCTCCAGACGCCGGACGGGGCCCGGGTGCTGCTGCATGTGGGGCTGGAAACGGTGAAGCTGAAAGGGCTCGGGTTCTTCCCCCAGGTCGCCGTGGGCGACCGGGTGGAGGCTGGGCAAAGCCTGGTGGTGTTCGATCTGGCGGCCCTGCACCGGGACCGGGTGGACGCCCTGAGCATGCTGGTGGTGGAAAACAGCGACGCGCACCCGGTGTCCTGGTACGCCACCGGCACGGTGCGGGCCGGCCTGGACCGGGTGCTGCAGCTGGGCGCTGGCGCCGACGCGCCGCTCGGCCCGGCCGGGGCGGACAGCACCGAGGACATGGGTTCCGCATCCGGAAGCGCGCGGGTCCGGCACGGGGAGGGCCTGCATGCCCGGCCTGCGGCCCTGGTGGCCCGGGCCGCCAGGGGGTTCCAGGCGGAGGTGGACGTGCTCCACGCGGGCCGCCGGGCCAACGCCCGCAGCGTCGTGGCGCTGCTGGGACTGGCGGTGGAACAGGACGGCCAGGTGCAGGTGCACGCCACCGGACCCGATGCGGCCGCCGCCCGCGACGCGGTGGTGGCGGCGCTGGAAGCGGGCCCGGACCCAGCCGCCGTTGGCACGGTCCAGCCTGATCCGGCCTCCGCGGCCGGGGATCCGCTCCGCCCGGCGGTGGACGGCGAACTGTCCGGGGCGACGGCCTCCCGGGGCCTGGCCCTGGGCCGGACCGTCCACTACCGGCTGGCCGCGGACCCCGCCGACCTTCCCGAGCCGGGGCAGGGGCCGGAGCTGGAGCGGGAGGCCCTGGCCCGGGCCCTGGACGGGGCGGCCGCGGCCATCGACGCGGCCATCCTCCGGGCCGGCCAGAGCGGCTGCGGGGCGGAAGCGGCCATCTTCGCCGCGCACCGGGTGCTGATCGACGACCCGGAGCTGCTGGACCGGGCCCGGGCGCTGATCGCCGCCGGCAAGGGCGCGGCCTGGGCCTGGAACCGGACCCTGGGCGAACAGATCCGGCTGCTGGAAGCCTCCGGCAATGCCCTGATCGCGGAACGGGCCGCGGATCTCCGGGACATCGAGCGCCAGGTGGTGGGTCGGCTCACCGGCGCGGCCGCGCTGCCCCCGCGGCTGCCCGCGAACGCCCTCCTGCTGGCCGAGGCCTTGACCCCGGCCGAGCTGGCCGGCCTGGACTGGAACTGCCTGGCCGGCATCGTGACCCAGGGCGGCGGCCCCATGTCCCACGTGGCCATCCTCGCCCGCAGCCATGGCGTTCCGGCGCTCATCGGCGCGGGGGCGGGACTCCGGCTGGTGCCCGAAGGCAGCCTGGCGGTGCTGGACGCGGACGGCGGAACGCTCTGCTGGAAGCCCGGCGCGGCGCAGGTGGCCCGGGCCCACGCCGGCATCGCCGCCAGGCGGGAGCGCGCGGCCCAGGCGCGGCGCTGCGCCTCGGCTCCGGCCGTGACGCTGGATGGGGTCGCGATCGAGGTGGCGGCCAATCTCGCCCAGGCGGACGAGGCGGCCGGCCTGCTCGGCTTCGGCGCCGACGGGGTCGGCCTGCTGCGTACGGAACTGCTGTTCATGGCGCGCCGCACCGCGCCCAGCGAAGACGAGCAGCGGCAGGCCTACCAGGCGGTCCTGGACGCCCTGGACGACGGCGGCGATCGCGGCCGCTGCCTGATCATCCGCACCCTGGATGTGGGCGCCGACAAGCCCCTGGCCTACCTGCCCATGCCCCAGGAGGAGAACCCGGCCCTGGGGCTGCGCGGGATCCGCCTGGGCCTGGCCCGCCCGGACCTGCTGCGCGCCCAGTTCCGGGCCTGCCTGCGGCTCCGGCCCCTGTCCCGGGTGCGCCTTCTGCTGCCCATGGTGACCGATCTGGACGACCTGCAGCGCACCCGCCGGATCCTGGACGACCTGGCCGCCGAACTGGGGCTGGACGCCTGCCCCCAGCTGGGGGTGATGATCGAGACCCCGGCCGCCGCAGTGCTGGCCGACCAGCTGGCGGCATCGGCGGATTTCTTTTCCCTGGGCAGCAACGACCTCACCCAGTACACCCTGGCCATGGACCGGACCAACAGCGCGGTGGCCCGGCGGCTGGACGATTGCCACCCGGCGGTCCTGCGTCTGATCGCCACGGCCACCGAGGGCGCTGCCCGGCATGGCCGCTGGGTCGGCCTGTGCGGCGGCATGGCTTCCGATCCGCTCGCGGTTCCCCTGCTGCTCGGCCTGGGGGTGACGGAACTGTCCGTGAGCCCGGCCCAGATCGCCGGGATCAAGCAGGTGGTGCGCCGCCTGGAGCTCGGCGCCTGCCGGGAGGCGGCGCGGCGGGCCCTGGCCCTGGCTTCGGCCGGCGCGGTGCGGAACCACCTGCGCAGCGTCTGGCCCTGGCTGGACCCACACGATTGATGCAAGGCCGTGCGTTTTTTCCCCGCCGGCGCAAAAGCCGCCGGCCAATCACCAGGATGGAGGGTCCGATGTCAGGCACACGCTTCGACACGTTTCAACGCTTCGGCCGCACACTCATGCTGCCCATCGCCGTGCTGCCCATTGCCGGGCTGCTGCTGCGGCTGGGCCAGGACGATCTGCTGAAGATTCCGTTCATGGCCTCGGCCGGCGGGGCGATCTTCTCCAACATGGCCCTGCTGTTCGCCATCGGCATCGCCTTCGGGTTCGCCAAGGACCAGCATGGCGCGGCCGCGCTGGCCGGGGCGGTCGGCTACTTCGTGCTGGACGCCGGCACCAAGGCCATCAATCCCGCCATCAACATGGGCGTGCTGGGCGGCATCTTTTCCGGCCTGATCGCCGGCGCCCTGTACAACCGCTACCGGGAGATCAAGCTGCCGAACTGGCTGGCCTTCTTCGGCGGGCGGCGCTTCGTGCCCATCGCCACCGGCATCGCCTGCCTGGTCCTGGCCTTCGTCATGGGCTACGTGTGGCCGGTGGTCCAGCGCGGCATCGACGCGGTCGGGCACTGGGTGATCGGATCCGGCAACGCCGGCCTGTTCCTGTACGGGGTGCTGAACCGGCTGCTGCTGGTCACGGGTCTGCATCACGTCCTGAATACCTTCGTATGGTTCGTGTTCGGCAACTTCACCGGCCCGGCCGGCCTGGTCCACGGCGACCTGAACCGCTTCTTCGCCGGCGATCCCACCGCAGGCGCCTTCATGGCCGGCTTCTTCCCGGTGATGATGTTCGGGCTTCCGGCGGCCTGCCTGGCCATGTACCGCACCGCCAGCCCCGAGAACCGGGTGCGGGTGGGCGCCCTGCTGTTCTCGGCGGCCGTGGTGTCGCTGGCCACGGGCATCACCGAACCGATCGAGTTCGCCTTCCTGTTCGCCGCCCCGGCGCTATACGTGGTCCATTCGGTGCTGACCGGGCTGTCCCTGGTGGCGATGAACCTGCTCCACGTGAAGTTGGGCTTCACCTTCTCGGCCGGCGCCATCGACTACGTGCTTTCCTACGGCCGCTCCCAGCATGGCTGGATGGCGATTCCCGTGGGCGTGGTCTATTTCGGCCTCTACTACGGGGTGTTCACCGTCTGCATCCGTCGCTTCAACTTCGCGACCCTGGGCCGGGAGGCGCTGCCGGCCGAGGCTGAAACCGCGGTTGCCGCCCCCGCTGCCGGCGTCCCCGGCGCGGCCATCCCCGCCGCGGCGAGCACCCGGGCCCACGGCTACATCCTGGCCCTGGGCGGCATGGACAACATCCTCGAGGTCGAAGCCTGCGCCACCCGGCTGCGCGTGGTGGTGAAGCACAGCCCCTCGGTCACCGACGCCGCGCTCAAGGCCGCCGGGGCCCTGGGCGTGGTCCGGCCTTCGGACGGCAGCATCCAGGTGGTGATCGGCCCCGTGGCCGACCTGGTCGCCGACGAGATCAACCAGGAACTCAGCTCCACCCGCGGGGTCGGCGCGCTGGCGGTCTAAGGCGTCTGAACGGTCCGGGCGGGCAGGGTCACCGGGAACGCCGGTGGCCCTGCCCGGTTCGGCAGGTCCCGACCGGGCTATGATCATTCCCCATGGCCACCCCCTTCGGTGCCCGAGACTCCGCCGTGCATGGCCTGCGTTCATCCGCAGGCCTGCTGCTCATCCTCCTGATCCTGGCGGCGCCGCTGGCGGCCCAGGTGGTCCATCACGGCTTCAATCCTGCCTTCATGGACACCGCTACCCGTCCGGGCGATGACTTCTACCAGTACGCCGTGGGCCGATGGCTCGCCACCGCGGTCGTCCCCCCCGAGTACAGCCGTTTCGGGGTGGACGACGAGGTGGAGCTGCGCACCTGTGCCGTGGTGCGGGCGATCCTGGAGTCGGCCGCCGGGGACGCTTCGGCGCCCGAGGGGGGCGGGCGCCGGAAAGTGGGGGACTTCTATGCCGCCGGCATGGATCTGGCCGCCATCGAAGGGGCCGGCCTCGGCCCCCTGGCCGCCGAGTTCGCCGGCATCCGGCGGCTCCGGGACCGGTCCGGCCTGGCCCGGGAACTGGCCGTCCTGCACCGGCGTGGCATCGGTCCCGGCTTCGGGTTCTATGTGGACCAGGACGACCAGGACAGCAGCCGCCCCATCGCCAACCTGGTCCAGGGCGGCCTGGGGCTGCCCGAGCGGGACTACTACCTGCGCAAGGACCGCCCGAGCCGGGAACTTCGGGGCCAGTACGCGACCCACGTGGCCCGGATGTTCGGCCTGCTCGGGGAGTCCCCGGCCTTGGCCCGCCGGCACGCCACCACGGTCCTGGTTCTGGAAACCCGGCTGGCCGGGGCCAGCATGGACCGGGTGGCCAGGCGGGATCCCCGGGCCAGCTACCACCGCATGACCCAGCGGGAACTGGCCGCCTCGGCCCCGGGGCTGGACTGGGCCGGGTATTTCCGCAGCCTCGGGCTGGGCCCCGGGGAAGCGGTCCTGGTCCGCCAGCCCGGTTTCATGAAAGAACTGGGGCGCATGGCCGCCGCCCTGCCCCTGGACGCCTGGCGAACCTACCTGCGCTGGTGGCTGATCCGGGACACTGCCGCCGATCTGAGCTCCAGCTTCGACCAGGCCAGCTTCGACTTCTATGGCCGGATCCTCCAGGGGGCCCAGGCACCCCTGCCGCGATGGCGGCGCATGCTCCTGGCCACCGACGAGGCCATGCCGGAGCTGCTGGGCCAGCTCTACGTGGAGCGGGCCTTCCCGCCCGAGGCCAAGGCCCGGGTGCTGGCCATGGTGGACAACCTGCGCGCCGCCCTGGCGCGACGGATCCGCCAGCTGCCCTGGATGAGCGGGCCCACCCGGGAGCGGGCGCTGGCCAAGCTGGACGCCCTGGCCGTGAAGATCGGCTACCCCGACCGCCCCCAGGATTACGCGACCCTGCCCGTGGACCGCCGCTGCCATCTGGCCAATGTCCTGGCCGCCCGGACCTGGGACTTCGACCGGAACCTGGCCAAGCTGGGCCGGCCGGTGGACCGGGGTGAATGGGAGATGTCGGCCATCACCAACAACGCCTACTACAACCCCAGCCTGAACGAGATCGTGTTCCCCGCCGGCATCCTGCAGCCGCCCTTCTTCGATCCCGAGGCGGACGACGCGGTGAACTACGGCAACATCGGTGCCACCATCGGCCACGAGATGACCCACGCCTTCGACGACGAAGGCCGCCAGTACGACGGGCAGGGCAATCTGGTGGACTGGTGGACCGCCGGGGACGCCGCCGCCTTCGCCACCCGGGCCGAGCTGATGGTGAAGCAGTTTGACCGCTTCGAGCCCCTGCCGAGCCTGCACGTCCATGGCCGGGCCACCCTGGGCGAGAACATCGCCGATCTGGGCGGGCTGAAGATCGCCTACGATGCCTTCCAGAAGGTCCGGGCGGCCGGACATGCCACCGACATCGACGGCTTCACGCCGGAGCAGCGCTTCTTTCTGGGCTACGCCGAGACCTGGCGCCAGAAGATCCGGGAGCAGGCCCTGCGGGAAGCGCTCCTGACCGATGCCCATGCGCCGGCGAAGTACCGGGTCAACGGCCCCCTGGCCAACCTGCCGGAATTCCATGAAGCCTTTGGCATCAAGGACGGTGAACCCATGAAGCAGCCCGAGGCGGAGCGGCCGGTCATATGGTAGCGCCAGGTATGGCGGCCGCGGATCCCGGGGTCATCTCCGGCTGGAGGTTTATCTGATGCCGGACTCAGGCGTCGGGCTCGTTCCCGGTATGTAGGTCTGCCTGGTCCTCGGCCTGGGCGGGCCCGTCCCCGAAGACTCCCTTGTCGCGCAGGGCGACTGCGGCCTGGTAGGCGGCCAGCACGGCCCCGCGCACCCGCTGGTAGCTGTTGTCGGTCACCTTGGTGGAGAAGCTGATGGTGGCCACCAGCGCGTGGCCCTGCCCGTTGGGCAGCGGCTGGGGCGGGGGCAGGGTGATCTGCGGCGGCATGATCGCCGAGGAACTGTCCTCCCGCAGGCTGGTGCCGAGCCGCTCGGCCCAGGCCTGCAGGCGCGGGGTCAGGGCCAGGCCCTCGGCCGGGTCCGCCACCAGCACCCGGCCATACAGGGTGAAGAACAGCCTGAGCTGGGGCAGGTCGAGCGCGCTGTTCAGATAGCCAGCCATGGAGGCGATCTGCTGGAAGTCGCGCTGGAGGGCCAGCAGTTTGGGGGAAGCCTGGGGGGCGGAGCGAAGAGCCATGCCAACAGTATGGCCGGATTTTTCCTCCCCGGGCCATGGATGCGGGGACCGGTCCCCGGTCTCCGCCGAATGGCTTGCCACCCGGGCCGGGTGGTGGAACCCTGGGACCCTACATAGCCCCGGAGACTGGGAAGCAGGTTCCAAGCCTGCGCTGCCCCGCAACGGTAAGCACCCCGAAGGCCGCCATGGCCGCCGGGAGACCCAGCCGGACCCACTGAGGCGCTGCCTCGGGAAGGAGAAGGGGGTGCCGGTTCCGGCATCTGTCGCGTGCGAGTCCGGACACCAGCCCTGGGCCATTCCCTCGCCGTGGGAGCGAGAAGGAGCCTGACATGCGATTGCCGACCCTGCCCGTGCTGGATCCAGCCCGGAAACCCCGGATCCAGGCCCATCTGGACAACCTCACCAAGCCCCAGGGCAGCCTGGGCCGCCTGGAAGCCCTCGGCCTGCAGATGGCCTGGATCAGCGGCCAGTTCCGGCCGGCCGACCCCGAGGCCTTCATCCTCACCTTCGCCGGGGACCACGGCATCGCCGCCCAGGGCGTCTCCGCCTTCCCCGTCTCCGTGACCCTGCAGATGGCGGCCAACATCGCCGCTGGGGGCGCGGGGGTCTCGGTGCTGTGCCGGACCAACCGCATCCAGCACCGGACCATCGATGTGGGCGTCGCTGTGCCTTGCACCTACCCGGCGATCATCCAGCGCAATGTCATGCGCGGCACCGCCGACTGCAGCGTCGGGCCGGCCATGACCCGCGCCCAGGCCGAGGCCTCCCTGCAGGCGGGGATCGACGAGGTGGCCAGTCTGCCCGATCTGCCGTTCGCCCTGCTCGGCCTGGGCGAGATGGGCATCGCCAATTCGGCCATCGCCGCGCTGCTGGTGAGCGTGTTCACCGGCCTGGATCCGGCCCGTTCCGTGGGCCCCGGCAGCGGGGTCTACGGCAGCACCCTGGAGCACAAGCTGGCGGTGATCCGGACCGCCCTGGAGTGCAACCGGCCGGACCCCGGGGACCCCATCGGGGTGCTGGCCGCCGTGGGCGGCACCGAGTTCGGGGCCATGGCCGGGGCCATGCTGGCCGGGGCCGCCCGGGGCTGGGCGGTGATCGTGGACGGCTACATCGCCGGCGGCGCGGCCATGGTGGCCCTGGCCCTGGAGCCGCGGCTGCGCGACTACCTGGTGTGGTCCCACCGCTCGGCCGAACCCGGCGCCGGCGAACTGCTGGCCGCCCTGGGACTGGAGCCGGTCCTGGACCTGGGCCTGCGCCTGGGCGAGGGCACCGGGGCCGCCCTGGCGGTGCCGATCCTGCGCAGCGCCTGCGCGATGATGCGCGAAATGGCCACCTTCGGCGACGCCGGGGTGAACCGGGCCGAGCGGTCCTGACGCCATGGCCTGGCGTCCGTTCATGAGTCTGCTCGCGGCCCTGCGTTTTCTCACCCGGCTGCCCATCCCCGGTCCGGAAACCCGGAACGAGGATCTGGGCCGGGCCGTGGGCTGGTTCCCCCTGGTGGGCGCCCTGGTGGGCCTGGTCACCGCCGGCGCCTTCCGGCTGGGCCAGCGCTGGTGGCCGGCGCCGGTGGCCGCGGTGCTGGCGGTGGCCTTCGGCCTGCTGCTCACCGGCGGGTTCCACGAGGACGGCGCCACCGACGCCGCCGATGGCCTGGGCGGGGGCTGGACCCGGGAGCGGGTGGTGGAGATCATGCACGACAGCCGGATCGGCGCCTACGGCGCCATGGCCCTCTGGGTCCAGCTGAGCTTCCGCTGGGCGGCCCTGGTGGCCCTGGACCGCCGGGCGCTGCTGGCCCTGCCCCTGGCCATGGTCTGGGGTCGCTGGTCGGTGGCCGTGCTGCTCACCGCCCTGCCGCCGGCCTCCCAGGGCATGGCCGCGGCGGTCCACCAGTCTGCCAAGGGGGCCGGCCGGCTGCCGCTGGTCATGTCCACCCTGCTGGTGGGGCTGCTCAACGGGGTCGCCTGGTGGCTGGGCTTTCGGGATCTGTGGCAGCCGGCCCTGGCGGCCGGGGCCGCGGTGCTGCTGTGGGTGGTCTACCTGAAGCACCGCATGGGCGGGCAGACCGGGGATCTGCTGGGGGCGGGCAATCAGCTGGTGGAAGCCGCCGTGCTGCTGGTCCTGATGGCCCGATGACCACCCTCTACCTGCTCCGTCACGGGCCCACCGAGGCCGTCCTGAAGGGGGCCCCCCTGGGTCGCCTGGACCTGCCGGTCACCGGGGCCGGGCAGGCCCTGTGGCCGCGGGTCAAGGCCGAGCTGCTGGCCCTGGGCGCCGACCGGGTGCTCACCTCCAACCTGGGCCGGGCCCGGGACCACGCCCGGGATCTGGGCCTGGACTGCCGGGTGCTGCCGGACCTGGCCGAGCAGCACTTCGGCGCCTGGGACGGGGTGCCATGGGCGGAGATCCAGGGGGCCGAGGCGTTCTTCAAGGATCCGGTGCGCAGCCGTCCGCCCGGCGGGGGCGAATCCTTCTTCCAGTGCGCCGATCGGGCCCGGGCCGCCATCCAGGGCACCTGGCGGCCGGACCTGGTGACCCTGGTCCTGGCCCACGGCGGGATCCTGCGGGCCATCGTGGCCCACTACCTGGGCCTGCCCCTGGACCGGGCCCTGGATTTGGCCTGGCAGCCGTTCGGCCTGACCAAGCTGGAAATCTACCAGGAGCAGCGGGGCGTGCTGTGCTTTCACAACCGCGCCTTGCCCTCCCAGACCACCTCTGGGATCATGTAATCCACATTGTGTAGGATGTTCGGGAAGCAGGTGAGACTCCTGCGCTGCCCCGCAACGGTATGCACCCCTGGCCCGACGGGCCCGGGAGACTTGACTGGCGCCACTGGGGCTATCCCCGGGAAGGCGCCGGGGGCGCCGCAAGGGGCCTGTCGTGTGCGAGCCCGGAGACCGGTCCTGCATGTCCCAAACCTGCCGTGGGGGCAGGGCGGGTCGGCCTTCTCCGGGCCTGGCCGCTTCGTCCTCCGGCCTCATGCGCGGAGCATGTCATGGGTACAGCCCGGATCACTTTCTTTTTGGCCCTGGGGGCCAGCCTGTGGGGCGCCGCCGGCACGGTGGAGGTGGACGCGCCGCGGCCCCAGTCCGAAGCCTCGGCCAGTGTCACGGTCACGGCGGAGGCGCTGCCGGTGGAGCTGGCCCAGACCCCCAACCGGGTCCAGGTGGTGGACAAGTCAGCCATCGACCAGAGCGGCGCGGTGAATCTGGGCGGCCTGCTCCAGCAGCAACTGCCGGGCCAGGTGTTTACCAACGGCGGGGTGGGCATGGCCACCTCCATCTCCCTGGGCGGGGCCCGGCCCCAGGACACGGTGGTCACCCTGGACGGCCTGCGTCTGGAGGACGCCAACAGCCTAGGCGGGGTGAACGCCAGCGTCATCGCCCTGGCCGGCATCGACCGGGTCGAGATCCAGACCGGCCCCTGCTCCACCCGGTTCGGCTCGGACGCCATGGGCGGCTCGGTCGCCCTGTTCACCGCCGGCAGCGCGCCCGCGGGGTTTTCCGGCGAAGTCCGGGCCGGGGCCGGGAATGAAGGCATCGTCCGGGGCGGCCTGGGAGCGGCCTACGGCTGGGACAAGGGCTGGATCCGCATGGCGTTCACCGCCCAGAAGGAAGACCAGGTGCTGGATCCGTCCAACCCGTACCGCAGCGCCGGCGCCTTCCTGGGCCTGGGTTACCAGCTGGGCGAGGACACGCTGGTCACGATGAACTACTACAACACCTACACGGGCCTGGCCATGCCCATCAACTCCGTCACCCCGCCCCGCTCCACCACCGGCGCATACCCCAGCTACGTGGCTTTCCAGCAGGATTTCAACCACAGCCAGATCCTCAGCGGCACGGTGCGCACCCAGTTCTCCCCGGTGCTGTCCGGCGAACTGACCCTGGGCCAGGTGCTGCAGGACCGCATCGAACCCAATTGGGTCACCTACCTGCCATCCGATCCCTACAACAGCCGGCGCAACCAGGCAACCGGCCATATCACCTGGGAGCCGTCCTCGGCCGGCTCGCTGATGCTGGGTTTGGACGGGTCCGATGAAAACGCGACCAGTCCCAACGCCTATGACGAGAGTCAACAGTTCACGGCCACCGCCAAGCACCTGGCGGTGTACGCGGAAGGGACCCGGGAGCTGTTGCCCAACCTGCGCGGGGTGGCCTCCCTGCGCACCGAGCGGGACGACCAGAGCGTGCCCCAGGCCCCCGACGCCAGTCTCACCCAGACCACGGTCAAGCTGGGCCTGAACTGGATCCTGGCGGGCGGCCTTCGGGCTTTCGCCAACGCTGGCACCGGCTTCAGCGCCCCACTTCTGTACGATGCGCTGTTCAACGCCACCAACGGCAACGGGGTGGCGCTGAACAACGAGAAAAGCCGCACCGCCCAGGTGGGTCTGAGCTACGGCGACGGGCCCTGGAAATCCAGCCTGGTGCTTTCCAGGACGCTGTTCTCCAACCTGATCCACTGGGACTCCGAAAATCAGGACGGCTACCTGAACAGCGGCCACGTGCGCATCCAGTCGGCGGAGTTCAAGGCCGGCTACGAGACCAAGGTCTGGGGCATGGACGGCTTCTACCGGAACCAGGAGGTGCGGGATCTCCAGGCCGCTCCGGACCAGCAGTTGAGCAGCGCCGGCAGCATCGTCAACAGTCCGTTCCAGACCCTGGGCGCCAACGGCTACCGGGTGCTGGGCGACTTCCGGCTGGAGGGCCGCTGGTCCTGGATCGGGCCCCGCTACCTGTACGGGGTGCCCGGGGGATTCCGCCAGCACTACAATGACCTGGCCCTTTCGGCGGTGTGGAACGCACGCAAAGATCTGGCGTTCACCCTGCGCGGAGAGAACCTGATGCAGCCCAAGACCTCCCTGGCCCAGTGGCTGGCCGGCACCCGGGATTTCCAGAACGACGCCTCGCAAATCTACGGCTACCCGGCGCAACCGCCCACGGTGACCGCCGAGGTGCGTTACCGTTTCTAGATGAGAAGGCTCCTGCTGGTCCTCCTGTTCGCCCTGCCCGGCTTGTTGGGGGCGGGAGGGCCGGCACGGGTGGTGAGCCAGACGGTCGGCACCGATGATCTGCTGCTGGCCATCGCCGCCCCGGGCCAGATCGCCGCCCTGAGCGCCCTGGCCCGGGATGCCCGCTACAGCCCCCTGGCCGCCGAGGCCGCCCAGCAGCCCTGCCTGCGCAACGGCGAGGCCGAGGATATCCTGCGCTTCCGGCCGGACCTGGTGCTGGTGGCCTCGTACACCCAGGCCGAGACCGTGGCCCTGCTGCGCCGCGCCCGGGTGCCGGTGCTGCAGGTGGACCACTTCGACAGCCTGGAGGCGCTCTACGGCAACGCCCGGCGGATCGGGCGGGCGCTGGGCCGGGAGGCCCGGGCCGAAAGCCTGATCCAGGCCTGGCAGGCCCGGGTCCAGGCCCTGGACGCCCGCCTCAAGGGCTGCCGCCCGGTGCGGGTCCTGGCGGTGGGCTTCTATCCCTTCACCGCCGGGCTCGGCACCACCTTCCAGGATCTCTGCGAGCACGCCGGCGCGGTGAACGTGGCGGCGGAGGCGGGCCTGAAGGGCCACGCGCCGACCCCCAACGAGCAGGTGCTGACCTGGAAGGTGGACGTGCTGGTGGCGCCCGGCGAGCCGGGGCTGGATATGCAGGCCAAGCTCCGGGATCTGGCGCCCTACAAGTTCATGACCGCCTTTCGCCAGGGGCGGGTGGTGGTGCTGCCCGGCGCGCTCATGGCCGCCACCAGCCAGGCCCGGCTGGACGCCTATGAAGCCCTGGCCCGGGCCCTGCATCCCGAGGCGTTCCGGTGAGGGCCCGCGGGCTGGACACCCTGGATACGCTGGGCGCCACCGCCGCGCTGAGCCTGCTGCTGCTGGTGGCGGTGCTGGCCTCCCTGGCCCTGGGCGACGCCTACCTGACGCCCGGGGCGGTGGGCCGGGCCCTGCTCGGCCGGGGCGACGAACTGGCCCGCACGGTGGTGTGGGACATCCGCCTGCCCCGCACCCTGGTGGGGGTGGCCGTGGGTGCCGGGCTGGCCGCCTCGGGCGTGGCCATGCAGGCCTTCTTCCGCAACGCCCTGGCCAGCCCCGGACTGCTGGGCGTCAGCGCCGGCGGTGCCCTGGGGGCGGTGGCGGCCCTGGCCCTGGGCGGCGCCGCCGCCAGCCTGTGGACGGTGCCGGTCGCGGCCATCGTCGGCGCCTTCCTGGCCACCGGGGCGGTGCTGATGCTGGCCCGCCGGGGCGCCAGCCCCGAGCATCTGCTGCTCAGCGGGGTGGCCCTGAACGCCATCTTCGGCGCCGGCACCAGTTTCCTGCTGGCCCTGTCGGCCGGCCAGTTCCAGGTGAGCGGGCAGATCCTGTTCTGGCTCATGGGCGGCATCGAAAACCGCACCTGGGAGCACGTGTGGGTGGGCCTGCCGGCCATCCTGGTGGGCTGCCTGCTGATGCTGCCGCTGGGACGGCCCATGAACCTGCTCAGCCTGGGCGAGCCCTCGGCCCAGAGCCTGGGGGTGGACGTGAAGCGCCTGCGCTGGCAGCTCATCGCCCTGTCCACCGTGCTCACCGCCCTGGCCACCGCGGTGGGCGGGGTCGTGGGCTTCGTCGGGCTGGTGGTGCCGCATCTGCTGCGCCTGGCCTTCGGTCCGGACCACCGCCGGCTGCTGCCCCTGTCCATGCTGGGAGGCGCGTCCCTGGTGCTGCTGTGCGATCTGCCCACCCGGTTCCTGCCCGGGGGCTTGCGCCTGGGGGTGATGACCGCCCTGGTGGGAGGCCCCTTCCTGCTCTGGCTGCTGCGGCGGAACCCGTGCTGAGGGCCGAGGGGCTGACCCTGGGCCGGCGGCTGCGGGAGGTGTCCCTGCACCTGGAGGCCGGGCTGATGGTGGCGGTGGTGGGGCCCAACGGGGCCGGCAAGTCCACCCTGCTGCAGGTGCTGGCCGGCCTGCTGCCGGCCCAGGGCCGGATCCGCTGGGGCGACCGGGACCTGGCTCGGATCCCCTTCCTGGAGCGAGGCCGTACGCTCGCCTGGGTGGGGCAGGAAAGCCACGCGGAGTTCGCCTTTCCGGTCCGGGAGGTGGTGGCCCAGGGCCGCCACGCCTGGGGCGACGACGGCCAGGGGGTGGAGACCGCCCTGGCCACCCTGGATCTGGCCGAGCTGCGGGACCGGCCCATCACCCAGTTGAGCGGCGGCGAGCGCCGGCGGGTGTTCCTGGCCCGGGCCCTGGCCACCGGCGCGCCGCTGCAGCTGTGGGACGAACCCACCGCCAGCCTGGACGTGCGCCATGCCCTGGAGGTATTGCATCTGGCCAAGCGGCTCGCCAGCCAGGGCAGCACCCTGCTGGTGAGCCTGCACGATCTGCGCTCGGCCCTGTGCTTCGACCGGGTGCTGGTGCTGGACCGGGGCGGCCTGGTGGGGTTCGGTCCGCCGGAGCAGGTGCTCACCCCGGAGCTGATCCACGCGGTGTTCGGGGTGCGGGCCCACACCGCCGAGGCGCTGACGCTGGAGCTGTAGAGGGAAGGGTCCGGGTCCCTCTCTTTCTCCCTGGTCGTTGTCTCTGAACGCATGCGCGTTAAGAGACAACGGAGGGTTGCCGCAGAGGGAGGACTGTGTTCCACTCCCAGTCGAAAGATTTTTGCGGACCAAGTTGATGCCGTGCAAAGGGCGAGTGGTCCCGGAAAGCAATGAATTTCAACCCTCCGGAAAATCCAGTTGAGCCGAAACTCCGGAGGTGGATACACAAATGCAGGTTGCCCTCCGGCAAAGCCATCCGTTCTGTTGGATCGCGATCAGCGATCCAACAGAACGGGCCGGGGCGAAAGGTAGGGACCGGAGCCTTCTACGCCGCGCTGCGCCCCGCCGGCGCGCCGGCGACCGGCAGGGTGCGCTGGCCGCGGGCGAAATCGGGACCCTCCTGGGTGAACCGCAGGGTGCGCTGGCCGGTGGCAAAATCGGCCTGGGTTGGAGCGGCGGGCCGGCTGCGCTGGCCGCGGGCGAAGTCCGGGCCCTGGACGATGACCGGCAGGGTGCGTTGGCCGGCGGCGAAGTCCCCCTCCAGCGCGGAGGGGAGGGGCCGGTCGGTAGACCGGGTCTGGGTGGGCGTGTTCGTGGCCATGGGGCTCCTGGGAAGACTTTTGCGGGGCATGGGGGGGGCTGCGCCCGGACCTGGCCGCCACCGGGGGCCTGGGGCCGGGGCGCGGACCCTGAGCCTGACGGCAGGGCGGCCAGGGCGAAGCGGGGTGCAGGTCTCCACATCCGGGGCACTGGCTGCTGGGTCCGCAGGATTAATATGGGTTCCCGGGGCGGCGGTCAAGAATGAAATATGGGAATGAGACCTATTCTCGTCAAGCATGACCCGCCTGGGCTCTGGCCCGGGCCGCGGCCGGGATCGTCGGACCGCTCCACCCTCGGCGGCGCTATGATGGATTAGATTCAATAGATGAATTAAACAGCCAAGGAAGGGAGGCCCCATGACCCAGCAACCCACCCGCGCCGAAGCCTGGCAGCTCCTGGTGGAGTACGTGCCCAGCGACAGCCTGCAGCGCCATGCCCTGGCGGTGGAGGGGGTGATGCGCCACCTGGCCCGGGCCGCGGGGGAGGACGAGGATCTCTGGGGGCTGGTGGGCATGGCCCACGACATCGACTACGAGCGCTTTCCCGACCAGCACTGCGTCAAGGCCCGGGAAATCCTGGACCAGCACGGCTGGCCGGAGGTCTGCGTGCGGGCGGTGGTGTCCCACGGCTGGGGCATCTGCTCGGATGTGGAGCCGCTGAGCCGCATGGAAAAGACCCTGTTCGCCGTGGACGAGCTCGCCGGCCTGGTGACCGCCGCGGCCCTGGTGCGGCCCAGCCGGAGCGTGCTGGACCTGCCGGTGAAATCGGTGCTCAAGAAGTGGAAGGACCGCGGCTTCGCCGCCGGGGTGGACCGGGGCGTGATCGAGAAGGGCGCGGCCATGCTCGGCGTGGAGGTGGCGGCCCTGACCGGCAGCACCATCGAGGGCATGCGCGAGGTGGCGCAGGCGATCGGGCTCAAGGGCAACCTGTAGGATCACGCGTCTGAATTTGTCCTACCCCTGTTTTTTCCATCCGTGCTAGGGTCTGCCCTGGCCTGGACCGGGTGCGGTCCGGGGCCACCGGAGCGCCGACCCATGCCCGCCACGCCATCCACGCCATCCACGCCATCCAAGCCCGCCATGTCCCCCCTGCGTTTCGAAGGCAGGACCCTGCGCTGCGTCCTGCTGGACGATCTGCCCGGTGGCTGCGTCGCCGAACTGCAGCTGGACCTGCAGGGGGATTCCGTCAACAAGTTCAACCGGGCCACCCTGGAGGAACTGGGCCAGGCCCTGGAGCTGCTTGGCGCGGCGCCGGAGGTGCGCGGCCTGCTGATCACCAGCGCCAAGGACTGCTTCGTGGTGGGCGCCGATGTCACCGAGTTCCGCACCTGGTTCCGGGAGCCCGAGGACCAGCTGGCCGCGCGGCTCCTGGCGGTGGACCGGATGCTGTGCGCCCTGGAGGACTTCCCGTTCCCCACGGTGGCGGCCATCAACGGCTATGCCTTCGGCGGCGGGCTGGAGTTCGCCCTGGCGGCCAGCTACCGGGTGCTGGCCGAGGACACCCGGGTGGGGGTGCCCGAGACCAAGCTGGGGATCTTCCCCGGCTGGGGCGGCACGGTGCGGCTGTCGCGCCTGGCCGGGGCCGACACGGCCATAGAATGGATCGCCAGCGGCACCCAGTATCCGGCCCGGGAGGCGCTGCAGGCGGGGATCGTGGACGCGGTGGTGGCCCCCGGCCAGGTGCGGGCCGCGGCGATGGACCTGCTGGGCCAGGCCATGGCCGGACGGCGGGACTGGCAGGCCCGGCGGCTGGAGAAGACCGGGCCGCTGCTGCTGAGACCGGTCGAGGCGACGATGGTGTTCGAAAGCGCCAAGGCCTTCGTGGCGGCCAAGGCCGGCCCGCACTACCCGGCGCCGCTGGCGGCCATCGAGGTCATGCGCCGGGGCGCGGCCCTGGAGCGGGACGCGGCGCTGGCCATCGAGGCGGCCGGTTTCGCCCGGATCGCCCGCACGCCCACCGCGGCCCAGCTGGTGGGGATCTTCCTGGCCGACCACGCGGTGGCCCGGAAGGCCCGGCGGATGGCCCGGGGCGCCGGCCCGGTCCGCGCCGTGGCCGTGCTGGGGGCCGGCATCATGGGCGGCGGCATCGCCTGCCAGTCGGCGCTCAAGGGCATTTCCTGCGTCCTGAAGGACGTGGCCGAACCGGCCCTGGCCCTGGGCCTGGAGGAGGCGGGCCGGCGCCTGCTGCGGCGGGTGGAGCGGGGCCGGCTCACGCCGGCGGCCATGGCGGCGGTGCTGGCCCGGATCCGTCCGGCCCTGGGCTATGGCGAGCTGGAGGCCGTGGATCTGGCGGTGGAGGCGGTGGTGGAGGACGTGGCGGTGAAGCGCCGGGTGCTGGCCGAGCTGGAAGACCGGGTGGGCGCCGATACCGTCCTGGCCAGCAACACCTCCACCCTTTCCATCACCGGCCTGGCCAGCGCCCTTCGGTTGCCGGAACGTTTCTGCGGCATGCACTTCTTCAACCCGGTCCACCGCATGCCCCTGGTTGAGGTCATCCGCGGCGAACGTTCCAGCGAACACGCGGTGGCCACCACGGTGGCCTACGCCCTGGCCCTGGGCAAGACCCCGGTCGTGGTCCGGGACTGCCCCGGCTTCCTGGTGAACCGGATCCTGTTCCCGTACTTCGCCGGCTTTCTCCGGCTGGTGGCCGACGGGGTGGACTTCCGGCGCCTAGACCGGGTCATGGAGGCCTTCGGCTGGCCCATGGGGCCGGCCTGGCTGCTGGACGTGGTGGGGCTGGACACGGCCCGGCACGCTTCCGGGGTGATGGCCCGGGCCTATCCGGACCGCATGGGCCACGCCGGTCCCACCGCCATCGAGCTCCTGGTCGAGCGCGGGCGGCTGGGCCAGAAGAACGGCCTGGGCTTCTACCGCTACCCCCCCGACCCGGGCGGGGTGCCGCGCAAGGCCGTCGATCCGGAGCCGGTGGCGCTGCTGGCGGCCCTGGCGGAGCCGGCGGCGGCATCGCCTGCGGCCTGGACGGCCGCGGGGCGCCCCGAATCCCTGGCCCCGGTGATCGAGCCGGAGCCGCCCCGGGCCGCCCCGGTGGCCGAGGTGGATCTCCTGGACCGGATGCTGCTGCCCATGATCATCGAGGCGGCCCGGTGCCTGGAGGAAGGCATCGTCGCGTCGCCGGCGGAGCTGGATCTGGCCCTGGTCTACGGGCTGGGCTTCCCGGCGTTCCGGGGCGGCGCCCTGGCCTACGCCGACAGCGTGGGGCTGGCGGCCCTGTGCCGGACCGCGGCCCGGCACGAGGCCCTGGGACCGCTGTACCAGCCCACGGCCCGGATGCGCCAGATGGCCGATGCCGGCGCGACCTTCCACCCGGAGGCGGAAGCCAAGGCGGAACAGCGTGAGGACAGCGAGCAGGCAGTTCCCCCTTCCATGAAAGGCAGGTGATCCATGCAGCCATCGGTTCTGCAGGAGGCCGTCATCATCGACGCGGTGCGCACCCCCATGGGGCGGTCCAAGGGCGGGGTGTTCCGGCAGGTGCGGGCCGAGACCCTGTCGGCGGCGGTGATCGCCGCCCTGCTCCGGCGCAACCCCCAGGTGGACCCGGCCGGGATCGAGGACGTGGTCTGGGGCTGCGCGCAGCAGACCCTGGAGCAGGGGTTCAACGTCGCCCGCTTCGCCGCGCTGCTGGCCGGCCTTCCGGCCACGGTCAGCGCCCAGACCATCAACCGGTTGTGCGGCTCCTCCATGAGCGCCCTGCACATCGCGGCCACGGCGATCATGGCCGGCCAGGGCCAGGTGTTCGTGGTGGGCGGGGTGGAGCACATGGGCCATCTGCCCATGAGCCACGGGGTGGACCCGAACCCGGCCATGGGCAAGCGGGTGGCCAAGGCTTCGGGCGCGATGGGGCTCACCGCGGAGCTGCTGGCCCGGATGCACCACGTGGACCGGGACGCCCAGGACCGGTTCGCCCTGCGCTCCCACCGGAAGGCCTGGGAGGCCAGGGAGGCGGGCCGGTTCAAGGCCGAGCTGGTGCCGGTGGAGGGGCATGATGCCAACGGCTGCTCGGTGCTGTGTGATGGCGACGAGGTGATCCGGGGCGACACCAGCCTGGAGGCCCTGGCCGCGCTCAAGCCGGCCTTCGACCCCGCGGCCGGCACCATCACCGCCGGCAACGCCTCGGCGGTGTCCGACGGGGCGTCGGCGTTGCTGGTCATGGCCGGGGACCGGGCCCGGGAACTGGGGCTGACCCCCATGGCCCGGATCCGGGCCATGGCCACGGCCGGGGTGGATCCCGCCATCATGGGCTGGGGGCCGGTGCCGGCCGTGCGCAAGGCGCTGGCCCGGGCCGGCATGCAGGTCGAGGACATCGAACTGTGGGAGCTGAACGAGGCCTTCGCCGCCCAGTCCCTGCCGGTGCTCCGGGAGCTGGGGCTGCTGGAGCAGCTGGACGCCCCGGACACGCGGGTCAACCGCAACGGCGGCGCCATCGCCCTGGGCCATCCCCTGGGCTGCTCCGGGGCCCGCATCACCACCACCCTGCTGCACCAGATGCACGCCGGGAACCTGGCGACCGGCGTGGCCACCCTTTGCATTGGCCTGGGGCAGGGCATCGCCACGGTGTTCGAGCGGGTCTAAGGCATCGTCCATAAATAAGTTGGTTATTTACAGGGAGCGCCAGCCGAGCAGGACAAGGCGGCCGACTGCAGCGTATCGGGTCTATACGCTAAAGGAGGCCAACGCAGTCATGCGAGAGCTGCCGCCCCTGTAAATGGCCAAGTTATTTATGGACGATGCCTAAGCCCCTGTCAGTCGCCGCCCTGGACCACGGTCAGCGCCAGGTGGATCCGCCGCTCCTGGCGGTACACCTCCAGGCTGACCGAGCTGCCAGGCGGCTGAGCCTCCAGCAGGTCCAGCAGGCGGTCCATGTCCCGCACCGGCTGGCCGTTGACGGCCAGCACCACATCGCCCAGCAGCCAGCTCCGGCCCTGGCGGGTGAGACCGCGCAGTCCGGCCTTGTCGGCCGGGCTTTCGGCACGGACCCGGCCGACGATGATGCCCTTGGGCACGTCCACGCTGGCGGCCCAGCTGTCGGGGATGGGGTCGAAGCCCGGCTCCACCCGCACCGGCCGGCCCCGGGCCAGCAGCTGCGGCACGATGCGGTTCACCGTGTCCACCGGGACGGCGAACCCGATGCCCGCGGAACTACCAGAGGTGCTCTGGATGGCGGTGTTGACTCCGATCAGGCGGCCGGCGCTGTCCAGCAGCGGGCCGCCGGAGTTGCCCGGGTTGATGGCCGCGTCGGTCTGGATCACGCCGCTGATGCGGCGCCGGGTGGCGCTCTGGATCTCCCGGCCCAGGGCCGAGACCACGCCCGTGGTCAGGGTCTGGTCCAGGCCGAACGGGTTGCCGATGGCCATGACGCTCTGGCCCACCTGCAGATCGGCGGAGCTGCCCAGGGGGATGGGCCGGAGCCGGAGCCCCTTGGCCTGGATCAGCAGGACCGCCAGGTCCTTTTCCGGGGCCACGCCCACCAGCCGGGCCTTGTGCCGGCTGCCATCGGCCAGGGCCACCTCCACCTCCTGGGCGTCCTGGATGACGTGGTAGTTGGTGACCACGTGCCCCTCGGCGTCCCAGATGAAGCCCGAGCCGCTGCCGGTGGGCACGGTCTGCACATCCAGGGAAAAGAAGTCCTGCTGGTAGGCCATGGAGGTGAGGTAGACCACCGAAGCCCGGGCCTCCTTGAAGCGGTCGACCACCGACTGCTCGGAGGCCGGCAGCGGGCCCCGGGGGGTGACCGCCCGGGGCGCGGCGCTGCCGGTGCGGGGCAGGGCCTGGCTGGCACACCAGCCGGTCAGGAGGCCGGAGGCCAGGATGAGCAGGAAGGGGGCGAGCTTGCGCATGGGGGTTTCCGGAAGGGCTTATTCGGGGACGGCGTCCTCCAGGGCGGCGTCCGGGTCGAGCTCGATCTCGGGCTCGTCCCGGAACGCCACTTCCAGGGACTCTTCGGGGTAGATGTAGGTGACCTTCCCTTCCGGGCGCAGGAAGTAGAGCCGGTTGGCGTTGGCCGGGTTGGGCGAGGCCATGATCAGGGTGAAGCCCAGCTCCCGGCAGCAGGCGCGGATGGTCTCCTGGTTGATGTCATCCAGGGTGTCCAGTTCGTCCACGAACACCAGCAGCCGCACTTCCGAACGGCTGCGGAACAGGTCGCGCAGCAGGTGGGCCAGGAAGATCACCTTCAGGGTCACGGCGGTGCCGGTGCTTTCCGCGTCCATGGAGGCGTAGACCTCCACCTCCCCGTCCTTGGTGACCTCCAGCTCCACCCGGAACAGGTCGAACAGGCGGAACACCTCGCCCTGGCGGATCCATTCGCCCACCTGCTCCCTAGCCTGCTCGGCCAGCCCGGTGTCGGCGAACAGGCCCTCGTCCTGGGTGAAGCGCTTGAGCACGGCCAGCCGCGCGGTGTTCTCCACCAGGCGCAGCTGGGCGCCGGACAGATTGGACACGGCGAACTTGCCCATGGAGCGGTTGAGCCGGGCGACCCGGGCCTGGAGGGTCTCGAAGTCCCGCAGCAGCAGGGTGAACGAGGTCCGGGCGATGACCGCGATGTGCTGCCAGTCGGCGTCCAGCTGGGCCTTCTGGTCCGGCAGGCCCTCGATCAGATCGCGCAGCTGGCGGACCTTGGTTTCCCGGTCCCCGGCGATCAGGCCGTCCAGCTGCAGTTCGATCTCCTCCATCCGGCGGGTCAGGGTCTGGTCCAGCCGGATGGACTCGTCCCAGGCGGCGTTGAGCTGCACCTGGGCGGCGCTGAAGTCGGCGTCGGCCAGGCCCGGCCCGGCCTGAGCGGCCGGCCCGTCCGCCTCCAGGTCCAGGCCCAGGGCCTGGGCCCGCTGCTCCAGGTCGCGCAGGACCCGGTCCTGCAGCTCGCCGGCCTCCCGGAGCAGGGCGGCGGAGCGCTGCTCCTCCACCCGGGCCAGGGTGCGGCTGGTCTCATGCTCGGTCAGGGCCTCTTCCCGGGCCTCCCGCTGGCGGGCGGTCTCGGCCTCCAGCTCGGCCATCCGGGTCTCCAGGTCGGGGATCCGGGCGGCCTCCTCGGTCCAGCCGCCGATGCGGGACAGCAGCTGGGCCAGGGCGGCCTCCTCGGCGTCCAGGGCCTTGAGGGTCTCCAGCAGGTGCTCCCGGGCCCGGCTGTTGTCGGCCATGGCCTCCAGGCGCTTGAGCTCGTGGTCCAGGTGCGCCACCCGGGTCTCGTAGCCTTCGATGTCCCGGGCCCGCACCAGCGGATCCTCCAGGCCCAGCGGCGGGGCGGGCAGGGCCTCCAGGCGCAGGCTCACCCCGGCCCCGTGGAACACCCCGCCCTGGGCGGCGGCGAACACCCGGCTCAGGGTCCGGCCCAGCTCGGCGGGATCGCTGACCGCCACCCCCTGGGGCCCGTCGGGCAGGCTGAGGATGGCCGGGTTGATGAGCCGCAGGAGGGGATCCCGCTCCTCCTCGGGATACTCCTCCAGGACGTCCATCCAGGCGGCGCGCGGGGCGGAGGTGTCCAGCAGCCGGGCGATGGTGTCCAGCAGGGTCAGGCGCTCCTGGCGGTGCTTGCTGATGCGGGCGCGCAGGCCCGAGCTGGGATCGCCGGCGCCCTGGAAGGCCGACAGATCCATGCGGGTGCGGGCGGCCTGCTCCTTCAGGTCCGCCAGACGGGCCTCCTGCAGGGCCTGGGGCTGGGCGGCCAGCTGGTCGCGCAGTTCGCGGGCGTCCTCCAGGCGGCCGTTGATCTTGCCCAGTTCCTGGTCCTGGCCCTTGATCTCCTGGTCCAGGGCGCGCCGGCGGGCCTCCCATACCCGCTCGGCCTCCCGGGCGGCCTCGGCCGCCTCCCGGGCCTCCTCGGCCCGCTCCCGGCGCTGGGTGAACCGGGCCCGGGCCTCCCCGTGCACCCGGGCCAGGGTCGCGGGCAGGTCGGCCTGGAGGGCCTGGAACCGGTCGTGGTCGCCGAACAGGTGCAGGCAGCTCTTTTCGGTGCGCAGAATGTTCTCGTAGCGCTGGGTGTCGGCGTGGGCCTTGAGGTAGGCCTCGCCCACCACCGCGCCCAGGGCCACGGTGCCGCGGCTGCGCTCGTCGCCGGAGCTGAGCTCGGGCTCCACGACCGAGATGAGCAGGTGCTTCAGGTCCTCGGCCTTGCTGCGGCGCAGGGTCAGCAGCTGGCGGAACACCTCGATGAAGGTGTCGTAGCTGCCGCCGCCCGGCACCAGCTCCAGGCGGAACCCGCTGCGCTCGCCGCTGCCGCCCCGCAGGGCGGAGCGGAGCTGGGCCTGGCTGAGCTCCACGTAGTTGCGGGAGGCCAGCCGGGCCTTCACCTCGGGCCAGGGCCGGGGCTGGCCGGTGTCCGCATCCACGAAGTCGGCCTTCAGGTACGGGCCGTCGAAGCCGAACCGCTGCCAGTCACAGCCGGCGGCCGCGCCCAGGCCGTGGAAGCCCACGGTGCGGACGCCCCAGCGGGTGTCGGCCTCCAGCAGGATCGAGCTGCGGCCGTGGGGCTTGAAGTAGAACGGCTTGGTCTTCCCCTGGAAGTTGGAGTTGGGGAAGTGCATGAGCTTGATGTCGTCGATGTACAGGAACTGGAGGGTGTTCAGCAGGCTGGTCTTGCCGGCGTTGTTGCGCCCGGACAGGTGCACGCTGCCCTCCAGCTCGATCTCGGCATACGGGTAGACCCCCGAATCGATGAGGATGAGCTTGCGCGGGCCGGGAATGGGGGTCTGGCTCAAAGGGTCTCCGCAGGAAATTCAGTGCGCTCGGCGTCGGCGCGCAGGGCCCGGCCGGCCAGGTTGAGGATGTCCAGCAGGCGGTAGGCGGCGGTGCGCAGGCGCCAGCTGCCGTCCGGGGCGGGGGCGGCCAGGCCGTAGCGCTTCATGGAGTCCAGCACCTTCAGCAGGGCCTCCTCGCTGGCCACGTCCACCTCGGCCATGGCCTTGGCGTACTTCTCGTGCCGCAGGTGCGGCAGCGCCGAGGGGTGGATGGGCACCGAGGTGAGCTCCAGGTCCAGGTTGCAGCCCTGGTCGTCCAGGTGCTCCACCAGGATGGCGGCGAACAGGATCATCCGCTGGGCGGTGCGGGGCGAGGACTCGTCGTCCAGGTAGAAGAAGCCGCGGTTGTGGAACACCAGGTCCAGTCCCAGCCCGCCGAACAGGTTCTGGTAGGCGTCCTGGTGCCCGGCCAGGGCGCCGTACAGCAGCTCGTCCTCGGGGCCGATGTGGCGCCCCTTCCGCAACTCGGTGAAGACTTCCTTGAGCATCGGGAGTTCATGCTGCTCCACGGTCCCTCCCTTCCAGTTCATGGAACGTGATCTCCGCCTCGGGGTGGCCGAGGCTGCGCTTGCGGCCGGTGCGGACCACGGTGCTGTGCTTGAGCAGGAAATGATAGGCGCGCAGGGTCTCGCGCAGGCTGGCCTCGGGGAACTCCGCCCGCAGCCAGCTGAGCAGGTCCGCGGCGTGGCCGCCCCGGGCCCGGAACTGGTGCAGCACCAGCTTCTCGGACAGGGGCAGGCGGAAGCTCCGGGGCGGCGGCTCCAGCCGCACCCGGGTCGGGTTGGGCCGCCGGTAGTAGGCCTGGGCCAGCCAGGTGGCGATGGCGGTGCCGAACGGCTTGCGGGTGCGGCCCTCCTCCCAGGGGTCCATGAGGCCGAACCACTGGTCCCACTGGGCCTCGTCCGGGGCGCGGCCCTGGTGCAGGGCCTGGCGGTGGTAGGCGGCGATCAGGGCGGAGGCGGACAGGGCCACCTGGGCATTGCGCTTGGCCTGCTCGTACAGGGGCTGCACCTCCCGGGCCGCCTCCTGGTAGGCCCGGAAGGCGTAGCTGCCGAGCCGGCGCAGGTAGTAGCGCGCCCACTGGAAGTCGTCCTGCACCGCCAGGGGCGCCCGGTCCTCGGCCAGGTCCAGCACCCGGCGCAGCCGCATGGAGGCGGTGTCGAAGGGGCCGTCCGGCATGAAGATCCCCTGCATGGGCAGCACATAGCTTTCCCACAGCTCGCGGATGCGGCCCCAGCGCTCCTTGGCGCTGCGGGGCGGGGTCTTGCGGTATTCCTCGGTGGCCCGGCGGATGGCCTCCAGGTTGCCCTGGATGGATTCGCTCAGATCGTCCACCCGCTGCCGGACATTGAGCACCAGGTCGGCGGTGCGGGTGAAGGCGCGCACCCGCAGGCTGGCCTCCAGCAGTTCCCGCAGCCCCACCAGGTCCTCCACGGCGCCGGCGATGAGCCGGGCGTCCACCAGGTGCCGGCGCTGGAACAGCCGGTCCATGAAGGCCTTGAGGAAGCCGGCCACGGCGTAGCGGCCGTGGGCCTCGTCGTAGTCCAGGATGCCGCCCTGCACCAGGTCGGCGGGGCTGCGGGCCTGGCCCCGGGCGTGCCGGGCCAGCAGATCCTCCAGCTCCCCCTGGCTGTGGGTGGTGTAGCGGCACAGGGCCTCGGCCAGATCGCACTGGTCGGACAGGAAGCGGAGGAAGGTTTTCGGATTGGGGGTGGCCAAGGGGGGGAAGCTCCAGATCAGCCTCCATCATACGTGCAGGGGCGGGCGGCCGCATGTGAGCCGGACAGACAGGCTCCCAGATATCCGTGGCCCGCCGGCCCCCGGCCGGGCGATGATGGGGCATGGGTGCCATCACGTTCATCACAGGTCCGGTGCGCAGCGGCAAGAGCAGCTGGGCGGTGGCCCAGGCCATGGCCTGGGGCGAGGGAGCGGTGTTCCTGGCCACCTACCGGCCGAACCCCGACGATCCGGAGATGGTGGAGCGGCTGCGCCGGCACCGGGCCGAGCGGCCAGCTTGGCGGACCCTGGAAGCGCCGGCCGATCCGGCTGCCGCCCTGGCCCGATTGGATCCGCCGCCCACGGGCGTGCTCATGGACTGCCTGACCCTTTGGCTGGGCGACCACATGGAGGACGCCGATGCGGCGATCCTGGCCGAATGGGACCGGCAGCTGCGGGCCTTCGCCGCGGCGCCCTGGCCGGTGCTGCTGGTGAGCAACGAGGTGGGCTGGAGCCTGGTGCCGGAGGACCCCCTGCTGCGCCGGTTCCGGGATCTGGCGGGCTGGATCAACCAGCGTTCGGCCCAGGCGGCGGAAGCGGCCTGGCTGAGCGTGGCCGGCTGCCAGGTGCGGCTGAAGTAGCCGGAACCCGGGCCCCGGGGCCTCAGGCCTGCGGCCGTTTCCCCCGGCGCAGGACCCAGCCCAGCCCCACCGGCCCGGCGACGGTGGTGAGCAGCAGGGCGCCGACGATGGCGGCCTGGATCTCCGGGCCCAGCAGGGGCTGGCCGTCCAGGTGCAGGCCGCTGCCGGCCGCCACGAAGATGAGGCCCACCTCGCCCCGGGGCACCATGCCCCAGCCCACCCAGGCCTTGCGGCAGTCCTTGCCGGCTGCCAGACCTGCAATCAGCTTGCCGGCGACCCCGGTGACGCCCATGGCCAGGGTGCAGGCCAGCAGGCGCGGTTCCAGCAGGGCAAACAGGTCCACCCGGGCCCCCATGAGCACGAAGAACAGGGGCGACAGCACCACCACCAGGGGCTGCAGCAGCTGGTCCAGGCGGTGCAGTTCGCGCTCCTCCAGGGTCTGCACGTGGGCGGGCTCCAGGATCAGCCCGGCGGCGTAGGCGCCCACGATCAGGGCCAGCCCGGCCAGGCTGCCCAGCCAGGCCAGCAGGAAGGCGAATCCCAGTCCCAGCGGCAACAGAACCTGATGGCTGCGCATGCGGTTGGCCAGCCGGAACAGATGCGGGGTGGCGAACCGGCCCAGGGTCAGGGCGGCCGCCAGGAAGCCCAGGGCCAGGGCCAGGCTGCGCCCCAGCCGGCCCCAGGCCATGCCGCCGCCCGCGGCGGCGGCCACGGCGCCGGAGATGGCCACCAGCAGGAGCAGGCCCAGCACGTCGTCGATGACCGCGGCGCCCAGGATCACCCGGCCCTCCCGGGACCGGGCCGCGCCGTGTTCGCGCAGCACCTGGGCCGAGATGCCGATGGAGGTCGCGCACAGGCAGGCCCCGGCGAACAGGTCGACGAGCAGGGGGGTGCCGGCGGGCAGGAAGATCCAGGCGGCGAGCAGCCCAGCCAGCATGGGCGCCAGCACCCCCACGCTGGCCACCCGCAGGGCTTTGAAACCCACCTGCACCATCTGCGGCACGGTGGACTCCAGCCCCACGGCGAACATCAGGACCACGATGCCCAGCTCGCCCAGCAGGTCCAGGGCCGGGTCATGGGCGATGGCCGGAAAGCCGGGGTGCAGCTTGGCCACGGCGCCCAGCACCAGGCCGGCCCCCAGTTCGCCCGCCACGGCCGGCAGGCGCAGGCGGAACGCCAGCTCGCCCCCCAGCTTTGCCGCGAGCCATAGCAGGGCCAGCAGCACCAGGGTGACACCGACCGGCTCGGGGCTCAGGGTGGCAGGCAGCAATACGGCTCCTTGGATGATCAACCAATCTATTCGCCGCCCGGGGGCCGGCACCCCAGAATACCTGTATGTTCATGCCCGCGCCCCCTCCCTGGTGTTCCTGGCTGCCGGTGCCGCTGGCCGGGCTGTGGGTGGCGGCGGCCTGGCTCACCCGCAGCCGGCTGCGGGACCTGGCCGATCTGCCCGATCTGCCCGAGCTGCCCGAGTCCGGAGCGTCCGCCTTGGTGCCCGGTGATCCAGCGTCTGTCTTGCTGCCCGGTGCGGCGGCGTCCGCTTTGCCGCCCGATGCCGCCGCGCCGGCCGTGGCGCCCGGTGCCGCCGTCCTGCCCTGGGTGACGCTGTGCATGCCGGCCCGGGACGAGGCCGAGGCGGTGGGTCCGGCCCTGGACAGCTGGCTGGCCCAGCGCTACCCGCGGCTGCGCATCCTGGTGGTGGACGACGGCTCCAGCGACGGGACGCCGGAACGGCTCGCCGAGCGCGCCGCCCTGCACCCCGGTCGGCTGCGGGTGCTGCGCAACGATCGGCTGCCGCCCGGCTGGCTGGGCAAAAACCACGCCCTGGATCTGGCCAGCCGTCAGCCGGAGGCGCTGGACGCCGAGTGGCTGCTGTTCGCGGATGCCGATGTGCTGGCGGCGCCGGATCTGCTCCAGCGCGTCTTTGCCTGGTTGGATGATCATCCGGCCGACCTGTTCACCCTGCTGCCGGGCCTGGACACCGGGGGCTTCATCGAACGGGTGTTCATGCCCCTGGCCAATCTGGGCTTCCTGTGGCTGCTGCCCCTGCGCCGGGTGCCGGACCCGCGCAGCCGGTGCTGCTGCGGGGTGGGCGCCTTCCTGCTGGTGCGGCGCCGGGCCTATGACGCCGTCGGCGGGCACGCGGGCGCGCCCATGGCCGCCGTGGACGACATGGCATTGGCCTGGCGGGTCAAGGCGGCGGGATTCCGCAATGGCGTGGCCCTGGGCGGCCCGCATCTGCATCTGCGCATGTACCGCGGCTGGGGGCCGATCATCCGCGGCCTGCGCAAGAACCTGCTGTTCGTGCCCTGGCTGTTCCCCCTGGCGCCCCTGCTGGTGGGCCTGGTGCTGGTGGGCAGCCTGGGCTGCGTCCTGCTCGCCGCCACCGGCTCGCCCGGGTGGGGGCTGCTCTTGTGGCTGCTGGTCCCGCCGCTCATGGGCGAGGTGCACCAGCGCTACACGGGCCGGCCGGCGGACCTGCTGTGGGCCTTCTGGCCCCTGGCCGGGCTGCCGGTGCTCGCTGCCATCGGCCTGGCCTTCAGCGACCGGCTGCGGGGGGTGAACCGGTGGCGCGGCCGTTCCGTAAAGCTCTGACTATTCGAAGAGCTTGAGCGTGTCGTCCAGCTTGCGCAGCACCGCCAGGATCCGGAAGGGCTCCACCGGCATATAGTCCACCGCGCCGGCGGCCAGGGCGCGGTTGCGCTTGAGCTCCAGGTCCTCTTCGCCGCCGGCCAGCAGCACCGGCAGGGGACACTTTTCCTGGGTGACCACCTGGCGGGTCAGTTCCAGCGGGCTGACCAGCCGCAGGTGGTTGTGGATGAGGATCAACCGGATCCGCCCCCAGCCCTGGGGTCCGTCCTGGGCCTGCAGGAAGCTTTTCAGGTTGCCCTTGATGTAGTCCAGGCTCAGGATCCCGAACTTGCGCCCCAGGGACTCGGCCAGGCGCCTGGCCAGGCCCTCCTCCTCGGTGAGGACCAGGATGGCGGGATCCCGGTCCACCCAGGTGCGCACCTGGGGCAGGACCGGGCCGGAGAGCTCGCGCTGGGGCGGCCGCTGGGGGCCCTGGGCGAAGCTTTCCCGGTCCCGCAGGGCCTGGAGCCGCTGCTGGCCCTCCAGCCAGCTGCGGTACTGGCCCAGGACCTTGCGGTCGGCCTGCTCGGTGAACTTCATGCCCACGCAGTCCTCGCCGAAGTAGGCGACCCGGGCCTGGGTGGTGATGCGCAGGTTGTCCTCCAGGGCCACGTCCAGGGTGGACTCCTCGCCCATGCGCAGCACTTCCTGGACCTTCCGGGAGGAGTCCTGCATGACCAGCTCGAAGCCGTCCTGGCCCAGGCCGCGCAACTGGCCGTCCATGAGGGCATTGCGCTGGTTGGTGAAGGTGGCCCTGGGGGCGGTGTCCGGGGTGAACTGGGCCAGCCGGTGGCTGTCCAGGCGGCGCAGGGCCCTGGGCACCGAGAAGGCCGCGCAGCCCACGCCCTCCCATTCCACCAGGCCCTTGTTGGCCACCACGGACTCGTAGTGGAAGCCCCGGTCCTCGAAGGCCAGGGAGACCTTCTCGTCGGTGGGCAGGGACCAGGCGGGGGTCTCCTGGACCGGGAGCGCCAGCAGGATGCGGTCGGCCTCCTGGGCCAGGATCTGCAGGCGGCCCCGCTGGCCGCGGTACTCCAGCGCGACCTTCATCTCCGCCAGGCAGAGGCGCTGGAGGATGATGCGGATGGCGAGGTCGTCTTCGAGGGTGCGGGGGGCGGGGGGCATGGGCGAGGGAACCTCAGGGGGCGGGTGTGGCGGCAGGAAGCCAGCGGAGCAGGGCGGATTTGAGTCCAAGGATGGTGATGGGCTTGGCCAGGTAGTCGTCCATGCCGGCCGCCAGGCAGCGTTCCCGGTCTCCGGACATGGCGTTGGCGGTCATGGCCAGGATGGGCACCCGGTGGCGGCTGCCCTCCTGGGCCCGGATCTGCCGGGTCGCCTGGAAGCCGTCCATTTCGGGCATCTGGCAGTCCATGAGGATCAGGTCGTAGGCCTGGGCCAGGGCGGCGGTGCAGGCCACCCGTCCGTTGGCTGCCAGATCCGGGACCAGGCCCAGCTTCTTCAGCACCGCCACGGCCACCCGCTGGTTCACCAGGTTGTCTTCCACCAGCAGGATCCGGGCATTCAGCTGTTCCGGTTCCGGGCCTTCCGGGGCGGCCGCCGGGAGCCGGGTCCCGCCGTCCGCCAGCAGCTTCTTCAGGTGCGCCCGACGCAGGGGCAGCGGCAGGAATTCCGGGATGGGCAGGCCTTCGGGCTGGCGGTACTCCTCCTTGGCGTACAGGGAACGGGCGCTCACCAGCCGCAGCCCCGCCAGTTCGGGCCGGCGCCGGAGCTCCAGGAGGAAGGCCAGCAGGTCCGGCGCGGGGCCGGGACCGCCGAACACCAGGCAGCAGGGGCCCCGGGCGCAGCCGTCCCGGAGCCGGGCCACGGCCTCGGCCCCCGGCTCCAGCTGGGCCGTCTCGAAGCCCCATTCGCACAGCTGCTCGGCCAGGAAGCCGCCGGAGGGCGCCGGCAGCCCGGCCAGGAAGAAGCGGGGCCGGGGTTCCGGCGGCCAGGGCGGCTGCAGTTCCGGCACCTGGAAGCGGGCGGTGAACCAGAACCGGCTGCCCTGGCCCTGGACGCTGCTGACCCCGATGGCGCCTTCCATGAGCTCGGCGATGCGCTTGCAGATGGCCAGCCCCAGCCCGGTGCCGCCGTATTTGCGGGTGGTGGAGGAATCCCCCTGGTAGAACGACTGGAACAACTTGCCCGCGACCTCCTCGCTCATGCCGACGCCGGTGTCCTGCACCTCGAAGCGCAGCAGGATGGCGCTGCCGGAGCGGTGCTCCGGGGCCACCCGGATCCGCACGGAACCCTCGGTGGTGAACTTGATGGCGTTGTCGGCGAGGTTGCTCAGCACCTGGCGCAGGCGGACCGGATCGCCCAGCAGCAGGGTGGGGGTGTCCCGGGAGACCCAGGTGGCCAGCTCGATCCCCCGGTCATGGGCCTTGACCCCGAGGATGGCCAGCAGATCGTCCAGCAGCGCCGGCAGATCGAAGCCGATGCGCTCCAGCTCCAGCTTGCCGGCCTCGATCTTGGAGAAGTCCAGGATGTCGTTGATGAGCCGAAGCAGGGTGCCGGCGCTGGCCCGGATGGTGGTGGCGTAGTCCTTCTGCTCCTCGTCCAGGCTGGTGCTGGCCAGCAGCTCGGTCATGCCGATAATGCCGTTCATGGGCGTGCGGATCTCGTGGCTCATGGTGGCCAGGAACTCTGACTTGAGGCCGGCCATGCGCAGCGCCTCGTCCCGGGCCTGGGACAGCTCCCAGTTCTTCATTTCCAGGTCCAGCGCGGCCCGGGCCAGCTTGTCCTCGGACTGCCGGCGCTCGGTGATGTCGCGGAACTGCCAGAAGTGGCCGCAGAACTCTTCGCTGGCGGCGCTGCTGTCCATGGGCGCGATGAGCGGCACGATGGGCACGAAGTCCAGGGCCAGGATCCGGCCGTCCACCAGGCTCAGCTCCAGATCGTTGACCCGCTCCTGCCGGACCGGGAGCTCGCCCCGCAGCGCGGCGAAGGCCTCGGGCTCCTGGAACAGCGGCTGGATCATGCCCAGCAGTTCCTCGGCTTCGCTGCCAGTGAGCAGGTGGGCGGGCACCGGGACCTGGAACATCCGGCAGAACGGCTCGTTGAGCAGGGAGATGCTGCGCTGGGCGGTCTCCACCAGGATGGCGCCCTGGATGTTCTCGATCAGCGCCCGCAGGCTGGAGTTGAGCGAATCGACGGCCGCCTGGGCCAGCATGCGTCCGGAGATATCGTTCATGGTGCCCGATACCCCGGTGACCACGCCGCCATCGCCCAGGGTGATGCGGGTATACATCTCCACCCAGAAGTAGTGGCCCTCCCGGTGGCGGAAGCGGAACTCGCCGCGGACGGTGTCCGACCCCGAGGCCGAGGCGTCGGTGACCATCTCCAGGTAGCGGCCCTTGTCCACCGGATGCATGTGGTCCAGGAAGGGGGTGCCCAGGCTGGCCGCCACCGGGAAGCCGGTCATGACGGTCCAGGCCGGATTCAGGAACGACCAGGCGCCGTCCGGGTCGATCTGGAACACGGTCTCCTGGAGGTGGTCCACCAGGGCTTTGTAACGGACAAGATCGGGCATGCGTTCCATGGCGGGCCGGCGGCTTTCTGTGCGGACGGGCGGAAAGCTTCCATACTACCTTGCCGAAACGGTCCCAGGCCCCGGCGCGGCGCAAGAATATTTCTTGTTTTTTTCGCTTTCGGTCGCATGATGGGATCTGTCGATCGCAGTTCCGGTCTTCCCCGCTTGCCCACCCCACTGCCCACTGGAGACTCCATGGCCGCCACCCCCAATGAACAGGACGATCGCCTGAAGGTCTTGAATCGGGCCCTGGCCGATATTGAGCGGGCGTTCGGCAAAGGCTCGGTCATGAAGCTGGGCGAGCAGCTGAACGTGGAAGGGATCGACGTGATCTCCACCGGCTCCATCGCCCTGGATTCCGCCCTGGGCGTGGGCGGCGTGCCCAAGGGCCGGGTGGTGGAAGTCTACGGTCCGGAAGCCAGCGGCAAGACCACCCTGGCGCTGCACATGGTGGCCCAGGCCCAGAAGAAGGGCGGCCTGGCCGCCTACATCGACGCCGAGCACGCCCTGGACCCGGAGTACGCCCGCAAGCTGGGGGTGGACATCGACAACCTGTTCATCAGCCAGCCGGACAGCGGCGAGCAGGCCCTGGAGATCTGCGACCAGCTGGTGCGCAGCGGCGCCCTGGATATCATCGTGATCGATTCCGTGGCCGCCCTGGTGCCCAAGGCCGAGATCGACGGCGAGATGGGCGAAATGCAGGTGGGCCTGCAGGCCCGGCTCATGAGCCAGGCCCTGCGCAAGATGACCGCCTCCATCAGCCGGACCAACACCTGCGTGGTGTTCATCAACCAGATCCGCATGAAGATCGGGGTGATGTTCGGCAACCCCGAGACCACCAGCGGCGGCAACGCCCTCAAGTTCTACGCCTCGGTGCGGCTGGACGTGCGCAGCATCCAGAGCATCAAGGGCAACACCGGCGATCCGCTGGTGGCCGCCAAGGACGAGGATTCCTCGGTGGTGGGCAAGAAGACCAAGGTCAAGGTGGTGAAGAACAAGGTCGCGCCGCCCCTCAAGGTGGCCCTGTTCGACATCATGTATGGCGAAGGCATCAGCCGCCTGGGCGAGCTGGTGGAACTGGGCACCCAGCTGGAGATCATCCAGAAGAGCGGTTCCTGGTACAGCTACAAGGATTCCCGGATGGGCCAGGGCGCCGAGAACGTGAAGAAGCTGCTGGCGGACAACCCCGAGCTGGCCGACGAGATCGAAGGCCTGATCCGCACCCGGATCGGCCTGAAGCCGGTCTAGGAGCCTCGCACGACCCGCCTCCGGCATGATCGAAAGGGACGACATGGATATCGCATTCGCAGGATTGGGCACACTGGGGCGGGGCATGGTCCGCAATCTGCTGGGGGCCGGGCACGCGGTCACGGTCTGGAACCGGACCCGGCCGGTCCTGCCGCCGGAGCTGGCGGGGGCGCGGGTGGCCGCGACCCTGGCCGAGGCGGTGGCCGGCAAGCAGCTGGTGCTGGTCTGCGTCACCGGCCCGGACGCCCAGCGGGAGATCTACCTGGGCGAGCACGGCCTGCTGGCCGGCATCGCCCCCGGGGTGATCATCGCCGACGCCACCACCACCGCCCCCGAACTGTCGGTGGAGCTGGCCGGACTGGCGGCGGCCCGGGGCGCCAGCTACCTGGATACCCCGGTGTTCGGCAGCAAGGGCGAGGCCTGGAACGGCAAGCTGGACTTCGTGTGCGGCGGTCCGGAGGCGGCCTTCACCGACATCCGGCCGGTGCTGGCCAGCCTGGCCGCCACCGTGCACTACCTGGGCGGGCCCGGCTCCGGCAGCTCCATGAAGCTGATCGGCAACCTGCTGGTGGCGGCCCAGATGGCGTCGCTGGGCGAGGCGCTGGCCCTGGCCCGCAAGGCCGGACTGGACGGGGACGCGGTGATGGGGGTGCTGGATGTCACTGATTTCAGCTCGGCCCTGATCCGCGGCGTGGGCCGGGCTACCCTGGCCGGCGACTACGCGCCCAGCTTCTTCCTGCGGCACATGCTCAAGGACGCCCGGCTGATCGGGGACTACGCTCGCCGGCTGGAGGTGCCGCTGCCGGTGAGCGCGCCCATCGCGCCGCTATACCAGGCGGCGGTGAACGAAGGCCTGGGCGATCTCAACGCATCGGCCCTGCACCAGTTGCTGTTCCGCATGGCGGGGCTGCCGCAGTAGGCCTGCTTCCGGCCGCCGGCAGGAACCACCAGGGCGCCCGGTCCGCAGTGCGGTCGGGCGCCCTGATCATTCGTACGTCCATCCGCCTACTGGTGGTCCTGCACGCCCAGGCTCAGTCCGCGCAGATGGGCCGGAACCGGGCTGGAGGCGCCGGCAAGGGGCGGGGCGGACGGTTCGGGGCGCTGGGCGGCGGAAGTCCGGGCCTGGGGCGCGGCGGCGTGGAACAATTCGGCCATCTGCTCGCCCGTAGCGAAGCATTCCAGCCGGGCCAGCTGGGCCGCGGTGGGGAAGCCCTCGTAGCGCAGCCGGCGGGGCCCCCAGAAGTCCAGCAGGGTGCCGTGCAGCTCGGCGATGCGCGGCAGGGTCTGGCGGAAGTAGATGCCCAGCGGCTTGCCGCTGGCGGCCACGAAGCCCACCAGATCGGTGTCGGGCAGCAGCACGGGCCGGCCCTCGGTCCAGGTGGTGAAGCTGATGGAGCGTCCCTGCTGGGTCTTGAGCAGGCCGGGCAGGGCCGCGTCCCCCAGTTCGGCCGGGAGGGCCTCCGCCTGGGCCCGGTAGGCCTCCAGCTGGTCCGACTGGCGCAGTTCCCGCTGGGGCTGGGCGATGGGATGGGGGTCCTGCAGGTTGGCGGGCAGGAAGGATTCGTTCACCTGCTGGTAGATGGTGGCCATGATCCGGCTGGTGGTGGTTTCCAGGGTCCGGGTGATGGCCTCCACCAGCTGGGGCAGCAGCACCTGCGGGGCGATGAACAGCTCGTCCTGGGCCGGCAGGGCCACGAAGGTGTTCTGGCCCGGGAACAGGCCCGACCACAGCTCGGGCAGCAGCAGCCGCGTGGAGGCCAGGTCGTCGCCGAAGGCGCCCCGGTAGATGCCCGAGGGCAGGCGCTGGAGCGGGTGGTCCTTGGAGTGCTCGCGCAGCTGGTCCAGGCTCCGCTCCAGCACATCCTCCCAGGTGACCCCCCACATGGTCAGCCAGGCGGCGGGCATGATCTGGCCGGCCGCCACCATGCGCAGGGAAAGGCCGTCCAGGAAGGGGCGGGAGAACACCCCGTTCTGGCTGTCCCGCTCGGCCAGCCAGGCTGGCACCAGGCGGGGGGACAGGTCGTACTGGGCATCCAGCCACAGGGGCGGGAGCGGCTGGCCGTGGTCCACCAGCGAGCGGATCGCATCGCCCCACTGTTCCCGTTCGGGCCCGTTCAGGTGCGGAAATTCCTCCGCCTGCTCCGCCAGCCCGGGCAGGTCCCCGGGCAGTTGCCGGGCGGCGAGGATCTCTTCCAGGGAAGGGAGCTTTGCGCGCTCTGGAGAGGCGAAGAAACGGGAAAAGAAGGCCATTGTCTCATCCATCAGTAATATGTCATTTTGCCCGATCGGGCCGGGAAGTTTGCCGTAATCTGAGGGCATGGCGCCCATGGATGCTCTCGCCAGGCCGCTGAAGGCCCTCCGAGTCTCGGTGACGGACCGATGCAACTTCCGTTGTCCTTACTGTATGCCAAGGGGGAAGTTCGGTGATGGATTCTCCTTCCTGGAGCGCAAAGAAATTCTCAGTTTCGAGGAGATCGTGCGCCTGGTCCGGATCTTCGCGGAACTGGGCGTGGCCAAGGTCCGCCTCACCGGCGGGGAGCCCCTGCTGCGGCGGGATCTGCCGCTCCTGGTGGAGCGGCTGGTCCGGATTCCGGGCCTGGCGGAAGTCACCCTCACCACCAACGGCTCCCTGCTGGCGGAGCTGGCGGGTCCCCTGAAGCAGGCCGGCCTTGGCCGGTTGACCGTCAGTTTGGACTCCCTGGATCCGGTGCGCTTCCAGGAGAGCTGCGATGCCGGCGTGCCGCTGGCGCAGGTGCTGGCGGGGCTGGAAGCCGCCGACCGCGCCGGGTTCCGGGGCACCAAGCTCAATTGCGTGCTGCGCCGGGACGTCAACGAGGCCGACATCCTGCCGCTGGCGGGCTTCGCCCGGGAGCAGGGGCTGCACCTGCGCTTCATCGAATTCATGGATGTGGGCACCCGCAACGACTGGCGTCTGGCGTCAGTGGTGCCGGCCGCGGAGGTGGCGGCGATCCTCGCCCGGCGCTGGCCCATGGAGCGGGTGGCGCGGCCGGGGCCGGACTGCGTGGCCCAGCACTGGCGCTACCTGGATGGCGGGGGCGAACTGGGGCTCATCGCTTCGGTCACCGAACCGTTCTGCTCCGGCTGCGACCGGGCCCGGCTATCGGCCGATGGTTCCCTGTTCACCTGCCTGTTCGCCGCCCAGGGGCTGGACCTGAAGACCCTGCTGCGCTCCGGTTGGTCGGATCCGGAACTGGCCGCGCTGCTCACGGCCCGCTGGCGGCGCCGGGACGACCACTACTCGGAGCTGCGCCAGGCGGCCACCCAGTTCAGTCCCCGGCCGGAGATGTTCCGCATCGGGGGGTAATCTTCAGGAAAGCAGCAGGACTTCCTGCAGGCAGGCTTCCCAGACCTCATCGGAGGCCTCGTCCAGGTACAGCTCAACGGCCGTTCCTGCCGGACGGGCTTCCGGATGGGCGGACCAGGCGTCGAACACCGCATCCAGTCCGCTGCGGTCCATGGGCTGGTCCCGGCGCTTGTGCGACTTGCGGCTGCGGTCCGTGTCGGGCCCCTTCATGGACAAACCGTGCCGGGGGGCGGCATGAAAGGTGAAGACATGGGACCAGGTGGCACCGATCAGCTGGTTGAAGTGAAGAAAAGCACCGTGATTGGAGAAGGTGCAGGTAATGTTACGCTTAGGTCCCGGCCACAATGTGTACCAACGGGTGAGGAGGGCTTCGGCCCGCTTCCTCTCCTGGTGATGTTTCAGGGACGCCAGCGCCTTTGCCAGAAACGGTTCCAATTCATCCAAGGTCAATACTCCCAATGGAGAAGAATACACTCGCGAAATTCCCCTGGAGCAAAATGTCCGTGGCTGGCAAGCCAGCGACTGGACTCGTGCTGTTGGGTGTCGGACTGGCGGTGGCCGGGTGGGGTCTGCTGGGCGCGTTCGGAGGCTCGGGTGCGCTGGGCGGCACGGGCGGCTCGATCGGCTCAATCGGCTCGCGCGGCTCGAGCCTGGGCGCCGGCGGCCCGATCGGGCCGCGCCTGGTGCTGCTGGCCGTGGGCGGGGTGCTGCTGGTCCTGGCGGCCGGCCTGCGCTTCCAGGCGCAGCTCCGGGCCCTGCAGGCGGCCGCCCGGCAAAGCGAGGCGCTCCGGCAAACGGCCGAGAGCGATCTGGATCACTACTTCAGTACCCTGCCCACCGGGGCCATGACCATCGACAGCCAGGGCCGGACCCGCCGGTTCAATGCCAAGGCCAAGGAACTGCTGGGCCTGGCCGAGGAGGAACTGAAGCGGGTGAACTGGACCTGCCCCGCGTTCCAGGTCCTGAAGGTGGACGGCAACACCCTGAACCCTCTGGAAATGCCCATGAATGTCGCTCGTGCGACGGGTCTGCCGGCCACCGGGGTGGTCATGGGCCTGGAGCGGGGCGAGGACGGGGATTTCGCCTGGGTGACCTGCTCGGCCCACCCCAAACGGGGGGAGGACGGCCGGGTGGCCGAGGTGGTCTGCATCCTGGAAGACGGCATCCAGCACCGCAGCGCCGAGGCTGAACTGGCCCGGCAGAGCTTCCGGGACCGCCTCACCAGCCTGCCGAACCGGGCCCTGTTCATGGAGCGCCTGTCCCAGGCGCTGCTCCGCTCGGAGCGGCTCAAGCTGTTCTCCGCCGTGCTGTACCTGGACCTGGACCGCTTCAAGGTGATCAACGACAGCCTGAGCCATGAGATCGGCGACCAGCTCCTGGTCCAGGTGGCCAAGCGCTACAGCGCCTGCCTGCGCCCCGAGGACACGGTGGCCCGGCTGGGCGGCGACGAATTCGTGGTGCTGTTCGGGGACATCCACTCGGTCAACGAGGGGCTGTCCGTGGCGGACCGCATCGCCCAGGGCAACAGCCAGCCCTTCCAGATCCAGGGGCACGAGATCTTCATCACCTGCAGCATGGGCATCGCCCTGAGCGCCTGTGCCGACACCGGGCCCTCGGAGCTGATCCGGGACGCGGAAGTGGCCATGTACCGTGCCAAGGCCAAGGGCGGCCGTTCCATCGAAGTGTTCGATCCCTCCATGAACGCCCAGGCGCTGGCCCGGTTCCAGCTGGAAAGCGATCTGCGGCGCGGTCTGGAACGGAAGGAATTCCTGCTGTACTACCAGCCGCTGGTGGGACTGCGCTCGGGCCGGCTGGAGGGCTGGGAGGCCCTCATCCGCTGGCAGCACCCGGAGTGGGGCATGGTGTCGCCGGGGGCCTTCATTCCCCTGGCCGAAGAGACCGGGGTGATCGTGCCCCTGGGCAAGTGGGTGCTGGAGGAGGCCTGCCGCCAGGCGGCGCTTTGGGCCCGGGCGTTCCCCAGCGACGTGTCGCGGGTGATGAACGTCAATCTGTCCGGGCGCCAGTTCGGCCACCGAGACCTGACCCAGGACGTGATGAACGCGGTGATCCGGTCCGGACTGGACCCGCACACCCTGAAGCTGGAACTCACCGAAAGCGTGATGATGCGCGATCCGGTCGCCTCCCTGGAGGCCATGCAGGTGTTTCGGGGCAAGAACATCCATCTGGTGGTGGACGACTTCGGCACCGGCTACTCCAGCCTCAGCTACCTGAAGCGGTTCCCTCTGGATACCTTGAAGATTGATAAATCGTTTGTCGACGGTCTGGGCAAGGACCCGGAAAACACGGGCATCGTCACCGCCATCATTTCCCTGGCCCATACGCTGGGCATGTCGGTGACCGCCGAGGGCATCGAGACGCGCGACCAGCTTGAACATTTACAACAGTTGAACTGTGACCAGGGACAGGGCTACCATTTTTCCCGCCCCCTTCCGGCCGAGGCCGCCGAGGCCCTGCTGGCTCGGAATCCGACCTGGTAGGATTTATCTTTTTTGCAATGAACCTTCCCTTAGTATCTGTCACCTGATATTAATGTTGCACCGTTCCGTGGCGTTCCAAGTCCGGTTGCACTTCCCCCTCTCAAAAATACTGAGGCATTCATGATCAAGATCGATATCGCCGGGACCTTGATGCAGACCTTGCCCGTCTCCAAGGCAACCGCTCTGCAAGTGGTGGATCTGCTCACCGACCGGATGAAGAAGGCCCTGCTGGACGGCCACCGCATCGAGATCCGCGGCTTCGGCGTGTTCGAGCCCCGGCCCCGCAAGCGGGGCATGGGCCGCAACATCAAGACCGGGGCCAGCGTGGACATCCCCAAGGGGCGCAGCATCCGCTTCAAGCCGGGCAAGGACCTGCGCGACATCGAAGTCAAATAGGCACTGAAGGGGGACCGCGCGCTCGCCTTGCTCGCTCTCCGTCCCCCTCAGACTCCCCACTTCATGTCCGGGCGGAGCCCGGACATGAAGTCCATGACTTCTATTCCTTGGGGTAGACCCGCAGGCTCTTCCACTGCCTGAGCAGGACTTTGCCGGGCGGGAAGCCGTGCGGCTTGGACACGTCGGCCGCCCGGCAATAGTGCACCTCGACCTTGCCCCCGTCCCGGGCCTTGCTGAAAAAGGCTGCTAGTTCGGCTGCACGTTCGATGAGCGGGCGGGGCAGTTCGGCGATGCGCTCGGGGTTGCGGACGACCACGTGGCTGCCAGGGGTGTTGGCCACGTGCAGCCAGAGGTCCAGGGGCGCGGCCACCTTGAAGGTGAGCTGATCGTTGTCGGCGTCGCCCTTGCCGATGAGCACCTCGAAGCCCTCCACCATCACGCTGCGGAAGGCCTTGCCCTTGCCGTCGGCTCTCGCATCCTTGCGGTTCTCGCGCTTGTCCATCGCTCTGGGCTTCCTGGTGGGCTGGCCCGATCGGGCCTGGCCGGGTTTGGGGCGGGGTTCGGGGGCTGGTTCCTGGCCGCTCTCCCGCAGGGCTTCCCGGCGGGCCAGCTGCTGCAACTGCCGCTGCAGTTCCCCCTGGAGCACCTCCAGGCGGGCCAGGCCGCGCTCGGCCCGCTTCACGGCGCCGAACCAGCGCTGCACGGCCTCTTCGGCGCGGATGCCGTCGGGCAGCTCGATCACCGTGCCGTCCAGCAGCTCCGCCCGGCCGCCGGCACCGCGCAGGCGGTAGAGTTCGGCCGCCAGGGCCTGGGCCCGGACCCGCTGGCCCAGGGCCAGGGTGTGCCGGGCCTGGTCGCCGGCCAGGGCGTCCCGGTAGCGCTCCAGGCGCTTGCGCTCGGCCACCAGCTTGCGGTCCACGCCGGCCTGGCGGGGCGCCAGGATGGTCTTGGCGGCCCGGTCCAGGGACCAGGCCCGGTGCCGGGCCAGGAGCGGCCCCTCGCCGGGCAGCAGCTCCGGCACCTCGCCGGCCAGGGCGGCCTCGGCCCGGGGGCCGAAGCGCTCCAGGAACCGCAGATAGGGCGGTGGATCGCCGCGCGGTTCCGGGGCGTCGGGCGGGAACAGCTGGCCCAGGCCGATGCGGATGGGGTTGAGGTCCAGGCCGTCCAGCCGCAGCCCGGCCCGGCCGGGGATGGCCTGGAAGGCCAGGCGGGCGGCCTCGATCCGGCCGGTGATGGCCGTGCGCCGCAGCACCAGGCCCAGCCAGCGCTCCCGGGGATCGCCCTGCACCTCGGTCAGCCGGGTGCCCTTGAGTTCAAGCAGCCAGCGGCGGGAGCTGTCGGGTTTGGCCTCGGCCTTGAGCAGCTGGTAGGCCTCGTCCCGATCGTGCAGCAGCCAGAGTTCCGGAGAGGGGTTGAGCAGGAACACCCAGGCCAGCCCGGCCTCGATGCCCGCCCGGCGATCCGGCGCCCAGAGCAGGGCCAGGGCCCGGGGCGAAGCCCAGGCGCCCTGGATGGATCCGGCCCCGGCGCCCAGTCGGGCCCGGGCCAGGGCGAGCAGCAGGGACGCGTCCATGTTCAGGCCCCCAGCAGCGGCAGCAGCGCCGCGGTGGGCAGGACCATGGCGAACTCGCCCTGGAGCGCGGCGAGCAGGAGCAGGGCTGTGGTCTTGGGCAGCATGGCTCCATCCTAACCGGCTATGGCCCCTTCCGGCCTTGCCGTGGCCAATGGCCCGTCAGGACTCCGCGGTGTACGGGCTGGGGCCGTTCTTTTCGAAGTAGGTCTTGAGGATCATCATGGTGCGGGTGGTGACGTGCGGGCCCAGGGAGCGGATCCGGCGCAGCATCAGATGGATGCCCATGGGCGATTCGGCCACGATCTTCAGCAGCAGGCTGTCCTCCCCGGCGGTGGTGTAGGCCGCCAGCACGTCCGGTTCGCTCTCCAGGGCCTGGATGAAGCGCTCCTCCAGGGCATCGTCGTTGCCAGCCTGGTAGCGCACCGCCACGAAGGCCACGCACGGCTTCATCACCGAGGCGGGGCTGACCCGGGCGCTGTAGCCGCCCAGCACCCCTTCGGCCTCCAGGCGCTTGATCCGGTCGATGACGGTGGGCCGGCTCACGCCCAGCCGCTCGGCCAATTCCGCATGGCTGATCCGCCCCTCCTGCTGGAGCACGGATACCAGACGGCAGTTGAGCGCGTCCGTCATGAGATTCTTGGTCATCGACTGCCTCGCGAAAGACCAGTCTATGCCAAAATTTGCGTCTGGTTCGGGGCGCACCCGCAGCCGCCAGGAAAGAGGAACGCATGGATTTCACCCGCCCCTTCACCGACCGCAGCTTCTTCCTCATCGCCGGTCCATGTGTCATCGAGTCCCGGGTGCACACCCACTTCCTCGCCGCCAAGCTCCAGGATCTGGCGGAGGCCCGGGGCATCCCGTTCATCTTCAAGGCCAGCTTCGACAAGGCGAACCGCACCGCCCTGGACAGCTTCCGGGGGGCCAGCATGGCCGAGGGGCTGGACATCCTGTCCGAGGTGCGGTCCCGGGTGGGCGTGCCGGTGCTCACCGATGTGCACGAGGCCGCCCAGTGCGCGACCGTGGCCGAGGCGGTGGACGTGCTGCAGATCCCCGCCTTCCTCTGCCGCCAGACCGACCTGCTCACCGCGGCCGCGGCCACCGGCCGGCCGGTGAACGTCAAGAAGGGCCAGTTCCTCGCCCCCTGGGATCTGCAGCACGCGGTGGCCAAGGTGCGCAGCGTGGCCGGGCACGGCCCGGTGTGGGTCACCGAGCGGGGTGCCAGTTTCGGCTACGGCAACCTGGTGGTGGATTTCCAGTCGTTCCCTCACCTGCGCCGCACCGGCTGCCCGGTGATCTTCGACGCCACCCACAGTGTGCAGAAGCCCGGGGCCCTGGGCACCGCCACCGGCGGGGCCCGGGAGATGATCCCGGCCCTGGCCCGGGCCGCGGCCACGGCCGTGGACGGCTTCTTCTTCGAAGTGCACGAGGATCCGGACAAGGCCCTGAGCGATGGACCCAACGCCGTGCGCCTGGACCAGTTCGGCGACCTGCTGGACCAGCTGCTGGAGCTCTGGCGCACCGGCCGGGCCGCCACGCTGGGAGACCCGGCCGGCCGGTCCTGACCCCGTGGCCGGCCCCCCGCCTGTAGACCTTCTGCTGGCCAAGCTGCGCGAGGCCTATCCGGACGCCCGCTGCGCCCTGGAGCACCGGGATCCGTTCCAGCTGGTGGTGGCCACCGTGCTCAGCGCCCAGTGCACGGACCAGCGGGTGAACCTCACCACCCCGGCCCTGTTCCGGCGCTTCCCCGATCCGGCCAGCCTGGCCGGGGCGGATCCGGCGGAGCTGGAGGCGCTCATCCGGCCTACCGGCTTCTTCCGCACCAAGGCCCGGAACCTGCAGGGCCTGGCCCTGGCCCTGGTGACCCGGCACGGCGGCCAGGTGCCCGCCGAGCGGGAACTGCTGGCCCGGCTGCCCGGAGTGGGGCCCAAGACGGCCAACGTGGTGCTGGCCAATGCCTTCGGCATTCCGGCCCTGGCCGTGGACACCCACATCTTCCGGGTGGCGCGGCGCCTGGGGCTGGCCACCGGCACCACCCCGGACCGGGTGGAAGCGGAACTGTGCGCCCTGTTTTCCCGGGACTGCTGGATCGATCTGCATCATCAGCTGATCTTCCATGGCCGCCGGGTCTGCCACGCGCGCAAGCCGGACTGCGCTGCCTGCCCCCTGGGCGCCCTGTGTCCCACCGGGCAGGGCCAGGGCCCGGATCCCCACACCGGGCTCCCGGTGGCCGGGCCCGGGTGCGGGTCCGGGCCGGCGCCGGCCGCGGCCCCGCCGGTGCCGGGTCCGGGCCCCGAGCGGATCATCTCCCTGGTGCCGAGCGTCACCGAACTGCTGGTGCAGTGGGGACTGGCCACCCGGCTGGTGGGGCGCACGGCCTTCTGCGTCCAGCCCGGCTGGATCCGGGCCTCGGTGCCGGCCGTGGGCGGCACCAAGAACCCCGACCTGGCGCGGATCCTCGCCCTGCGGCCCGATCTGGTGATCCTGGAGCGGGACGAGAACACCCGGGCCACGGCCCAGGCCCTGGCCGAGGCCGGGCTGCGCCTGCTGGTGCTGCGGGTGCGCTCGCTGCTGGACTGCGGCCGGGCCTACCGGGAGCTGGGCGCGGCGGTGGGCCTGGCCGAACTGGGCCTGGCCCGGGCGGCGTCCCTCCAGGCGCTCATCGCGCGCCTGGCCCTGCTGCCCCGGCGCAGGGCCGGGGCCGGGCCGCGCACCCTGGCGCTCATCTGGAAGCAGCCCTGGATGAGCTCCGGGCCGGACACCTACATCGGCGATCTGCTGCGCCGGGCGGGGCTGACGCCCATCGGTCCGGACGGCTACCCGGTGCTGGCCGAGGCGGACCTGGAGGCCCTGGATCCGCAGGTGCTGCTGCTGCCCGACGAACCGTTCCGGTTCAGCGCCCGGCACCAGGCGGAACTGCAGCGCCGGTTCCCCCGGGCGCAGGTGCGGCGGGTGGATGGCCAGGCTATGACCTGGTACCTGAGCCGCACCGAACAGGGGCTGGAAGCCTTAATCGGGCTGGGTTTGGCCTAAAAATAGAAAGTGAAAGCAAGGCCGGGACGGATCCGTGGCGCAAAAAGCGAAAGCGAAATCGGCGAGAAAAGCAAAAATTCGAAAAAGAATTTTGACTCCCGAAACCCCTCATGCTAAAAAAGGGAAATCCCACATCCTTGAGGAGGAATGATATGCCGAGAAAGTCTCGCTTCGGACTGCTTTCTGCCGCTTTGCTCTCCTGCGCGATGGTGGCCAGCGCCGCTCCGCTGATGGTCATCATCACCCCGTCCCACGACAATCCGTTCTTCAACACCGAGGCGGTCACGGCCGACGCGGCGGCAAAGAAGCTGGGCTTCAAGACCCTCGTCCTTTCCCATGACGACGACGCCAACAAGCAGGACCAGCAGTTCGACACCGCGATCGCCAGCAAGGCCGCCGCGATCATCCTCGACAACGCCGGCGCCGACGCCACCATCGGCGCGGTGAAGAAGGCCAAGGCCGCGGGCATCCCGGTCTTCCTCATCGACCGCGAGATCAACGCCACCGGCCTGGCCGTGAGCCAGATCGTTTCCAACAACTACCAGGGCGCCGTGCTGGGCGGCCAGAAGTTCGTCGAGCTGATGGGCGAAAAGGGCGAATTCGTGGAACTGGTGGGCAAGGAGTCCGACACCAACGCCGGGATCCGCTCCAAGGGCTACCACGAAGCCATCGACCAGTTCACCGGCCTGAAGATGGTCGAGCGCCAGAGCGCCAACTGGAGCCAGCCGGAAGCGTTCTCCAAGATGGAGACCATCCTCCAGGCCCACCCTGACATCAAGGGCGTCATCTGCGGCAACGACACCATGGCCATGGGCGCCATGGCCGCGCTGAAGGCCAACGGCAAGGGCAAGGTCATCGTGGTGGGCTTCGACGGCTCCAACGATGTGCGCGATTCCATCGAGGGCGGCGACATCAAGGCCACCGTGCTGCAGACCTGCGCCTACAACGCCGAGTTGGCCGTGGCCCAGGCCAACCAGTTCCTGAAGACCAAGAAGACCGGCAAGCCCGAGAAGCAGCTCACCAACTGCGTCCTGATCTCCGACAAGAACGCCAAGAAGCTCAACAACTTCGTATTGGCGAAGTAGCACGTCCCACCTAATACCCGTAGCGCGCGGCGGTCACCCCGGACCGGACAGGTCCGTGGGGCCGCCGCCAAAATAAGCAGCATTTGGGCAGCTTTGGAGCTGAGCATGGTTTTTCCAGCTAGGGCGATGAACCGCGTATTCGTCTGTTTGGCCGTATGTTCGACACTGGCCGGGGTCACCTCCTGCACCATCGTCCATCACGGGGCCGGTGGCGGCGCCGAGAACGACTCGGCCCAGAAGGCCGCGGCCAACGCGGAATTCGACGCCAAGGCTTTCGTGCAGACCAACTGGGCGGCCAAGGTGGTGCCCGAGCTGACCCGGGACGCGGTGGACATCCGCGCGGTGGTGGCCGCGCTGAAGGCGGACCAGGGAGCAGCCGAGAAGCAGTACGGTCGCCGCAAGGACGAAACCGCGCTGTTCAACTTCATAGTCAAGGGCAACGAGGTCATCAAGTCGGTCAACACCACCTCGGCCGCCGGGGTGATCGAGCTGACCCTGTCCGACGGCGCCGACAGCACCGTGAAGCTGCAGATCGGCCCGGTGATCCGCTCCAGCGCCGTGCGTGACGCGCTGAGCTTCATCAATTTCGGCGATTTCACCAACCAGCTGGACTTCGCCAATATCTCCAAGGAATTCAATTTCTACATTCGGGACCACATCGTCGCCGACGCGGCCAAGGCCGGCGCGGCCGGCAAGCACGTGAGCTTCGTGGGCGCCTTCGCCGAGGACGGCAGCGGCCAGGTGCTGATCACCCCCGTGCAGCTGAGCATCCAGTGATGAGCCAGCCCATGTCCGACCCTGAAGCCGCGAATCCCGCGTCCGACCCGATCATCCTGCGCTGTGAAGGCATGCGCAAGGTCTACCCGGGCACGCTGGCCCTGGACGACGTGACCTTCGAAGTGCACCGGGGCAAGGTGAACGTCCTGGTGGGCGAGAACGGCGCCGGCAAGTCCACCCTCATGAAGATCCTCGCCGGCGTGGAAAGCCCGAGCGCGGGCCGGATCACGCTGAACGGGGAGGAGATCCGCTACGACTCGCCCCGGGACGCCCTGGCCCACGGGATCGGCATCGTCTACCAGGAAATGAACCTGTTCCCCAACCTGAGCGTGGCGGAGAACCTGTTCGCCAACCGGGAAAAGCTCAAGCACCCCGGCTGGATCGACCATGCCTTCGAGGAGGCCAAGGCGGCCGAACTCATGCACCGGCTCAACCAGGACATCGATCCCCGGACCCTGGTGCGCGAGCTCAAGGTGGGCCAGCAACAGATCGTCGAGATCGCCAAGTCCCTGGTGGAGGACGCCTCCATCCTGATCATGGACGAGCCCACGGCGGCCCTGAGCAAGTCCGAAGTGGAAGTGCTGTTCAACATCATCGCCGAGCTCAAGGCCAAGGGCGTCTCCATCATCTACATCTCGCACCGCATGGACGAGCTGATGCGGATCGGCGACTTCATCACGGTGCTGCGCGACGGCCGGCTCATCGACCACAGCCCCATGGCCGCCATCGACCTGCACTGGATCGTCAAGACCATGATCGGCGAGGACACCGACAAGCTGTTCCGCCGCGTCCAGCACGTCATCGGCGAAACGGTGCTGGAGGTGAAGAACCTCCGGCTGCCTTCCGAGACCGGGCGCCTGACCCTGGACGACGTGTCGTTCCAGCTGCGCAAGGGCGAGGTGCTGGGGCTGTTCGGGCTCATGGGGGCCGGCCGCACCGAGGTGCTGGAGACCATCATGGGGCTGCACCGGGAGGCCACCGGCGAGGTGCTCCTGGAAGGGCAGAACCTGGCCGGCAGCGACATCCAGCGGCGGATCAAGCGCGGCATCGCGCTGGTGCCCGAGGACCGGCAGCGGGAGGGCATCATCCAGACCATGTCGGTGGCCAGCAACATGACCCTGGCCGGGCTGTGGCGGATCGTCACCCGCCACCTGCACATCGGCAGCCAGGCGGAGCAGGACCAGGTCCACCAGATGATCCGCAAGATGTCCATCAAGACCCCCAGCCCGAACAGTCCGATCACCTCCCTGTCGGGCGGCAACCAGCAGAAAGTCATCATCGGCAAGAACCTCATCACCCTGCCCAAGGTCCTGCTGCTCGACGAGCCGACCCGCGGCATCGACGTGGGGGCCAAGGGCGAAGTCTTCGAGATCGTCAACGCTCTGGCCGCGGAGGGGATCGGCATCCTCTTCGTCTCCTCCGAGCTCATGGAGATCAGGGCGATCAGCGACCGCATCATCGTGCTCTCCCGCGGCGTCATCTCGGGCGAGTTCCCCCGGGAAGAGGCCACCGAGGACCATCTGGTGGCCGCATCGGCGAAAATTCATCCGTAGCCGCGCAGGCGGAAAGAGGAAATCATGGGATCCAATAGACCAGACAGCGATGGCCAGAAGACCATCGGGGCCGTACTGATGAAGATGATGACGGTGATCGCCCTCGTCATCCTGATCGTGGCGTTCACCGCGATGCTCGCCTCCAAGGGCATCAACTTCCTCAACCCCCTGAACCTGGCCACCGTCGCCAAGCATGTGGCGATCACCGCGATCATGGGCATGGGCATGACCTTCGTGATCATCACCGGCGGCATCGATCTGTCGGTGGGTTCCATTGTCGGCCTATGCGGCATGGTCGCCGGCGGCCTGATCCGCCTGGGCCTGCCCCTGGACGTGTTCGGCATCACCATCTACTTCCACGTCTGGGCGATCGTGCTGATCTGCCTGGTGCTGGGCGTGCTGATCGGCGCCGCCAACGGCTTCCTGGTGACCCGGCTCAACGTGGCACCGTTCATCGCCACCCTGGGCGTGATGTACATCGCCCGCGGCATCGCCAACATCCTGTCCGGCGGCGCGACCTTCCCCGATCTGCAGGGCAAGCCGGAACTGGGCAACACCGGCTTCCCGGTGCTGGGCTCGGGGCAGTTCCTGCACCTGCCGCTCTCGGTATGGCTCATGGTGGTGCTGCTGGTGATCATGACCTACGTGGCCCTCAAGACCCCCCTGGGCCGGCACATCTACGCCATCGGCGGCAACCCCAAGGCCTCGCGGCTGTCCGGCATCCGGGTGGAGAAGATCACCACCTACGTCTACATGTTCTCCGGCTTCTGCGCCGCCCTGGTCGGGCTGATCGTGTCCAGCCAGCTGGTGGCCTCGCATCCGGCCACCGGCGAAAGCTACGAGATGAACGCCATCGCCGCGGCGGTGCTGGGCGGGACCTCCCTGTCCGGCGGCATCGGCACCATCGGCGGCACGATCATCGGCTCCTTCGTCATCGGCGTGCTGTCCGACGGCCTGGTGATGATGGGGGTTTCCGAGTTCTGGCAGAATGTCTTCAAGGGCCTGGTGATCATTCTCGCGGTCGTGCTGGACCAGGCCAACCAGAAGATGAACCGTCGGCGGGCGATCGCCGAAGACAAGGGCGCCAAGCAGGTGGCGCAGGCATAGGGGCACGATGGATACCAGGGAACCCGGGAAAGACCTGCTCGCCAATGAACGGCGCAACAAGATCCTCGAACTGCTGCAGGAGGAAGGCAGCGCGCGGGTGCGCGAACTGGGCCTGATGTTCAAGGTCTCCGAGCCGACCATCCGCCAGGATCTGGAGAAGCTGGACGAGCAGGGCTTCGTCACCCGGGTCCACGGCGGCGCCTTCCTGCGCACCGTGTCCCAGCAGGTGAGTTCGCTCACCCTTCAGCACATGGAGCACCTGGAGCAGAAGGCGGCCATCGCCAAGCGAGCGGCCGAGTTCGTCGCGCCGGGCGACCGGATCATCCTGGATTCCGGGTCGACCATGACCGAGCTGGCCAAGTGCCTGGCCGGGGTGGAGAACCTCACGGTGGTCACCAACGCGCTGAACATCGCCCTCATCATGGGGGCGAACCCCAGCTGCGAGCTCATGGTCACCGGCGGCGAGTTCAAGGCGCCGACCCTGTCCCTCACCGGCGACAAGGCGGCCCTGTTCTTCCAGAACATCTTCGTGGACAAGCTGTTCCTGGCCACGGGCGGGATCTCCCCGGCCTTCGAGCTCACCTATCCCGGCATCACCGATATTCCGGTGAAGAACGCCATGATCCAGGTGGCCCGGGAGACCTACCTGCTGGCCGATTCCAGCAAGTTCGGCAAGGTCTCCTTCGCCTCCCTGGGCTCCATGAAGGGGGTGGACGTGCTGATCACCGACGCAGGCATCGATGCGGATACGCGCAAGCGCATCACCGCCCTGGGCGTGAAGGTGATCATCGTCTGACCTTTCTAATTTTTTCTATTACTTTTCTTTTCTTTTGACATCTTTGTTTACCGGGGTATACTGAAGCCGTTCTACCGGCATCAATGGTGGTGTGGAGGTGCAATTGGCTTCGATCGAAACCCTTGCCCGGATATCCGTCGATATTCGCAAGAAATTGATAAACATGATCTTCAAGGCCAAGGGCGGGCACATCGGCGGCTCCCTGTCCTCGGTGGACATCCTCACCTCGCTGTTCTTCCACGTGATGCACTACGACCCGGCGAACCCGGCCGATCCGGCCCGGGACCGGTTCATCCTCAGCAAGGGCCACAGCGTGGAGGGCTACTACTGCGTCCTGGCCACCGCCGGGTTCTTCCCCGAGGCGCGGCTGGCGGAGTACGGCAGCTTCGGCACGATGCTCTACGGCCATCCGACCCTGAAGGTCCCCGGGGTGGAGATCCCTTCGGGCTCCCTGGGGCACGGCCTGCCGGTGGGCGTGGGCATGGCCCTGGCCGCCCAGCGGGACGGCCTGTCGCACCGGGTGTTCGTGCTCATGGGCGACGGCGAGCAGGGCGAAGGCAGCGTGTGGGAGGGGGCCATGGCCGCCGCCCACTACCAGCTGGACCACCTGGTGGGCATCCTGGACAACAACAACCTGCAGATCTCCGGCGAGGTGGACAAGGTGATGCGCACCGCCTCCCTGGCCGAGAAGTACGCGAGCTTCGGCTGGGCCGTGCGCGAGGTGGACGGCCACGATCTGGCCGCGCTGAACGCGGCCCTGGAATCGGCGCCCTGGGAACCGGGCCGGCCGAGCCTGGTGCTGGCCCACACCATCAAGGGGCGCGGGGCCTCGTTCATGGAGAACAAGGCCGGCTGGCATCACAAGACCCCGACCCAGGAAGAACTGGCGCTCGCCATGGACGAGCTGGAACGTGCCGCGGAGGAGTCATAGCATGAGCGCACCTGGTATCAGCTGTCGTCACGCCTTTTCCGGGGCCCTGCTGGAACTCGCCCGCGAGGACCGGAACCTCTACGCCGTATGCTCGGACTCCCGCGGTTCGGTGACCCTGGACGCCTTCGCCAAGGCCCTGCCCCAGCAGTTCGTGGAGGCCGGCATCGCCGAGCAGGACGCGGTGGGCATGGCCGCCGGCCTGGCCAAGTCCGGCAAGCGGGTGTTCGTGTGCGGACCGGCCTGCTTCTACGCGGCCCGTAGCCTGGACCAGGTGAAGGTGGACGTGGCCTACGCCGGCTCCGACGTGAAGGTCATCGGCATCTCCGGCGGGGTCAGCTACGGGGCCCTGGGCTTCACCCACCATTCGCTCCATGACCTGGCGGTGATGCGCGCCTTCCCGGGCCTGTCGGTGTTCCTGCCCTGCGACAACTACCAGACCGCGGCCCTCACCCGCCACCTGGCCACCCACGCCGGTCCCGCATACGTGCGCCTGGGCCGCGGCGCCGTGGCCGATGTGTACGACGCAGCCCATCCCGTCGCCTTCGTCCCGGGCCAGGCCGTGCTGCTGCACGAAGGCACGGACTGCACCCTGATCGCCGTCGGCGAGATGGTCCAGCCGGCCCTGGGCGCCGCCCGGCTGCTGGAAGCCGAAGGCATCGGGGTGCGGGTGCTGGACTGCTGGTCCATCAAGCCCCTGGACGCGGCGGCCATCACCCGCGCCGCCCGGGAGACCGGCCTGCTGTTCACCCTGGAGGAGCACAGCGTGCTGGGCGGCCTGGGGGCCGCCGTGGCCGAAGTGGTGGTGCAGACCTGCCCGGTGCCCATGCGGATCCTGGGCTTCCCGGACGAATTCGCTCCGGCCGGCAGTTCGGCCGAGCTGTTCCAGCACTACGGCTTCACCCCGGCCAAGGTGGCGGATCGGATCCGGGAGGCCCTGGCCGCCCGGGCCAAGCGCTAGGAGTCCCCCCCATGAGCGCCGATTTTCTGCTCGCGCTGGACCAGAGCACCCAGGCCACCAAGGCGATCCTGTTCGACGCCATGGGCCAGCCGGTCTGCCGGGTCACCGAACCCCACCGGCAGATCTACCCGGAAGCCGGGCAGGTGGAGCATGACCCCATGGAGATCCTGGCCAACGTCCGGACGGCCGTGGCCGAGGTGCTGCGCCGGAGCGCGGTGCCCCGGGCGCGGCTGGCGGCGCTGGCCATCACCAACCAGCGGGAGACCGTGCTGGCCTGGGACGCCGAGACCGGGCTGCCGGTGCACAACGCCCTGGTCTGGCAGGACGCCCGGGGCGCCGCCCTGTGCGCGGAACTGGCGGCCGCCGGCCACGGGGACCGGGTCCAGGCCCGCACCGGGCTGCGGTTGGACCCCTTCTTTTCCGCCAGCAAGCTGGCCTGGATCGTCCGGGAATCGCCGGCGGCCAGGGCGGCGCTCCAGGCCGGCCGGCTCATGGCCGGTACCATGGATACCTGGCTCATCTGGAACCTCACCGGCCGGCGGGTGTTCGCCACGGACTATTCCAACGCCAGCCGCACCCTGCTGTTCGATCTGCACCGGCTGGCCTGGGATCCAGAGCTATTGGAACTATTCGGCCTGACCGGTCTGCGCCTGCCCGAGGTGCGCTGCTCGGACGCCACCTTCGGCGTGGCCGAACTGCCCGACGGCCTGGAACTGCCCATCGCCGGGGTCATGGGCGATTCCCACGCGGCCCTGTTCGGCCACTGCGGCTGGCAGCCCGGGGACGCCAAGGCCACCTACGGCACCGGTTCCTCGCTCATGTGCAACCTGGGTGCCCAGGTCCGCGCGCCCGGCCAGGGCGTGGTGCTGTCCCTGGCCTGGGGCTTCCGGTCCCGGGCCGCCTACGTGTTCGAAGGCAACATCCACGCCACCGGCTACACCCTGCGCTGGCTCCGGGACCAGCTCGGGCTGTTCACGGACTACGCCGAGGCCGAGGCCATGGCCCTGGAGGCCGGGAGCAACGGCGGGGTGTACCTGGTGCCGGCCTTCGCCGGGCTGGGCGCGCCGCACTGGACCAGCGGCATCCGGGCCATGATCACCGGGCTGTCCCATGGCAGCGACCGGCGCCACCTGGTGCGCGCCGGGCTGGAATCCATCGCCTTCCAGATCGCCGACCTGGTGCGCGCCATGGACAGCCGGGCGGCGGTGCCGCTGGCCCAGCTGCACGTGGACGGCGGGCCCACCCGCAACGCCTTCCTCATGCAGTTCCAGGCCGATCTGCTGGGCATCCCGGTGCTGGTGCCGGCCGTGGAGGAACTGTCCGCCCTGGGGGTCGCCTTCATGGGCGGCCTGGCCACGGGGGTCTGGTCCGGCCTGGAGGCCATCGGCCGGCTGCCGGTGCAGACTCGGACCTACCAGCCGCGCATGGCGGGGCCGGAGCGGGACGCGCTCCTGGCCGCCTGGGGCACCGCCGTCGAGCAGGCCAAAGTGCGCAACGCCGTTTGATACGAACCTGATACCCCACCTGATGGAGGATCCGCCATGCTGAAACTCGCCGCCCGGGCCGTGGACAAACCCCTGACCTTCGGGGTCATCGTCAGTTCCCGGCAGTTCTTCAACCCCGCCCACGCCGTGGGCGCCCGCCAGGAGGTCCTGGCCGTCCTGGCCGCCCAGGGCCACAAGGCCGTCATCGGCGATCCGGAGCTCACCGCGGATGGCGCGGTGGCCTGTCTGGCCGATGCGCAGAAGTACGCGGCCCTGTTCCGCGAAAATCGCGACCAGATCGATGGCCTGATCGTGGTCCTGGCCAACTTCGGCGACGAGATCGCGGTGGTGGAGACCATCCGCCTGGCCGCCCTGGGCGTGCCGGTGCTGCTGCAGGCCTGCCCGGACCAGCTGGGCCAGCTGGGGGTGAAGGGCCGGCGCGATTCCTATTGCGGCAAGATCTCCGTCGCCAACAACTTCTATCAGTACGGCATCCAGTGGACGGATACCGCCAGCCACACCGTCGATCTGGCCAGTCCGGCCTTTGCCGACGACCTGGCCGGTTTCGCTCGGGTCTGCCGCACCGTGCTGGGCCTGCGCACCGCCCGCATCGGCGCCATCGGCAGCCGTCCTGCCGCCTTCCAGACGGTCCGCTACAGCGAAAAGCTGCTGCAGCGCAGCGGCATCACCGTGGTACCCGTGGATCTGTCAGAGATCTTCGGGGCGGTGGAGCGGGTGCCGGACAACGATCCGGCGGTGGCCGCCAAGCTCGGCCAGATCGCCGGCTACGGTCCGGTGGCCTCCGGCATCGCCAGTTCCAAGGTGCTCAAGCAGGCCAAGTTCTCGGTGGTGGTGGAGCGGTGGATGGACGACAACGGCTGCGACGCCAGCGCCATCCAGTGCTGGAACTCCATCCAGAGCAACTACGGCTGCGCCAGCTGCCTGACCATGTCCATGATGGGCGAGGATCTGCGTCCCAGCGCCTGCGAAGTGGACATCACCGGCGCGGTGTCCATGTACGCCCTGGACCTGGCTTCGGGCCGGCCTTCGGCCCTGCTGGACTGGAACAACAACTACGCCGACCGTTCCGATCTGGTGGTGGGCACCCACTGCTCCAACTATCCGCGCAGCTTCATGGGCTCGGACATCGAGATCGGCAACCTGGACCTGCTGGGCGAGACCTTCGGCGCCGAGAACTGCTTCGGCGCCATCAAGGGCCACGTGGCCCCCGGGGCCTTCACCTTCTTCCGCGCCTCCACCGACGACAGCCGGGGCTGCGTGCGCTGCTACGTGGGCCAGGGCGAGTTCACCGCCGATCCCTTCGACATGAACGGCGGGATCGCCGTGTGCCGCATCGACCACCTGACCGGGCTCATGAAGCACATCACCCGGCAGGGCTTCGAGCACCACGTGGCCATGGTCCGCGGCAGCGCGGCGGACGTGCTCCAGGAGGCCGTGGAGCGCTACCTGGGCTGGGAGTTCTACCGCCACGCCTGATCAGCCCTTGAGGAACCTCATCATTTCCGGCGGCTTCTGGAATCCCAGGATCCGCCGGAGCTCTTTTCCGTCCCCGTCCAGCAGCAGGACCGTGGGGTAGCTGAGGATGTTCAGGCGCGGCAGCAGGTCCCGGCGCCGGCGGTCGGTGTCCACCCGTACCGGCACGGCGTGGGCCTGGATCCAGGCGGCCACGTCGGGATCGGGCCAGGTCTCGCGGTCCAGTTCCTTGCAGTCGGCGCACCACTCGGCGTAGACATCCACCAGCACCGGCCGGCCGGTGGCCTTGGCCTGGGCCAGGGCCCCTTCCAGGTCCTGCTCCAGCCACGGTCCCGCCTGGGCCGATGGGGCTGACAGGACCGCCGGGCCGGGCTGGGCCCGGGCTCCGGCGGGCAGCAGGACCAGGTCCAGCCCGCCCTCGGCGGCCCGCACCCCCAGCAGCAGGGCCAGGGCCAGGGCCAGCAGGCCCAGCCCCCGGGCGAAGCCGCTGGGCAGGTCCTCGGCCGGCCGGAAGGCGCCCAGCACGGCGGCGGCCAGCAGCAGGGTCAGGCTCCACAGGGCGAAGCCGGTCCAGACCGGCATCAGCAGGCGCACGTTCCATACGGCGAAGCCGAGCACCAGCACGCCCATGCCCTGCTTGAGGCGCACCAGCCAGGGGCCGGAGCGGGGCAGGGCGGCGGAAAAGGTGCCCACCGCCAGGAACAGCACCCCCATGCCCAGGGCGAACACGGCCAGCTCCGCCGCGCCCAGCAGCACCCGCCCCTCCTGGGCGATGGCCACCAGCACGGCGCCGATGGCCGGCCCCACGCAGGGGGCGGAGATGGGCCCCAGCACCAGGCCCATGGCGAAGGCCCCCAGGTGGCCCTGGCGCGGCCCGGAGCCCTGGAGCCGCTGCTGGAGCCCCTGGGGCAGGCGGAACTCGAAGGCGCCGAACAGGCTGAGCGCGAACAGGCCGAACAGGGCGGACACCGGGACCAGGAAGCGGGGGCTCTGGGCCCAGGCGCTGGCCGAGGCGCCCAGGCGCGCCGCCACGACTCCCAGCACCGAGTAGGTGACCGCCATGCCGGCCACCAGCGCCAGCGACCGGGTGAAGCCCTTGGCCATGCCGCCGCCCCGGGCGCCGACGATGGCGAGGGTGATGGGGATCATCGGATAGACGCACGGGGTGAAGGCGGCCAGCAGGCCGAAACCGAACAGCCCCAGGAAGGTCCACCCCAGGTGGCGCGGCGCTGGCGGCGGAGCGGCCAGATCGGCGGCGCGCACCCGCAGGGTCCGGGTCCGGGGCGGGTAGCAGATGCCGCCTTCGCCCTCGGTGCACGGCTGGTAGGTGACAACCAGCTCCAGGGCCGGGGGCAGCCCGGTCCCGTGCACCGGAATGGCCACGGTGCCGCGCCAGAGATCCTGGCCCAGCTCGTCCTGTCCGGTGGCGGGCGGCAGCGGGCCGGTCTGCAGGCTGCCGGATGTGCCCGGCGCCAGGGCCACGGCCGTGAAGGCCGTGTTGAGGTGCGCGCCCTGGGGCGCGCTCAGCACCACCGCCCCGGGCCGCACGGTCACCGCCACGTCCCGGTCCGGTTCGAAGCCGGCGGCGCCCAGGCTGGCGCAGACCAGGGCCAGCCATCCAGCGATCCTTGTCAAGCGGCGCATGCGTCCCCCCGGCGGGCCTGAAGCCATGGCGGTGATCATGACATCACGGGGCGTCCAGTGGGTTAGAATGAACCCATTGTGAACTGCCGACTGTCCCTGAGCCGCCCCTTCGTGGCCGACCACTTCCACGACCTCCCCGGCTTCGTGGAGGCCCGGCATGGCCACAACTGGGAAGCGGAGGCCACCTTCGCCGTGACCGACGCCGGTGCCGATACCGAGGGCTCCTGCGCCCGGGCCCTGGAAGCGTGGGTGGCCCAGGTGGACTACACCCTGCTCAACGACCAGGCCAGCCTCCAGGCGCGCAACCCCACCGCGGAGTTGCTGGCCCAATGGCTATTCCAGTTCCTGGCAGAGCGCGGGCAGGCGGTAGTGACGGTGCGGATCCGGGAGAAGGCCAACTACTGGGCGGCCTGCGTCGGGACCGCGTCTTGAAGGCCCGGACGGGCCTGGGGTTCGGCCTGGTGGTCCTGGGCAGCGCCGGCCTGATCCAATGCGGCCGGCAGGCGCCGGGGCCGGTAGAACGGCCGGCGGTGCAGAAGCTGGGCCTGGCGGCCTGGCGCTGGCACCTGGTGGGCGGGCTGCTGGTGGTGGAAGGCGAGCTGGACCAGCCCGCCGTGGTCACCCTCAAGGGCCAGACCCTGGACCAGACCGTGCGCCTGCCGCTGGGGCCGGTGCGCTGGGAACTGTACCGGCCGCCCCCGGGTGAAGTGGCCGATCTGCGCAGCGCGGACGGCCGGCTGCTGGCGCACTGGGTGTTCGACGCGCCAGCGGACCAGGTGACGGCATCTTCGCCCGCGTCCATTCCGCCCCTCGCGCCATCGCATCCCGGCACGCCGTCCGTCACGCCCCCTGTCAAGCTGGCCGCCGTACCGGCGCCGCTGTCCGTTCAGCAGCTTGTCCATCCGGTGCTGCCGCCCGTTCAACAGCCTGCCCATCCCGTGCTGCCGCCGGTGCTGCCGTCGGTCAAATCGTCCGCCACACCGCCTGCCAAACCGGCCGCCGTGCCGGTGCCGCCGGCCGTTCAACAGCCTGCCCATCCCGTGCTGCCGCCGGTGCTGCCGTCGGTCAAAT
>Ga0302276_10000163_pt1 | contig 59799 bp, 44 predicted proteins | sample III_Bog_N2_3_FD_198768 | JGI IMG/M metagenome (GOLD analysis project Ga0302276, IMG submission 198768) | Peat permafrost microbial communities from Stordalen Mire near Abisko, Sweden - III_Bog_N2_3 | ecosystem: Environmental > Terrestrial > Soil > Wetlands > Peat | place: Sweden: Abisko...
CGCCATGGATGTGGATGGGGTCCGGGAGGTTCACAACAACATGGTGGTCGCCCCGGGCGACCAGACCCTGGGGGAGCTGGTGGATGACGCATCCATCTCGGCCCAGATCAAGACGACGCTCCTCTTCCGGAAATCCACCCACGCCATGTCCACCCAGGTGGAGACCCGCAACGGGGTGGTGACCCTGCACGGGGAAGCCGTGGACCTGGCGGAAAAGGATCTGGTGGGCCGGATCGCCCTGGACATCCAGGGTGTGAGCCAAGTCAGCAACAAGATGACCTTGCGCCAGCCCTGAAGCCATCGTCGAGGAGAACGCCATGCTGTGGACCATTGCCGTCATTCTGATCGTGCTCTGGGCGTTGGGCCTGGTGAGTGGCTACACGATGGGGCCGTTCACCCATGTCCTGCTCGTACTCGCCCTGGGCATCATCCTGGTCCGGGTCATCCAGGGCAGGAAGCGGGCCTAGACCGGGCCAGGTTGAAAATGGTCGAATTGAGGGAGATCGCATTCATGAGATCGTCCCGGCTGGCCAGCTCGATAACGAACGCCTGGCGGGCCAGGCCTGGCCGATGTTCTGCATCCAGGTGCCTATGAGGGAAACGCACTGCCCGGTCCAGAACAGCCTGAAATTCCTGTGGTGGAGGGCCGGGAAGGCCCGCCGGAGCCTCGAATGGAGGTCGTGGATAGGCATGAACAACTGTATCCAGCCGCCCGGGGTCGGGCCGGGGCAAACGCATGTACAAATCATCAAATAAAAAGACGTTATCGATTTATTTCTTGAATTTTCAGTATGACAAAAAAAACGGATATGAAGCATTGTACTTTCATGGTGATTGTGGCAAAACATTCTGTGGAGCGCCCCCCCATGGAAGCCAAAACCAAGAGCCTTGCTTACCATCTGTCAACCTTGCCGGATCCGCGCAAGATCCGAGGTCAGCGGCATGTCCTTCTCGACATCATCATCATTGCCGTCCTGGCCACCATCTGCGGCGTGGACGACTGGGAGGGGATCGAAGAATTCGGGAAAGAGGAGGAGACTTGGCTCCGGACCTTCCTGGAACTGCCCAACCGTATCCCTTCCCACGACACGTTCAATCGCGTCTTCCAGATGCTGGAACCCCGTGCCTTCGGAGAAGTCTTCCTGGCCTGGGTCCGGGGCATCCGCGACAAGATCCCTGGCGATGTCGTCGCCCTCGATGGGAAAACTCTCCGGTCCTCTATGAGTGAGGGAAAGCCGGCCTTGCATGTGGTGAGCGCCTGGTCCACGGCGAACCGCTTGGTCCTGGGCCAGCGTGCCGTGCACGAGAAAAGCAACGATATCACAGCCATTCCCGAACTCCTGAAGGTCCTTGAGCTGAAGGGTTGCATCATCACTATCGATGCCATGGGCTGCCAAAAAAAGATCGCGAAGGCCATCATCAAAAAGAAAGCGGACTACGTCCTGGCGGTCAAGGGTAACCAGGAACGCCTCCATACGAGCATCCAGGAGGCTTTCGCCAAACTGGACGCCGCCCCGGAAGCCCTGCCTCACTTCGCCAGCGAGTCAACGGAAGCCGGCCACGGGAGGAAGGAGACTCGTAGGGTGACCACCATGGACGCCCTCAAGCACCTCCCCGAGGACATCCTGTTCGACTGGGCCAAACTCGAAACCATCACCCGCATCCAGGCTGAGATCGTCAGAGGTGGCAAGACGACCTTGGAGGAGCGCTTTTTCATCAGCACCCTGCCGATGGACCGTGGGGAGATCATCGGGCAGAGTGTCCGCTCTCATTGGGGCATCGAGAACCAGCTGCACTGGGTCCTGGACGTCGCTTTTCGGGAGGACGCCAACCGGACCCGCACCGGCAATGCACCAGAGTGCAGTGCCACGCTCCGGCACATCGTCCGGAACTTGTTCAGCCAGGACCCCAATCCGGCGAAGAAGAGCGTCAAGGTCCGGCGATTGCGGGCAGCCTTGACCCCCGAATACCGGCTGGGGGCTTTGCTCGGCTTTCCACCTGGCCATCAGACCGAGAACCATCCAAGAGCGAAGACCTATGTTGCGCTCAAGGGCAAGACTTTCGACATCCATCCGACCCTGCTGGGATAGCACACCGTCCTTTGCCCCTCCCCTCGGGGCGGCCTGCACCACGCCAAGGTATGACCACAGCCTCCGGTCACCCCGGGGCACGGGGGCATCTGCCTCCTCGTGGCCATGATGAAGGGCAGGCTCATCCCGCCATCGCAAAAGGGCTTCCTGCATCAACAGAAAGACACGGCGGATCGACTTCAGAATCGCACTGAATTGTCAACACAATGGATCATGCGTCCACCCTGGGGGTCGGGCCCAGCCCAGGCGACGCGACGATACCCGGGTGGATCGGTCACTCGCACGCAGCAGCGAAGGGCCCGGAAAATAGACCTTGACGGGATTCTTGAAAAATCCATAGTGACATCACAAAGTGCTGTGGATTGCCACAGGACGCCTTGGCGGGCAGGAGCAGGACCTGCAAGTTGAAGGTGCAATCACCGACTTCCCTTTATGGGAGCGTGGTTGCACCTTCCCTTGTTTTTCAACCGGCATTTGAATTGGCAAGCAAATAACACGCATTAAAAACTGCACAGCATGAACTCATTCCCTCCATGCCTGAAAAGGACTCAAGAGGAGATCCCCGTGAACTGGTTCAAATCGCTCCGTCTAGCCACCCAGCTCTACCTCGCGTTCACTCTGGTGGCCTTGATCGCCGTTGTCGTTGGCATCTTCGGCATCCAGGGCTCCCTCAACCTCCATCAAATGATGGAAAACACCTACGACAACAACACCCTGGGCATCATCTATGCGACCAACGCCAATCTGGCCTTGTCCAACTGCCAGCGGGCCCTGGGCAACTGCGCCCTTGCCCCGGATGCCGCCTACCTGAAGGAACAGAACGAGCACATGGCGCAATACCGCACCGCCGTCACCGAGTGGGTTGGCAAGGCGAAGTCCACCTCGACCAATGAACTGGAACAAGGGCAATGGAAGCTGTTCGATCAGCAATGGGAGCCCTATGTGGATTCCACCCGGAAGCTGGTTGACCTGATGAATGCCGGAAAGAGGGCGGACGCGGAAAAGTGGCTGATCGAGGCGGTCAGGCCTAAGTATGGAGAACTAGAAAAGAGCATGGGCGTCATCGTCGAGGCGGAGCGCAAGGGCGCGGAGGACACCAACAAGGCCGGCGCAGCCGCCAGCGACCGGATTCGAACCACAACCGTGTCCATCATCATTGGGGGCTTTGGTCTCTCCCTCCTGCTCGGTTTCCTGGTCACCAGAGGCATCAAGGGTATCGTCGGCGGTGAACCCGCTGACGCCACCGCCCTCGCCCAGCGGGTCGCGGCCGGCGATCTTTCCGTGGCTGTCCAACTGGCCGAAGGGGACACCACCAGCATGATGGCGGCCCTCAAGGCCATGGTGAAGGCCCTTGCAGCGGTGGTCGCCGGCACCCAGAAGGCCGTGGATGGCGCCAAGCGGGGGGATTTCACCCAGCGGATGGAGGTGGCCGGCACCCAGGGCTACATCCTGGACCTGGGAACCTCCCTCAACCAACTGACCGCGACCTGCAAGCAGGGGCTGGATGATGTGGTGCGGGTCCTGGAGGCCTCGGCCCAGGGAGTCCTTGCCGAGCGCATCGCCCGGGAATACGAGGGCGATTTCCTTCGGCTCAAGGATGCGGCCAACACCACCCTGGACAAGCTCAACCTGACCATAGACAATATGGTGCGGGTCCTGGAAGCCGCGGCCCGGGGCGACTTGACCGAGCGGATCAGTGCGGATTTCCAGGGCGAGTTCAATCGCCTGAAGATCGCTTCCAACACCACCCTCGACAAACTGGCCGCGACCATCGCGGATGTATTGGAAGCCTCCCGAAACATGGTGGCCGCTTCGGAGCAGGTCAGCGCTACCGCACAGTCCCTGAGCCAGGGTGCTGCCGAGCAATCGGCAAGTATCGAGGAGACCAGCGCCTCCATGGAGCAGATGACCGCTTCCATTGCCCAGAACAACGAGAATGCCAAGGTCACCGGCCAGATCGCCAGCAAGACGTCCAAGGAAACCGTGGAGGGCGGCCAGGCGGTGGGCGAGACCGTCACCGCCATGAAGCTGATCGCCCAGAAAATCTCCATCATCGACGACATCGCCTACCAGACCAACCTCCTGGCCCTCAATGCCGCCATCGAGGCTGGCCGGGCCGGCGAACATGGCAAGGGGTTCGCGGTGGTGGCCGCTGAAGTGCGCAAACTCGCCGAACGCAGCCAGATCGCCGCGGAAGAAATCAGCCAGCTAGCCAGCCACAGTGTCATCTTGGCAGAACGGGCCGGAACCCTTCTGCAGGCCATCGTCCCCTCCATCCAGAAAACCACCGACTTGGTCCAGGAGATCTCCGCCGCATCCAGCGAACAAAACACGGGGGTGATCCAGATCGACGCGGCCATCAACCAGATCAGCCAGGCGGTCCAGCAGAACGCCGCTGCTTCGGAAGAACTGGCTTCCACCTCCGAGGAAGTGAACGCCCAGGCCATGGAACTCCAGGCCATGATGGGCTTCTTTACCCTCGCCGCAGCCCAGGAGCCGCGGGGCGCGGCCGCCAGGAAAACCGCTCCGAAGGCTCCGGGCCCCACCTCTCCCTTGAAGAGAGTCGGCCTTCCCCATGGGACCCGGGTGAAGGACGCGGATTTCACCCGGTTCTGAGGGCTATGGGGAGGGCAACGAGCAGGGCGTTCCGGGCCGGGAGCGCGACCGGCGGGATCCGGTCTATGATGGCCATGATCGCCCGGTCGCCCTTGCCCAAGGGTCGATCCGGTGCCGATACGGGAGGTTATCATGGCTGACTCGACGGTTTGGCTCATCACCGGCTGTTCCACCGGCTTCGGCCGGGACCTGGCCCGGACCGTCCTGGCCCGGGGCGGGCGGGTGGTGGTGACCGCCCGGGATAGCGGATCCCTGCGGGAATTCGAAGCCTTCCCGGAAACGGCACTGATCGCCGCGCTGGACGTCAACGTGCCCAGCCAGGTGGCGGCGGTCGTGCGCCAGGCCGAGGGGCGGTTCGGCCGGATCGACGTGCTGGTGAACAATGCCGGCTACGGCTACCTCGCCGCCATCGAGGAGGGGGAAGACGCCGAAGTCCGCGCCATGTTCGAGACCAACGTGTTCGGGCTCATCGCCATGACCAAGGCGGTGCTGCCGGGCATGCGCGCCCGGCGCCAGGGGCGCATCATCAACCTTTCCTCCATCGGTGGGCTGGTCGGCTTCCCCGGCAGCGGCTATTACAACGCCACCAAGTTCGCGGTGGAGGGCCTGTCCGACGCCCTGGCCAAGGAAACCGCGCATCTGGGCATCCACGTGACCCTGATCGAGCCCGGACCGTTCCGCACCGACTGGGCGGGCCGCTCCCTGCACCAGACCCAGACCCCCATCGCCGACTACGTCACGGTCTCCGGAGCCCGCCGCCAGGGCATCAGCGCCAGCAGCGGAAAGCAGCCGGGCGATCCCATGCGGGCGGTGGAGGCGATCCTCCAGGTGGTCCAGGCGCCGGAACCGCCGCGGCACCTGCTGCTGGGGCGGTTCGCCTACGAGCAGATGCGGGACAAGCTCAAGGCCTTCGCGGAAGAGCTGGAGGCCCAGCGGGAAACGACGCTGGGCGCGGACTTCCCGGCCTGATCCGGCCGCCTCGCCTGCGGGCGTGCGACGGTCGGAAGGCAAGGCCCGACCGGCTGGCTGGACTGCCTAGCAGCCGTTGGGTCGCTCACAACCCTACGGCTGCTAGTGCCCGGCACGGACGCCCACGCAACCAGGGCTTCACGGTGCTGATATGTCCGTGGTGGGACCGCGCGCTCGCGTTGCTCGCTCTCATCGCACGCATGCGTGCGATCCCCACACCCCCACTTCATGCCCGGGCAGAGCCCGGACCTGAAGTCTAGAAGCGGGTGAAATGCCCCTCCTCCATCCGGGCTTTCGGATCCAGAGCCACCTTCCTGAGGGCGGTCGCTCCGATCGAGGGCGTCCGGGCCCTGGCCGGCCGGGGCCCGGACGTGTGAACCTGGGGGGCCGTCTCCAGGGTGAAAAACCCCATCAGGCTCTGGAGTTCCAGGGCCTGGGCGTTGACCTGCTCGGAGGTGGAGGCCAGTTGTTCGGATGCGGCGGCGTTCTGCTGCACGGACGAACTGATCTGGCTGATGGCCTGGTTGATCTGGCCCACGCCGGAATTCTGTTCGCTGGAGGCGGCGGAGATCTCCTGGACCAGGTCGGCGGTCTTCTGGATGGAGGGCACAATGGCGCCCAGGAGGGAACCGGCCTTTTCCGCCAGGCCCACGCTGTCCGAAGCCAGCCGGCTGATCTCCTCGGCGGCAACCTGGCTGCGTTCCGCCAGCTTGCGCACCTCCGCGGCCACCACGGCGAAGCCCTTGCCGTGCTCCCCGGCCCGGCCCGCCTCGATGGCGGCGTTCAGGGCCAGCAGGTTGGTCTGATAGGCGATGTCGTCGATGATGGCGATCTTGTGGGCAATCTGCTTCATGGCGGCCACCGTTTCCCGCACCGCCTCCCCGCCGGACGCGGTATCGCGGGCCGTCTGGGTGGCGATATCGCCGGTGACCTTGGCGTTCTCGTTGTTCTGGGCGATGGATGCGCTCATTTCCTCCATGGAGGCGCTGGTCTCCTCGACGCTGGCGGCCTGCTCCGAGGCGCCCTGGCTCAGCGCCTGGGCGGTGGCGCTGAGCTGGTCGGAAGCCGAAACCAGGTTCTGGGAGCCCTGGAGCACGTCGGCGATGATCTTGGCCAGCTGGTCCGCGGTAATGTTGGAGGCGGTCTTGAGCCGGTCGAACTCGCCCTGGAAGCTCCCGGCGATGCGCTCTGTCAGATTGCCTTTGGCCATGGCTTCCAGCACCTGCACCAGGTCGTTGATGATCGTGCTCAGCTTGTCCAGTGTCGTATTGGTGGCGCCCTTGAGCCGGTCGAACTCGCCCTGGGTGGCTCCGGTGATGCGCTCGGTCAAGTCCCCCCGTGCTGACGCTTCCAGCACGCGCACCATGTCTTCGATGGTGACGGCGAGCCGGTCGATGGTGGTGTTGGAGGCCTGCTTGACGCGCGCGAACTCGCCCTCGTAGTCCTTGTGGATACGCTCGGTGAGATCGCCCTTGGCGGTCGCCTCGAGGACCCGCACGATCTCCTCGAAGGTGGAGGCGAGCCGGTCGATGGTGGCGTTGGAGGCCTGCTTGAGCCGATCGAATTCCCCGTCGTACGGCTGCCGGATGCGTTCGCTCAGATCCCCATGGGCCGAGGCTTCCAGCATCCGGATCAGGTCGTTGATGATCGCGCCAAGCTTGTCCATGGTGGTGTTGGAAGCGTCCTTGAGCCGGGCGAAATCGCCCTCGTACGCGTCCGTGATCCGTTCGGTCAGCACCCCCCGGGCGGAGGCCTCCAGGACGCGCCGCACATCATCCAGCCCCTGCTTGCTGGTGGCCATCAGCAGGTTGAGGGAGGTGCCCAGGTCCAGGATGTAGCCTTGGGTGCCGGCCACTTCCATCCGCTGGGTGAAATCGCCCCGCTTGGCGCCGTCCACGGCCTTCCGGGTCGCGGTGACCACGCCCGACAGGGCGTCCACCATGCGCTTCTGGGCGGCCATCATGCTGGTGGTGTCACCATCGGCCAGCTTGACCTCCATGGAAAGATCCCCGGCCGCCACCCGCTGGGCCAGGGCGGTGGCATCCGTGGGCTCGCCGCCGATGACGCCCTTGATGACTTTGGTGACCAGCAGGCCCAGGAGGATGGAAAAGCCGAAGCCGCCGACGATGACCAGGATGGTGACCAGGTGGACCCGGCCGTTGGCGAGTTCGCCTGCCTGGTTGCTGGTTTCTGCGGCCTGGCGCTTCTGCTCGGTGATGGTGGCCATGATCTTCTCCACCGCTCCATATCTGGGCCGGGTGCCGCTGATCAGGTAGGTCTCCGCTTCCGCCTTCTTGTTCGCATCGACCAGCGCAAGGACGCGCCTGGTGGAATCCACATAGGGGCCCCATTCCTGGTCGAACAGCTGCCACTGCGCCTGTTCGTCGGCCGGGAGGGCATTGGCCCTTTCCTTGCTGGCCCATGCGCTCACGGCATCGCGGTACTGGGCCATGTGCTCGCCCTGTTCCTTGCGGTAGGCGGGGTCCAGGGCCAGGACGTAGTTGCCCAGGGCGCGCTGGCAGTTGGATGCGGCCAGGACGGCATTGTTGGTGTAGATGATGCCCAGGGTGTTGTTCTTGTACGCATCCTGCATCAGGTCGTGAAGGGTCATGGAGCCGCGGATGCCGAAGGTTCCGACCACCACGGAGACCAGGGCCACCAGGAAGAAGGCGAAGATCAGTTGGGTTGCCAATCGCAGCGATTTGAACCACGTCATAAAAACCTCCACCCCTGACTGGGTGCGGGAAAAGCGGAAGGGATGATCTCCCCTCTGGCGCAGGGGGGTAGAATGAGCCGTCTGAACGATGGGGGCCGAAAAGGGAAGGGGTGGCCTTGCTGGTCAGTGCGCTGGAGCCCCTGATCCGGGGCAAATTGGCAAGGATCTTGGTGTTGGGAGGATGATCCCACCCTTCTCCGGCACGTCAAGCAGCCGTTGCCCACTGGTTTTTCCACGTTCTGCCGAAGCCGGACAGGGCGGTTCTCCGGCAGAAGCCCTTCGGCGCGCAAGCCGCACCCATGCAGCATGCGCAAGGCCAGGGCCCTGGAACGAAAAAACCCGACCGGCTGGTCGGGCTTCGGATTGGTTGGGGAGGAAGGATTCGAACCCTCGATACGCAGGATCAAAACCTGCTGCCTTACCACTTGGCTACTCCCCAGCGAGCCTGAATTCTAGCCTGATCGGAGCGGACCCGTCCACTCGGACGCGGCGTCAGGGGTTGGTCTTGGGGGTGAAGCCGAACTCTTCCACACTAAGCAGATCGCCACGCACCACGGCGATCTCGCCCTTCTCCATGCGGGAGATGGCCCGGTTGCCGGTGGCGCCCTCGTAGGCCAGCAGCACCCGCTCCTCGATGGCCTCCCGCACCTCGTTGCTGAGCGGGTAGGCGATGTCCTTGAAGGTCCCGTCGCGCTTGCGCTTGCTGGGCATGGCCACGAAGTAGCCGTCCTCGCCCTCCAGCACCCGGATATCCCCCACCAGGAAGGCCTCGTCGATGACGATGGCGGCGAAGCCGCGCAGCTTCTCGTCGCCTTCGACCTTGGTGATCCGCACATCGGTGATATTGAGCATCGGGGGTCCTCGGGGGCAGGGGAGAGAAGCCGCTCCGCGCATGCCCTGTCCTTACTATAGGTGAATCAGTCCCACGGAATGAATGATTGTGACTCCCGCTACGTCCCGGCCGGCGGCAGCGGCCGCAGCATTCCGGGCAGCGCCCCCGCCCCGAAGGGGTCGGCCTCGCCGGGGTATTCCAGGGCGCCGGCCCGGAGTCCCAGCAGGCGGAGCGGGCGATCAAGCGAAACCCGGCGCAGACAGGCCCGGGCGGCGTCCCGGATCTGGTCCGGGTCGGCGGTGGCCCGGGCCAGGGTGTGGTCCCGGGTAATGGTCCGGAAATCGCTGTAGCGGAGCTTGATGCCGATGGTCCGGGCCAGCCGGCCCCGGCGTTCCAGGTCCTCCGCCACCCGCCGGCACTGCTCCAGCAGGATCTCCGTGAGCCGCTCCCGGTCCCGGAGCGGGTGCAGATCCTGCTCGAAGGTGCTTTCCCGGCTCACCGACTTGATCTCCCGCACGGTCACCACCGGGCGCGGATCCCGGCCATGGGCCGCCTCCCACAGCCAGGCGCCGTAGCTCGGGCCGAAGGCCGCCACCAGGGTTCCGGGTTCAGCCGCGGCCAGGTCGCCGATCCGGCGCAGGCCCATGGCCTCCAGCCGGGCGCTGGCCTTGGGGCCGACGCCGTTGATGGCAGCGCAGGGCAGGGGCCAGATCCGCCCCGGCAGGTCCGCCTCGGTCAGCACGGTCAGCCCGCCGGGCTTGTCCAGCTCGGAGGCGATCTTGGCCAGCAGCTTGTTGGGCGTGACGCCGATGGAGCAACTCAGGCCGGTGGCCTCGGCCACCGCCGCCTGGAGCCGGCGCGCCAGGTCCAGGGTCTCGCCCGGTACCCGGGTGAGATCGATGTATATTTCATCAATGCCCCGGTCCTCCACCACCGGCGCGATCCGGACCACCGCCGCCTTGAACAGCCGCGAGCAGCGGGCGTAGGCCTCGAAGTGGGCCGGCAGCAGGATCGCGTCGGGCGCCAGGGCGGCGGCCTTCATCAGGCCCATCCCCGAATGCACCCCCAGGGCCCGGGCCTCGTAGGTGGCGGTGGTGGCCACCCCGCGCCCGGCATAGTCCCGGAGCCGGGGCCAGGGAGGGCCGTCCGGACCCGCGGCTGACCGGCGGCCGCCCACCACCACCGGCAGCCCCCGCAGTTCCGGATGCTCCAGCAGTTCCACCGACGCGAAGAAGGCGTCCATGTCCAGATGGGCGATGCGTCGGCAGGGGAGGAGGGGCATGGGCGGGAGACCTCGGAACGGCAGATGCGAAATTTTAGCAAAAGAGCGGGCCGGCACCTAGCAATGAGGCAACGCCTGCTAGCCGGATCGGCCCGGAAGCCGGGCAACGGGTCTGCTAGCATGGTTCCTGGCCGTTGCCGCCCCTGGGAGCCCACGCGTGGTCCAAGATTCCCCCCTGTCCCGTCCATCGACCTCGGATCCGGCCCAGGCCGCGCGGGAACTGCTGGCGGCGACCCGGACGGCCGTCGCGGCCCTGGAGGCCAGCTGGGACCCGGAGCTGGTGCGCACCTGGACCGAGAATCTGCTGGCCAGTCCCGGCCGCCTGGTGCTATCGGGCATGGGCAAGTCCGGCCTGGTGGCCCAGAAGATCGCCGCCACCCTGGCTTCCACCGGCTGCCCCAGCTTCTACCTGCATCCGGCCGACGCCCTGCATGGCGATCTGGGGATGGTCACGGCCCAGGACACGGTGCTGATCCTCAGCAACAGCGGGGAAAGCGAAGAGGTCATCCGCTTGCTCCCCAGTCTGCTTCGCCTGGGGGTGCGCATCGGCGCCATCACCGCCCGGGCCGACAGCAGCCTGGGGCAGGCGGCGGATTGGTGCTTCACCTACACGCTGCCCGCCGGCGAGGGCTGCCCCCTGCATTTCGCGCCCATGGCGAGCACCACCCTGCAGCTGGTGTGGGGCGATCTGCTGGCGGCCCACCACATGGTGGCCAGTGGCTTCACCCTGGAACGCTTCGCGCAATTCCATCCTGCTGGCAATCTTGGCGCTAGGTTGCTGAAAGTGAAGGAGTTGATGCATACCGACTATCCCCGGGTGGCGCCCGCCGCCAGCCTGGTCCAGGTGCTGGAGGCCATGACCAACGGCAAGCTGGGCATGACCACGGTCATGGTCGACGACACCCTGGCCGGGATCATCAGCGAGGGGGACATCCGCCGGGCGCTGCAGCGCGCCCAGCAGGCGCACAGCAATCCCCTGGATCTCACCGCCCAGGACATCATGAGCCCCAAGCCCATCTGCACCCCCGTCGCCACGCTCGCCGTGGAGGCCGCCAAGGCCATGGAGACCCGGAAGATCACCTTCGTGGTGGTGGTGGAAGCCGACGGTCGACCGTGCGGCGTCGTCCATGTGCATGATCTGTTCGCCGCCAAGGTCATCTGAGGCCTTGGCGGTGCGTTTCTTTGCTCGGTTGGAATCCAAGGTTACATAATATACATTATCGAAAGTTAACCTGGGAGCCTCGATCCGCTTGAAATACCTGGTAATCATCGAAAGTTGCCCCTGAACCGCCGATCGTTCTGAACCCGAACTTCCCGCTCCCCCCGTTGCCCGCCGAAAGCTGCCCCGTGCCCTCGATCCTGCTGAAGTACCTTTTGAAACGCTGGCTGCTGCCCTTCCTGGGGGCCCTGCTGTTCTACGGCGGCATGCTCATGGCCTTCGAGGTGGTGGGCGTGACCAAGGAGATCTTTTCCATCGGCGCGCCCTTCCGCTGGGTGGCTCCGATGCTGCTTCTGTCCGTGCCCGAGAACATGGGCATGGTGCTGCCCATGGCCGCGGTGCTGGGTGGCCTGATCGGCACCCAGTACCTGTCCGAGGGGTCCGAACTGGTGGCGGCCCAGGGCCTGGGCGTGGGCATGCGGGCCCTGGTCAAGCCCTGGCTGTTGCTGTCCGCCGGACTGCTGACCCTGGCCACCGTCAACGCCCACATCCTGGTGCCCTGGGCCAATGCCACCCAGCAGGTGGCCCAGGGGCGGATGCTGGAAGAAGCCCGCACCCGCTTCCTGCGCCCGGGCGCGGACCCCTGGTTCCCGCCCCGGGCGCCGCGCACCGCGGTGTGGATCGCCCCGGACGGGCAGATCCACCTCATGGAGGTGGGCGGCGACCGGGTCCAGCACCTGGTGGCCGAGCACCTGCAGTGGGGCCAGAGCGACAAGGGTCTCGATCATTCAGAGATAAACCTTCGATTGGATAATCTTAAAGGCGCAGCTCTGCATAAGACCGATGGCAAAGTGACGCTTATGCAGGAGAAACAACACACTTACACGATCGAGATCCCTCCGGTCCCCAAACTGCTGCACGCCACCAACATGCGCTTCCTGCCCACCCGCGAGCTGCTGGCCCAGCATAGCCCCGAGGCCCTGGTGGAACTGAGCCGGCGGCTCACCCTGCCCCTGGCCTCCTGCGCCCTGCTGCTGATGGGCATCGCCCTGGGCCTGGGCCACCCCCGGTTCCAGAAGGGCGGTGCCGTGATCAAGAGCCTGGGGGTGATCCTGGTCTACTATCTTTTGCTTAAGTACTTTGAGAATCAGATTTTATTTGCGAAAACTCAATCACTCTTCCCGCGCATCGGGGTGTTCGCGCTGCCCCTGGTGTTCCTGGCCGCGGGGTTCCTGCTGCTGGCCCGACGGCTGCATCCGCATCATGCCAATCGGCTGCGCGGGCTGGCGCCCGTGCGCGCGGTCAGCGCCTGGCTGCGCACCGCACCGCGCACCGCCCGGGTGCTGGGGGTCCTGGGCCGGGCGGTCCGGAAGCTTTGGGACAGCCTGCGCGCCCTGGGGGCCCGGCCCAAGGCCTGGCGAGAGAACTGCGCGGGCGTCCTGGCCACCTGGACCACCGGCCTGTGGTGGCGCAGCTGGGGCGCGGTCATGGGCACCTTCATGGCGCTCAGCCTGCTGATCGAATACGCCAGCCTGGCCGGGGACCTGGTCCACAACCACGTGTCCAATCTGGTCTTCATCCTGTACTGGTTGTGGAACCTGCCCACCTTCCTGGCGGTGGTGCTGCCCCTCGCCTTCCTGCTGGGCGGCGTGCTGGCCATGTCCGATGCCGCCATGACCCGGGAGTGGGTGGCCCTGCGCGCCGGCGGCACCAGCTTCATGCAGTGGTGCGGCGCCGGGTTCCGGGGCTGGGGGGCGGTGCTGGTGCTGACCTTCGTGCTCCAGGCCGGGGTGGCGCCCATGGCCTTCCAGCGGGCCGACGCCCTGTACCAGCGGATCCTGGGCCGGCCGACCCGGGCCCAGCAGGTCCGGCCGGCCTGGCTCAACCTGGGCTCCACCGGCGTGGTGTGGTTCCTGGACGGGTCGGTCCGCTGGGGCTTCCCGCTCAAGGCCGCCGGGGGGGAAGTGCCGATCCTGCTCAAGTGGCAGATGGAGTCGGCCCACTCCCAGGCCCTGCCCTGGGACAGCCTGAGCCTGGTGCCGGGTCCGAGCACCGCCGACCTTTTTCCGTCCCGGGCGCTGAGAACCACCAGTTCGGCCGAGGAGGCCTCTACCCTGGATCTGTTCCAGTGGCAGAAGTGGGCCCCGGCGCCGGAACAGGCCACCATGATCTGGAGCCGGTTGCTCGGTTTTCTTGCCGGCCCTTGCCTGCTGTTCGCCATGCTGTCTTTCGCTTTCCCTTCGCCCCGCGGGGGCCGCGGCCAGGCCCTGGGCTACAGTCTGGTGGCCGGCCTGGTGTTCATGGGCCTGCAGGCCCTGTTTACCGGCGCGGCCAAGGCCGGCGAGTTCCCCTCGCTGTGGGGGGTGCTGTGTCCCATCCTGCTGATGCTGGGCTACGGTCTGTCCCGCCTGCACCGGCTGCGCACCTGAGGGCATGAAATCCTGGCTTTCCGGCCGGTTATTTTCTAGGCTGGAAGGCACCCCCCCATGGACCCCACCCCCGCGCTGGGGCTACCGCGGCGGGAGCAAGGAGCGGGGATGCCCATCGGAATTCTGGGGTACGGCAAGTTCGGCAAGGCGCTGGGCGGACTGATGGAGGAGGCCGGCCTGGCCTACCGGGCGCTGGACCCCCGGGCCGCGGTGCCGGCCGAGCGCTGTGCCCGGAACCTGGACGATCTGGTCGCGGGGGCGGAGTTCCTGGTCCTGGCGGTGCCGGTCCCGGCGCTGCCCCAGGCGCTGGATGCGGTGGTGCCCCTGCTGGCCCCGGAACAGATCGTGTTCGATGTGGGCAGCGTCAAGGTCCTGCCGGGCCAATGGCTGGACGAGCGTCTCGGGACCCGGCCGCACGCGGGCACCCACCCCCTGTTCGGCCCCGTGAGCCTGGCCCGGGCGGAGCGCCCGCTGCGCACGGTCCTGTGCGCGGCAGCGGGCCAGGAACAGGCCGCCAAACGGGTCGCCGGCCTGTTCCAGACCATGGGCTGCCAGATCCTGGAGCAGACCGCGGCCGACCATGACCGGGTCATGGCCGGCACCCACGCCCTCACCTTCTTCCTGGCCAAGGGCCTCCTGGAGATGGGCGCCGGCAACGAACTGGCGTTCGCCCCGCCCTCCTTCCACGCCATCCAGCGCACCCTGGACCTGGTGCGTGAGGACGCCAGCCACCTGTTCCGGGCCATCCAGAACGAGAACCCCTTCGCCGCCGGGGCCCGGTCCGGGCTGATCCAGGCGCTCCAGGGCATCCACGCCAGCCTGGCCGAGAGCGAAGCCGCCGAAGGCCTGCCGCCGGCGGTGACCCTACCCGATCTGGGCCACCGTTCCGCGGCCCTGCTGGAAACCCGGGAACAGATCGACCAGCTGGACCAGGAACTGGTGGCCCTGCTCGCCCGCCGGACGGAACTGAGCCGCCGGGCCGGGCGGGCCAAGGCCGCCCTGGGGGCGCCGGTGCTGGACCCCGGCCGGGAGACCGCCCTGCTGAAGGACCGCCGGGACTGGGCCCAGGCCGCCGGCATGGACCCGGATCTGGCCGAGGGGGTGTTCCAGGCCATCCTCCGGGCCAGCCGCAGCACGCAGGTCCCGGGCGGGCGGGCCTGAACCGGCTCCCAGCCCCGGCGGCGTCACAGAGTCTCCGCCGCGTTGGTTTCGCGCTTCCAGATAAACTCCTCCTGGTCGGGGAAAGGCAAACGGAATAGGGCCGTACGCAGTGTGGGGTGTTCTTTGAGTAGACTCAGGTCGATGTCGCCCTTGACACCCCTTAAGGTCAGGGCCTGGAGCTGAGGCAGCCTTCTGAGTGCTGCACAAACGGTTTTCCATGTCCAGTTATCGCATTCGTTTACATTCAAGGATTGCAGATGGGACAGGGTGCCGAGGCTGCCGACCTCGAATTCATCGCACTCGGCGAGGGTGAGGTTCACCAGACCCTCCGGCAGACTGACTACGTTTTTCTGGAAGAAGGTGAGGACCAGGGTGTGGAGTTTCGGGAACTGGGCGAAGTTTGGCTCGGAAAGGTCGCCGCAGAAGAGCTCCAGATGGGTCATGCCTGGGGGGAGGCCCTCCAGGAAGTCATTCTTGATCCGGGCATCGGTGTCCAGGAAGGTAAGTCCGGGGCAGCCCTGGATCCCAGCCAGGAGGCGGTCCGAGACATGGTCATCATCAGAACTAAACCAGAGGGACTGGAGGCCGGCCGGAAGATTCTCGATTGGGAAATCATCACATTTGGCTACCCGCAGGTTCTTCAGGCCAATGGGAAGATTCTTGCCATTGAAAATAGGGTGGTTGAAAATCTCCAGGGTTTCCAGCTTGACCATGGTGCGGAAAGCGTTGTTCGGCAGGGGGTGCCTTGGGATGGAAGGAAGCCGGAGGGGTGGTTGCATGATGTCCTGTTGCGTCCAATTCACCCAAGTAGAACCACTTGGGCCCAATTCCGGGTAGCCCAGAAGGCCATGCTCCAACAGGGTCAAAGCCAGATCGGGGTGCCAGGGACGGAAATCGAGTTTCAACGTTCGGAGTCGGAGGGCAAACCTTTCGAGCGAAGCATCCGAGACCGGGTACCCCGCAAGGTGCAGATCCTCTAGATAGGGGAGGGACGTGGCCAGCTCGGGTAGCCAACTCGCATCAAACTGTTCATTTCCGGCCACGCTCAGGGCCGTCAGGTTAGGGACTAGATTCAGGGCCGCCAGGAGCCCCCGGCCTGTGAGATAGGGGGTGGAACGCAGATTGATCCGGCGCACATTGGGATGGTCGAGGATCAGCTTAATAAGTCGTTCGTCAGTTAGGCGGTCTTTGCTGTCGTCGGTGCGTTCGTCCTGGAGGGTGAGGGCGCGCGTCTCCAACCGAGCGAACAAACGTGACTTCTGGTCAATGGCACGGGGATTATGGGGGCCGGCATAGTGGGTGATCAGCCTTTTCGCCTCCAAGGGCAGCCTGTTCAGGGTGGGTTCCACCGGGGAGCTCACGACCCATTCCAATTCATGGGCGACCCCTGGTGTGGCGCCCGTCTCGACCCGGATGCGCTGCGTCATCGGTTGGCCGTCGGGCCCCGCCTTGTTCACGTGACCCCAGGAGCCCATCAACGCGGTCGCCCCGACCGTGAAAACCAGCGGTAGGGAGAACGCCTCCCCGCACCGGGCGCCGATCCGGAAGCTGCGAACGCCCGCCCCAGCCTCTGGGGCCACGAAACGGACCCGCCCCCCCTCCAGAGGGCGGAGCAGCGTGTCGGCCAGGTCATCCTCCTGGCTCCCTTCCCAGGCTCCCCAGACCAGGGTCTCGTCGGCGCCTGGGTTCACCACCTCGGCCTCCAGGTCAATGACGGTGCCAGGTCGGAGAGGCGCCAGCTGGGCAGGCAGGCCGGTAGGGAACTTCAGGGTCACCGAGTCAGCGGCCTGCAGAGCTGGGCCCATCAGGGCGAGCAGAGGGGCGACTCTCAGGATCTGGTTGCGCATGGGAGGCTTTCGAATAGCGAAGGGGATGGACTTCAAAAGAGGCGCGGATGGCCGTGCTCACTGCCGAGACAGGCTCTGATTCCAAGCAGGGAGACTGGTGCATCAAAAGGCCCTCTCATTCCAAGGTGCGGCAGCCCCCTTGATCGTTCCATAGGTGCTCCGGAAACGCGGCGACCCCATCCGGGAGGACCTCGTGGAGAAACGCCTGGGCGTCCCCCATTTATTACTCTACCGCCTTGAATGATAAGTTTTCCTTGACCCGCCCGAAAGGCTGTCGTAGCCTGGGTAAGTCGCATTACATTCTTTTCATCCTTGTTTTATCTGGAATGCATCAGCCATGGCCCAGCTTCGCCGTCATCAGGTCGTACCCCGCGCCTTCCCGTGTTGTCACCGGGCCGGTTGTTGACGATCGACCCCTGACCGAGCGCACCGCCATACCCTTCCCCGGGCGGGGGCGGGGCGCATGGCACCATGGTCCGTCCCATTGCTGCCTTGACTGGCTTGACTGGCTTGACTGCCAGGCGCGGCCGATCCGAGCCGACGGCGGCCGCCTGCCTCTTTTGTCCCTGCCACCCACCTGCCACCCACCTGCCACCCACCTGCCCCACACCGGCCCCCTCGGGCCGAAGGAGATCCCATGCGCATGCACCTGAACCTGAAGCCCGGCCACCTGGCCCTGGCCATCGCCTTCCTGTTGCCCTCCCTGGTCCATGCCGACCAGCTGGCCGACATCAAGAAGGCCGGCGTCCTGCGGGTGGCGGTCATCGACCAGAACCCGCCGTTTGGACTCATTGACCAGGCTAGCAAGGAAACTATCGGCTACGACGTGGACTTCGCCAAGGCCTTCGCCGCCAAACTCGGCGTCAAGCTGCAGATCGTCGGCACCAATCCGGCCAACCGGATCCCCCTGCTGCAGTCGGACAAGGTGGACCTCATCGTCGCCGACCTGACCAATACCCCGGAACGGGCCCAGGTGGTGGATTTCAGCGACACCTACTTCCTGTCCGGCCAGCAGGTGCTGGTTCCGGCCGGCGGCTCCAGCAAGCTGAACGACTATGCCGCGGCCCGGATCGGCGCGGTGAAGGGCACCACCGAGGAGGTCCAGATCAAGGCCCTGTTCCCCAACGCCAAGACCATCAGCTTCGATGATCTGCCCCAGGCGTTCCAGGCGCTGCGCGCGGGCAACGTCCAGGCCATCACCCAGGACAGCTCCGTCCTGGTGGACGCCCTGGCCCGCGCCCAGGACAAGGCCAAGTTCAAGATCCTCCCGGACTTCCTTTCCAGCGAAAAGATCGGGATCGGGGTCCGCAAGGGCGAGAAGCCGGTCCTGAACCTGGTGAACACCACCCTGGTGGCCCTGGAAAAGGACGGCAGCGCGGCCAAGATCTACGACAAGTGGTTCGGCTCCGGCGCCCTGGTGAACGTCCCCCGCGGCTTCAAGATCGTTGCCGGCAAGTAGCATGGCGGATGCCCCGGTGATCGAGTTCCGCGACGTCCACAAGGCCTTCGGCACGCTGGAGGTCATCCGCGGCATCAGCCTTACCATCGACCGCGGCAGCGTGGTCGTGGTCTGCGGCCCATCCGGATCGGGCAAGTCCACCCTGATCCGGATGGTCAACCGCCTGGAAACCCCCACCCGGGGCGAGATCCTGGTGGACGGGGTCAGTTCCACCCACTGCGGGGCGGAGGCGCTGCGCCGCCTGCGCACCGGCGTGGGTTTCGTGTTCCAGCAGTTCAACCTGTATCCCCATCTGAGCGTCCGCCAGAACGTCACCCTGGCCCTGCTGCGGGTCCTGGGCCAGTCCCAGGCCGAAGCCGATGCCACCGCCGACCTGGTCCTGGACCAGGTCGGCCTGGCCGACAAGGCCGAAAACTTCCCGGCCCAGCTGTCGGGTGGCCAGCAGCAGCGGGTGGCCATCGCCCGGGCCCTGGCCACCCGGCCGGACCTGCTGCTGTTCGACGAGCCCACCTCGGCCCTGGATCCGGAGATGATCGGCGAGGTGCTCACGGTGATCCGCAAGCTGTCCCACCACGGCATCACCCTGGTGGTGGTGACCCACGAAATGGGTTTCGCCCGCACGGTGGCCGACCGGATCCTGTTCCTGGACCAGGGCCGGATCGAGGAGGATGCGCCCCCGGCCCAGTTCTTCGAGGCGCCCCGCAGCCCCAGGGCCCGGCAGTTCCTCAGCCAGATCCTGTCCCCCCTGCACACGGCGGGGGACTGAATGAGCATGGCCTTCGACTGGTCCGGGGTCCTGTCCGGGCATCCGCTGCACTGGCTGCTCCAGGGCCTGGCGGTCACCATCGCGGTGACCCTGGTGGCGGGCGCGATCGCCACGGTGGTGGCGGTGCTCCTGACCGCCCTGCGGCTGTCGCCCCTGGCGCCGGTGCGCCTGGCCACCCGGGCCGTGGTCAGCCTGATCCGCAACACCCCGCTGCTGATCCAGCTCATGGTCTGGTACTTCGTCGGCTTCGCCCGGCTGCCCCAGGCCATCAAGGACGTCATGACCCGCGACCACCCCTGGGCCACCCTGCCCGGCCAGGTGTCCCTGGCGGGCCCGGAGTTCGTGGCCGCCGCCTGGGGGGTCGGCCTGTTCATCGGCGTCTTCCTGGGCGAGGAGCTGCAGGCCGGGCTCAACGCCGTGGCCCCCGGGCAACGGGAGGCGGCCGCCAGCCAGGGTTTCGGCGCCTGGGACACCCTCGTCGCCATCCTGCTGCCCCAGGCGCTGCGCAACGCCTATGAGCCGGTGGTGGGCCAGTACCTGAACCTGATGAAGCTCACCGCCATCGCCTGCAGCATCGGCCTGGCGGAGCTCACCTACCAGGCCCGGCAGGTGGAAAGCTTCAACAGCCACGCCTTCGAGGCCTTCGCCGCCGCCACCCTGCTCTACCTGGGCCTGGGGCTGGTGCTGGAACGGGCCCTGCGGGCCGTCAGGAGGGCCTGAGATGGGTCTGGACTTCACCGTCATCCTCAAGAACTGGGACTACCTGCTGTGGGGCCGCACGCCCCAGGGCGAGGTGGGCGGGCTGCTGCTCACCGTGCTCATGGCCCTGGCGGCGGGCTTCCTGTCCCTGGCCCTGGGCATCGCCATGGCCCTGGCCTGCTGGATGGGGCCCCGGCCCCTGCGCCGGGCCCTGATCGCCATGGCCGATCTGGTCCGCAGCGTGCCGCTGGTGCTGGTGATCTTCTGGATCTACTTCCTGGTCCCGGCGCTGTTCCGGACCCAGATCCCCGGGGCGCTGTCGGTGATCGTGGCCCTGGCCTGGTTCAGCTCGGGCGCGGTGCTGCACACCACCCTGGCCGGACTGGAGGCCCTGCCCCGGGGCCACCGGGAGGCGGGCCTCGCCAGCGGCCTGAGCGAGGGCCAGGTGTTCACCAGCATCCTGCTGCCGCAGGCCCTGCGCAACCTGGTGCCATCCTATGTGGCCCTGTTCGCCTCCATGATCAAGGACACCTCGCTGGCCTTCATCCTGAATGTGCCGGAACTGACCATGACCGCCAGCCAGGTGAACACCCGGGAGCAGATCTACCCGGCCGAGATCTTCCTGACCACCGGGGCGGTCTACTTCGTGCTCTGCGCCGGCCTGGCCTGGGCGGCCCAGGGCCTGGCCCACCGCCGGCCGCTGGGAGCCGCCCGGTGATCCCGCTCTATCCGGAGTTCTTCAACGATGTGTTCGGCCCGGTCATGCAGCCCGGGTCGAGCTCGCATCTGGCCGGTCCGTGCCGGCTGGGCCTGCTGGCCGCGTCCCTGCTGGGCGAAGCGCCCATCCAGGCGGTGTTCCAGCTGGATCCGGCCGGCTCCTTCGCCGGCACCTTCGGGCTCATGCACGAGGACCAGGGGCTGGCCGCCGGCGTCCTGGGGCTGGGACCGGAGCATCCGCAGCTGCTCCAGGCCCGGGACGAGGCCGGGCGGCGGGGCGTGCGGCTGCGCTACGACTTCGTGCCGGTGCCCCAAAGCCGGCACCCCAACGCCGTGCGCATCGTCCTGGACGGGCCGACCCGGAGCGTGGCCCTGGTGGGCCAGTCCACCGGCGGCGGCATGGTCGAGGTGGTAGACGTGGAAGGCTTCCCCGTGAATTTCCGGGGCGACACCCCGGTGCTGCTGCTGGCCGGGGAAGGCGACTACCGGCCGGAGGGGCTGCTCGAGGCCGGCCGGGTGGACCAGGACGGCCGGGTGCTGCGCTGGTTCAAGACCGTGGACCGGCCCGCCGACGCTCCGGCGGACGCGCTGTTCCTGGCGGCCATCCTGCCGGTGCCGACCCTGCCCGGGCGGCAGCCGCAACTGTTCGATTCCATGGCCAGCTGGCGGGCGCTGGCCGATGCGGCCGGGACCGGCCTGGCCGAGATCGCCATCCGCTACGAGGAGGCCGCCTCCGCCTGGCCCCGGGCGCGCGTCCTGGCCGCCATGGCACGGATCCAGGGCCTGCTGCACGCCCAGGTGCACGCGGCCGCGGGCCCGGCCGGGGCCGGTCCCGGGCGGCCCTTCGTCCGGCGCTACGACCGGACCTGGGGTCAGCATCTGGCGCACAGTCGGCCGCTGTCGGGCGCGGTGACTGCCCGGGCCCTGCACCTGGCCCTGGGGGTGAATGCCAAGCTGCCGGGCGTGCCGATCGTGCCCGGCCCCATGGGCACCGGCGGCGGCTACCTCTACTCGGCGCTGCTGGCGGTCCAGGAAGACCGGGGCCTTTCCGGCGAGGCCCTGCTGCGCAGTCTGTTCGTGGCCGCCGGCGTCGGGGCCATCGCCTATACCCGCACCGCACCCACCGGCGAGGTGATCGGCTGCTGCGGGGAGACCGGGGTCTGCGCGGCCATGGCCGCGGCCGCCCTGGTGGAGCTGACCGGCGGCACGCCGCAGCAGGCGGAGCACGCGGCCAGTTTCGCCATCCAGGCCGCCACCGGCCTGCCCTGCGACCCGATTCCCGGCGGCTACGAGCAGCCCTGCCTGAGCCGGATCGTCGCCGCGGTCAGCCAGGCGCTGGTGTTCGCCGATCTGGCCCTGGCCGGGGCCGACGCGGTGCTGCCGTTCCACGAAGCCCTGGACGCCGCCGACCGGGTGGGACGCTCCCTGGCCCCGGAGCTGAAGTGCACCGCCCAGGGCGGCTGCTGCGCCACTCCCACCGGCCGCAGGCTGGCCGAGGCGTTCCGCGAGCAACAGCCGGGCTGAAGCCCGCGGCGGCGGCGCGATCCGCCTTGGCCGATCCCATGAACGACTTGCTAGAGAGGACCCAACCCATGTCGATTTTCAGCACGATCAAGGAGCTGCCGGTGGCGGTGCTGGGCGGTGGCGCCGTGGGGAAATCCGTGGCCGCCGACTGTGTGCTGGGCGGCAACCGGGTCCATATCTGTGATGTGGAACCCTTCTTCAGCACCTCCCTGGCGCCGGTGCAGCGTTCGGGGATCACCCTGGGGGGCATCCAGAAGAACAAGTACGGCTTCAAGCGCTCCGGCACCGCCCGGTTCGACCTGGTCACCTCGGATGTGGCCGAGTGCGTGAAGGGCTGCCGGCTGATCATCGTCGCCGTGCCCTCCATCGCCCACGACGCCTTCTTCGAAAAGCTGGTCCCGGCGCTGGAGGACGGGATGATCATCCATATCATTCCGGACAACTACGGCTCCCTGCGCCTGCGCAAGCGGATGCGGGAGGCGGGCTGCCGGAAGCAGGTGATCATCGGCGGCTGGTCCAGCGCCCCCTACGGCGCGCGCCTGGTGACCGAGGGCGGGGTTCCCACCTCGGAAATCGGCCTGATCTACCGGGCCATCACGCTGCGCGGGGCGGCGCTGCCCGCCACCGACCAGGAGCTGTTCCTGGAAAGCGCGAGCTATCTCGGCTGCTTTGATTCCGTCACCCGGGGCGACGGCCCGACCGGAGGCGACACGGTGCTGGATATCGGCTTCAGCAATGTCAATCCGGTGCTGCACTGCCCCGGCACCCTCCTGGGCGTGGGGGTCATGGAGAACTGGGGGGTGATCTTCGGCGGCAACGACCGGAAGAGCTACTCCATCTACTCCCATGCCTACTGCCGTTCCATCGCCGAGGTGCAGTACGCCTTCTATCTGGAGGAAGTGGCGCTGGCCGAGGCCATCGGCGTGGGCATCCAGCGCTACCCCAAGCAGAATTTCCTGTCCCGCACCAGCATCCTGGGGCCGGAGTACATGGGCGAGGATTGCATCATTCCCTTTGACGAGCCGTACCACACCGCCGAGGGCACCGGCCCCTTCGATATCCACGACCGCTACATCACCGAGGATGTGCCGGTGGGCTGCCACATCTACCACGAGCTTGGCAGGCAATACGGCGTGACCACCAAGGTGATCGACAGCATGATCACGCTGGCGTCGGTCATGACCGGCCGGGACTTTTTCGCCACCGGCATGACCCTGGAGGACCTGGACATCGATCGGCTGGACGGGACCCAGTTGCTCGAATACCTGAATCGGGGCGTCCACCCTGACCGGAACGAGACCTAGAAGGAGGCCCGCATGAGCTCCTGGCGCGGCGTGCTGCAGAACGCGGCGGACCTGGATCAGACCCACACCGTTCCCGCCTCCTACGTGGCGGGGCATGCCATCGGCATCATCGCGGTGGAGCTGGTCTATCCCAAACTGCCCGGCAACGTGGTGAACGCCACCACCTACCCGTTTCCGGTGCTGTACCAGCGGGTCCGCTTCGACATCGAGCGGCTGTTCCGGGGCGATCCCGGGATCGCGGACCAGATCGTCGCCGCCGCGGTCGAGCTGGAGGCCCAGGGCGTCCGCGCCATCATCGGCGCCTGCGGCTATTTCGCCCATTTCCAGGAGCAGGTGAAGGCGGCGGTGAAGGTTCCGGTCTTCCTGTCCAGCCTCTGCCAGGTGCCACTGATCCGGCTGGGGCTGCAGCAGGACCAGAAGATCGCCGTCCTGGTCGCCAGCGCCGAGCATGTGACCGGGGACCTGTTGCGGCGAACCGGCGCCGACCTGGACGCCTGCGTGATCCACGACATCGGCAGCCTGGACAGCTTCGCCCCGATCCGCTGGGGCAGGACCGCCCTGGACAACGACCGCCTGACCCGGGACCTGGCCGAATCGGCCCGGGCCCTGGTGGCGCAGCGCCCGGACATCGGCGCCGTGCTGCTGGAATGCAGCGATCTGCCGCCCTACGCCAGCGCGATCCAGCGCGCCACGGGCCTGCCGGTCTTCGACTTCATCTCGTTGATCCAATGGGTCTACCACGGCGTGGTGCAGAAGCGCTACCTGGGCTACTTCTAGCCTCGGAACAGGAGGTGGGATGAGCGAGGGGTGTCCCCCGGCCGCGCGCCGATGTCCAGGCGCGGGCCTGCCACCCTGGCCTATCATGGAGGCAGGCCGCCCCGGTCCGGTCATCCCAGGAGGCACATTGCCGTCGAATCCCACACAAGGCCCTTCCCTGCTGCTGGACCATGCCCTGGCCTGCATGGCCGTCCAGCCCGGGCTGCGGCCCGGCGACCGCGTCCTGGCGGCCATGTCCGGCGGCATCGACAGTTCGGTCATGGCCGCGCTGCTGGCCCGGGCCGGCTGCGAGGTGGTGGGGGTCTCCATGCAGCTGTTCGACAAGACCCGGGGCGGGACGGTAGCCGAGGCCGAAGGCCGGTGCTGCACCCTGGACGATTTCCAGGACGCCCGGCGGGTGGCCTTCCAGTGCGGCTTCCCGCACTACGTGCTGGACCTGGAACAGCCGTTCCAGAGCACGGTGATCGACCCCTTCGTGGAAAGCTACCTCCATGGAGAAACCCCTAGTCCTTGCATTCTTTGCAATCAACACTTGAAATTCCATGCGCTGCTCGACAGCGCCCGGGAGCTGGGCTGCGCCTTCGTGGCCACCGGCCACTACGCCCGGATCACCCGGGACGCCCGGGGCTGCCATCTGCTCAAGGCCGCGGACGCGGCCAAGGACCAGAGCTACTTCCTGTTCACCCACGACCAGGCCAGCCTGGCCCGCACCCTGTTCCCCCTGGCCGGCTTCAGCAAGCCGGAGGTGCGCCAGCTGGCCCGGGACCTGGGTCTGCACCTGGCGGACAAGGCGGAAAGCCAGGAGATCTGTTTCATTGCCGACCGCTACGATGCCTACATCGAGGCAGCCGGACGGGCCCCAGCCAGCGCCGGCCCCGGCCCCATTCGCCACCTGGACGGTCGCCTTCTCGGTGAGCATCGGGGCTACTGGCGGTTCACCGTGGGCCAGCGCAAGGGGTTGGGCATCGCCCACCCGACGCCTCTGTTCGTGGTGCGGGTAGACCCGGCCACGGACACGGTCTGGGTCGGCGCCGAGACCGATCTGCTGGCTCCGGAGCTGATCACCCGGGACAGCCACTGGTGCCTGGAGCCGCCGGTCGGCCCACTGGAGTGCCAGGTCAAGATCCGCTCCCGCAGTCCGGAGGTGCCGGCCAGGCTCGAACCCATCGGGCCCATCGCCTCCGGACGGGTCCGGGTGGTGTTCCGCGACCCCCAGCGGGCCGTCGCCCCGGGCCAGGCCGCGGTGTTCTACGCGGGCGAGGAGGTGCTGGGCGGCGGCTGGATCGAGGCTCCCGGCGGCGCCGCCGCGGGATAGCGGTCAGCTCGTCCCAGGGCATGCAGCCGTTCAGCTCCGGCCCGCTTCCCTGGTGACCGCGGAGGAGCCCCGGATCTTCAGCAGCGGCTCCAGGATCACCCGGCGCGCCTGGCGGCGGCCGGTCTGGATGCGTTCCAGGAGCAGATCGGCCGCCAGGATACCCATCTGCCGTTTCGGCTGGACCACGGTGGTCAAGGCGGGGGTGGAGAAGGCCGCCAGCTGGATATCGTCGTAGCCCACCAGGGCCAGCTGGCGCGGGACCCGGACGCCGGCTTCCTGGCAGGCGGCCAGTGCGCCGAAGGCCATCAGATCGTTGCACACGAACACCGCCGAGGGCCGGGGCCGGTGCCGAAGCAGCAGCCGCATGGCCTGGTAGCCGCCGGCGGAGCTGAAGTCGCCCGCCACCCCGTCGCCGGGCCGGCGCGCCACCCCGGCCTCGGCCAGGGCCTGCTGCCAGCCCCTGCGGCGCTGATCGGCCGAGGACAGCTCGGGCGGGCCGCCGATGCAGGCCACCCAGGGGTGGCCCAGGGTCAGCAGATGCCGGGTGGCAAGCAGCCCGCCTAGCACGTGGTCCACCGCCACCAGATCGCCGGCCAGGCCGGGCACCTCCCGGTCCACCATGACCACCGGGATGGTCCAGGGGCCCAGGGGCTCGGCCAGGACGGCGCCCCCGGGCCCGAAATGGGCGGTGACCAGGATCAGGCCGTCCACCCGCTGCTCCGCCAGCACCCGCAGATAGGCGGCCTGCCGGACGGGGTCATCGTCGGAATTGCCCAGCAGGACGTTGTAGCCGGCCTCGTAGCAGCGGGCCTCCACCCCGCGCAGGATCTCGGCGAAATAGGGGTTGGAGTTGTTCGGGATGAGCATGCCCAGGATCCGGGTGGCGTTGTGCTTCAGGCTGCGGGCCACGCCGCTGGGCACGTAGCCCAGGGCCTGGACCGCCTCCAGCACCCGCAGCCGGGCCGTTTCGGTCACGAAGCGGGTCTGGTTGACCACGTGCGACACGGTGGTCGCCGATACGCCCGCCCGCAGGGCCACATCCTTGATGTTCGCCATGCTCAGGCGCGTCGGGTTCGGCGCTTCTCCCGGTACATGTCGATGATGACGGCCACGATGATCACGCATCCGGTGATGATCCGCTTGGTCGGCTCGTTGGCGCCGATCTGGGCCAGGCCCGCTTCCAGGACCGAAATGATCAGCACCCCGAAAAAGGTGGCGATGACCGAGCCTCGCCCGCCCATCAGGCTGGTTCCGCCGATCACCACGGCGGCGATCACCACCAGTTCCGCGCCGATGCCGGCGTTGGGATCGGCGGCCTCCAGGCGGGAGGCCTGGATGATGCCGGCCAGCCCGGCCATGAGCCCGGCGATGGCGAACACCGCGATCTTGATGGGCCGGGGATCCACCCCGGCCAGACGCATGGCCTCCTCGTTGGTGCCGATGCCGATCATGTGCCGGCCGAAAACCGAGCGGGTGAGCACCAGCTGGGCGGCGATGACGATGCCCAGGGCGATGAAGAACGCGGGCGACAGACCCAGCACCAGCGGGTTGCTCAGCCATTCCACCGGGCCGCCGATGTACTGGGTGCGGGAGTTGGTGGCGATGTAGGCCATGCCCCGGGCCACCTCCAGCATGCCCAAGGTGACGATGAAGGAGGGCAGCCGCCAGGCCACCGAGATGACGCCGTTGAGCAGCCCCGCCAGCATGCCCACGCCCATGGCGAGCAGCACCGCCAGGTAGAGCGGCCAGTGCCAGTGGAGCATGGCGATGCCGGCCACGGCGGCGGCCAGGGCCATGACCGAGCCCACCGAAAGATCGATGCCGGCGATGATCAGCACGAAGGTCATGCCCACCGCGGTCACGGCGATGGCCGGGATATCGTTGGCGATGGTCAGGAAGGTGTTGGCGGTGAAGAAGTACTGGCTCAGGTGGCCGAACAGCAGGACCATCACCGCCAGGGCGGCAAACAGGGCCATGTAGTTGCCCAGGGTGCCCCGCAGGCGCCGGGCGAGGCCGGCGGGGCGGGTGCGGGTCGAAACAGGAGCCATGGAAACCTCGGGGTGCTGGGGGGGCGGGCCGGAGTGGCCGGCGGGAAAACGGGGCGGACAGAACAGGACGGGAAGCGGGCGGACCTACGGATGCATTCAGCCGGGGTCGGGGGCCTGGGCGGGGTTGAGGTAGCCGCTGAAGGCGGCCTCCAGCAGGGACTGCTGGGTCCATTCGCCGCGGGCGAACACCTTCACCAGCCGGCCGGCACTCATCACGGCGATCCGGTCGCAGACCGCCATGAGCTCGCGCAGGTCGCTGGAGACCATGAGCATCGCTTTGCCGGCCTGGGACAGCAGCTCCATCTGCCGGTAGATGTCGGCCCGGGCGCCGATGTCGACCCCCCGGGTGGGTTCGTCCAGCAGCAGGATCCGGCAGTTCCGGTGCAGCCAGCGGGCGAACACGACCTTCTGCTGGTTGCCGCCGGACAGTTCTCCGACCGGTTGCTCGATGGAATGGCTGCGCACCCCCAGCACCTTCTGCAGGTGATCCACCTGGGCGCGCTCGGCGGCCGGCCGCAGCCAGCCGTGCCGGGAGACCGCCCGGATATGGGCCAGGGTGGCGTTGATGCGGATGGCCAACGGCAGCAGCAGGCCCTGGGTCTTGCGGTCTTCGGTCACCAGGCCGATGCCCTGGCGCACCGCGGCCATGGGCGACGGCAGGTGGGCGGCGGCCGCCGAGCCGCCCAGGTACACCGCGCCGGTATCCTTGCGGTCGGCGCCGTAGATGAGCCGCAGCAGCTCCGTGCGCCCGGCCCCCACCAGGCCAGCCAGGCCCAGGATCTCCCCTTCGTGCAGCTGCAGGGACACGTCCTGGACCACCTTGCCCCGGCCCAGGCCGCGCACCTCCAGGGCCACCGGGCCCTGCTGGCGGCCGCTCCGGTCCGGCTCGGCGCCCACGTCGTGGCCCACCATCATCCGGACGATGTCATTCTGGGTGATCTCGGCCATGGCCCGGGTATCCACGTGGCGGCCGTCGCGCAGCACCATGACCCGGTCCGCCACCTGGGTCACCTCGTCCAGGCGGTGGGAAATGTAGATGATGCCCACCCCGCGTCGCTTGAGGGCGCCGATCTGGGCGAACAGGTGGTCGATCTCCCGGCTGGTGAGCATGGCCGTGGGCTCGTCCAGCACCAGCAGCTGGCAGTCCCCCACCAGGTTGCGGGCGATCTCCACCATCTGCTGGTGCCCCAGCCCCAGCTGCCCGACCAGGGTGCGCGGGTCCAGGGACTCCAGGCCGATCACGGCCATCTGCTCGGTGGCCAGACGGTTCAGTTCGTCGCGCCGGATGAACCCGCCCCGGTGCGGCAGGTGGTCCAGCAGCAGGTTTTCGGCCACGCTCAGGGTGGGGATCAGGCCCAGCTCCTGCAGCACCATGCGCACCCCGAGCCGTTCGGCCTCGCTGCGGGAGCCCGGGCTGAACGGCTCGCCGCGCAGGAACATGCGGCCTTCGCTCGGGCGCACCAGCCCGGCCACGATCTTGGTGAGGGTGCTCTTGCCGGCGCCATTCTCGCCGGTGAGGGCCAGCACCTCGCCCGGGTGCAGATCGATGCTCACATCGGTCAGCACCGGCGTGATGTAGGTCTTGCCCAGGCCTTCGCCGTGAAACAGGGGCATGGCAGTCATGCGCGATCTCCAGCTTCCGGCCGCCGTCCGCAAGGGACGGCGGCCGGGTTCATGACAGCCTACTTGGTGACGAGATCCACCTGGGTCTGGAACTCCCCAGGCATGGCGTTCTGCTTGGTGCCGGCCTTGACCGCCTTGACCGCGATCTGGATGCCGAACACGGCCTGCTTGGAACCGTACTGATCGGCGGTGGCCAGCATCCGGCCTTCGGCCATGAGCGGGTGGACCGCGTCGATGTTGTCGTAGCCCACCACGGCCACCTTGCCGGTCAGCCCGGAGGTCTTCACGGCCGCCACGGCGCCCAGGGCCATGTTGTCATTGCCGCACAGCAGGGCCTTGAGGTCCGGGTGCTCGCGGAGCATGGCCGAAGCCACGGTGTTGGCCTGCTCCATCTCCCACTGGCCGGACTGCACGCTGACCACGTTGGCGTTCACGGCCTGCATGGCGTCCTTGAAGCCGGCGGTGCGCTGCTGGGCGTTGAAGGTGGTGGACACGCCCTCCAGGATGCCGACCTTGTCACCGGCCTTGAGGCTCTTGGCCAGGTAGGCGCCCACCAGCTTGGCGCCCTTGCGGTTGTCCGGGCCCACGAACGGCACGGACAGGCCCTTCTCCTTCAGGGCCGCCGCGTCGAGCTTGTTGTCGATGTTCACCACCAGGACGCCGGCGTCCACGGCCTGCTTGACCACGGGCACCAGGGCCTTGGAATCGGCCGGGGCCAGGACGATGGCGTCCACCTTCTCGGCGATCATCTGCTGGATGATCTTGATCTGGGCGGTGGTGTCGGTCTCGTCCTTGATGCCGTTGGCCACCAGGGTGTATTCGGAAGCATGCTGCTTCTGGTCCGCCTTGGCGCCTTCTTCCATGGTCTGGAAGAACTCGTTGGCGAGGGACTTCATCACCAGCGCCACTTTCGGGTGGGCCGGGGTGGCGAAGGCGGGGATCGCCGGAGTGGCCGCAAAGGCGGCCAAGAGGGCGAGCGATTTGACCAGCGGGGTTCGGGTCTTCATGGGCTGCTCCTTTGGGGGTGGGGGTTTGTGGGTTGTGGGTTGTGGGTTGTGAGTTGTGGGTTGTGGGTTGTGGGTAGTGGATTGTAGATCAGGCTCGGAAAAGTCGTAACCAGGGTCAAGGCTCCGAAGTTGCGGTGCCTCCCCTATCAAGCAATCGTTTGCGCAATCGTTTGCCTGGAATTGTATCTGGCTCCCGGCGGCTGGCAAGCGGAAAGTGCTCGGAGGCCTTGCCCCGGGTTTCCGGCCCCCGTCTCCCCTGCCCCGGACCCGCTCCCGAGTCCTGACCGAGGGTGTCGGCAACGGGTTGAAAACAGTCCTGGACAGCAAACCGTCCGGACGGTATTTTTTACAGACCGTCTGGACGGTTTTACATTCGAGTGAGATCCTGGCACATGACCAAGCGAGACATCGATACCCGTGACCTGCTGCTCGCCGCAGCCTGCTCCATCCTCCAGGAAGGGGAGGAAGTCCTGACCCTGGATGCCGTCGCAAGGCGGTCAGGAATCAGCAAAGGCGGGCTTCTGCACTACTTCCCATCGAAGGACGCGCTGATCGAGGGAACCGTGGCGGAATTGATTCGACGATTCACGCTCGTATCGGAGCGGATCCAGATGGCGAGCCCTGCCGAAACGGGATCGACGGGAGAGGTCATGGCCTATGTCAACGCCAGTCTGGAACCCACGTTGCGGAACAGCACCGCGGATTTCGCCCGAGGGCTGATCCGGCTTTATGGTTCCGACTTCCACAAGGACACGCCTTTCCTGGATCCCTGGCGGAAGCTCTTCGCCAGCCGGCTGGCCCAGGTCCGGCAGACCGGGGATCTGGACGCCTTCGCCAAGGCTGCAGTGGTTACCCTCGTCATCGAAAGCTTCGTGATGATTGACGTTTTCAAGCTGATTGCGTTCGACGATCACGAAATTGCCGCCATCAAACGTGAACTGTTGACGCATTTCGGCCAATAGCAGCAGCCAACCAGCATTCCAGCGCGTCATGCCCCTCCATGAGGGTAGGAGAGCTTTATGCACGTACGAACGTGGGTAGCCCCGGCCATCCTGGCCGCTGCGCTTGGATGCGGAGCCCGGAAGGAGACACAACCAGAACCCGTTCGCTGGATCCGGGTCGCCTTTCCAGAAGTGGAACGGCAGCCGGAGTCCTACCCCTTGAGCGGAACGGTGGTGCCGCAGAGGGCCGCCCAGAGCCTCGCTTTCCTGGTTCCGGGCCGGGTGGTGGCGGTCGGTCCCCGGGAAGGGGAATGCATCAAGAAGGGGCAGGTGCTGGCAGCCCTTGAAACGACCAGCTATGCCGCCGGCCTGGACGCGGCGGCCGCCCAGACCCGGTCGGCCCAGGCAGCCGCTGCCCGGGCCCACGATGAATGCCAGCGCATGAAGCTCGTGTATGACCGGCAGAGTCTCGCCGAGAATGACTTCCTGAAGTTCCAGCTGGCGGACCAGGCAGCGCGGGAACAGCTGGCCCAGGCCGAGGCCAATGAGCAGGTCGCCCGCAAATCCCTTTCCGATACCGGCCTGAGGACACTGGTGGGGGGCGTGGTCACGCGCCGCTCGGTGGAACCGGGCGTCATGGTCGCGGCAGGACAGCCGGCCTTCGAGATCGCCCAGCTGGATCCGGTGGAAATCCAGATCGGAATCCCGGAGAACCTGGTCGGCGCACTGAAGGTCGGCCAAACAGCAGCGGTGACCTTGGCGGCTTTGCCCGGTGTCCAGGTCGAAGGCAGGCTGCGGGTGATCAACGCCGCCATGGACCCCGCCAGCCGGACCTACATGGCGCGCATCTCCGTCCGGAATCCCAGGGGGGTCCTCCACCTGGGCATGCTGGCCGAGGCTCGGATCCAGGGAGACCACCCGGAACGCATGGTGCTCGTTCCCTATGACGCGATCGTCAGGGATCCCCAGGGGGCCGCCAGGGTGTTCGAATTCCGGCCTGGCGAGAACCGGGTGGTGGCTCGCCGGGTCATTCTGGGAGCCCTGGAGGGCAAGCTGGTCCAGGTGCAATCGGGCGTCGATCCCGGGATTCAGCTGGTGGTGGCCGGCCAGCACTACCTGCGGGATGGGGCTCCGGCGCAGGTCGAGGTCGCGAATGCACCGGCCCGGACCGGGGCGAACTGAGCCATGAAGCGCGCCATCCAGTTCTTTCTGAGATACCCCGTCGTCACCCTGGTCACCGCCGCCCTGGCCGCGATCGTGGGCATCCATGCCCTGCTGGATATGCCCAGGATGGAGGACCCCAGCACCACCATCCGGACCGGGCTGGTGATCGCCGCCTATCCGGGGGCCACGACCGAGCAGGTCGAGCAGCAGGTCACCCGGCCCATCGAATCGCACCTCTTCCGGTTCCCGGAAATCCGCAAGAGCAAGACCTTTGCCACGAGCCGACCCGGGCTGGTCATTTTCAATGTGGAACTGGAAGATAACGTCCAGCAGGCCGATGTCTTCTGGGCTAAGCTCCGGGCGGAGCTGGAGCTGACCCGGGTCACGGAATTGCCCCAGGGGGTCATGGGGCCGATGGTGGACGCCGATTTCGGAGAAACCGTGGCCATGCTCATCGCGATCCATGGTGATCGGTATGGCTATCGCGAGCTTCGCGATTATGCCGACCAGGTGAAAGACCAGCTGCGAACCATTCGTCAGGTCGGCCGCATCGTCACCTACGGCCAGCAGGCAGAACAGATCTGGATCACCGGCAACCTGGGCCGCCTGGCCCAGTTTCCGGAAGATCCCGGTCGCATCATTGCGGCCTTGAACCAGCGGAACACGGTCGCTCCGTCCGGAAGCCTGGAAACCGCTTCCAGCAGAATTCCCTTCCGGACTCCGGGCTTGTTCAACACCGAAGCGCAGATTCGGAACCTGATCATCGACGTGTCCCCCAGCGGACAACCCGTAAAGCTGGGAGACCTGGCCCAGGTGGAGCGCCGCTACCAGGATCCTGAAGACCTGGTCCGCTTCGATGGCCAGCCTTGCCTGCTGGTCTCGGTCGAGATGCAGAAGGGCGAAAACATCGTGGACCTGGGGGCGAGGGTCGCCGAAGCGCTTGCGCGGGTGCGGCGCCAGCTCCCCTCGGACCTCAGGCTCGATTTCGTCGCCAATCAGCCCCAGGTGGTCGGCACCCGCATGCATCACCTGGGCCTGGAATTCCTGCTGGCGATCGCCGCGGTCATCCTGGTGGCGGTGATCCTGCTCCCCATGCGGGTCGCGATCATCGCGGCGCTGGCCATCCCCGTGACCATGCTCGGCACCCTTGGCCTGCTCAACGCCATCGGCATCGAACTGCACCAGGTTTCCATCGCCGCGCTCATCGTGGTGCTCGGCATCGTGGTGGATGACGCCATCGTCATCACCGACAACTACCTGGAACTCCTGGACCATGGGCTGCCACGCGGCAGGGCGGCCTGGCGATCGGCTGCGGAGGTGTTCGTCCCGGTGCTCACGGCCACCCTGACGATCATCGCGTCTTTCCTGCCGCTGTTGATTCTGCAAGGGAATGTGGGCGAGTTCATCCGGGCCCTGCCGATAACCGTGGCGCTGGCGCTGGGCGTCTCCTTCCTGGTGGCCATTTGTCTCACGCCCCTTCTGTGCCGGACTTTTATCCGGAAGGGAATCAAGGCCTCCAGTTCGAAGGCCGCGGGACTCCAGACGTTCAGCGTTCTGGATCGGATCCAGGCATGGTACGGCAAGGCCATCGCCACGTTGATGCGCCACAAGACGTGGGCCCTGGGGGTCGGTGCCCTGGCCATCGCTGTCGGGGGAGGTCTCTATGCCATCGTCCCGGAGCAGTTCTTCCCCAGTGCGGAACGGAACCAATTCGTCATTGACCTATGGATGCCCGAGGGCACCCGATTCGAAGCGACCCAAGAGGTGCTTCAGCGAATCGAGCGGCACCTGCGCGGGATCAACGAGGTGGACCATTTCGCCACGTTCGTCGGCGACAGCGCTCCCCGCTTCTACTACAACGTCGACCCGCAGCAGGCAGACGCCGCCTATGGGCAGATGGTCGTCAACACCAAGGATGAAAAGAAGACTGAAGCCTTGGTGAGTCGGCTCCAGGTCGAACTGGCTGAAGTCGCACCCGAAGGCCTGGTGATCGTCAAGGAACTCCAGCAGGGTGATGTCATGGAGGCACCGGTGGCGTTCCGGGTGGTGGGGGAGGATCTCGAAAGCGTGAAAGGTGTTGGGCGCCAGGTAGAGGACATCCTGCTCGGCTTACCTGAATCCCGGTTCGTCCATACGGATCATTTCAATGATTCCCCGATGGTGAACGTGAATGTCAACCCAGAGCTGGCCAACCGGCTCGGCTTGAGCCATACGGCCATCGCCGAGCTGCTCGCCGGAGGACTGGATGGGACACCCGTGAGCACGTTCTGGGAAGGCGACCGGGCCGTGCCGGTGCTGTTGCGGATCGATGCCCAGCATCGTGAGTGTTTCGGGGATGTGCGGGGCACCAGTCTGACTTCCCCCCTTTCCCAGGGGAGCCTGCCCCTGGGGGCCGTGGCCACCCTGAATCCTGGATGGCAGCCCAGTCGGCTGGTGCGCAGAAATGGCATGCCGACGCTGACTGTGCGCAGTTTCGTGAGGCCAGGGAGCTGGGCTTCGGACCTTCAGGCCAAAGCAGAAGGCGCGATTTCCCGGCTGGCTCTGCCTCCCGGGGTCCACATCGAGCAGGGCGGAGAGTTCGAAAACCAGGGGGAATCGTTTCCCTCGATGGTCGTAGCGCTCGGCATCAGTCTGCTGGCCATTTTCCTTGTTCTGCTGGTCCAGTTCCGGAATCTTGCGGAGCCCCTGATCATCATGACCGCCATCCCCCTCTCGATCTTCGGGGCCATGCTCGGGCTGGTGGTTACGGGCAACCCCTTTGGCTTCACCGCTTTTATCGGGATGATCAGTCTGTGCGGCATCGTGGTCCGCAATGCCATCATCCTGGTGGACGACATCAAGGAACGTCGCAGGGCGGGCATCGCCATCGCCGAGGCGGCCGTGGAAGCCGGAGCCCGGCGGCTGCGCCCGATCTTCCTCACCACCCTGGCCGCGGCTGTGGGGGTTCTGCCCATGATTCTTTCCGGTTCGAAACTGTGGAGCCCTCTGGCCAGTGTCATCGCGGTGGGCCTCATCTTCTCCATGATCTTCACCCTGCTGGTGGTGCCGGTCATCTATGTCATCGTCATGGAACGGACATGGAAGAGGATTCGGCCAGCCCTGGTGATCCTGTGTCTTGTGCTGGTTCCCAAAGCCTGGGGCGGGGAACCCCTCACCCTCCAGCAGTGCCTGCGGCTGGCCAGGGAACGGAGTTCCGTCACGCTGATCGCCAGAGCCAAGGTCGAGGAAAATCAGCAGAAACTGAAGGCTGCCCGCGCCGATTATTTCCCTAGGTTGACGGGCGATTGGGACTTCAGCCGAACGAACAGTGAAGACCTCATCACCATTCCGGCCGGCGGGCTGGGCAACCTCGCGGGCACAGGTCCCTTTCCGGCCCAGAGCGTGAACCTGGCCCAGGGCTCGAACAATCTGTCCATCGCGAACCTTACCTTCGCGCAACCCCTGACCCAGCTCTGGAAAATCCGCCAGGGCGACCTGGCGGCACAGCACGACCTGGACTCGGCTCAGGCAGATCTGGACAAGGCGGGAAGCGAGATCCGCCTGGCCGTGCAGCAGGCCTATTTTGGGATCTTCATGGCCCGGAAGCAACAGACTGAGGCCAATGCGGAGTGTGTGGCGGTGGCGGTGGCCCAGGAGGAGAGCCGCGCGGCGGTCAAGGCAGGCAACGCCCTAAAAGTCCTCAACCTGGGCGCGGGGGCCGGGCTCCTTCAGGCTCGCCAAAAGGCCCTTTCCGCCCGGCATCAGGAGGCGGATCTCACGGGTGAACTTAAGGATCTGATCGGGTTCCAGTCCGAGGAAACGATCGAACTCGCTTCGGTGGACATCCAGCCTCCGATCATTCCGCCCATGGAGGCAGAAGTGGAGCGCATGCTCCGGGACAACTCCGACATCCGTTCTGCCCAAGCGGTGGAAGCGAAATCCCTCAATGGGATCCGCCTGGCCAAACTGGATTATGTCCCTGATGTGGGTGCCTACGTGAAATACACCAATCAGAGCGGCGTCCCTTTCCTGAAAAGTGATTTCGTCAGTTTCGGCATCCAGGCTACCTGGAATATCTTTGACTGGGGGAAACGCCGCGATGTCATCAGCCAGCACACGGCTGAGGCAAGCGAAGCGAAGGAGGATCTTCGGCGGATCGAGAACCGCGTCCGCCTGGATATGGCCAAGGCCTATCGGAAGCTGGAAGATGCTGATCTGCTGCTGGAAGCTGCCGAGCAGGCCGCGCAGTTCCAGACGGAAACCTTGCGGATCGCCTCGGATCAGCGCGAGGCAGGCATCATCTCACAGGCCAAGCTCGAAGAAACCAAGGTCGCTCTGGCCAAAGCCGAACTGGATGCGCTTCAGGCCCGCTTTGGGGTCTGCCTTGCCGGTGCTGAGATCGAACGAATCCTTGGGAAACCGCTCTCATGATGACCCAAAGGGGAGGAAGGATGCGAAAGCCCAGCAACGACAGAAAGAATGGCTGGCTTCGGAGGACATCTCCAGCAAGGGCTCGACCCCAAAATCATCTGCTACCGAGCCTTCTCAGGCGTCTAGGACATCTCAGACAGGTCATTCGCTCATCTGGTAATCCATCGCCATTCATATGTGCAAGCGCTATCGCAGCGTGCACCGTCTGCCTGCCTGTTCATGCGGCTGAATCGAATTCGACGCCAAGCGATATCAGTGCAGATATTGGCATGGGTATCGCCAATATACCCAGATATCTTGGAGCAAACAGCAACACGAACAAACTGAGTTACTGGGCCGATATTGAGTACCCAACGGAACGCTTGGGCAGATTCCAGCTCAACGCAGGATCTTTGACCATGGATCCATCAATCAATTGGGATCCATGGGTCGAAGGGCTTAACAGCGTGGGACTGATGATTGGATACCACGGCAACTCATCTCTTGGAGAGAGCCACAGCACTGCCATGGACGTTGATTCATCGGGTTTGGACATGGGAATCCAGTGGGTTGCATCCGTCAATGGAATACCACTCATTATGCAAGCAAGAAAATCCTTCGATTCCACTCAAGGATGGCTATTCGTATGTGGCAGCTATCTTCCGGTCAAGCCAACCCGGTGGTTGACCGTATTTTTATTGCCATCCATCAGCTTTGCAGACCAATCCCAGTACCAGGCTGGATTCGGTGTTTCCAAGAATCAAAGCAAACAGTATGGGTTGCAAGAATTCAGTCCTCATCCCGGTGCCCAGGATGCCTCCGTAGAAATGGGTTGTGACATCGCACTCTCGGCCCATTGGCATATGGTTGCTTCGGGTGCTTATGTCCAATTATTGGGATCGGCTCAAAACAGCCCACTAACAAAGGTTGAAAAACAAATAAAATATACATTTGGAACAACGTATCATTTTTGATTTAATTTGAATTTTAAACGACGTTATGAGAGAGAGAAGGCATGAAGTCTGTGATCCGTGGGATCGGCCTCCCTGACGCCGCAGACCGACACCCGCACCCAGCCAGCCTATTCGCTTCAGTCCGCCAGCCGCCGCCGGAACACCCAGCGGTCCGCGGTGGAGGCCTCGGGGGTGAAGCCGTAGCCTTCCGCCTGGAAGGCCTGCAGCCCCTCCGGCCGGTCCAGCCGCTGGCGCAGGGCGAAGCGGGCCATGAGCCCGCGGGCCCGCTTGGCGTGGAAGCCCACCACCTGGAAGGCGCCCCGGGACCAGTCCTGGAACACCGGGGTGAGCACCCGGCCGATCAGGGCCCCGGGGTCCAGGGCCTTGAAATACTCGGTGGAGGCCAGGTTCACCAGCACGCGGGCCTCCGGGGCCGGCTCCCGGTCCAGATCCCGGTCCAGAGCCGCGGTCAGCCGGTCGCCCCAGAACGCGTACAGATCCCGGCCCCGGGGGTTGCCCAGGCGGATCTTCATCTCCAGCCGGTACGGCTGGATCAGGTCCAGGGGCCGCAGGCAGCCATACAGCCCGGACAGGATGCGCAGGTGCGCCTGGGCGAAATCCAGTTCGGCCGGTTCCAGCATGGCCGCGTCCAGCCCGCCGTAGGCGTCGCCGTTGAAGGCGAACACCGCCTGCTTGGCGTTGGCCCGGGTGAAGGGGCGCTGCCACTGGGCGTAGCGCCCCTGGTTGAGCGCCGCCAGCTGGTCGGAGATGCCCATGAGCCCGGCCAGGGCCGGTAGGTCCAGGGCCCGCAGCAGCTTCACCAGCCTGGCCGATTCCGTCAGGAACGCGGGCTGGGTATAGACCTCCGTGGGCGGCGGGGTGGCGAAATCCTGGGTCTTGGCGGGCGATAGGACGAGGATCATGGCGGCTCCGGCCTTTCATCTTCGCCGTTCAAGGGCCGCGTGAAAATGGATTCATCCCTTTCCCTTTCGGGCGGTGGCTAGGGATCAATTGAACTAGACTCCTGGCATGTCCTTTGTCGCCGTGGCCGCCCTGCCCGAATCCGCCTCCGCCCTGGTAGAGGCGGCGGCCCTGTGCGGCCTGACCCCCATGGAGGCGCGCACCCGCTGCGCCGGCCTGCTGCCGCGGGTGCTGGTGCGCCAGGCCGACGAGGACGAAGCCCGGCGCCTGGCGGCGGGCCTGACGGCCCTGGGCTTCCGGGCCTTCGCCGCCGACCCCCGGCAGGTACCGGGGGACGCCCAGCGGGTGGTGGCCCGGGACCTGGAATGGACCGGGACGCCCCAGGGAGGGATGGCCCGGGACCTGGAATGGACCGGGACGCCCCAGGGAGGGATGGCCCGGGAGCTGGAATGGACCGGGACGGGCCTGACCGTCACCGACGGCCGGGGGGAGCGCCATGACTGCCCGGCCGGAAGCATCGTCCTGGTCCAGCCGGGTTTCCGCTCCAGCAGCCAGACCGAGCGGGTCAAGTCCACCGAGCGGAAGTTTTCCATGGGGCGGGCGCTCCTCTCCGGCGGGCTGTCCCTGACCAAGACGGTGGTGACGGTCAGCGACCAGGTGACCTCCAGCCGGGAGCCCTTCCTGCTGGTGACCCGGACCGAGGGCCTGCCCGCGCTCATCCTGTACGAATCCCGGCTGAACTACCAGGGGCTGGGCGCGGCGCTCCAGCCATCCCGCATCCTCAATTTCCGGACCGTCCAGGAGCGCCTGCGCGGCCTGGGCCCCATGGACGATCGCACCGCCCAGCCGGCCTATCTGCGGGGCCTGCCCGAACTGGGGGTGGATCCGGTGGATCTGGGGCTGTTCCTGGTCCGCCTCGCGGTCACGCTGCCGGGCGCTCCCGGCTGAGGCGGGCCATCCGCGCCCTTCACTCGCCGATCCAGCCCTGCCAGATCTTCTGCAGCAGGCTGGGGTCATGGTCCTCCACCACCACCAGATGGCGGGTGCGGGGGCGGCCCCCCTCGACCAGCCGGAAGGCACCGTCCAGCACCGCCCGGTCCTGGGCGGTGGCCTGGTGGTGCTGGCGCAGATGCTCGCCCATGGTGGAGTTCAGGTAGGTCTCCACGAACCGCGTCGGGTCCACCTCCGGCCGATCGGGCTCCTGGAACAGGGCCCAGCGCATGGCCCCGTCCCGCAGCCGCAGCTGGCGCACCGGCTGCATGGCCGCCAGGAACGCCTCCCGCTGGGCCAGCGGCACCGCGTACTCCGACTGTACCAGGATGGGGCCGGCCTCCAGGGGGATGGCCGTGGGCTGGTGCGGGTCGTCCCGGTGCGGGCTCAGGTCCAGGTTCCCGTCGAAGGCGGTGATGCGCAGCCGGCCCAGCACCGCCAGGGCGGCCAGCATGCCGAGCGCCGACAGCCCCCAGGCGGCGCGCAGGCCCGCCTTCTCCGCCACTTCGCCCCAGAACGCCGCGCCCAGGGCCATGGCGCCGCCCCAGACCATATGGTAGGTGCCGAACGCCCGGGCCTTCACCCAGGGCGGCACCGACAGCTGGATGGCGGTATTGACGGTGGACAGGATGCCTAGCCAGGCCATGCCCGAAGCCACCAGGCACAAGGCCACAGTGGGGGTGTGCGGCACATAGGCGATCACCCCCTGGGCCAGGGCCGCCAGCACAGTGAAGCCGGCCAGGATCTGGTTGGTGCCGCAGCGCCGGCGCAGGGGCCCCAGGAAGAACACCGCCGCCACCGCGCCCAGGCCGATGCAGCCCATGAGCCCGCCGAAGGCCCCGGAGCCCAGCCTCAGGTCGTGGATGGCCAGGGCCGGCAGCAGCGAAAAGATCACCCCCGAGAACCAGGCGTAGCCCAGCGCCCGCAGCAGGATCACCTGGAACGGCCGGCTGTGCCGGGCGTAGCGGAAACCCACCTTCATGGCCCCCAGGAAGCGCTCTCCGGGCAGGCTGGAGGGGGTCGGGCGCCGGTCCCAGGCCACCAGCGCCAGCACCACCGCCAGGAAGGACACGGCGTTCAGGCAGAAGGCCCAGCCCGCGCCCAGGAGGCCCACGATCAGGCCGCCCGCGGCCGGCCCCAGGGCCCGGCTCACGTTGAAGCCGGCGCTGTTGAGGGCGACCCCGCTGGCCAGGGTCTCCCGGTCCAGCAGCTCGGGCACGATGGCCTGGAACGCCGGCATGCTCAGGGCCGAGCCCACCCCCAGCAGGAACGACATGGCCAGCAGCACCGCGGGCGTGATCAGGTGCAGGAAGGTCAGCCCGGACAGCGCGGCGGCGCAGGCCAGCATGAATACCTGGGTGGCGATCAGCATCCGCCGGCGGTCCAGGATATCGGCCAGGGCCCCGGCCGCCAGGCCCAGCAGCATCACCGGCAGGGTGGAGCCGGTCTCGATGAGGGCCACCAGCAGCGGCGAGGTGGTGAGGTGGGCCATCTGCCACTTCTCGCCCACGCTCTGGACCTGGGTGCCGATGTTGGAGGCCATGTTGGCGATCCAGAGCATCGTGAACAGCCTGGAGCGCAGGGGATCCAGAAGGCTGGTGCGCAGGGGGGCCGGTTCCGCCATGCCCCGACTCTATCAGCAAGCACGCACTAATTCCCGGGCTGTCATGCCCGCGCCATGCGGGCGTCACACCGATACGGATGATGGAGCCAGGAGGCAGTCATGGACAGCACCGGAACGGTGGTGGAGCGGGACATCACGAGGCCGGAGCAGGCGGAGCGCGCCCCGCGCTGCGCGGCGGACCTGGCCCGGCCCTGCCAGACGGTGTCGCCGGCGCAGAGCAACCGGGAGGTGTTCCAGGTGTTCAAGGACCACCCGGAACAGGCGGCCCTGCCGGTGGTGGAGGACGGCCTGCCCATCGGCGTGATCAACCGCGGCATCTTCCTCACCGGCTTTTCCCTGCCCTTCCACCGGGAGGTCTACGAGCGCAAGAGCTGCATCGCCTTCATGGACAAAAGCCCCCTGGTGGTGGACGGCGGGCTGCCGGTGGCCGAGCTGGGCCGGCTGGCGGTGGTGGCCGGGGCCAAGGTGCTCCAGGACGGGTTCCTGGTGACCCGCCAGGACACCTTCCAGGGCCTGGGCACGGGCCTGGACCTGCTCAAGGCCCTGGGCCAGATGGAGGCCGAACGCAACCAGGTGATCCACGAATCCATCAACTACGCCCAGCTGATCCAGAACGCGCTGCTGGCCACCTCCCGGCGGGAGTTCCAGGCGGCGGGCCTGGCCGACCAGCACCTGCTATGGCAGCCCCGGGACCAGGTGGGCGGGGACGCCTTCTTCGCTCGGCGGATGGTCCGGGACGGCCGAAAGGGCCTGTTCCTGACCCTCATGGACTGCACCGGGCACGGGGTCCCGGGCGCGTTCACGGCCATGCTCATGACCTCCTTCCTGGGCCACGCCCTGGATCTGGCCGCCCCCTGGGAGCCCGGGCAGGTCCTGGCCCAGGTGAACCGCCGGGTCAAGGAGGAGCTGGGGCAGCGGTTCCGGGACGAGGCCGCGGAGGCCGAGGCGTGGCGCGGGGGCGCCAGCAGCGCCGACGAAGGCATGGACGCCACCTGCCTGTGGCTGGAGGAGGGCAGCGACGGCCCGGTGTTCGCCGGCGCGCGCCACAGCCTCTGGGCCTTCCGTCCGGGCGAGTCCGAGCCCGAGGAGATCAAGGGCGATCGCATCGGGGTGGGCTACACCGAGACCCCCGACGACCAGGCCTGGACCAGCCGGACCCTCAGCTTCGCCCGGGGCACCGTGCTGCTGGGCACCAGCGACGGCATCGTCGACCAGATCGGCGGTCCCCGGCGCATCGCCTTCGGCCGGCAGCGGCTGTGGGCGGCCTTCCGGGCCGGCAGCGTCCCGGTCCAGGCCCGGCTCGACCAGGCCTATGCCGCCATGACCGCCTACCAGGGCACCGAGCCCCGGCGCGACGACGTTTGTCTGCTGGCCATCCAGCTTTGAGGTGTGCATGACCCAGGATCCTTTCCAGCCCTTCATGGACCAGGCCCGCGAAGCGGGCGTGGTCTTCCACCACGTGGGTCCCATGGACCAGGAAACGGTGGCCTTCATGGGCGCCCTGCTCCGGCGCCGGCTGCGCGAAGCGGGCGTGCCCTCCGGACCGTCGCGCAAGGTGTTCAGCAGCTTCATGGAGATGGCCCAGAACGTCCTGCACTACGGGGTGCCCCGGGAGGGCGGCAAGTTCGGCGCCCTGTCGGTGCTGCGCACCGACGAGGGCCTGCCGGTGATGAGCGGCAACTACCTGGCCGCCGACCAGGTGCCCCGGGTACGGGCGCGGCTGGAGGCGGTGCGGGCCATGGCGCCGGAGCGGGTGCGCGAGGCCTACCACCGGCGCCTGGCCAGCGACGAGGCGGATCCCGACAGCCGGGGCGCCGGTCTGGGGCTGCTGACCCTGGCCGCCAGCGCCCGGGAGCCCCTGGACTTCGACATCCAGGAGCCCCAGCCGGACCCGGGCCAGGAGGCGAACCTGTCCCAGGCGTCCCAGGCGCCCAGTTTCCTGTTCCTGAAAGCGATCATCTGAGGAGATAGCCATGGACAACCTGCTTCTGCCCGCCACCCCGGTCACCCCGGAAGTCCGCTGGCTGCCGGCCAAGGGGCAGCTGGAGCTGCGCGGCGAATCCTATCCCGAAAACGTGCTGTCCTTCTACGCCCCCATCCTGGACCAGATCCGCGACGTGCTGGATTCCGCGCTGCCGGCCAGCCTGGATGTGACCATGCACATCACCTACTTCAACAGCGCCAGCGCCAAGGCCTTCCATCGCCTGTTCCGGATGCTGAACCTGGCGGCCGAGCGCGGCTGCTCGGTGCGGGTCCTGTGGCACTATGACGAGGAGGACGATCTGGCGCGGGATCTGGGCAGCGATATCCGGGAGGATTTCCCCGCCCTGCGGGTGGAGGACCTGCCGCTGACCGCCGCCTGAGGCCGCCCGGGGGTGACAAGGGCCCGCGCAGGCCCCATGATCAAAGCTGCCGGCCCTCTTGGCCGTCCTCATGAGGCCTGTCTTGGAAGCCGAAACCACCCCTGTGATCACCGAAGCCGTCGCCGAACTCATCGCCCTGGCCGCGGCCCTGGCCGCCAACAACCCCGAGGCCTTCCAGCAGCACAACGAGCGCCTGCAGGAGCTGGGGGTGAGCCGCGCCGAGCGGATCCGGGCGGCGAACCTGGCCATCCAGGTGAAGATGGCCCCGCACCGGGAGATCATGGCGCTGGCCGAGGAATGCCTGTCCGATCCGGCCGGGGGTGGCTGTGGCGGCGACTGCGCCGGCGAATGCGGCGCCGACTGTGAATGCGGGGGCGAGGGCTCCGGCGAGGGCTGCGGCACCGAAGGCTGCGGTTGCGGGCACTGAGCCCGGAGGCCGGGCCGGGCGCCAACCCGGACCTGAATCCCGAGGGGCCCATAGCACCCAGGCCCCGGCGCTGGGCCTTCGACTGGGCCGACGCGGTGGTGCCGCTGGCGGCCAGCATCGGGATGGCGGCCCGGTCCGGCGTCACGGATCCGGCGACGCTCCTGGGGAACGGCATCGGCTTCGCCCTGTCGGTGGCCCTGCCCTTCTGCGGCGTCCGCCAGATCCTGTGGGCCATCAACCGCCGGCGCCCTGTGCCCCGGCCCCGGCGGCCCTTCCTGGCGGCGCTGGCGGGCGCGGTGATCTGGGGCAGTTTCCTGCTCCGCCACGCGCGCTAGGAGTCCGTTCAAGTATCCCATTCGGGTCCCAACGTGGCGCCCGTAGGTTGGTTCGGTTCCTTGACCTCCGCGCCTCTGGCGCTCCGATCAAGGAACCAAACCGTTCGATGCTCCCATGAGCAAGGTCCTTGTTCCACACCCGTTTGGCTTGGAAAGTGGGAAGGTGGAACGCATCCGCTGCACGGGGCTGCTTCTTACCGCTCACGGCAGTCGCGAATGCGACTGACCGGGAGCGAACAGGGCGCTGGGCCGGAACACGGACGACGATCTTGGACAGGCTCCTCGACCTCCCAGTGCTGCCTGGGGCGTCAGGGCTTGCGCGGCGTGAGCCTGAAATCGCCGGCGGCATAGTAGCCGGAGTCGAAGATCGCGGCCTCCAGGTTGTCCCGGGTGACGGCCACCGTCCGGGTGGGGTTGGCCGGCACGTAGATCTTGCCGTTGTTGAAGGTGGTCGACTGGGCCGGGGTGCCGCCCTTGAGGAAGGTCACGGTCGCCGAGATGGCATCCACCACCAGGCTGCGCACATCCTTGAGCACGGTCATGGACTGTTTCCCGTCCAGGATGGCCTGGATGGAAGCCGGCTCAGCATCCTGGCCGGTGATGAAGGTGCGCTGCACCTCGGGCCAGGCCGCGAACACCGGGGCGATGGCCCGGGCCGTTTCGTCGTCGGGCGCACAGACGTAGGCGGTGCCGTTGTGGACGGTCCGGGCGGTGGCCAAGTCGTTCGCAGCCCGGGTCCGGGCGTCCCGGGCGTTCCAGTGCGTGCTGGTCTCCTCGATGATCTGGTTCTCCTCCTCGTGGGTCAGCAGCACCCGGTCCTTGAGTCGCGCGGCAGTGCGCGAGTTGCGCACCAGGAAGGTGCCGTTGGCGATCCGCGGCTGCAGCACCCGCCAGGCGCCCTGCAGATACAGATTGGCGTTGGGGTCGCCGGTGGCGCCCGAGTAGAGGAACAGGCTGTTGCCCTTGCCGACGGCGTTCCGGGCCAGGTACTCGCCCCAGGAGGCACCCACCTGGACCGAATCGAAGGTGACAAAGTAGTCCACCGCGACCGAATCCCGGATCAGCCGGTCGTAGCTGATCACCTTGGCGCCGCGCATGGCCGCGGCCTTGGCGCAGGCCGCGGCGGCATCCCCGTCCTGGGGGCAGATGATCAGGACCTTCATGCCCTGGGCCAGGAGCGCGTTCACATCCGCCAGTTGCTGGGCCGGATCCCCCTGGCTGAACCGCAGCTCGATGTTGTAGCCGGCGTCCTTCAGGGCCTGGAACCGGGCCTCGTCCTGGCGCAGACGAGGCTCGTCCTGGGCCGGCAGGACGATGCCCACCGCCACCCCGGCGGCCGAAGCTCCGACCGCACACGCGGCCCAGAGCGCTGCAAAAGCTAGCGCGCGCACCTGATTCATTGATTTCCCCCCAGGAACAGCCGATTTGTGCAACAACACCCGCCCTCGGTCGGCGCGGATGGCAAACATCTTGACAAGTCTATGATATTCGGTTCATCTTGTGCAAACGTTTCCAGTTGCAAGTGGCTAGCCAGTCCCCATCCATGGGTCCGGCATGGCGGCATCCCTGATCCACTGAAGCAGGTGTGCCCTGTCGCACGGGCCTTCGTTCCGGGCCGATCGGCCCGGGCCCCGCCGTGCCATCTGGCCCCGGATCGAGCCGGGGTCGTCCATTCCCCCCGAGGAGGAACCCTATGATTCATTCAATCAAGTCCTGGATCGGCCTAGGCCTGACCCTTGTGGTCCAGGGAGCCCTGCTGGCGGCCCCGGCCGCCAAGGCGGTCGTCAAACCCGCGCCCGCGCCCCGGCTCAAGGTGGTCATGATCCTCAAGACCCTGAACAGCCCGTACTGGAAGGTGGTGGCGGCCGGCGCGCGGGATGCGGCCAAGCTGCACCACGTGGCGCTCAGCGTGCAGGGACCGGCCAGCGAGGACGCGGTGGAGGCGCAGTTGCAGATGGTCCGGACGGCACTGACGAAGCGCCCCGATGTGCTGGTATTCAGCCCTTCGCAGCCGGCCCAGGCGGAGCCGGTCCTGCTGCAGGCCCAGGCCGCGCACGTGCCGGTCATCCTGGTGGACACCGGCATGCCGGATACCTGCACCGCCTACGCCACCTTCATCGGCACCGACAACATGGCGGCAGGCCGGGCCGGGGGCAAGGCCCTCACCACCATCCTGAAGCAGGGGGACAAAGTGCTGCTCCTGGCCGGGGCCCCGGGCAACCCGTCCATGAATGAACGGGTGGCCGGAGCCGAGGAAGTCCTGACCGGCTATGGGCTGACCGTCGCCGGCAAGTTGTTCGCCAACAGCGACCGGGGCAAGGCCTACAGCGCCACCCTGGCCGTGTTCCAGTCCCAGCCGGACGTGCAGGGCGTGTTCGCCGGCAACGACGAGGAGGCCCTGGGCGCCCTGCGCGCCGAGCAAGAGGTGGGGATCTCGGTCCCGATCATCGGCGTGGACGCCAACAACGAGAACCTGAAGGCCATCCTGGCCGGGGATCTCTACGGCAGCATCGCCCAGGGCAACTATGAGATGGGCCGGCTGGCCATCGAGAAGGCCCTGGAGCTGAAGGCCGGCAAGTCGGTGCCCCGGCGCATCGATTCGGGCGCCACCATCATCACCCGGGCCAACGCCCAGAAGCTGCTGGATTTCCGGGCCCACATCAAGTAGGTCAAGGCGACAAGGTAAGCCGACCCATCAGCCGGGTCCCGGCCCAAGGCACCGCTACTCGGCCTCCAGGATCCGCGCGCCCTGCGGGTCCACCCGGCAGACCCGGGCCTGGCTGCGCACGCCGGCCCGGGTCCAGGCCTGGACCATGGCCTCGGCCACGGCCGCGGCCCGGTCCCGGGCCGCCACCGCGAAGATCGCCGGGCCGGCGCCGGACAGGCTGCAGCCTTCCGCCCCCTGCTCCAGGGCCGCGGCCTGCACCGCCCGGAAGCCCGGCACCAGCACCGCCCGGTGCGGTTCCGCCAGCAGGTCCCGCAGGCAGCCCCGCAGCAGCCCGGGATCGTCCGCCAGCAGGGCGAACACCAGAGCGGCCAGGTTCTGGGCGTGGGCCACGGCCAGGGCCATGGGCACCCGGGGCGGCAACACCTGCCGGGACTCCCGGGTGTTGAGCTCCAATTCCGGGCTCACCACCGCCAGCGCCAGCCGTTCGGGGAACGGCAGCAGCAGCGGCCGGGCCTCCGGGTCCACCAGCCGCAGCCCGCCCAGCAGGGACGGCGCCACGTTGTCCAGGTGGGCGGCGCCGCAGCCCTGGCCCTCCGCTTCGCCGCAGACCCGCAGCTGCGCGGCCGGGTCCAGCCCGGCCTCCAACAGGGCGTCCAGGGCGGCCAGGGTGGCCACCACGGTGGCGCTGCTGGAGCCCAGGCCGCTGCCCACCGGCAGCTGCTTGTGCAGGTGGATGGCCAGCGGCGGCAGGGGCCGGCCCCAGGCTCGGGCGAAGGCCGCGCAGGTCTTCAGGGCCAGGTTGTCCTCGGGCCGGGCCGGCAGCCGGTGGGCGAAGGGGCCGGACATGCGGAAGCCGGCCCCCTGGTCCAGCCGGAGCTCGACCTGGTCGCCCAGCGGCGGTCCCTCCAGGGGGGCGATGGCCGCGCCCAGCACATCGAAACCCGCCATGAAGTTGCCGATGCTGGCCGGAGCGAAGGCCAGGACCCGTTTCATGACCGGGCCCCGCGGCCGATGCGCAGCACGTCCGCCAGCACCCCGGTGGCGGTGACCGCCGCGCCGGCGCCGTAGCCGCGCACCACCATGGGGTGCGGGTGGTAGGCCTCGGTGGCCAGGCACAGGGCATTCTCGCCGCCGCGGATGACCGACAGGGGATGCAGGGCGTCCACTTCGATGGCGCCCACCCGGCAGCCCTCGGGGGTGACGGTGGCGGCGTAGCGCAGGGACTTGCCCTGGGCCTTGAGCTCGGCCAGGCGCGCGCGGAACGGCGCGTCCAGCTCCGGCAGCCGGGCCATGAACTCGGTCACCGAACCGGTGGCGTCGAAGCCCGCCGGCAGCGCGCCCTGCACGTCCACCTGGCCCAGCTCCAGCTCGCCACCCATCTCCCGGTGCAGGATCAGGGCCTTGCGGGCCACGTCCAGCCCGGACAGATCATCCCGGGGATCCGGCTCGGTGAAGCCGGCCTCCCGGGCTTCGCGCACCGCCTGGCTGAAGTCCGCGCCCTCGTCCAGCCGGCCGTAGATGTAGGACAGCGAACCGCTGAGGATGCCCTCCAGGCACTGGATCCGGTCGCCGCCGTGGCGTAGATCGCGCAGGGTGCCCAGGATGGGCAGCCCGGCGCCGACGTTGGTCTCGTAGTGGAAGCAGCGGCCGCGCCGGTCCAGCATCCGCCGGAGCTCCCGCCAGGCCTCCATGGATCCGCTGTTGGCGATCTTGCTGGCACTCACCAGGTGGAACCCGGCGTCCACGAAGGTCACATAGCTGTCCGCGAGGCTCTTGGCGGTGGTGCAGTCCACCATGACCGCGTGGTCGGGCCGGCGGGCCTGGACCCGGTCGCGGAGCTTTTCGGCATCCATGGGCTCGCCGCGCGCCTCCAGCTGGTCCAGCGCCGTGGCCGGATCCAGACCGTCGGCGTCCAGCAGCATGCGCCGGGAATTGGCCACGGCGCACAGCTTCATGGACGCCGCCACCTGGGGCATGCGCTTGGCCAGCAGCTGCAGCTGCACCAGGAACTGCCGCCCCACCAGGCCGACCCCCAGCAGATGCAGTTCCAGCGGCTCCAGGCCGCCGAAGAAGCGCCGGTGCACCGCGGCCAGGGCCCGGGGGCCCGCCTCCGAGCGCACCACCGCCGAGATGGAGCGCCCGCTGGAGCCCTGGGCGATGGCCACCACGCCGCAGCCCTGGTTGCCCAGGGCGCCGAAGAAGGCCCCGGAGACGCCGATGTGCTGGCCCATGCCGTCGCCCACCACGCTCACCACCGCGTGGTCGGGCTTCAGCACCAGCGGGTCCATGAGCCCCGCGGCCAGTTCCGCCTCGAAGGTGACCGCCAGGGCCTCCCGGGCCGCCTCGGACTCCTCGGCCCGGACGCAGATGGTGATGGCGCACTCGCTGGAGCCCTGGGTGATCAGCACCACGTTGACGCTCTTGGCGGCCAGGGCCCCGAAGGCCCGCGCGGCCAGGCCGGGCACGCCCTTCAGCCCCGAGCCGGACAGGTCCAGCAGGGCCAGGCCGGGCAGCAGGGTCAGGCCGCGGGGCGAGGACTTGAGCGGCTGGGCGCCGGCGGTGACCAGGGTGCCGGGATGCTCGGGCCGGTGGGTGTTGCGCACCCGGGTGGGGATGGCCGGGCCGCGCACATAGCCCAGGGTGCGGGGATGCAGCACCTTGGCGCCGAAGTAGGCCAGTTCCATGGCCTCCTCGTAGCTCAGCTCCACCAGGCACTGGGCGCCTTCCACCAGCCGGGGATCGGCGGTGAACACCCCGTCCACGTCGGTCCAGATCTCCAGGGAGGTGGCGTCCACCGCGGCGGCGGCCAGGGCCGCCGACAGGTCCGAGCCGCCCCGGCCCAGCAGCACGGTGTCGCCGGCCTCGTTGCCGCCGAAGAAGCCCGGCAGGATGGCCAGCGGCGCTTCGCCGGTGCGGAACGGCTCCATGCGCTCCCGGATCAGGGCCGGCAGCGGCGTGGCCTCGGCCGGATTGCCCTGGCAGATCAGCACCTGGGTCGGATCCAGTTCCAGGCAGGGCACCCCGGCGCCCTGGAACACCCCGGCCAGCAGGGTACAGGAGGCCCGCTCGCCCAGGGAGCAGATGCGGGCGAACACCTGGGGCGAGCAGTCGCCCAGCAGGGTGACGCCCTGGAGCAGGCGGGCCAGTTCCACTTCCAGGCGCTCCAGGCGGCCCTCCAGATCCCGCACCAGCGGGGCCGGCAGCCCCGGCAGGGCGGCCAGGGCCTGGCGGTGGATGGAGCAGTAGGCGCCCAGCACCGCCTGGCTGCCCTTGGTGCGCTGGGCCCCGGCCACCAGGAGATCGGTGATCCCGGACATGGCCGAGGCCACCAGCAGCACCCGCTGGCTGGCCAGGGACTGCTGGACCAGGTCGAACACCCGTCGCAGGCCCGTCACGCCGGCCACGGACGTACCGCCGAACTTCATCACCAGGATGCCCCCGTCCCCGGCAAGGGGGCGGGCACTGTTGTGGGCGGGATCGGAGAAGTCCATGGGATGCCTTAACAAAAAAGGCCCCGCTGGGTGCGGGGCCGGGTGATGGTGTGCTTGCTTTTCGTTCCTAGGCCGGCCCCGGCCTCCGCGTCGAGCGCGCGGTGGTAGTGGTACCAGTACCCAGGGTCATGGACATGGGCGAAGGCCACATGTCGCACAGGCTGCCCGCCATCCGGATAACCGGAGTCTGCAGGGAACGGCCGTTGCGCGAGGACATGCACCGATCATAGCGATGCCCCCCGGGCCGCGCAACCCGAAGTTTAGGCGGCGCCAAACCAGGCTGTGCTTTTCAGCTTGGTTTGCTGCGCCGCCTTAGCCCGGAACACGATGGATCCATGCCGGCCACGGGGTCGCACGGGCTTGTCACCCCGGGCCTCGGTCCCCCCAAACCTTCCCAGCGCCGGCGGCACAGACCAGGTGGAGGTGCCATGGACCCCGCCCCGCCAGCCCCGAGCCCCAAGCCGTTCGGCCCCTTGCGCGGGCTGCTCTGGCCCATCCACCGGCACGAGCTGAAGAAGCTGCTGCCGATGCTGCTGCTGTTCTTCTTCATCTCGTTCGTGTATTCCATCCTGCGCAACACCAAGGACACCCTGGTGGTCACCGCCCCCGGCGGCGGGGCGAGCCTGATCCCGTTCCTGAAGGTCTACGGCGTGTTCCCGATGGCCGTCGGCTTCATGCTCGGATACGCCAAGTTAAGTAATATATTAAATAAGGAACAAATCTTCTACGCCTCGCTGGCGCCCTTCGCCGGGTTCTTCCTGCTGTTCGCCGCCCTGTTCCCCCTGCGCGCCGTCCTCCATCCGGCGGCCCTGGACCTGGCCCGGAGCCCGCTGACGCCATGGCTGGCCAACCTGCTGGGCATGGGGCGGATCTGGCTGTTTTCGCTGTTCTACGTCATGTCCGAGCTGTGGGCCAGCATGGCCCTGTCCCTGTCCTTCTGGGGCTTCGCCAACGACGTGGTGAAACTGGAGGAGTCCCGGCGCTTCTACGCCCTGTTCGGCGTGGGCGCCAACCTCGCCCTGCTGACGGTACGGCCCGCCAACCAGGGCCTGCACTGGCTGGAAGCCCGGCTGGTCGCGGTCCGGCCCATGGAGCCCTGGACCGCCTACGTGGCCCTGCTCATGGCCCTGGTGCTGGCCTGCATCCTGGTCATCGCCCTGATCTACCGCTGGATCCAGCGGGCGGTGCTGACCGATCCGCGCCTGTATACTCCGGCCGACCAGAGCGCCCGCAAGCGCCTCAGGCCGCGCATGTCCCTGCCCCAGGCCTTCCGGTTCCTGGCGCACTCCCGCTACCTGCTGCTGATCGCGGTGCTGGTGGTCGGCTACGGCGTCACCACCAACCTGATCGAGGTCACCTGGAAGACCCACCTGGCCCGGCTGCACCCGGACCCCACGTCGTACCAGGACTACATGGCCAATTTCGCCTTCGCCACCGGCGCCGCCACCCTGTTCATGATGCTGTTCGTGGCCAACAACGTCATTCGCCGTTTCGGCTGGACGGTCGCCGCGCTGTTCACCCCGGTGGTGTTCCTGGTGACCGGCTGCGGCTTCTTCGGCTTCCTGCTGCTGGAGGATGGCCTGGGGCCGCTGCTGGCCGCCCACGGCACCACCCCGCTGGCCCTGGCCGTGCTGTTCGGCGCCATCCAGAACGTGGCCAGCAAGGCCACCAAGTACGCCCTGTTCGACCCCACCAAGGAGATGAGCTACATCCCCCTGGACCAGGAGTCCAAGGTCAAGGGCAAGGCCGCCATCGACGTGGTCGGCCACCGCCTGGGCAAGGCCGGCGGCGCCCTGCTGAACCAGGCGCTGATCGGCCTGTTCCACAGCCTGCGGGCGGTGCCCGGACTGATCGCCCTGCTGGTGATGGCCATGCTCGGCGGCTGGATCTGGGCCGTGGTCGATCTGGGCCGGGCCTTCCAGAGGCGGGTGCGAGAGCAGGCGGATGACACGCGGGAGGCCGGCAGCGGGCCATAATGAGGCACGGAGGCGGCATGATCCCGGATGCGGACGAACGCGAGACCTGGCAGGCACGGCTGGAGGCCCACCTGGCCCAGATGGCCGGCGGCACGGATGGCGCCCATGACGCCCACCACCTGCGCCGGGTCTGGCGTTCGGCCCGGCGCATCGCCGCCACCGAGCCCGGCGCGGACCTCATGGTGCTGCTGGCCGCCGCCTACCTGCATGATCTGGTGAACCCGCCCAAGGATTCGCCCCTGCGCGCCCAGGCCTCCAGGCTGTCCGCCCGTGACGCGCGGCCGCTCCTGGCCGGGATGGGCTTCGATCCCGAGCGGCTGGACGCGGTGGCCCACGCCATCGAGGCGCACAGCTTCTCCGCCGGGATCGCGCCCACGACCCTGGAGGCCCGGATCCTGCAGGACGCCGACCGGCTGGAAGCCCTGGGCGCTATCGGCCTGGCCCGGTGCTTCTACACCGGCGGCAAGCTGGGCACCGAGCTGTGGGACGCCGCCGACCCCATGGGGCAGAGCGGCCGGCGCCTGGACGACAGCCGCTGCTCGGTGGACCACTTCTTTCTCAAGCTGCTGCGCCTGCCCGGGCAGATGGGCACCGCCGAGGGCCGGCGCCTGGCCGGGCGCCGGGCCCGGGTCCTGACCCTGTTCCTGCGCCAGCTGGTGGCCGAACTGGACGAGGGGCCGGTCTAGTTGGTCGTCCGTCTCCCGCCCCAGCGCCCTACTCGCTCACGGCAGTCGCGTGCGCGACTGCCGTGAGCATAAGGAGGCAGCCCAAGGCGACCATGGTGTTCCACCTTCGCGCTGCGTCGGGGGCGCCACGTTCTGGAATCGAACCAACCTACGAGCGCCACGTGGGGACCCGAATGGGATCCTTGGATGGGCTAGAACATGTACCGGGCGCCGAGGCCGACGATCTTGTTGGAGCCATAATTGAAGCCGGAGGCCATGCCGTCCCGGTACTGGCTGGTCATGCAGCCGGCATAGGTGTCGAAAGCCTTGGTGAAGTGATAGTCGAGCAGGATGGAACCGAACGTGCCGGAACCGGGTTTGTTGGCGGGGGTGCTGGTGCCGCCCGAGAAGTCGTTCTGGGCGACGTGGTAATAGCCGATGGCGGTGTTGAACTTGGCGGTGACGTCGTAGCCGGCGGTGAGCCAGAAGACGTTGAGGACTTTCTTCGTCGCGACCCCGTTGGTCTGGGTCATGGGCGCGACCGTCACTTTGCCGATGGACTGGCCGAAGATGCTGGTCATGGTGGCGTCGCTGTCGGGGCTGCTGGCGTTGCTGAACTCCTGGCGATCAAAGCCGCCCTTGAGGGCCAGGGCCGACAGCTGGTAGCGCGCCAGGACCATGTAGGACTTGGTGTCATAGAAGCTTGCCGCGACCTGGTTGGTGCTCGTATAGACGTTCGTGTAGCCGACCGTAGAGCCTGCGACCAGCACCGGCGTCTGCGTGAGGACTTCCAGGCTGGTGACGCTGACCGCATCCTTGGCGGCCTCGTAGATGAGCTGCATCGCGAACGGACCTGACTCATAGCCGAGGAGGGTCTGGTCGGCGCCCCGGGCGGAAGTGGAGCCCGTGACCCCGCCGAATTTGTGCAGCAGGCCGATGGAAAATTTATCGATCTTCACCCGATACTTGAGGCTGGTGTCGATGCGGCTGTTGTCGGTCTCGCCGCCGCCACCGTAGGTGCCGGAGTAGGCGATGGGAGAGAAGTTCTGGGCGCCCACGGCGTCAAAGGCGCCGACGCTGTCCAGCATGAAGCTCGTGTTGCGGCCCGCGGTCAGGGTGCCCCAGCGGTCCGCACTCACGCCGAAAAAGGCCATTCGGCTGAACAGCTGCCCGCTGTTGGCAGAATCGCTGTTGTATTCACCCGGGGTCTTGGACCCCGAGGCCACCTGGTTCTGGGCGGCGGACAGGACGCCGTTGGACACCGAACCGGACTGCAGGTTGAGGGAGGTCTCCACCTGGGCGATGGCATTCCAGCCTTCCCCAAGGCTGGTGGAGCCCTTCAGGCCGAGGCGGCTTCCGGAAATGCCGCCGTTGAACATACCGGTGGCGGACTGGACCGCGTACTTCTGCGGCCGGGGATCGATCGAGTTGGAATAGCTGTTGCTGAACGTGTAGCTGTGGTCCACCTTGCCGACGCCCAGATCCAGGACTCCGTATAGCTGGACCGAGGATTCACCGCTGGCGCTGGTGAGTGTCAGGTTCGGCGACTGGGCCAGGACGGGCATTCCCGCACATAGCACTAAGGTGAGGAGGGCAGAACGTTTCATGACGGCTCCTGGTTTTGGATAAAAGAAAGTCGGGCTTCCCGTGCCGCGCACGGGAGACCGTGACTTTCATGGCGATTGAATCGGGTGGAGACCTGGCCCAGAGCGGTGTCGCCGTTCTCCAGGGACGGTTGCATGTTCCTGGACGGGAGCGGTTCCATGCCCCCATCGGGATGGCTATCTGGTTCAAGCCATTTCATTCATGAAGGAGGTATTCCGTTCCCTCCCCCGAAGGCTTCAGACCTTGAAGCCGTGCGTGAGATCACGCAGCTTGGTGGAGAGCAGGGCGATATCGTCGATGGTGCGCTTGGTCTCGCCGATGCTGGCGGCCAGCTGCGTGGCGGCGGAGGCGTTGCGCTCGGTCAGGTGGGCCGTGGTGCTCACGGCCTTGTTCACGTCCTCGCTGGCCTTGGCTTGCTCTTCCATGGCCAGGTTGATGGCCTCCACCCCGGAAGCCCGCTCCTGGGCGTTCTCCCGGATCGCTTCGAGGCTCTGGACCACCTTGACCACCGAGGTGGAACCCTCCTGCACCCGCTGGCCACTTTCCTCGATCAGAGCATGGATCTCCTTGGCCGCGGAGCCGCTGCGCTCGGCCAACTTGCGGATCTCCTCCGCCACCACGGCGAACCCTTTGCCCAGCTTGCCGGCCTTGGCCGCCTCAATGGCCGCGTTCAGCGAAAGCAGGTTCGTCTGCCGGGCGATATCCGCGATGACGACGGATATGCGGCTCACGCGCTCCGAGCTCTGCCGAATGCCATCCATGGTCTTCGTCGTCTCGGCGGCGAGGCCGAGGGCGCTTTCGGTCATCTGGTGGGACTGGATCGCCAGAGACTTGGCGATGGACAGGTGGTCAGACACCGCCCGTATGGAGGTGGTCACCTGCTCCAGGGCCGAGGCCGACGACATCATGGCGACGCGCTGCTGGTCCGAGCTGCGACTCAAATCGAGGGTGGTGGTATTCAATTCCCCGGCCGCGGCGGAAAGTTCGGTGGTGCCCGACGCCGATTGGGCGGAGACGTCCATGATGCCGTGGATCATGGTCCGCAGATCCCTCTCCATGTGGGCCATGGCCCCCAGGAGGCTGTCATCCTTGCCTGCGTACTGGATGTTCATGCGGAAGTCCCCGCCCGCCATCTGGCGCACCATGTCAGTGGCATAGGAGGGGTCGCCGCCCAGCTGGCCGAGGATGCTCCTGGACAGACGCGTGGCCACCACGATCACGAAGATCAGCAGAACCGCCCCGATCAGGAGCTGGCGCGCCGCCTGGGCCCAGAAGACGGCCTGGATGTCGTCGATGAAGAACCCGATGCCGATGATCCATTTGAACGGCTTGAATTCGATCATCCCGTTGATTTTGGGAAGGACTTCCTGGCCGCCCGGCTTGACGACACCGATATCCACGAAGGCGAGGGGTTCCCTGGTCAGGATCTCCCGGCCCACCACGCCGGAGGACCGCCCATCGGGCAGCTTGCTCCACGGACCGGCCTTCCCGACCCGGGCCGGATCCGCGTGGACCCGCAGCACATCCTGGTCGTCCCGCACGAAGTAGTAGGTGTCCTCGTGGCGCAGGGCGAGCAGCGCTTCCGTGGCCTTGGCCTTGGCCTGGTCCTCGGTCAGCTCACCCTTCTGGACGAGTTCCTGGAAATGGGCGCAGAGGCTCTGCGCGGTGTAGAGCAAGGTCGAAATCTGGGCCCGGCGCTCATTCATCAGGCTGGCCTTGAGGGAAGCCAGACCCAGAATGGCCATGACCGCCAGACTTGCCGTAGCCACGCCGACAATCAGCCAAAGGCGCGCGGATAGTGAACGTTTCATCCTTGCTCCTGGGTGGGCCTGAGGGGGAGTGTGCTACACATATTTGATCGGCCACCGGGCTTCTGGAGTTGATCTTGATTTTTCAAATAGCACTCCGAGTCCACCTGGCGCCGGCCGCAATTTCCGCTGAACCCCTGTAGAATATTTTATTTATCATGGGGAGACCCCGGGCTTTGCCGGAGAGGCAGTAGCCGTTTGACTTTTCCTGCAGTTCAACCTGGCATGACTTCACCCGAGCCCCCTTGCTGCCCGCGCTGTCGGCGATGATCAGCAGGCGCGTGGCGTGGGGACAGGCTGGCTTGCCCATCCGTTTCCACCGCCGCCGGAGGCTTTCCACGGCAAAGGCGGAGGTGTCGTGGTCAACGCCCACGTTGACCCAGGCTTCGTTCCTGCCGAGGTCGGAAACACCGTACGGGGAAACCTTGCAAGAGGAGGGCTACCGTGCGCCTGCCCGGGGCCGCGCCTGCCCATGGCGATGGCCCATTCCGGGGCATCCATGGGCCGTCACGATGATCAGAACCGGGTGAATTCGCCGCTGGTCCCGCCGCCCCCCGGGATGCTGGGGTGGCGGCCACTGCCCTTGACCAGGACCTTGGCCGTCGCCGTGGGGCGGCTCCGGGGCGAGGGCGCCGGGTCGCCGCCCAGGGTGAAGAAGCCCATGGTGGCCTGGAGTTCCAGGGCCTGGGCGTTCACTTCCTCGGAAGTGGACGCCAGCTGTTCCGAGGCGGCGGCGTTCTGCTGCACGGACTGGCTGATCTGGCTGATGGCGCTGTTGATCTGGCCCACGCCGGAATTCTGTTCGCTGGAGGCCGCGGAGATCTCCTGGACCAGGTCGGCGGTCTTCTGGATGGAGGGCACGATGGCCTCCAGCAGGCCACCGGCCTTTTCCGCCAGCCCCACGCTGTCCCCGGCCAGCCGGCTGATCTCCTCGGCCGCCACCTGGCTGCGCTCGGCCAGCTTGCGCACCTCGGCGGCCACCACGGCGAAGCCCTTGCCGTGCTCTCCGGCCCAGCCCGCCTCGATGGCGGCGTTCAGCGCCAGCAGGTTGGTCTGGTAGGCGATGTCGTCGATGATGGCGATCTTGTGGGCGATCTGTTTCATGGCCACCACGGTCTCGCGCACGGCCTGGCCCCCGGCAAGCGTTTCGTCGGCGGTGCGGGTGGCGATGTTGCCGGTGACCTTGGCGTTCTCGTTGTTCTGGGCGATGGAGGCGCTCATCTGCTCCATGGAGGCGCTGGTCTCCTCGACACTGGCCGCCTGTTCCGAGGCACCCTGGCTGAGCGCCTGGGCGGTGGAACTGAGCGGCTCCGAAGCGGACACCATGTTCCGGGAGGCCTCCAGCACATCGGTGATGGTGGCGGCGAGCTTGTCGAAGGTGGTGTTGGGCGGCCATCATGCTGGTGGTATCTCCTTCGGCCAGCTTGACCTCCATTGACAGGTCGCCGGTTGCCACGCGGTGAGCCAGGGCCGCGGCCTCCCCGGGTTCACCGCCCACCGAATGCTTGATGATCCGGGTCACCAGCAGGCCCAGGCCGATGGACAGGCCGAACCCGACCAGGATAGCCAGCAGGGTGCTGGTGCGGATTCTCTGGTAGGTGGCGATGCCGGCCTGGTTGGCGTCGTCCGAAGCCTTGCTGAGATCATCGGACAGCTTGAGAACGGAACCTCAGAACCGAGTGAAATCCCCGCTCTGAACCTTGCCAGGGGTTCTCGGGGCCAGCGACCCGATTTGCCCCCTGATCTGGGCCGCCGGTCTCAGCCCCGTGCCTCCCCCCTGATCCTGACCGCCGGGGAGGGTGAAGAACGCCATCATGGATTGGATACCCTCGGCCTGGGCGTTCATCTCTTCGGAGGTGGAGGCCAGTTCCTCGGAAGCGGCCGCGTTCTGCTGGACGGCCTGGCTGATCTGGGTGATGGCGCTATTGATCTGCCCCACCCCGGAATTCTGCTCGGCAGAGGCGGCGGAGATCTCCTGGACCAGGTCGGAGGTCTTCTGGATATCGGGCACGATCGTTTTCAGCAGGTTGCCCGCCCGTTCGGCCAGGCCGACGCTGGTACCGGCCAACTGGCTGATCTCCTCTGCGGCCACCTGGCTGCGTTCGGCCAACTTGCGCACTTCCGCGGCAACCACGGCGAAGCCTTTGCCATGCTCCCCGGCCCGCCCCGCCTCGATGGCCGCGTTCAGGGCCAGAAGGTTGGTCTGGTAGGCAATTTCGTCGATGATGGCAATCTTGTTGGCGATCTGCTTCATGGCGGCGACGGTCTCGTGCACAGCCTCCCCGCCCTTCACGGTATCGTTGGCGGTCTTCCTGGCGATATCTCCGGTCACCTTGGCGTTCTCGTTGTTCTGGGCGATGGAGGCGCTCATCTGCTCCATGGAGGCGCTGGTCTCTTCGACGCTGGCGGCCTGTTCCGAGGCGCCCTGGCTCAGAGTCTGGGAGGTGGCGCTGACCTGCTGCGAGGCGGCCACCAGGTTGGTGGCAGTTTCCGCGACGCTGCCGATGGTTTCGCTCAGCTTCTCGACCGTCGCGTTGTAGGTGCTCTTGAGTTGTTCGAAGACGCCTTCGTAGCTGTTGCTGATTCGCTGCCGCAGGTCCCCCGTGGCCAAGGCCTCGAGGGCACGGCCAACGTCCGTGATCATCACCTGGTTGAGCTTCTGGATGGTGCTGTTGACCGTGGCCTGGAAATCCTTCAGTTGGCCCCGGTAGTCGCCCTTGATGGTGTTGGAGAGATCCCCCTTCTCCATCTCCACCAGCACCGCCATGGCCTCGTTCAAGGGGGTGATGATGGCGTCCAGGGTGTCGTTGACGCCCTGGATGATCATCCGGTACTCACCCTCGTGCCTGGAGGCATCGGCGCGGGTGCCCAGCTTGCCTTCCACCGCACCCTTGGACAGCATGCCGGCATCGTCGACCAGGCGCTGGATGGCGTCGATCATCATGCTGAGGGCCGGCAGGAACTCATCGGCTTCGCAGCGCTTGCCGATCTTTTTCAGGGCTTCGCCATCCTTGAGGTCGCCGCGGCTGATGTTGGCGCAGATTCGCCTGGCATTGCTGATCCGGTCCTGCACCAGGTTGACGGCGCTGGCCACTTCCGCATAGATGCCCTGGTAGCTGCCCTCGACCTTCTTGCGCAG
>Ga0302276_10000165_pt1 | contig 59756 bp, 51 predicted proteins | sample III_Bog_N2_3_FD_198768 | JGI IMG/M metagenome (GOLD analysis project Ga0302276, IMG submission 198768) | Peat permafrost microbial communities from Stordalen Mire near Abisko, Sweden - III_Bog_N2_3 | ecosystem: Environmental > Terrestrial > Soil > Wetlands > Peat | place: Sweden: Abisko...
GCCGGTTGATCTGGTACGGCGGCAGGCCGGAAATCACCTCATTGCGCAGCAGCACGCTGCCGGACGTCGGCTTTATGTATCCGCTGATCAGATTGAAGGTGGTCGACTTGCCGGCGCCGTTCGGCCCGATCAGCGCGTGGCGCTCGCCCTGAGCCACGCTCAGATTGACGTTGCGGATGATGGCGATGTTGCCGAAGCTCTTCTCGACCCCCCGCAGTTCGATCGCGGCGGTCATGCGCCGATTCCCTTTTCGCGCGCCGTGGCGGCGGCGTCATCCCAGGCCTGACCGACCCGGTTCCAGGTCATGCGCGCAACCAGGAAGCCGCCGACCAGGAGAACAGCCGCCAGCGTCCACAGATACGGACTGGCCGCGTCGAAGCCGACGCCGAACGCCCTGATGTGCGGATCGTCGCCGGGGTTGACGGTGTAATGCACGATGGTTTCGATCGACAGTATCAGGCCTGCGATCATCGCCAGTGTCGGCACCAGGGCGACAAGGTAGCTCGGCAAGAGCCTCGGCAACGTGCCGGCTTTCAGCAACGGGCGATGCATCATCAATAGCCCGGTGATTCCGCCTGGCGCGAACAGCACCACGGTAATGAAGATCAGCCCGAAATAAAGCTGCCATACCTGGGTGAGATCGCTGAGGCCAAGCGACAGCAGCGTGACGAAGATCGCGCCGACGATCGGGCCGATGAAGAATCCGACACCGCCGATATAGGTCGCGAACAGCACCGTTCCCGACTGCGCCGCGCCCAGATAGGCCGAATTGGCGATCTCGAAATTGATCGCCGCCAGCGCGCCGGCGATCCCGGCGAAGAAGCCGGCAAAGCAGAATGCCAGGTAACGCACCACGTGGGGATTGTAGCCGACGAACTGCACGCGCTCCGGATTGTCACGCACCGCATTGCAAATGCGCCCCAGCGGCGTGCGGGTCAGCGCGTACATCGCGATGGCCGCGATCAGCGTCCATGCCGCCACCAGATAGTAGATCTGGATCTGCGGGCCGAAACTCCAGCCGAACAGCTTCAGCAATTTGGTGCGGTTGGTGGAGACGCCGGCCTCGCCGCCGAAGAAGGTGCGCAGTATCAGCGCTGACGAGGTGATCAATTCGGCCATGCCCAGCGAGATCATGGCGAATGCCGTCCCGGAGCGCTGGGTGGAGACCCAACCCAGCAGGACCGCGAACGACAATCCGGACAGCCCGCCGATCAGCGGAACGACTGGCAGTGGGATCGGCAGCTTGTTGCCGCCGATGATATTCATGGCGTGGATCACCAGGAAGCCGCCAAGGCCATAATACACCGCATGCCCGAACGACAGCATGCCGGTCTGGCCAAGCAGGATATTGTACGACAGCGAGAAGATGATCGAGATGCCGATCAGGCTGAACGTGGTCAGCGAGCCGCCGGAACCGAAGATCCGGGGCAGCAGCAACAGCACGATCGCCCCTGCCAGCCACAATCCGTAGAATTGCAGCCTTTCGGCCGATGTCGGCAGCGGCGGCGCGACGCTTGAAGCGGGTTCGCTCATGTGTCGCGCGTCCCGAGCAGGCCCATCGGGCGGAAGATCAGGACCAGCACCAGCATCATGTAGGGAATGATCGGCGCGATCTGGGCGATGGTGACGTCCCAGATGTCGGCGAGCCAGGTGGAGGCATAGGCGGCGCTGAGCGGACCGAATGCGCCGGACAGCGAGCCGTTGATCGACACCGCGAAGGTCTGCACCAGGCCGATCAGCAGCGAGGCGATGAAGGCGCCGGGCAGCGAGCCCAGCCCTCCGACCACGACGACCACGAACAGGATCGGGCCCAATAGCTCCGCCATGTTCGACTGCGTCACCAGCGCCGGGCCGGCGATCACCCCCGCGACCGCGGCGAGCGCGGTGCCGACGCCGAACACCAGCATGAAGATGCGCCCCACATTATGGCCGAGATGGCCGACCATATGCGGATGGGTCAGCGCGGCTTGGACGATCAAACCGATCCGCGTCTTCTTCAGCACCAGCAGCAGCCCGATGAAGATCACGATCGACACCAGCAGCATGAACATCTTGTAGGCGGGATAGTTGGTCGAGAAGATCGTAAAGGCCGGAAAATCCAGCAGTGCCGGGACGCGGTAATCGACCGGGCTCCTGCCCCAGATGATCTGCACCACCTCCTCGATCACGAAGGCGAGGCCGAAGGTGAACAGCAGTTCGGCGACATGGCCGTTGCGGTGCACGCGACGCAGGCCGTAGCGCTCGACGCCGGCGCCGATCGCCCCGGCCAGCAGGGGCGCGATCAGCAGCGCCGGCCAGAAGCCGAACCACCGGCTGATCTGGAAACCGAAGAAGGCGCCGAGCATGTAGAAGCTCGCATGCGCGAAATTGAGGACGCCGAGCATGCTGAAGATGACGGTGAGCCCGCTCGCCATCAGAAACAGCAACATGCCGAACAGGACGCCGTTGAGCGTGGATATGACGATCAGTTCGAGCACGACGCACCGCCGGGATTAAAGGACTGTCCGCCCCGAGCCTGGCTCGGGGCGGACAGGCAGCACTTGCCAACGATCAGGGCCGTTCCATCTTGCAGGTGGTCGGCAGTACTGTCGAGGGCGTGTCGACCTTCGCCACAACCTTCCAGCCCCAGCCGGTCTTTTCCTCGTCGAACGGCTCCTTGGCGGTGCGATCGCCGAACGAGGAAATATAGATCGGCTGGAAGAACTGGTGATCGTCCTTGCGCATGAAGCCCTTGCCGCCGTCGAACACATCGAACTCCATGCCTTCGAGCGCGTCGGCGACCTTGACCGGATCGAGCGACTTGGCCTTGTCGGCCGCCGCCGCCAGCATCCGCATTTCGTTGACGGCGCGCGGATAGAACAGGCTGAAGTCGTATTTGGCCCGGAGCGCCTTCTCGAATTCCTGCGAGGAGGGATTATCGATATTGGCGATGCCCTCGGTGATCTGGAACACCTGATGATCGAGATTGGCCTGCTTGATCGCGGTCGGGCCACCGGTGCCGCCTGCATAATAGGTGTACCAGTTCACCTTCAGTCCGGCGTCGGCCGCCGCCTTCAGCAGCAGCGCGAAATCCTGGCCCCAGTTGCCGGTGATGACGGTGTCGGCACCGGATGCCTTGATCTTCGCGATATAGGGCGAGAAGTCGGTGATCTTGAGCAGCGGATGCAGTTCGTCGCCGACGATCTTGATGTCCGGCCGCTTGGCGGCCAGCATGGTCCTGGCGGCGGAGCGAACGGCTTCGCCGAACGAGTAATCCTGGTTGATCAAATAGACGTTTTTGATCGAAGGCACCGTCTTCATGTAATTGGTCAGCGCCTCCATCTTGATGTCGGAGTTCGCGTCCCAGCGGAAATGCCAGAAGCTGCACTTGGCGTTGGTCAGGACCGGATCGACCGCGGCATAGTTGAAGTACAGCACCTCCTTGCCGGGATTGCGCTCGTTGTACTTGGTGACGAAGTCGGAAAGCGCGCTGGCCACCGCCGAACCGTTGCCCTGGGTCAGGAAGCGGATCCCGGCGTCGATCGCCTTCTGCGCCTGGATCAGGCTTTCCTGCGGATTGGTCTTGTTGTCGAGCGGAACGATCTCGACCTTCCTGCCCTGGATGCCGCCCTTGGCATTCAGTTCGTCGGCGAGAAACTGGAAAGTCTTCAGGCCGACTTCGCCGACGCTGGCACCGCCACCCGAAAGCGGATCGATGTAGCCGATCTTGACAGTTTCCTCGGCCGCCGCCGGCATCGCGGTGGTGCCGAGCACGGACAGCGCGAGCACTGTCATGGCAAGTGTCTTCCTCATCGGGTCTCCTCCTCGTTGGTCTTAACCGTTCGCCCCCTTGAATGGGAACCGTTTTCAGAAATGCCGACGGCCGCTCGCGCCCGGATCGTGGATTGCGCTTTTCCTTGGCGCTTGGTCGGCCGTCTGTGAGACGCCTTCCCCTTTGAAGGGTTCTGGCTGGATGTCAATTTCAATCGACGGCGACCCGGATCGCCATCGACAACCACCTTCGCCGCCGCGCTCGCCGGATCACGCCCAGCATGGGTGCCCCGGCAGCAGGGACAGTTTCTTCCGAATCATCCGTCGTTGAATCCAACGGTGCACCATGTCATCGGTGGCACGGACTCGCCGCCGCCGGCTCTTCAGCCACGCGCGCCCGGCGCTTGTCGTTCACCAGGATTTTGGCGCCCATACCGGCCAGTATCGGTGACATCGTCCAAATCCTCCACCGGCTGTCGACCGCGTCGCGATCCAGCGGCTTGACGAGCGTTTCCCCCTCGAAGGCTTGTTAGCTCACGAGTGAGTGAGTATCTTAAGCGCAAGATCTGCTTTCCTGCAAGGCCCTTTCAGCTGCGCCGCTCGGCTTTTCGACGCGCACAGACGGCCAGAAATCCCGCCGCCATGAAAGTCGCCATCCGCTCCTTGACGGCGGCGTAGTCACTGGACTTGCACAAGCCGTGCGAAAGCTTGTCGATCCGCCCGGTTTGCGCGAGCGTGAGCATCAGCGCCCCGGTCACGAAGTGATATCCCCAAAAGATGTCCTCTTCCGCGCAATCCGGAAGCGCCTTCTTGAGCAGGCCGATCAGGCGCAGAACCACCGGATCGAAATGCTGGTCCATCATTTCGGCACCCCATTCGGGTGTGTTGGCGACCTGCGCGCCCAATGCGCCGTAGTTCCTCCAGCCTTCTCCTCCCTCGATGTAAAGATCGAGGTCGCTGTCCAGGAACACGCGGAGCGCTCCTTCGACCGAGGGCTTGCCCCCGGTCGCCATGTCGTATTCATCGAGCAACCTCATGCGCCGCTCGCTGGTGATCACCGCGCGTCGCGCGAAGACAGCATCGAACAGCTTCTTCTTGTCCTCGAAATAATAGTTGATCAAGGTATGATGCACGCCGATGCGTTTGGCGACGTCCTTTAGCGTCACCCCGTGGAGGCCGTTTCTGGAGAAGAGAAACTCGGCGGCATCGAGTATCTGCTCCATCATATCCGCTCGCCGCTCCGCCTTGGCCGAGCTCTTGCGGCGGAAATTCTCCTGTTCGGACAAGCTGAGATCCTTTCCCTGCCTTTATTGATGCTGAGCCGCCAACGGCGAGCTTTGATCATAGGCGACCGGATGCAGATAAGTTAAAGGAATCTGGCCGGCGCGCGAACGGTTGACCACGGCGCCCTGCGATCGCCGCAAAAGCCGCGCGATCGCCCGGGTTGCCGCTTCGACCCGCGACGCCCAATCATCCGTAATGGCGGCGGGCCAGCATGTGCCGTGGCCGCCCGCCATAAGTAAACCCGAAGTTAATTCGTGCCGATTATGATGGAGCTTCCTGCGTCTCCGCCCTCCTGATCGGCCCAAATCCCATGAAACTCGGTTCCCTGCTCACTGCCGCCATCGTCGCGCTGTCCGCAGTCGGCGGCGGTCTTGCGGCCTATGTGGCGGCGACGAAATACCAGACGATGGACAATGTTTCCGCAGCCCAGCACCGGCTGGAGATCGTCCGGGCCGTCGGCGATATTCCGCGCTATCTCAACCCCGAACGCGGCTTCGCCACCAATATCCTGATCGGGCCGCCCGCCTTGGACGCGAAGCTGCGGGCGGAACTCAATGACAAATACCGCAAGCAGACCGACGCCGCGCGCGACCGGATGCGCCAGATCCGCAAGGCGCTGCCGGGCAATCTCGACGATGGCGCCGCGGTGGGCGCAGCAATCGATGCGCTGGAGGTCAAATTCAAGGCGCTGCGCGAGGCTATCGACGCAGCGCTCGACGGGCCGATCGAGACCCGGAAGGAAGCCGCCAAGAAAATCGTGACGGACAATGCGGTCTTCAATCAAGGCGTCACCACGCTGCTCGACGGCCAGGTCCGCAAGATCGCCCGGCTCGACGGTGACGCCTACCGGCAGGCGAACTATGCCAACATCGCCTGGACCTTGCGGGATGTCGGCGGCTTCAATTCCAGCCTGCACAAAAATCTGCTCGGCTACGGACGCGTCGCGACCGACGCCGAAAAGATGGATCTGAGCCGCGCCCAGGGCCGGGCCGACCAGATCCTGATGTCACTGCAGGAACTGCGCGGCAATCCGGCGACCCCCGCCAACGTCGCGGCAGCGCTCGAGCGGATGAACGAGGCCTATGTCGAGCGGTTCGGCAAGGAGCTGCAGATGATCAAGGAAGGCGCCGTCACCGGCAAATACCAGCACGGAACCGACGCCTTTTTCGTAGAGTCGCAGCGCGGCCTCGGGACGATCATCGAGGTGCGCGATGCCTTCTACGACAACGCCGAGCAAATCCTCGGCTCCGCCTGGTCGGCCGCACGCTTCAGCTTCCTGATCGCATTCGCAGGCCTGGTCGCGGTCGCGATCGCGAGCGTCGGGCTCGTGATCATGGTCCGCCGCCGCATCTGCAAGCCGATCGTCGAGCTCACCGCCACGATGTCGCAACTCGCCGGCGGCGACGTCGCCTGCGAAATTCCGGGCGTCGAGCGCAGCGACGAGATCGGCGCCATGGCGGCCGCCGTGCGGGTTTTCAAGGACAACAAGATCGAGGCCGATCGCCTCGCCGCGGAGCAGGAAGCCGAAAACGCGGTCAAGATGCGGCGCGCCCGCCTGATCGACGACCTCACACGCGCCTTCGAAGCCAAGGTGGGCGAACTGGTCGGCGGCCTGTCCTCGGCTTCCGCCACCATGGAGCAGACCGCGCAGTCGATGTCGTCGACTGCGTCGGCCACCAACCGCCAGGCCGCCGTGGTGGCCGCGGCCTCCGAGCAGACATCGACCAACGTGCAGACGGTGGCCAGCGCCACCGAACAACTGACCTCATCGATCTCGGAGATCGGACGTCAGGTCACGCAATCCACCACGATCGCGGCGCGCGCGGTCGACAATGCCCGTCGTAGCGGCGATACCGCGCGTGCGCTGGCCGAGGGCGCGCAGAAGATCGGCGACGTCGTGACGCTGATCCAGACCATCGCCGCCCAGACCAACCTGCTCGCGCTGAATGCCACCATTGAGGCGGCTCGTGCCGGCGAGGCCGGGCGTGGTTTTGCCGTGGTGGCCTCCGAGGTAAAATCGCTGGCCGGCCAGACCGCCAAGGCCACCACCGAAATTTCCGAGCAGATCGCCGCCATCCAGGCGGCGAGCGACGAAACGGTAACGGCGATCAGAAGCGTGGTCGACGTGATCACCGAGATCGACCAGATCGGCATCGCGATCGCATCCGCGATCGAGGAGCAGGGCTCTGCGACCAAGGAGATCTCGCGCAGCGTCCAGGAAGCCGCGCGCGGCACCCAGGAAGTGAATGCGAACATTTCCGGCGTGCAGCGCGCCGCCGACGACACCGGGGCGGCCGCCAGTCAGGTACTTGGCGCCGCCGCGCAGCTCTCCTCGCAATCGAGGGATCTGGCCGGACAGGTCAACCGCTTTCTCTCGGAGGTCCGGGCAGCGTAAGTCAGGGACGGCGCGGTCGAACCGATGTCACGAGGCCGAGGCCCGCTTTTGCGGACCGATCATGTCAGCCGCGCCGACAGCGCGGCATCAGAAAAAAAGCACGTCCTCGGCTTCCGGCTGGGCCGCCTCGCGACCGGTGGCCGCGGCGGCCGGCGGCGCGATCCCGAATCGCTCGCAATGCCTGAGATGAACGTCCCGTTCGGTCTGCATGGTATATTGCAGATAGAGCTGGTCGAATAATTGGCCGCCGTGGCTGGCATCGGCTGGCGACCGGTTTTCGAGATTCTGCTTGGATTCTTCGAGCAGGCTGGCGACGGCCGGAAGCGTGGCAAATCTGCCGCCAAGTTCGGACATCACGGTCCTTGCTCCCGTCATCAGGCTTTCGAATTGAACGCTCTCGCGGGTCAGGTGACCCATCAGCTGACCGAGCCCGGCGTTGCCGGCCTCGATCTCCTGCATCGCCGTCGTGATCGAAGCTTCGAGGTCGGCCACTTTCAGCTGTTCTTCCTCCGCGCGCAGGCTTTTCAGCCGATCGGCAGCCTGCCCGATCCCGCCCAACACCGGCTCCAGCATCTTCGCCGCGCCGGAGATGCGGTCGGCCGTCAGTTGCAGCTCATTGGCGATCACCACGAAGGCGCTGCCCCTGGTTCCGAGATGGCTGGCCTTGAGACCGGCATTCATGCCGATCAGCGTGATATCGACAACGGTGTCGTCGAGCGCGGCGATCGCGGCACGAAATTTTCCCAGCATGTTTTCCAGCACCGTGATCGAGGCATCGACCGCCACCTTGGCATGGCCGCAGGCGAAGATCAGTGCAGAGGCCTGGGCAAGCCGCTGCTTCATGACGGCGAGAAAAGACGTCATGTCGTCATTCTTGCCGCCATAGAGCGAATTTCCATGGCCGACGATCTTGATCGAATCGCTGGACAGTTTTGTCAATGCGCGATTGATCCTGCCGATGTCGGCCTCGAATTCGGACACCGTGTCGGTGAGTTGCGCGGCCTGCAACAGGCAGATCAGCGGGGGCATCGAGGGCGCGAGGCTGGCATCGGCGCCGGCCACGCCGCGCAATCCGCTGCAGATGTGTTCGAGCCGCTGCCGCGTGCTGTCGCCCGCCTGCAGGGAAACGATGGCGCTGCCGACCGCTTCGCCGATTTGCGTGGTGCTCGCCTTTGCCAGTCTTGCGAGATCCGCGCCTTGGGCCTGCAACTGCTTTATTTCCGAAAACGCGGATATCAGTTCGGTGCTGACCAACACCAGTTGATCCCGGTATTGCTTTTCGAACTGCCGTTGCCCCTCCAACGCCGTCGCAATCGCGCCGGCGAGTTGTTCCTGCTCCTTCGAACAGGTGACGATCGACGATTGAACCGCCGCCGCCAGATTGGAGGCTTCCCTGGTGAAACTCAGGAAGTCGTCACGATTGCCTTCCAGCGAGGCCGCCTCGATCCTCGAACTGCGCGCGATCACGGTGATCAGCTGAATGTGATTGATGAGGTGTTTCAGCAGGCCCGAGGCCTGCGCCGTGCTGGTTCCGATGGCGGCAAGCAGGGCAGTTTCGGCGGGCAACGCGTCCGCCAGCCCGTGCAGCCGCGCGGCGATGTCCTGAAAGGCCACCGAAGCACCCTCGATCTTGGATCCGGATAGCTCGCCGGACAGCGAGCTCAGGCCGCTGTTCAACTCGGCGAAAATGCCGTGCGCGGCGCCGAGATGGCTACCTACCTCGGCGAACACCTGCTCGACCTGGTTGCCCACTTTTTCAATGGTCCTGATCGCCCTGGTCGCCAGTTCCGGCGTATCGGTGACTGCCATCTGATTCAATCGATCGTCGCCGAATGCCGGACGTCCTGCCAGAGCAGGATCTCCCTGGGGATCTGCGTCAGCGACACCACCTTTTCCACGGCACCACAGGCAATCGCTTCCTTCGGCATGCCGAACACGACACAGCTTTCTTCGTCCTGCGCGCGGGTCGACGCGCCGAGTTTGCGCATTTCCAGCAGCCCCTTGGCGCCGTCGTCTCCCATCCCGGTCATGATGATCCCGAGTGCGTTGCGGCCGGCGTTTTGCGCAGCCGAGCGGAACAGCACATCCGCCGAAGGTCGATGCCGGGACACCGGCGGGCCATCCTTGATGGCGATGTGATAGCGCTGGCCGGTTCGCTGCAGCAGCATGTGACGCCCGCCGGGAGCAATATAGACCCCGCCCTGCACGACGGTGTCGCCATCCTCGGCTTCCTTGACATCGACCTCGCAGAGTCCGTTGAGACGCTTGGCAAACGCCGCCGTGAAGCCGCCCGGCATATGCTGCACGATCAGGATGCCGGGGCTGCGCCGCGGCAGGACCTCGAGCACGTCGCGAAGCGCTTCCGTGCCGCCGGTGGAAACGCCGATGCAGACGATGCGTTCGGTTACCGGACTGGGCCGGCCCTGTGTCGGCGGCGGCATGATGGCATCCGCGGTCAGCTTCTCCTCGATCGCCATCCGTGGCGCTCTGCCGACCCGCACCCGGGCGCGCGCCGCCGCCTTTACCGCGTCGCGCAGCCGCGCCGAGGATTCCTGCAGCGCCAGCCTGGTGTCGATACGCGGCTTGGGCACGATATCCACCGCGCCCGCCTCGAACGCCTCGAACATCAGATCGGAGCCCTGCTCGGTGAGGGTCGAGCAGATGATGACGGGGATCGGCCGTTGCGCCATGATCTTGCGCAGAAAGGTGATCCCGTCCATGCGCGGCATCTCGATGTCGAGCATGATGACATCCGGTATTTCTTCCTGCAGCCGCCGCGCCGCCGCAAACGGATCCGACGCCGCGCCCATCACCTCGATGTCGGGATCGTCGTTGAGAATCGAGGTGAGGATCTGGCGAACCGACGCGGAATCGTCCACGATCAGCACGCGAATCTTCCGGTTTTGCATGGGCCTCCCCCCGGCCAACTAGACTGTGAAAATCGTTGGTTGAACCTGCTGCAACATGATCGACTCGTTGTGAATCATCGATTCCGAATGACCGACGATGAAATATCCGCCGGGCCGCAAATGCGTACAAAGCTGCTCGACGACTTTGCGTTGGGTCGGCTTGTCGAAATAGATCAGGACATTGCGGCAGAAGATGATGTCGACGTCGCGATCGACCGGATAGACCTCATCCATCAGGTTCATGCGCATGAAGTTGGTCGAGCGCCGCAGCCTGGGAATCACCCGCACTTCGTCCCTGGCCGGATCCCTGGACGACAGGAAATAACGCTTGGCCAGCTCGGCGGGTACCGGCGCGATCATCTCCGGGGTATAGATCCCGGTTTCCGCGAGTTGCAGCACACTGGTCGAAATGTCGGTGCCGAGAACACTGAACTGAAATTTGGCTCCGGTGCTGATCATGTCATCGAGCACGATAGCGACGGTATAGGCTTCCATTCCGGTAGAGCAAGCCGCGCTCCAGATCTTGAGCGGCCGGGGGCTGCGGCCTCTGCGGCGCAGCAGTTCCGGCACGGCAACGCCCCGCATAAAGGCAAAGTGCGACGGCTCGCGGAAGAAATCGGTCTTGTTGGTGGTCACGCAGTCGATCAGATGGACCAGTTCGGCTTCGAAATGATCGGCATCGAACAGGTGCTCGACATATTCGTTGACGTCGGAATAATTGAGGACGCGGACTCGCTTCTGCAGCCGCCCCTCCAGCATCAGCCGTTTTGAGGCCGGCAGCTTGATCCCGACCTCGGCCTCGACCAGTTCGGCGATCGACCGAAAGTGACGATCGCTCAGATGGGGAACGGCTTCCAGCATCGCGGACGGCATCGGCTAGGCCGCGACGGCAGCGGAAAGAGCGCCTTCGACAGCGTCGCCGGACGCCATCAGGCTGGCGAGATCGAAGATGATGACGAAGCTGTCGCCCTTGCGGCCGATTCCAGCCAGATAGTCCGACTTCCAGCGGCCTCCCACCGAAGGCGGCGGCTCGATCTGACTTTCGTCGATCCCGGCCACTTCGAACACGCAGTCGGCGACAAAGCCGACGCCGACGAAGCGGTCGCCCATCGGAACATCAAGAATGATGATGCGGGTGGCCTCGGTCGCGGGCACGCTCGGCAGGTCGAGCTTGGTCCGCAAATCGACGATCGGATAGCTGGTGCCGCGCACGTCGATGATCCCGAGCAGGAAATTCGGCGCGTGCGGTATTTTCGAAATCGGCCGCATGTCGAGAATCTCGCGAACATTGCGGATGGCGATGCCGAACGTCTCGCCGTCGAGGCCGAGTGTTAGATATTGGGCTGTTTCGGCCATGGTTGGCTCCGTACAATTCAACTAACGTCTCTGCGCAGCAAGCCGGCCTCGCCGGACGGCGAGGCCGAGATGTCGTTCAACGCTTGAAATCGGCGTCGCGCTCGTCCGCGCCGTCACTCATCTCGAGCGCAAAGCCGCCGGAACCGCCCGCGACCTTGAGGGCGCGCGCCGGCACGGCGGTCGCCGGTCGCTTGGCGCCGCGCTGGGCTCCCGCCATGGCGGTCGCCTTGGATCGCAGCTGGGCCACCGCTTTGTCGATCCCGGCAGGAGGGCGGCCTGCCCCGTTCTGTGGTTGATCGATCTTGAAGAAGCTGATGGTCGATTGCAGCTGTTCGGCCTGGGAAGCAAGCTCTTCCGCGGTCGACGACACTTGCTCGGAAGCGCTGGAATTCTGCTGGCCGACCTTGTCTAGCTGCTGGATCGCCTGGTTGATCTGCGAGGATCCGACATCCTGCTCGCGGCAGGCGGCGGTGATCTCCTCGACCAGCTGCGCGGTCTTCTTGATGTCCGGCACCAGCCGCGACAGCATGGCGCCGGCCTCCTGCGCCGCCTTGACGGTCTCGCTCGACAGCGCGCCGATCTCGGCGGCCGCGGTCTGGCTGCGCTCGGCCAGCTTGCGGACTTCGGAGGCCACCACGGCAAAGCCCTTGCCGTGCTCGCCGGCCCGCGCCGCTTCGACGGCGGCGTTGAGGGCAAGCAAATCGGTTTGCCGGGCGATTTCCTGCACGATGGTGATCTTGCCGGCGATGGTCTGCATCGCCTCGACCGCGCGGTTGACCGCGCCGCCGCTGGCCTCGGCGTCCTGCGCCGACTGATGCGCGATCTTCTCGGTCTGGCTGGCATTGCCGGCGTTCTGCTTGACGTTGGCAGCCATCTCCTCCATCGAGGCGGAGGCTTCTTCCGAGGCCGAGGCCTGTTCGGTGGCGCCCTGCGACAGCTGCTCGGCGCTGGCCGAGAGTTCCTGGCTCCCCGCCGACATGTTCTGTGCCGCGGTGAGGGTATCGCTGACGACCGCACGCAATTTTTCGACCATGCGCTCCAGCGCCAGTCCAAGCGTATCCTTGTCCGACAATGGCTTGGCATCGACCGTGAGATCGCCATTGGCGATCGAATCGGCAATCTTCGCCGTGGCGTTCAGGTTGACGGTCATGCTGTTCAGCGATTTGACGAGGTCGCCGATTTCATCGTTGCTGGAGAGCTCGATCTTCTTGCTGAGATCGCCCAGTGCAACGGCGTCGGCGAGACCGACGGCGCGGCTGAGACCGCGGCTGATGTTGAGCGCGATCCAGGTTGCCGCTGCAAGCGCGATGATCAGGGAGGCGATGACCAGCGCAAGCAACAGCAATTGCGCGCGATTTCCGTCGGTCTGCGCCTGGGCCGCCAGCTCGGCCATCGAAGTCCTGACGTAGTCGGCGTATTCCGCTGCGGCACCCGTTGCTTCACCGGCGGCCTTGCGTACCCCGGTCTTCGACATCTCCTCTGCCTTGAGCGTGCCGCCTGCTTGCGCGATGACAACGCCGCGCTTCATGACGTCCAAAAGCCGTCCCGCGCTCGCTTCCGCAAGACGCGCAGCCTCGGCCGCCGAAGACGGCGCCGAGCGCGCCATCTGGCCGAGTTCGGCGCGGCTGGCGTCGATGTCGGCGAGCGCCAACTTGCTCAGGCTATCAAGCTGCTTGTCGTCCTGAGCGCTGAAGATTTCAAATAGGGCAGACCATGCCTTATGAAGGTTCGACCGCGCATTTGCCAGCGCCGTCACCTGTTGCGCCGAAGTCTGGGAATCCGCAAATTCCTTTTCGAGGCGCGCCAATGCCGCAAGTTCATCCGAAAGCGCCTGCTTGCCTTCCGACATCATCAGGACCTCGGCGGCGTGACCTGAATTGAGGGTAGCGAGCCTGATGACCTCGTCCTGTAGTTTGCTATACTCCTTGTAAAGGGCTGTGAAATGCTCGAGATGCTTTTTGCCGATCTCCGTGGAGACGGCGTAAACTTCGTCTTTCGTCCGCAATACATCGACACGAGACTTTTCGATCTCGCCCTTGTACAAGGCGATATTCGCATCCGAATGTGAGAGAATCATATTCTTCTCCGCCCGGATTTGCAGCAGAACTCCCTTTTCGAGCTCAGCAGCCTTTTCAATCCGGCCGGTGCGTGAAATGAGTCCTTCTGCTGTCACCAACATGTCGCTCAGCTTCAGATACGCTACTCCGCCCGCCACCATGGACAACAGGATGACGACGCCGAAGGCGCCAGCCAGCTTCGCTTTGACAGTAAGTCGCATTGGATAGCTCCTTGATCCCGTCCGGAATCGAATTTCAGCTGAGGATGCGTTCCATGTTCGGAACGATGACGAACTCTTCACGCCACTTGGTGATGAAGCGGATAAATTCCGGATTCCAGTGCATGCCGACCCGCGGCGTCGGCTGCACGTCGGCCGGCGAAATTTCCGTCACCTCGTAGACCTTGTCGGCGACCACGCCGACCAGCACCGGGTCGCCGTCGATCTTGATCTCCAGCACCACGATGCGGGTGTCGGCGGTGCTTTCGGCCTCCGGCATGCAGAACCGTACCCGCAGATCGGCGAGCGGGATGACATTGCCCCTGACGTTGACGACCGACGGCAGGAACGGCCGCGCCCCCGCCACCCGTGTGGCCGGCACCGGATCGATGATTTCCCGCACCAGGTCGGAGTCGAGGGCAAATACCTCGTCGCCGATTCCCAGCATCACCACCTGCATCGCCGCGGCGGCGTCGCCGGCTTCCGGTTTGCGCTCGACTACACTCTGGTTCATCAGGCGGCCTCTTTGAGCGGTTTTTCGGCCAGACCCTGGCCGGCCGCGATCAGCTGTGCGACATCGAGGATCAGCGCGGCGCTGCCGTCGCCGAGGATGGTTGCGCCCGAGAACATCGTCACATCCGAGTGGAGTTTCGACAGCGACTTGATCACCGACTGGTGGCTGCCGATGATCTGATCGACGATCAGCCCGACCCGGGTTTCGCCTGACGATGCGATGATGATCTTCTGGTGGCGGTCGGGCTCGCCGGCGGCGTCGAACAGGCTCCTTAGCCGCACGAACGGCACCAGGTCGCCGCGCATGTTGAGGAAGTCGCGGCCGCGTTCGCGCTCGTCGGCGGCTGTCAGTTCGGCGCATTCCTCCACCGCGGAGAGCGGAATGATATAGCGGCCCTCGCCGACCCGGATCAGCAGCCCCTCGATGATGGCGAGCGTCAGCGGCAGACGCAGCGTCACCGTGGTGCCATGGCCCGGCGCGGTCGAGATATCGATCGACCCGCGCATCGCCTCGATGGTGCGCTTGACCACGTCCATGCCGACGCCGCGGCCGGACAGCGCGGAAACCACCTGGGCGGTGGAGAAGCCGGGATGAAACAGGAACTGGTGGATATCCTGGTCCGACATCACGGCGCCCGGCGCAATCAGTCCCTGCTCTTCGGCTTTGGCGCGAATCCGCATGGTGTTGAGGCCGGCGCCGTTGTCGCGCACGGTGACCAGAACCTGCGCGCCGGCATGGGTGGCGGCAATCTCGATCCGGCCGATATCGGTTTTGGCGGCCGCTGTCCGGCTTGCGGTGTCCTCGATGCCATGATCGATGGCATTGCGGATCAGATGGACCAGCGGATCGGCCAGCCGCTCGATCATGGTCTTGTCGAGCTCGGTATCCTCCCCCGAGGTGACGAAATCCACAGGTTTGCCGAGATCGCGGGAGAGATCGTGCACCAGCCGGCGGAAGCGGCCGAACAATGATCCGATCGGCACCATCCGCGCGCCCATGGTGGTGTCGCGCAGGCTGGCGGCCAGCCGCTCGATTTCCTCGGCGATCGCCTTGATCGAGATATCGTCTGTGGACGCCGCCAATTGACTGAGGCGGGCCTGGGCGATCACGAGTTCGCCGACCCGGTCCATCAACTCGTCGAGGCGCTCGGCCTGGACGCGGACGGTGGCGTTCGCCTTGTCGTCGGGGCGTTTTGAGTCTTCGCGCTTCTTTTCGGCCGCAGGTGCCGGCTGGCTGGCGGCAGTTGCTTGCTCCGACGGCCTTAGTTCGCCCACCGGAGCGGCAGGTTGCAAGGGTGGCGCCATCTCTGCCGCCAAAAGTGGCGTTTCGGCCGCGGCCAGCGGCCTGCAATCAAGCTTCATTTCGTCCTGGACAAAGATGAAGACGTCGTCGATGGCGTTCCGATCGCAGTCGCTGTGCAGCGTCACATCCCATTTCAGGAAGCAGTGTTCCGGATCGAGTTCATCGAGAAACGGCACGTCGTCGGTCAGCGCCATTACGAAGCAGGCGCCCAGTTTGCCGAGGTCGTCCAGCAGATCGAGCGGGTTGGAGCCGTTGCGGAGGATGTCGCTGTCGAACTCAAGATGAAGCTGCCATCCGACCCGCGGCTGCGCCGCGGCCGGCGATGCTTCGACCGGATGTGCTTCGGTCGGCTTGTCACCGTCGGGCTCGACCAGGTGATGCAGATCGTCGAGGATGGCGTCGCCGATGACGGAGTCGGTGGTTTCGGGCGCTTCGATCAGGGCGCGAATGTAATCCTTGGCGGCGAGCGCCACGGAAATGAGATCCTGGTTCGGCTTGATCTCGCCTTTGCGCACCCGGTCAAAGGCGGTTTCGAATTCGTGCGTGAAGCTGGCTACCGCATCGAAGCCGAACATCGCGCCGGAGCCCTTGATGGTGTGCAGAGCGCGGAAGGCGGTATCGACAAGGTCCCTGTCGTCCGGACGCAGGCCGAGATCCAGCAGCGCGCCTTCCAGGGCGTCGAACAGCTCGCTCGCTTCCTGTCGAAATACTTCGGCCGGATCCAGCGTGGTCATGATCGCACCAGCTTGCCGACCACGGCAAGAAGCTGTTCCGGCTTGAACGGCTTGGTGATCCACCCGGTGGCGCCGGCCTTCTTGGCCTCGAGCTTGACGGCCTCGCTGGACTCAGTGGTCAGGAACACGATCGGCAGCCCGAGCAACGCCGGCAATGCGCGCAGCGCGCGGATCAGTTCCAGGCCATTCATGATCGGCATGTTGAGGTCGGTGATGACAAGATCGAAGCGACTGGCCTTGGCCTTTTCCAGGCCCTGGGCGCCATCGCCCGCCTCGGTCACATTGTGTCCCGCCGGCGCCAGCGTGACCTTGATCATCTGGCGGATGCTGGGGGAGTCGTCGACGGTGAGAATATTTGCCATTACTTGATCTCGGCTGGTTGAGCGGAGTGGCTGTCGGGCATCGAGCGGCTGGAAACGCCGGCACGTGCAATGGCAGAGCGGAGCACTTCCGAAACCGCCGTCAGGCTGACGCGGTTGCCGAGGTGGCGCGCGGTCTTGGCTGTCGAGAGCAGAAGCTGAACTGCGCTAACATCGGCCTTGTCGACAGCCGAGCAATCGAGTTCCAGCTTCTGCTGGACCGAAAGCGCCTTGCAGATCAGATCGTAGACAAGGCGAATGCCGCCGATGCTGCAGTCCGCGGGAAGGCGAAGCAGCTGCTGCGAATCTGGCTGAATTTCCATGGGATCATGCTCGAACCGGTCGATGTCGACGAGATGCGCCAGGCTCGTCGGCCTCGACAATTGGTGACCAGAAAGCGCAGAGGGGACCTCGGAAGCCAGGCAAGGTCGATTCGGGAACGTTCGATCCATCAAGCGATATGGCGCGCCCCCTTCCTGAGGGTTAATTTTGCCCTCCGTCAAACTACGGACAAACTGGGGCTGCCGACCGCGCCGTGTGCCGGGTTGGCTCCGACGGCGAGGCAATCGTCAGGCGGCGCAAGCAACCTGACAATCCTCCGCGAACCTCTCGAATCGGCCGGGCGATCGGCAGTTTCACGCCGACCTGCGGACGATCGCCGCTGGAATTTTCACTCGCCGCGCCCGACCGGCAAATCCAGCCAGCGCACCGTCATCACCGATCTGTGAAGCGTGCCTGGGCGCCATTGCGGCTTGACGGCCTCGCCGCCGCAGCGCGTGCTTCTGCTTGATGTCGGCAATTGCGAACGTCAACGCTGCCGCTGAGGCCGGGCAGCTGCCAGAAATTAAGGCTTCATTCAGGTTTGATTAAGGCCTCATTAAGCACGGAAAATGCTTGATACCCAATCGGTTGGGAACTTTCCGACTGTGACCTATGGGTGACAGCATTTTACGCAAAAGCTGTCTAAGTGCGCGTCATGGATGGAGCCGACACGCGGCCAATCTCAAATGATCTGCTGGAGACTAGAACAATGAAAAAGCTTCTTCTCGGAACTGTGGCCCTCGTCGCCCTCGGCGCGACCGTGCCAGCACTCGCCGCCGACCTGCCGGCTCGCGCTCCCTATACCAAGGCTCCGGTCTATGCCTCGCCGATCTACAACTGGACCGGCTTCTACATCGGCGGTCACATCGGCGGCGCTTTCGCCGGCAACAACAGCCTGACCGGCAGCAACGGCCGATTCCTCGGCGGCGTGCAGGGCGGCGCTGACTATCAGTTCGCCACCAACTGGGTGCTCGGTATCGAAGCGCAGTACAGCTGGCTGAGCAGCAACAACGGCGGCGTGCTGTTCCCCGGCGGAACTCTTGTGAACACCAGCAGCAACCAGCTCGGATCGGTCACCGGTCGGCTCGGCTACGCCTGGGGACCGGCGCTGGTTTATGCCAAGGGCGGTTATGCCTTCAAGGATAGCGACGGCGTCACCGCGACTGCCGGCGGCGTTCCGGTGGCCTTCACCACCGACAGCAACCACCGCGATGGATACACCGTCGGTGCCGGCGTCGAATACATGTTCGCGCCGAGCTGGTCCGCGAAGCTGGAATACATGTATTACAACTTCGGCAGCACCACGTTCACGACCGGCCCCGTTGGCCTCGTCGGAACCCGGTACCGCGACGACGAAAACACCGTCAAGGCCGGCCTGAACTATCGCTTCAACTGGGGTGGCCCGGTGGTTGCGCGGTATTGATCCGCACCTGATCTGATCGAACTGACGGAAAGGCCGGCCTCGCGCCGGCCTTTTTGTTTTGCTGCCCAATAATTGCGCAAACCCCTCGAATTCTCCCGATTTTGTTAACCGGGTAACGAGATACTGCCGCCGGGCAAGGATCCTGATGGATCCAGCGGGCAGGGCGGGGGCAGCATGGCGGCGCGATTTGGCATCGGCAAACTTGGTCGTCTGTTGAGATTTCTGCGCCCGCAATGGGGCGTCAGGGGCAGCCTGTTCGCAGCCTTCGCCGTGATCGCCGGCATGGCCATCATCATCAGCGTTGGCGCCGGCATGGTGCTGGGCGACCTCGGCAGTCTGATGCTGGATCTCAGCGGGCGCGACATACCGCGGCTCACGGCAAGCCTGCAGCTGGAGGCCCAGAGCGCCAGCCTGGCCAGCCAGGGACCGGCGCTGCTGGCGTCGCAGAGCCAGCAGATGCTGGACGAACGCTCCAAATCGATGAAGGAAACCCAGCAGCTTACGCTGGAGAAGCTCGGCCAGATCATCGAGCTCGGCGCCGACAAGACGGTGGTCTCCGCCCTCAGCGAGACCGTCAAGAACATCGACGACACCATCAGGAGCCTCGGCGCTGCAGCCAAGGAGCGGCTCGACGCCGGCGCGGTCCACGAACAGCAATACGAGGCGCTGCGCAAGGCTCAGGCCGCCTTCGTCGCCGCATCCGGTCCGGCGATGATGGACGCGCAGGCCAGGATCAATGCGGTTCTCGGCTCCGCGAATCTCTCGCAGGACGACGCGGTCGAGGCGGCACGGTCGGTCGAGCGGCTCGGCGACATCATCGCCAGCACCAACCTGCTGGCTTCCGACATGACAGCGGCACTGGCCGCCAGCAACAGCGATTCGCTCGAGCCGATCGAGAAGGCATTCAAGACCGCCCAGAGCAGCGTCAAATCCAACCTCGACACACTCCCGGGGAACAACGGCACCGCCGCGTTGAAGGACGCCGCGTTGAAATTGCTGGCGCTTGGCGAGGGCAAGACCAGCGTCTTCAAGATTCGCCAGAAGGAACTCGACGCCGACGATTACGGCCAGCTCATCCTTGATGAAACCCGCAAGCTGAATATCGGTCTCGGCATCAGCGTCAGGCAACTGGTCGATGCGGTGAAGACCGAAACCGGCAGATCGACCTCGCGGGCCCGGCAGAAGATCTCCTTCGCGACGCTGGTCATGGTCGCGCTTGGCGGCCTCACCTTGATCGGGTCGGTGCTGTTCGTCTGGCGCTATGTCGGCGGCAACATCCTGCGGCGGATCGGCAATCTGCAGCGATCGATGCAGCTATTGTCGGCCGGCGATCTCGAATCGGAGATCTATCGCAGCAGCCAGCACGACGAAATAGCGGCGATGGCGAGTTCGCTGCAGGTCTTCCGCGAAAGCATGCTCGAAGCCCGCGCGCTGAATGCCGATCAGGACAAGGATCGCATCGCCAAGGCCGAACGCGCCTCCCGCATGGAAGCCCGGATCGTCGAATTCGAGACCACCGTCCGCACCGCGCTGGACACTCTGCAGCGATCGGCCAATTCCATGCAGAGCACCGCGCAAGGCATGTCGGCGAGCGCCGATCAATCCAGCGCGCTGGTCAACGCCGTGGCGTCCGCCGCCGAGGAAACCTCGGTCAACGTCCAGACGGTGTCCTCGGGCACCGAGCAATTGTCGTCGTCGATCGCCGAAATCGGCCGCCAGGTGGTCAGCTCGGCGCAAATCGCCCGCAAGGCGGTCGATGAAGCCGGCGCAACCGACGCCACCATGCAGGGGCTCGCCGAAAACGCCAGCCGGATCAGCGTCGTGGTCGACCTCATCCAGGTCATTGCGTCGCAGACCAACCTTTTGGCGCTCAACGCCACCATCGAGGCCGCCCGTGCCGGCGAGGCTGGCAGGGGTTTTGCGGTGGTCGCCTCCGAGGTCAAGAGCCTCGCCAACCAGACCGCAAAGGCTACCGACGAGATTCGCTCGCAGATCGCCAACGTACAGCATGTGACGACCTCGGCGGTCGGCGCCATCCGAAACATCGGCCAGACCATCAGCGAGATCAACGAGGTGACTACCGCGATCGCCGCCGCGGTTGAACAGCAGGGCACGGCGACGCGCGAAATCGCCCGCAACATCCAACACGCCGCCGGCGGCACCTCCGAGGTCTCGAGCAATATCATCGGGGTCAGCACCGCCTCGGCCAAGGCCGGTTCGGCGGCCAGCGAAGTGCTGAGCGCTTCCGGCGCGCTACGCCACGAGGCCGACGTCCTGCGCTCGGAAATCGACGCCTTCCTCTCGAATATCCGGGCCGCCTGAAAGCCCCGCCATGCGCCGCAGGTTCACGCCTGCGCTTGCAGCGCATGGTTGGGCCGGCTTGGCCGGCGGTAGATCGGTGCCGGCGGTGTTTTGGCGAAATCGCTGTCGTTTTCGGCTGGCGCCAGGTCGATTGTGCGGCTAAGTCGGTTGTGCGGCCTGGTCGATGGCAGTCAGGCTGGACAGACGTTGCGACATCGGGCGATGCATTCAAAAACAGACACGGTTCAGTCCTCGGTCGAGGCGCTACGCTACCCCTGGGAAAATCCTCCCGGCCCCGATCAGGTCGTCGAGATAAGGCCGGGCGTGTTGTGGGTCCGGCTCAAGCTGCCGTTCCGTCTCAACCACGTGAACATCTATCTGCTGGCCGACGACGACGGCTGGGCGATGGTGGATTCCGGTTTCGGCAACGAGGAATCGATCGCGGCCTGGACGGCGCTTTTCGAGGGCCCATTGGCCCATGTCAGGATCACGCGGCTGATCGTCACCCATTCGCACCCCGACCATGTCGGCCTGGCGGGGTGGATCGTCGACCGCTTCAATTGCCCGCTGCAGATGTCGCAGGTCGAGTACCTGCAATCGGTCTATCATCAGAACCGAGGCACCGAAGAGCGCAAGATGGCGCAGCGCCTGTTCTTCCGGCGTCACGGCATGGATGAGAACCTGACCGACAAGCTGCTCGGCCGCGGACAGGATTACCTGAAGCGGGTCTCGATCCTGCCGCCGTCCTATCGCCGCATCTCCCATGGCGAGGAAATCTGCATCGGCGCCCGGCGCTTCAAGGTCATCACCGGAGGCGGCCACGCCCTCGATCAGGTGATGCTGTATTGCGCCGCCGACAAACTGTTTCTCTCGGCGGACCAGGTGCTCAGCAAGATCTCGCCCAATGTCAGCGTCTGGGCCGTCGAGCCCGATCAGAACTCCCTCGGGGAATATCTGGCCTCGCTGGCGAGCCTCACCACCACCCTGCCCTATGACGTCCTGGTGCTGCCCGGCCACGGCGTGCCGTTCTACGGATTGAAGACCCGGATCAAGCAACTGGCCGACCATCACGAGGAACGTTGCGGGTTGATCGCGGACGCCTGCCGCGAAAGCTCGAAAACTTCCAAGGAACTGGTGCCGGTGGTGTTCCACAAGCATGTTCTGGACGTGCATCAGATGGGTTTTGCCGCCGGCGAGCTGATCGCCCATGTCAATTACATGCTGGTCGAAGGCCGCCTGACCGCCGAGGAGGCCGATGGCGTGTTGCGATTCAGGACGACGTGACCTGACCGCAGATCCATTGATCGGGATTGCCGCTTGACGGCTCCCGGCGGGAGCCGGGTGCCGCAGTGTCGCGGCCTCGGCGGACGGCGTGTTGATCAGGATCAAGTTTCGTCCTCCGCCTGGAGCAACCCGGGTCCGCCGCCAATCAGGTCCAAAAAGGCCGATTCCGGCTCGACAGCAAAGCTGGAAACGCTCTAAAAAGGACCCAAGCCGTTCCGGCCTCAGCTTTCGTTCCAGGTTCCGCGATGGATTACAGCAAATTCTTCAGTGCCGCCCTCGGCCGCCTGCACGAGGAGCGGCGCTACCGGGTTTTCGCCGACCTCGAGCGGATCGCGGGCCGGTTTCCCCATGCGGTGTGGCATTCCCAGAAGGGACCCCGCAACGTCGTGATCTGGTGCTCCAACGACTATCTCGGCATGGGGCAGCATCCGAAGGTGATCGGCGCCATGGTCGAGACCGCTACCCGGGTCGGCACCGGCGCTGGCGGCACCCGCAACATCGCAGGCACCCACCACCCGCTGGTCCAACTCGAACAGGAACTGGCCGACCTGCACGGCAAGGAAGCCTCGTTGCTGTTCACCTCCGGCTATGTCTCGAACCAGACCGGCATCGCCACCCTCGGCAAGCTGATTCCGGATTGCCTGATCCTGTCGGATGCGCTCAACCACAATTCAATGATCGAGGGTATTCGCCAGGCCGGCTGCGAGCGCCAGGTATTCCGCCACAGCGACATGGCCCATCTTGAAGAGCTGCTGCGCGCGGCAGGGCCCGACCGGCCGAAAATGATTGCCTGCGAAAGCCTTTATTCGATGGACGGCGATATTGCGCCGCTTGCGAGGATCTGCGATCTCGCCGAGCGCTACGGCGCCATGACCTATGTCGACGAAGTTCACGCCGTCGGCATGTACGGGCCGCGCGGCGGCGGCATCGCCGAGCGCGACGGCGTCATGCACCGCATCGATATCCTGGAAGGCACGCTCGCCAAGGCGTTCGGCTGTCTCGGCGGCTATATCGCCGGAACTTCCGACATGATCGACGCGGTGCGCTCCTACGCGCCGGGCTTTATCTTCACCACCGCGCTGCCGCCCGCGATCTGCTCGGCGGCGACCGCCGCCATCCGGCATCTGAAAACCTCGACTTGGGAGCGCGAGCGCCATCAGGACCGGGCCGCCCGAGTCAAGGCTATCCTGACCGCGGCAGGGTTGCCGGTGATGTCGAGCGACACCCATATCGTGCCGCTGTTCGTCGGCGATCCCGAACGCTGCAAGCGAGCCTGCGACATCCTGCTGGAAGAGCACGGCATCTACATCCAGCCGATCAACTATCCGACTGTCGCCAAAGGCACCGAGCGCCTGCGGATCACGCCTTCGCCCTATCATGATGACGGATTGATCGATCAGCTCGCCGAGGCGCTGCTGCAGGTTTGGGAACGGCTCGGATTGCCGCTGCACGAGAAATCGCTGGCCGCCGAATAGCCGGATTGTGGGGCTGCTGCAGGCAACCTGGTCGGCAAACTCAGCGTGACCGCGATGCCCGGGCGATTCCGGCATCCAGCCTCGGAAGAGGCCCGGCTCCGCTGCGGCGGAACCCGGAAAACCTGAGGGGAAATCGCTGTCGCTTGCCGCTGGGAAAGCGTTAGATTGCCGACCGATCGGGGCTTTGGCCTCCACAGGGAGCAAGCGCGATGCTGCACGACTGGGGCGTCATCGCAGCCGCATTCGGCTACATCGGGTTCCTGTTTTTCGTTGCCAGCCACGGCGACCGGCTGTCGCCGACGCAGCGCGGTCGCGCCAGCGCGCTGATCTACCCGCTGTCGCTGGCGATCTACTGCACCTCGTGGACGTTCTTCGGCTCGGTCGGCTTCGCCACCCGCACCAGCGTCGATTTTCTCGCGATCTATATCGGGCCGATCCTGATGATCGCGTTCTGCACACCGTTGCTGCGCCGCGTGATCCGGCTGGCGAAATCGCAGAACATCACCTCGATCGCCGACTTCATCGCCGCCCGCTACGGCAAGAGCCAGGCCGTCGCCGCCACCGTCGCGCTGATCGCCATCATCGGATCGGTTCCCTACATCGCGCTGCAGCTCAAGGCGGTGGCGTCGTCGCTTGAAACCATCCTCAGCGAAGACCAGGCCTTCTCCCATATTCCGGTCATTGGCGACATCGCGCTGATCGTCACGCTGGCGATGGCGGCGTTCGCGGTGCTGTTCGGGACCCGGCAGACCGACGCCACCGAACATCAGCATGGCCTGATGCTGGCGGTCGCCACCGAATCGATCGTCAAGCTGGTGGCCTTTCTCGCGGCCGGCGCCTTCGTCACCTTCTGGATGTTCAGTCCGGTCGAGCTGATCGAGCGCGCGATGAAGACCCCGGAAGCTGTCCGCGCCATCGACTATGTGCCCTCGCTCGGCAATTTCGTCGCCATGGCGCTGCTGTCGTTTTGCGCGATCCTGCTGCTGCCGCGCCAGTTCCATGTCAGCGTGGTGGAGAATTCCAGCGATGCCGAGGTGGGGCGCGCGCGCTGGCTGTTTCCACTGTATCTGATCGCCATCAACCTGTTCGTGATTCCGATCGCCATCGCCGGACTGGTGATGTTTCCGTTCGGCGCGGTTGACAGCGACATGTTCGTGCTGGCGTTACCGATGGCGGGCAACGCTTCGCTGCTCAGCGTCGGCGTCTTTGTCGGAGGACTGTCGGCGGCGACCGCCATGGTGATGGTGGAATGCGTCGCGCTTTCGATCATGGTCTCGAACGATATCGTCCTGCCGCTGGTGCTGCAGCGCAGCCCCGAATCGCGCGCCGGCGGCAAGGATTTTGGCGATTTCCTGCTCAGGGTACGCCGCTTTTCGATCTTCGCCATCATGGTGATGGCCTATCTTTACTATCGGGCGCTGGGCAACACCCAATTGGCGGCGATCGGGCTGTTGTCCTTTGCGGCCATTGCGCAGCTCGCACCGGCGTTCTTTGGCGGCCTGTTGTGGCGGCGCGCCACCGCGCGCGGCGCCATGGGCGGCATGCTGGTCGGTGTGGCGGTCTGGATCTACACGCTGTTCCTGCCGAGCTTCCTGGAAGGCAACACCGCCGGCCTGCTGCTGCTGCAGCACGGGCCGTTCGGGATCGAGGCGCTGCGTCCGCAAGCCTTGTTCGGCGCCGATCTGCCGCCGCTCCTGCACGGTGCGCTGTGGAGTCTGTCGCTCAACCTGTTGACCTACATCGCGCTGTCGCTGGCGCGCCAGCCGTCCTCGATCGAACGACTGCAGGCCGATCTGTTCGTGCCGCGCGCGCTGGCGCCGATCGCGCCGACCTTCCGGCGCTGGCGCACCACCGTGACCGTGCAGGACATCCAGAGCACGGTGGCGCAGTATCTCGGTCCCGACCGCGCCCGTCATTCGTTCGAAGCCTTCGCGACCGCCCGCCACCTCAGCCTCGGACCGGCGGCGCCGGCCGACTTCGAGTTGCTGCAGCATGCCGAACATCTGATCGCTTCCTCGATCGGGGCGGCGTCCTCGCGCCTGGTGATGTCGCTGTTGCTGCGCAAGCGCACCGTCTCCGCCAAGGCGGCACTTAAACTGCTCGACGATTCCCACGCCGCGTTTCATTTCAACCGCGAGATCTTGCAGACCGCACTCAACCATGTGCGGCAGGGCATCGCGGTGTTCGATGTGGATTTGCAGCTGATCTGTTCAAACCGGCAGTTCGGCGAACTGCTCGGCCTGCCGCCCCACCTCGTGCAGCTCGGGATTCCCCTGAAGGAAATCCTCGAATTCATGGCCGCCATCAGCCCTCCCGACTTCGGCGACAGCGACGCGCTGATGCAGATGCGCCTGGCCGCCTATACCAGCGAAGGCGAGCCCTACCTTGAACGGCTGCCGGATCGCCATATGGTGATCGAGGTGCGCACCAATCGGATGCCCGGCGGCGGGCTGGTGATCACCTTTTCCGACGTCACGCCGAGCTTCGAGGCTGCCGAGGCGCTGGAGCGCTCCAACGCAACGCTGGAAAAGCGGGTGCGGGATCGCACCGAGGAACTCACCCGCCTGAACTCGGAACTGGCGCTGGCCAAGAGCACCGCCGAGGACGCCAACATCTCGAAGACGCGCTTTCTGGCCGCGGCGAGCCACGACATCCTGCAGCCGCTCAACGCGGCACGGCTCTATGTGACGAGCCTGGTCGAGCGCCAAAGCGGCGGCGAGGATTCGCGGCTGGTCGAAAACATCGACGATTCGCTGGAGGCGATCGAGGAGATCCTCGGCGCTCTCCTGGACATTTCGCGGCTTGACGCCGGCGCCATGACGACGTCGATCACCAGTTTCAGGATCGGCGACCTGATGCGTTCGCTTGAAATCGAGTTTGCGCCGATCGCGCGGGCCAAGGGGCTGAAGCTGACCTTCGCGCCGTGTTCGATGCCGGTGGAATCCGATCGCCTGCTGCTGCGGCGGCTGCTGCAGAACCTGATCTCCAACGCCATCAAATACACCCCGCGCGGGCGCGTGCTGGTCGGCTGCCGGCGCCACGGCCAGGCGCTGCGAATCGGCGTCTATGATACCGGCGTCGGCATCCCCGTCCTCAAGCGCGGCGAGATCTTCAAGGAATTTCACCGGCTGGAGCAGGGCGCGCGGATTGCGCGCGGGCTCGGACTGGGGCTGTCGATTGTCGAGCGCCTGGCGCGCGTCCTCAACCATGGCATCGCGCTCGATTCTAATCTCAGCGGCGGTTCGTTGTTTTCGGTGACGGTGCCGACCGCGCAGGCCGTCAATTATACCGCGGCGGTCACCAGCGCGACCCCGCTTGCCAAGACGCCGATCAGCGGCTCCCGGATCGTTTGCATCGAGAACGACGCGGCGATCCTGGACGGCATGAAAACCCTGCTGACCGCCTGGGATGCCGACGTCATTGCGGTGGCGGATCCCGATGCCGCCATCGAGGCGATCGAGGCCGCGGGCGGACGGCTCACAGGGCTTCTGGTCGATTATCATTTGGACCGCGGCAACGGCATCGCCGCGATCAGGGAGATTCGCCGCCGGTTCGGCGATCGCATTCCGGCGATCCTGATCACCGCGGATCGCAGCCCGCACGTGCGGGCCGCGGCGCGGGAGGACAACATCGCGGTGCTCAACAAGCCGGTCAAACCGGCTTCGCTACGGGCATTGCTCGGTCAATGGCGCACCCAGCAGATGGTCGCCGCGGAATAGCCGAACGGCATTTTGGCTCGCGCGCAATCTGATCGGCGCTGGATGCGCACTTGCCCTATTGCGGTGGCGAGTTGCCCTGCCGCCACTGGCCGCCGGCAATCTTCGCGGCGGCAATCACGGCCTGGGTGCGGCTCTCGACGCCCAGCTTTTGCAGAATCGCGGACACATGCGCCTTGATGGTCGCTTCCGAAACGCCGAGCTCGTAGGCGATCTGCTTGTTGAGCAGGCCTTCGGAGAGCATCATCAGTACCCTGACCTGCTGCGGCGTCAGCGTCACCAGCCGGTCGCGCAGGCGGGTCATCTCGGGGTCGGCGGCGGATGACAGGTCGGTGTCCGGCGGCACCCAGACGTCACCTTCCATCACTTTTGCAATCGCGGTGCGCAAGGTCTCGACCCCGAAGCGCTTGGGAATGAACCCCGAAGCGCCGAAATCCAGCGACCGGCGGATGGTGCCGCCATCATCGCTGGCCGATACGATCACCACCGGGATCGCCGGATACTGCGCGCGCAGGTAGATCAGGCCGGAAAATCCACTGATTCCCGGCATCGACAGGTCGAGCAGGATCAGATCGACTTCCGAGTCGCGCTCCAGCAGCGAGGTCAGCTCGTCGAACGATCCCGCCTCGTCAATCACAGCCGGGATCACCACGCTGGCGACCGCCTGGCGCAACGCATCGCGAAACAGCGGGTGGTCATCGGCAATCACGAGGCGAGTGTTGACAGTGGTAGTCATATATTTCTTGCAAGGGGGTTGCGGCGGAGTCGTGACAGGCTTTTGGAGCCGTGCGAACGCGTTGTTTGTCAATTGTCCCCTGCCGGGCGATCGCACGCAAGCGCGCAATATTGCCGTGCGTCAAAGCGGTTAACCGACGCCCGTTGTGCATCGCAGCACAAAATGGGCCGACGCAGCATCCGATGCTTACCAGCATCAAATCCGGGCAAAGCCACGAGGCGGGCCAAAAGTCTTATTGGGGGCCGTTTCACGAAGATGTTACCTTAACGGGAACCTCCTGGCTTAATCCGGCCAAGTCCGGCGTCGGGGGCGAATTGCATCAAATGATTTCGGGGAGCGAGCAATGACAATGGCTGCAACGGCGGGCCGCGAAGTCCGCACCGGGGGAATGACTGCCGAGGAGCGAAAGGTCATTTTCGCCTCCTCGCTCGGTACCGTCTTCGAATGGTACGACTTCTACATTTACGGAACGCTTGGCGCGTTCCTGGCCAAATACTTCTTCTCCAACGTGCCACCGAATGTCGGCTTCATCTTCGCGCTGCTCGCCTTCGCTGCGGGCTTTGCGGTCCGCCCGTTCGGCGCGCTGATCTTCGGCCGTCTCGGCGACATGATCGGGCGGAAATATACCTTCCTGATCACCATGGGGCTGATGGGCGTCGGCACCTTCTTCATCGGCCTGCTGCCGGGCTTTGCAACCTGGGGGATTGCCGCCCCGATCGTCCTGATCGCGCTGCGCCTGATCCAGGGCCTCGCGCTCGGCGGCGAGTATGGCGGTGCCGCAATCTATGTCGCGGAGCATGCGCCGGCCAACAAGCGCGGCTACTACACGTCATGGATCCAGACCACGGCGACGCTCGGTCTGTTCATGGCGCTGCTGCTGATTCTCGGCATTCGCACCTGGATGGGCGAAGCGGCGTTCGGCGATTGGGGCTGGCGCGTTCCGTTCCTGCTGTCGGGCATTCTGCTCGTGGTCTCGATCTGGATCCGAATGAGCCTGAACGAGTCGCCGGTGTTCGCCAAGATGAAGGCAGAGGGCACCACGTCGAAGCGGCCGCTTGGCGAAGCATTCGGCGAATGGTCGAACGCCAAGATAGCTATCCTGGCCTTGCTGGGCGCAACTGCGGGCGAAGCCGTCGTCTGGTATGGCGGACAGTTCTACGCGCTGTTCTTCCTGACCCAGACCATCAAGGTGCCGGGCGTTACCGCCCAGATCCTGATCGTGATCGCGCTGGCGCTCGGCACGCCCGGCTTCGTCATCTTCGGCTGGCTGTCGGACAAGATCGGCCGCAAGCCGATCATTCTCGCCGGCTTCCTGCTGGCGGCCTTGACCTATTTCCCGATCTTCAAGGCGATTACCCACTACGCCAATCCGAAGCTCGAGACCGCGCTGTCGTCAGCGCCGGTGACCGTGATCGCCGATCCCGGCGAATGCTCGTTCCAGTTCAAGGCGACCGGCACGGAAAAATTCACCACGAGCTGCGACGTGGCCAAGTCCGGCCTGGTCAATCTCTCGGTGAACTACAACAACGAGGTCGCGCCGGCCGGGACCAAGGCCAAGGTGAAGATCGGCGATCAGACGCTGTCGGCCGACAGCCCCGATTTCGCCAAGGCACTGCCGGCCGCGATCAAGGCTCACGGCTATCCGGCGTCGGCGGATCCGGCCGACATCAACTGGGTCATGACGACAGTCATGCTCTGGCTGCTGGTGGTCTATGTGACGCTGGTCTATGCGCCGATCGCCGCCTGGCTGGTTGAACTGTTCCCGAGCCGCATCCGCTACAGCGGGCTGTCCTTGCCCTACCACATCGGCAACGGCTGGTTCGGCGGCTTCCTGCCCGCCACCGTGTTCGCGATCGCGGCGGCCACCGGCAACATCTATTCCGGCCTTTGGTATCCGGTCGGGATCGCGGCCATGAGCCTGATCGTCGGCTTGCTGTTCCTGCCGGAAACCAAGGACGTCGACATCAGCAAGACCTGAGATCGTCGGACGGCGACAGCCGCCCGATCCGGACCATCTCGACGAACCGGCCGCGGATGGCTCCGCGGCCGGTTTGGTTTTCACCTCCTGGCGCCGATGAATTGCAGCACGATCTCGCGGCGGTGCGGACGGGCGCGATGCTCGATCAGGTAGATCGCCTGCCAGGTGCCGAGCGCCAGTTCGCCCCTCACGACGGGGACATGCAGCGAACTTGCCGTCAGCATGGTCTTGACATGCGCCGGCATGTCATCGGGCCCCTCGGTGTCGTGGGTCCATCCGGCGTGCTCGGGCGCCAGCCGATCGAGCGCCATCATCAGGTCGTGCAGCACCGAGGGATCGGCATTTTCCTGAATCGTCAGCGACGCCGAGGTGTGACGGACAAACAGCGTTACCGCGCCTTCGCTGGCACCGGCGTCGCCGAGGAATTTTGCGACCTCAGCGGTAAGGTCGGCAAAGCCGGGCCCTGAGGTCTGCACCGTCAGCCGCGACGAAACAATGGCGTCGGCGCTGACCGTCGACAGCGGGGAACGCGATGACGACCTGGGCGAAGCCATGAAATATCTCTCGATGCGTCGTTGCGGCATTCTCCGGATAAAAAGCCGAAGCCGCAAGACGATGCCGGCTCTCAAATCCTGCCGGTGACGTCCTTCTGCATCCGGTTGGCCATATCGACCAGCCGTCGCCAGGCCTGCTCCAGGAACGACATCATGCGGTCCATGTCGCGGTCGCTGGGCAACGGGATTTCGATTCTGCGCGCGCCATCGTCCAGTCTCGGCTCCGGCTTCTGCAGCGAGTCGGCCTTCGGCAGCGGCTCGTCGGTCTTGCCGGTCACGACAGCTTCGCGCTCGGCCAACTGCACCTTCAGCTTTTCGTTTTCGGCCTGCAGCCGGCCAATTTCCGCGTCGTATGCCGCGCGTTCGTCGGGCACTGAATAGCAGGCAAAGCCGGTGCCGTTGTCGGTGCAGGTCGACACCGCGCCGGTCCTGGTATCGAGCCGGATCACGCCATCGGCAATCGGCGACATCGTATAACGGCCATTCTCGGTATCGAGCGCCGGCTGCGCCGAAGCGGCGGTGACGTCGCCGACGCAGAAAAAAACCGCCAGGACCGGCATCGAGCTGGCGATTTTCGAGGGCGATCTGGCAGTCATGGCAAAGGCTCCGCCGCAAAACCGGTCAGTTTTCCTGGTCCTGAACCTGCGAACGATACGGTATCCGGCCGGACTTCAACGCATCTGCGAGCAATTCGATCCGATCCTGGCCCCAGAACACCTCGCCGTCGAGCACATAGACCGGCGATCCGAACACATCCGCCGCCAGCGCATCCCTGCGGTTCTGTTCATAGGCTTCACCGATCTCATCGGACCCCGACCGCTCGACCAGCGCTTTGCCGGGCAGTCCGGATTCGTCGGCCAGTTTGACCAGCGTGGCGGGATCGGCCAGGTTCAACTGATCCTCCCACACCGCTGCAAAGGCCCGTCGCAGAAACGGATCGGGATCGCGGCCGGCCTCGATCGCCGCGACCACGACACCGTCGGCCAGCCGCGCATTGAAGGGCCAGTTCGCCGGCTGCAGGTGAAAATTCAGGCCCCGTTTTTCGCGCCAACGCTGCAGTTCGACCATCCGATAGCGCTGCCGCACCGGATGGCGCTTGAGCAGCGGCAGGCCGCCGGTCTCGGAAAACAGATCGACCAGCACCACCGGCTTGTGATTCACCTTGAGATCGTAGGCGGTTGCGATCTCCTGGAACAATTTGTGCCCGACATAGGCCCAGGGGGATTGAAGCGAGAAATAATAATCGACCTGGCGCGGCATGCGAACTCCGGAAAAAAGAGGGGGTGCTCGCGGCCATCCCAACAGACCGGCCACGACGATGCAAGATCGCCCGGCGGGTCCGAGCATCGGCAGGAACCTCAAAAAGCTCGGCCGGGGGCAATAGGTATCAAATCCTGCGAACTGGAAGCCTGCAGGGGCCGGCACCGATCGCCAGACGGCATCGCATGCCCGACCGCCTGCCCAGCTGTTGCACTGCGGCGACATCCGGCGGCAGGTTCGCCGCGGTTGGAATAAATCAAGCCAAATCAATGGTCTAAGTGGTTATTGCACAATCTTGACTTGGTTGGATGCGCTCAGTATGGTCCGCGCGGCTTTTGAGGGTGACGGGGCGTCATTTCCATCAACCGCAGCATTGTTTCGGGTCTCCACGGCATGGCGGACGGCACGAACGACGGCGGATCTGGAAGTCGTGATCAATCGTCCTCCGACGAGGCTGCGCTTTCCGCAAGGCTCGGAAGTCTGGATCAGCGGTTGTCCGAAATTCGGGACAACCGCAAAATCAGGACTGACCAACCCGGATCTGGAGGCGGAGACGGAGCTGCCAGCGCCTCGGCGATGGCGCGAGGTTTCCGGCTTTCTTCCGAGTTGATCGCGGGTGTCGTGGTCGGGGCGGGGATTGGCTGGGGTTTCGACCGTTTGCTGTCGACATCGCCCTTCGGACTTATCGTGTTCTTTCTGCTCGGCTTTGCCGCCGGCGTGCTGAACGTGATCAGGTCCGCGGGCGCGGCTCCTGACAGAACCGGCCGTTAACAAGCGGCAAGCCGGACGAATTGATTGCAGAGCGCCGGCGTGGCCGGCGGTACCTTAGAGATGCCACGCGGATGATCGATCCGATCGAACAGTTCAATATCGAAAAGCTCTTCACGATCGGCCATATCGGCCATCAGGAGATCGCCTTCACCAACTCGTCGGCCTACATGTTCGGCTCGGTGGCGCTGATTTCGCTGCTGATGATCGGCGGCGTCGCCGGACGGCAGCTGGTGCCGGGGCGGATCCAGTCGGTCGTCGAGATAAGCTACGAATTCGTGGCCAGCGCCATTCGAACGACCGCCGGCAAGGAAGGCATGAAGTTCTTCCCGCTGGTGTTTTCGCTGTTCATGTTCATTGCCGTATCGAACGTCATCGGGGTCATTCCCTACAACTTCACGATCGCCAGCCACCTCATCGTTACGGTCGTGCTGGCGATGATCGTGTTTCTGACGGTGCTGATCTACGGTTTCTACAAGAATGGCCTGAAGTTCTTCAAATTGTTCGTGCCCTCGGGCATTCCGATCGTGATCCTGCCGCTGGTGGTGTTCATCGAGGTGTTCTCGTTCTTTTTGCGGCCGATTTCGCACTCCGTGCGACTGTTCGCAAACATGCTCGCGGGCCATATCGCATTGGCGGTGTTCGCAAGCTTCATCCCGCTGCTGGCAGGACTTGGCATTGCCGGTTACCTCGGCGCCGTGTTGCCGCTCGGCATGGTGATTGCGCTGACCGCGCTCGAACTGCTGGTCGCGTTCCTGCAGGCCTACGTTTTCACCATCCTCACCTGCATCTACCTCAACGATGCAATTCATCCGGGCCATTGATCAGGCCCTCTATCCAACCTCAAGAAGGAGTTAGTTTCATGGATCCGATTGCCGCGAAGTACATTGGCGCTGGTATTGCCTGCATTGGCATGGGTGGCGCCGGCGCGGGCGTGGGCATCATCTTCGGCAACTATCTTGCCGCCGCGGTGCGCAACCCCTCGGCCGCCCAGGGTCAGTTCGCCAACCTGATCTTCGGCTTTGCCGTTACCGAAGCGCTCGGCATCTTCTCGCTGCTGATCGCGCTGCTGTTGTTGTTCGCGCTCTGATATTGATCACTGGCTGCGCGTGTCCGTCGCAAAACTGCTAGCTGCGAACGCGCGCTAAGCCGAACAGGAGAGACCCGTGGCCGAGAGTCATGGCGACGCCAAGGGCACCAGCGCCCACACCGAAGCCGACGCCCATGGACGGACGTTTCCACCGTTCCAGAAGGATACCTTTGCTTCGCAACTGGTGTCCCTGCTGGTGGCTTTCGTCGCGCTTTATCTGATCGTCTCGCGAATCGCGCTGCCGCGCGTCGGCAGTGTGCTCGACCAACGCCAGAACGTCATCGACGGCGACCTGGCCGACGCGCAAAAGCTGAAGGACGATTCCGACAGCGCGCTCAAAGCCTATGAAAGCGAACTGGCGGCGGCACGCTCGCGCGCCCAGGCGATCGGTGCGGAGACCCGCGAAAAGCTCAACGCGGCATCCGAGGCCGAGCGCAAGACGCTGGAAGAGCGGCTGTCGCTCAAACTCGCCGAGGCTGAAAAAACCATCGCCTCGACGCGCGAGGCGGCGATGAGCAACGTCCGGGGCATCGCCGCGGATGCGGCCGCCGCGATTGTGCAGCGGCTCACCGGCCTGGCGCCCGATGCCAGGTCGGTCGACAGCGCCGTTGACGCGTCCTTGAAGGGATAAGTTTGATGTTCGCCGAACCGGAATTCTGGGTCGCCGTTGCCTTCGTCATCCTGATCGGCCTGTTCGCGTATCTCGGTGTCCACCGCACGATACTGAAGGCGCTGGATCACCGCAGCGACCGCATCAGGGCCGAACTGGACGACGCGCGCCGCCTCAAGGACGAGGCCGCCAAGCTGCTGGCGGAGTACAAGGCCCGTCACGCCAGCGCCGAGCGCGAGGCCCAGGACATCATTGCCTCGGCAAAGGCCGATGCCGAGCGCATCGCGTCCGAAGCCAAGACCAAGATGGAAGATTTCGTCGCGCGGCGTACCAAGACGGCCGAGAGCAAGATCGCGCTGGCCGAGGCGCAGGCGATCGCCGACGTCCGTTCCGCCGCAGCCAACGCCGCGGTTTCGGCGGCTTCCAGCATCCTGTCGCAATCGGTAAAAGGCCAGATCGCCGACGATCTGCTGGCCAAGGGCATCACGGAAGTCCGCGAAAAGCTCAACTGATCAGGCTTCGTTGGCTCCCAGCGGACGGCGAGGTATCGAACACCGCGGCCCGCCACTCCGGCATGGCCGCTGCCATCCGCCTTACTGGGGCGGCGCTGCCGGCTTCGGCATTTTTTTCCTCGGCGGCTTCGGCTTCGGTTCCGGCGACAGCGCCTGCGGGTCGAACCCGATATAGAAGATGTAGGAATCGCCGGTCGCTCCGGGCGGCACCGGATAAACCATATCTTCGGCAACCAGACTGAACGGCACGCTGCTGGCGTCAGCCAGGGACACCGTGGTGCGGTAGACCTTGGTTGCGATCGTCTTCTCCTGCACACCGCCCTGCACAACGGCGACGCGTATCGGAATCTCGACCGTCGGCGGATTCCCGGCGGGACCGGCGATGACGCGGCCCAGAATGCCGATTCGCGCAGTGATCTGGTCGCCGTTTTGGGTACAATCGCGCGCCGTGCGCGTGATCGTCGCCTGGTAGCGCAGATCGTTGCCGACCGCCTGCTTGCCGGGCAAACCCACCGCAAAGGTCGAGGCGCCGGCGCGAATGCTCACCGGCGGACAGCTCAACTCATTGTCGACCGCCGCCGGTGCCTTTTCACCGACGGCCTGCGATTTCGAGCCGAACAACTGGCTGAATCGGTCGCCGATTGACGGGCTCGGGCTGGACGAGGCGCCGGACATGCTGCCGCAGCCGGACAAAAGGGCGCCCGCGACAGTCAGCGCCAGCGCCGCGCGCGGACGGGCCGCCCTGTCGGCACCCATCTTCTGCATCATCAGCCTGTTGCGCATCCCCAAGTCCCCAACTACCCGCGCCCTTGGCGCGGGCGCGGCTAAGCCCGCGCCGGCGCGTTATAACAGCGCAATGGCGGCGAACCCAAGGCGCTCAAAAGGCGCGCGGCAAAACCCGCAAACAAGGTTAGCCGCGAAAATCCTCGTGCAGCAGGCCGAACAGCAGGTGGTCCTGCCAGACGCCATTGATGCAGAGGTAGCGCCGTGCCAGGCCCTCGCGGCTGAAGCCGCATTTCTCCAGCACCCGGATCGACGGCGCATTGGTGGGAATGCAGGCCGCCTCGATTCGGTGCAGGTTGAGTTCGCCGAACAGCGACGGCAGCAGCACTCGGAGCGCCGCGGTCATGTAGCCGCGATGCGCATGGGGTTCTCCGACCCAGTATCCGATGGTGCCGGCCTGCACGATGCCGCGGCGGACATTGGCCAGCGTGATGCCGCCGAGCATCGCACCGTCGGACTCCCGGAACACGATGAAAGGATAGGATCGGTCGGCGGCGATGTCCTCCGCGTAGCGGCGCAATCGCCGGCGGAACCCGGAGCGGGTCAGATCGTCGGACGGCCAGATCGGCTCCCACGGCGTCAGATAGTTGCGGCTGTATTCGCGCAAATGCGCCCATTGCAGAAAATCGGACATTTGCGGCGCGCGCAGCAGCAGGCCATTGCCGCGCGGGGCGAGCGCGGCCGATCCGCTGGATGGCAAACGAAACAGGGCCATGCGTGTTACTCCCCGATGTCCGAACCTGACGGCTGCGCATCCTCAGTGCAGGCGCGCCCTGGCCATCGACTTGGTCAATCCTTCCGCAAAAGCCACCGCCGTGTCCAGACCCCTGCCGCTGCCGAGCGCCACCACGGCCGGGCGGCTGCGTGACAACAGGCCTCGCGCGGCGTTCCGGGTCGATTCCACGCTCACCGCGTCGATCCGGGTGACCAGCTCTTCCACCGACAGGGGGCGCCCATAGGCCAGAATGTGGCGCGCCAACTGTTCGGCTCGCGAACTGCAGCTTTCCAGCGCCATCAAAAGCCCTGCCTTCATCTGCGCCTTGGCGCGCGCGATCTCGGCCTCGGTCAGGGTCTCGACGGCATTGTTGATGACGTCGACGATCACCTCCATCATTTCCGGGGCGTCGCCGGGATCGGTGCCGGTATAGAGTCCGAAAAAGCCGGTGTCGCTGTAGGGCGCATGGAAGGTGTAGATCGAATAGCACAGGCCGCGCTTTTCACGCACTTCCTGAAACAACCGCGACGACATCCCGCCGCCCAAAATGTTGGTGAACACCTGCAGGCTGAACAGCGACAGATCGGATTGCGGTACCCCCTCGAGCGCCAGCGTCAGATGGGCCTGTTCAAGCTCGCGATGCACGACGCGTGAGCCGCCACTACCGAACATCGCCGGCTGCGGCTTCGGCGCAGGCGCGCCGTCGAAGCTGGCGAACCGCTGCGCCACCTCCTCCACCACCCGCTTGTGATCGACCGCGCCGGCGGCGGCCACCACCATGTCCGGACCGCGATAATGTGTCGAAAGGTAGCCGCGCAGGGTATCGCGATCAAACGCCTTCAGGGTCTTTGCCGTCCCCAGCAATGAACGCCCCATCGGCTGATCCGGGTAGCACAGCTCGTTGAGATGTTCGAAAACCACGTCGTCGGGCGTATCCTGCGCCGCGCCGATCTCCTGCACGATGACGCTCTTTTCGCGCTCCAGTTCGTCCGGCACGAAGGAAGGATTGGCGAGGATGTCAGACAGCACGTCGAGCGCCAGCGGCACGTCGGCCTTCATCACCCGGGCATAATAGGCCGTGGTTTCGGTCGAGGTGCCGGCATTGAGATCGCCGCCGACCGCCTCGATTTCCTCAACGATTTCGCGCGACGAGCGCCGCGTGGTTCCCTTGAACGCCATGTGCTCGAGCAGATGCGAGATGCCATGCTCGTTGGGCCTCTCGTCGCGACCGCCGACGCCGGCCCAGACCCCGAGCGCCGCGGTTTCGAGATGCGGCATGGTATCGGTGACCACCGTGAGGCCGGAGGGAAGCTTGGTGACATCGACGCTCATCCGGCAACTCCTTGCTTCGCGGCACGGCTGACCGACAGCACGAACCGTTCGACTTCAACCTGATCGTTGTTCATGACTTTGATCTGCTCGGGCCTGGACATCAGGCCGTCGAGCCACGGCGGCAGCTGCGGACGCACGCCGCAGGCGGCTTCTACCGCGTCGGGAAATTTGGCGGCATGCGCGGTCGACAGCACGATGTTTGGAACCTTCGAATCCGTGGTGTCGCGGTCCGCGACCGCCAGCGCCACGGCGGTATGCGGATCGACCAGCTCGCCGGCCTCGCGCCAGGCGGCGCGGATCGCCGCGCTGGTCTCGTTCTCGTCGGCGCGGCCGGCATCGAACTGCTCGCGGATCGCCGCCAGCGTCGCATCGGGCAGCACGAATCGCCCGGATTGCTTCAGTGAAGCCATCAGCGCGCGAATGGTGGCAGCGTCGCGTCCGCAGGCCTCGAACAACAGCCGCTCGAAGTTCGACGAGACCTGGATATCCATCGACGGCGAGGCGGAGGCGTGGACCTCGCGGACTTCGTAAATTCCGGTCTTGAGCGTACGCGGCAGGATGTCGTTGATGTTGGAGGCGATTCGCAGGCAGCGGATCGGCAATCCCATCCGCTTTGCCACATAGCCCGCAAAGATGTCGCCGAAATTGCCTGTCGGCACGGTAAAATCCACCTTCCGCGCCGGCGCGCCGAGCGCGACCGCGGCGGTGAAATAATACACCACCTGGGCGACGATCCGCGCCCAATTGATGGAATTGACACCCGACAGCGACACCGCGTCGCGAAAGCTGTGATGATTGAACAGCGCCTTCACGATCGCCTGACAATCGTCGAAATTGCCTTCGATCGCCAGGGCATGAACGTTGCCGGCTCCCGATGTCGTCATCATCCGCCGCTGCACATCGGAGACTCGGCCATGCGGGAACAGCACGATCAGATCGACATTGTCGAGCCCCGCGAACGCATCGACCGCGGCGCCGCCGGTATCGCCCGAGGTCGCGACCACGATGGTGGTGCGCTGCGCGCGCCTGGCCAGCACATGATCCATCAGCCGCGAGATCAGCTGCATCGCCACGTCCTTGAATGCCAGCGTCGGGCCGTGAAACAGCTCCAGCACGAATTTATTGGGGCTGATCTGGTCGAGCGGCACCACTGCCGGATGGCGGAAGGTGGCATAGGCCTCGTTGGCCATGCGGCCGAGATCGACATCGGGTATTTCGCCTCCGACGAACGGGCGGATCACCTCGACGGCGACTTCCCAATAGGGCCTGCCAAAGAACCCCGCGATGGTTCCCGGCGACAGCTGCGGCCAGGTTTCGGGCACATAAAGGCCGCCGTCGCGGGCAAGCCCGGCCAGCATCACGTCGCAGAAACCCAGGGCGGGGGCCTCCCCTCGCGTCGAAATGTACCGCGTCAAACCGTCCTCCAAAGGCGCAAGACTCCCGCCAAGCTTTTGATATTGATTGATGATCTTACTCGGCTACGGCAGAGCCGCGCGGCACCATAAAGCGTTTTCAGGGCAAGGGGAAATGCTGGAATGCGCGCGGCACTCCGGGGCCGCGTCGCACCGCCAATCCTGAAAGGGCGACGGCCCGGCGCAGGCGTCAGGCGCCTTTCAGCGTTGCGATAGCCCCGGCCGCCGAGACGATGCGGGCGAACTCGCCATTGAGATTGGCAAGCGTCATGGCATGGATGTCCTCGGCGGTATGTAGGTCGCCATCAGGCCCTGTGCGATCGAACGTCCACGTCGCGTCGCGGACCAGCCGCGCGTCGAATCCGAGATTTCCGGCCATCCGAACCGTGGTTTCGACGCAGTGATTGGTCGTGGCGCCGCAGATCACCACGGTCTTGATGCCGGCCCCGCGCAGCCGGGCCTCCAGATCGGTACCGATAAAAGCGCTGTTCACCCGTTTCACGATCACGGGCTCTCCCGGCATCTCGCGCGCTTCATCCTTGACGGCATAACCGGTGCACCCCGGCCGAAACCTGGAATCCGGACGGCTGCCTTGATGCCGAATGTGGAAAATCGGCAAGCCGCCGGCTCTAAATCCTGCCAGCAGTTCGACGATCCGGTCGACGGCTTCCGGATTATTTCGCCGCTTGCCTGCGGCCTCCCATTCATCGAACGCGCGCTGGACATCGATGACAATCAGGGCGGTGCCGGGCGACGGATGCTGGCTCATGGACTGACGCTCGAGGGAGCAGGCTGTATCTGCGAACGTGCCACGCCGGCGAGGGTTAGGACATGCCGTTGTTCCCTCATTTTCAGACACCAGGCCGGCAAACAGGGTATTGCTTCGAAGCTGCCGCGGCCCTGCGATTCACCTCGTGATCTGGCCGCGCAGCCATAGGCCGAACGCCATCACCACGGCGCCCGCCAGGGCGAACCAGGTGATGGCATATTGCAGATGATCGTCCTTGAGATGGACCTCGAGCGGGCCGGGTTTCGGAATGCCGCTTTCCGGTACCGGTGCCTCCAGATCGATGTAGAACGGCGCGACCTCGCCCCAGCCGAGCGCCCGGGCCATGGCGAGATGGTCCCTCGTGAACCACAGCCGCTTGTTCAGGTTTTCAGCCGGCGTGAGCAGGCCGGCCTTTTCGGGGAAGCGGATATAGCCGGTCAGCGTCACCGGCGCGCCGGTGGCCAGCCGCGCCACCGCGCGATCCTGCTGAGGCCGCTCCTGCATGGTGTTTTGCACGAAGCCCGCGTTGATGACGACGATTTCGCCGGTCGCAAGCCGCCCGGGCACGAACACCCAGGTGCCGGGGCCGGCGATATCCTCGCGAACCGCCGACCCGGAACTGTAGACCATTGCATCCGGAAGCGGTGCATAGGTCGCGGTAAAGCGAACGCGGCGGAATTCATCCACGGCCGGCGACAGCGCGCGCCACTGCGCCGGCGGCGGCAGGGCTTCAGGGGCGGCCGCGAGCCGTTCGGTCAGGGCCGCGATCAGCGCGTGCTTCTCGACCCGGCGCTGAAGCTGCCAGATCCCGAGGCCCGCGAACAGCGCCACCATGACCAGCGTGAACGCGGTAAAACCAGTGACGCTGCGCCCTGGTACCCAAGCCCCCATCATTTCGGGTCGCGCTCGATCAGCCGGCCAGGCGCAGCCTTGTGATGGAACTGCAGCGCGATCAGCAGCGACTTCATCGAACGCAGCGGCAATAGCGTGGTGGCGAGAATCAGCGGCAGCCAGAGCACCGCGTGCAGCCAGAACGGCGGCTGATACTTGACCTCGACGATCAGCGCACAGGCCACCACGACGGCCCCGGCGATCATGATGATGAAAATTGCAGGCCCGTCGCCGGCATCGATGAAGGCGTAGTCGAGCCCGCAGATCTCACAACTCGGGCGCAGGTCGAGGAATCCCGAATACAGCCTGCCCTTTCCGCAACGCGGACATCTACAGGCGAGGCCTCGCATCGCGGTCTGCAAAACGGTGACGGCAGGATGGTCGGTCATAGGTTTTCCTTCGCCTCTCGCCTTGCGGGAGAGGTGCCTTCGCAGACGGGGGTTGGCGCCAGCGGATCGCGCCCATGCGCCCGATGACAGCTCCGCGCTGCATAAGCGAAAACTCCGGCGAATTACCGGGAGCCTTCGTATTGCCGCCTCCCAGCTCGGATTTTCGTCCCCCGCCGCTCCCACGCGAAGCTGAGCGAAAGAAGAACGAAAGAAAAAAGGGCGGCCGCGGGGCCGCCCCTTGTAGCACGTTAGTGCCGGGATCAATGCGCGCCGTGGGCCATGGTTTCGGCGCCGTGGCCCCAGACGTAGATGCAGATGAACAGGAACAACCACACCACGTCGACGAAATGCCAGTACCAGGCCGCGAATTCGAAGCCGAGATGCTGGGTCGGGGTGAAATGCCCGGCATAGGTGCGCGCCAGACAGACGATCAGGAAGATGGTGCCGACCAGCACGTGGAAGCCGTGGAACCCGGTCGCCATGAAGAAGGTGGCGCCGTAGATATTGCCGGCGAAGCTGAATGCGGCGTGGCTGTATTCAAACGCCTGCACGCAGGTGAAGGTAGCGCCAAGCAGGATCGTCATGATCAGCCCGTATTTCAGGCCCTGGCGATCGTTTTCCAGCAGCGCATGGTGCGCCCAGGTCACCGTGGTGCCGGAGGTCAGCAACAACAGCGTATTCAGCAGCGGCAGATGCCAGGGATCGAAGGTCTCGATGCCCTTGGGCGGCCACACCCCGCCGAACAGCGCGTCACGGGTGGCATGCACGGGATCGCCGGGGAACAGTGCCGAATTGAAGAAGGCCCAGAACCAGGCGACGAAGAACATCACCTCCGAGGCGATGAACAGGATCATGCCGTAGCGATGGCTGATCTGCACCACCCTTGTGTGATCGCCCTTGTACTGTGCCTCGCGGATTACATCCGCCCACCAGCTCGCCATGGTGTAGAGCACGCCAATGGTGCCGATGCCGAAAATGATCGGCGCGGCCGTGAACAGGTGATGCATCCAGGTAATCGCGCCGAGCGCCATGATGAAGGCCGAGACCGAGCCGACGATCGGCCACGGGCTCGGATCGACGAGGTGATAGTCGTGATGCTTGACTTGCGCCGTAGCCATTGCGGTCTCTCCGTTAGCGGTGCCGGTGGTATTCGGCACGTATTCGTTTCAAAAATCAAACCCCGTGGACGTCCCAAAACCAGAAAAACCATGCCGGGGCTGGATCAGAGGCTGCCCTTGCGGTTGTCCGGTTCGCTCGCCGCCAGCGGCTTCGGCGCCGGATCGCGCACCGGATAGAAGGTATAGGACAGCGTGATGGTATTCAGCCCGTCATTGTCGCTGTCCGCGACCACCGAGGGGTCGACGTAGAACACCACCGGCATCTGGCGCCTCTCGCCGGGCGCCATGGTCTGTTCGGTGAAGCAGAAGCAGTTGATCTTCTCGAAATACTTGCCGACCGTCAGCGGCGCCACATTATAGGCGGCCTGCCCGGTCGTGGTCCGAGCCGACTGATTGGTTACGGTGTAGAACACGGTGACGACCTCGCCGATCTTGATCGCGATTTCGGTCTGCTCCGGCTCGAACTTCCACGGCAACCCGGGCGCGACATTGGAATCGAAGCGCACCGCGATCTTGCGCGCCAGCGGCGCCGAGGATGGCGCCGCTGTGGCGACCTGGGTGGTGCCGTTGAAGCCGGTGGCGCGGCAGAACCAGTTGTAGAACGGCACGGCGGCATAGGACGCACCGACCATCAGCACCACAACCAGGCCGCAGATCGAAGCCACCACGGCATCGCGACCGAGGCCGCGGCGCCTGACCAGCCCGCGGGTGGCGACCTTGTCGCTTGCGGTCGGCTGTTGCGGCATCGTCGGTTGTTTCCCCATCTCGATCACATCGGCCGTACTAGCACGGCCGGCCCCTTGACCATGGTGACCGCGAAAAACAGCACCACCAGAACGCCGAGCGCCAGCGCGATGGCGATCGAGCGCCGGCGGCGGCTCTTTTGCTGCGCCTCGGTGAGGACGATACCATGGGGCTTCTGCTCGTTGTCCATCGCCTTGTCATGCGCCCCCTACCAGATCGACGGCGCGACGGCATGGACGACAACCTCGAGCAGCAAGGTCGCGAACAGCGCGAACAGATAGACGATCGAGAAGGCAAACAGCTTTCGGGTTGCCCGCAACGCCGCGCGGCCCTCGCGACGCCGATAGACGTTGATCGCGAGCGCCAGCATGCCGGCGCCGAGAACCATCGAGGTTACGCCATAAACCGCGTCGAAATAACCGAGAGGCCACGGCGCGAATGCGACCGCGACCAGCACCACGGTATAGAGCAGAATCTGCAGCCGCGTCGCATCGGGGCCGGCGATTACCGGCAACATCGGCACGCCGGCGCGCGCATAGTCGTCGGAGCGGAACAGCGCCAGCGCCCAGAAATGCGGCGGGGTCCAGAAGAAGATGATCAGGAACAGCAGCAGCGGCTCGACCGACAGCGAGCCGGTCGCCGCCGACCACGCCACCACCGGCGGCAGCGCGCCGGCGGCGCCGCCGATCACGATGTTCTGCGCGGTCCAGCGCTTCAGCGCCATGGTATAGATCACGACGTAGAAAAAGATCGTGAAGGCGAGCAGCCCGCCGGCCATCCAGTTGACCAGGATGCCCAGGGTCATCACCGAGAAGAACGCCAGCGTCATTCCAAACGCCAGCGCTTCCGGCCGCGTGATCCGCCCGCGCGGAATCGGCCGGTTGGCGGTACGCGACATCAGCGCGTCGATATCGCTCTCGTACCACATGTTCAGCGCGCCCGAGGCGCCGGCTCCGACCGCGATGCACAGGATCGAGGTGAAGGCCAGCACCGGATGAACGTGGCCCGGAGCGATCACCAGGCCGACCAGCGCGGTAAAGATCACCAGCGACATCACCCGGGGCTTCAGCAACGCGATGTAATCGCCAACATCGGCCTCCGAAATCCGGGGCGACAGCTCAATGGCGTTGTGATCGATAACCGACAAGGCAGGTCTCGCTTCCTAAAGGCGCGGCGCGGTCAGCGCGCCGCGCTGTCTCATCACTGCACGCGCGGCAGCACTTCGAACTGATGGAACGGCGGCGGCGACGACAGCGTCCATTCCAGCGTGGTGGCACCTACGCCCCACGGATTGTCGGCGGCCTTTTCCTTGCGCACGAAGGCGTCGATCACGCCATAGATGAAGATGAGCACCCCGACCCCCGAGATATAGGATCCGATCGAGGATACCAGATTCCAGCCAGCGAAGGCGTCGGGATAATCGACGTAGCGGCGCGGCATGCCGGACAGGCCGAGAAAATGCTGCGGGAAGAACACCAGATTGACGCCGATGAAGGTGACCCAGAAGTGCAGCTTGCCGACAGTCTCCGAATACATGTAGCCGGTCATTTTCGGGAACCAGTAGTACCAGCCTGCGAAGATCGCGAACACCGCGCCCAGCGACAGCACATAGTGGAAATGCGCGACCACGTAATAGGTATCCTGCAGTACGCGGTCGACGCCGGCATTGGCGAGCACGACGCCGGTGACGCCGCCGAGCGTAAACAGGAAGATGAATCCGATCGCCCACAGCATCGGCGTCTTGAACTCGATCGAGCCTCCCCACATCGTGGCGATCCACGAGAAGATCTTCACCCCGGTCGGCACCGCGATCACCATGGTCGCGGCGACGAAATAGGCCTGCGTCGCGCTGGACATGCCCACCGTATACATGTGGTGCGCCCACACCACGAAGCCGATGCCGCCGATCGCCACCATCGCATAGGCCATGCCGAGATAACCGAACACCGGCTTTTTCGAGAAGGTCGAGACGATCTGGCTGACCATGCCGAAGCCCGGAAGGATCAGGATGTAGACTTCGGGATGGCCGAAGAACCAGAACAGATGCTGGAACAGCACCGGGTCGCCGCCGCCTTCGGCGGAAAAGAACGTGGTGCCGAAATTGCGGTCGGTGAGCAGCATGGTGATCGCGCCGGCGAGTACGGGCAGCGACAGCAGCAACAGGAACACCGTGACCAGGATCGACCACACGAACAGCGGCATCTTGTGCAGGGTCATGCCCGGCGCGCGCATGTTGAAGATCGTGGTGATGAAATTGATCGCGCCGAGGATCGACGAGGCGCCCGCCAGATGCAGCGACAGGATGGCGAAATCGACCGCCGGCCCCGGATGGCCAGAGGTCGACAGCGGCGCGTACATGGTCCAGCCGGTCCCGACCCCGTTGGCGCCGGGTTCGCCCTCGACGAAGGTGGAGATCAGCAGCAGCGTGAAGGACGCCGGCAGCAACCAGAACGAAATGTTGTTCATGCGCGGAAACGCCATGTCGGGCGCGCCGATCATCAGCGGCACCATCCAGTTGCCGAAACCGCCAATCATCGCCGGCATCACCATGAAGAAGATCATGATCAGGCCGTGCGAGGTCACGAACACGTTGTAGGTATGGGTGTTGTGGAAGATCTGCACGCCGGGATACATCAACTCGGCGCGGATCGCGATCGACATCGCCGCGCCGATGACGCCGGCGATGATGGCGAACACCAGGTACATCGTACCGATGTCCTTGTGATTGGTCGAATAGACGTAACGCCGCCAGCCGGTCGGGTGGTCGTGGGCGTGATCGTCATGGGCGTGTTCGGTATGAGCCGGTGTCGCTGCGGTGGTTGCCATTTTCAAATCCTGCCTTGCAGTCCTGTTGGACCTTCCGGTCCGGTCGCCCTTGTCCCGTCGCTAGGCGCTTGGCCTACTGCGCCGCTTCCGCCGCCGAGGCGAACGAGTTCGCCGGGTTGGCCGCAAACTTCTTCTTGGCGTCCTCGACCCAGGCTGCGAATTCCTGATCGTTCACCACCCGCACCGCGATCGGCATGAAGGCATGATCCTTGCCGCAAAGTTCCGAGCATTGGCCGTAGAACATGCCGACCTTGGTGGCCTTGAACCAGGTTTCGTTGAGGCGGCCGGGGATGGAATCGATCTTGATGCCGAACGCCGGGATCGCGAACGAATGAATCACGTCGGCGCCGGTGGTCTGAATCCGGATCACCTTGTTCACCGGCACCACCATCTCGTTATCGACGCCGAGCAGTCGGGGCATCTTGTCCTGAGCCAGCAGCGAATCGAATTCGAACTTGCCGTTGTCCGGATAGGCATAGCTCCAGTACCACTGCTTGCCGGTCGCCTTGATGGTCAGGTCGGCCTTCGGAATGTCGAGCTCCTCGAACAGCAGCCGAAATGACGGCACCGCGATGCCGACCAGGATCAGCACCGGAATCAGGGTCCATGCCACCTCGATCAGGGTATTGTGCGTGGTCTTGGAGGGGACCGGATTGGCCTTGGCGTTGAACTTCACGACGATCAAGGCCAGCAGCACCAGCACGAAAAGGGTGATGATGGTGATCAGCCAGAACAGGAAGGTGTGGAACCAGATGATGTTCTCCATCACCGGCGAGCCCGCTTGCTGCAGGTTATATTCCCACGGCGCGGGCTGCCCCAATTCGGCGAAAGCCGCTCCCCCGGCCGCCAGCGCAACGCCGGCTACCGCAAACCCCAACAACAGCCGGCCCAGTTGGCCCTTCGACATCTTCATGCCGCTCGCGCTCCCTTGATAGATCCCCAAAGCATTTCGCCGGACGGCGAGAGATGCTGCACGATCCGCCCCCTGACAAACGGCCTTGGCATGTCTTGGGGCCGGATCGTTAGAACGCGTCGAAATCCAGCCTCTCAAACCATAATTCGCCGTCTCTCGCAATGCAGTAGTGCAGCCCGCGGCATTGCGTGACCGCGACGTCTGCCGGGTTGGCATTTTCCCGCGAAATCAGGCGAAAGCGCCGCATTTGCCTATCGGCGGCGCTTGACAGGCCGGTTGCCCGATGTAGGCACAGGCCGGGTGCTCCACAGAAACCTGATTCGCGACTTTCGGAGCGGCCTCCCGGGCGGCGGATTGCCTTCAAGGCGCCGTCATTGCCGTATCAGTCCGGGGGCGCGACCGGGATTACCAAGGCAATACTGGAGGGATCGACCCCGATGGGGCCTTCGAACGACCTGAACAGGCGTAGCGCAGCCCGGGGCTCCGGATTGGCCCGGGCTCTGGATGTTGTGGGCTTGAGCCGCGGGCTCGGCCCGGGTCTGACCGCCGCAGCTCTCGCCATCGCGTGCCTGCTCGGCCTGACCGCGTCGGCCGGCGCGCAAGGCGCCGTGCGGTCGGTCCACGGTGACTGGCAGATCCGCTGCGACACCCCACCAGGCGCCCAGGCCGAGCAATGCGCCCTGATCCAGAGCGTGGTGGCCGAAGACCGTTCCAATGCCGGCCTCACCGTCATCGTGCTCAAGACCGCCGACCAGAAGAGCAAGCTGATGCGGGTGGTGGCGCCGCTCGGCGTGCTGCTGCCCTCCGGCCTCGGCCTGAAGCTCGACAATGTCGACGTCGGCCGGGCCGGTTTTGTCCGATGCCTGCCCAATGGCTGCGTCGCCGAGGTCGTGATGGACGACAAGCTGCTGGGCCAGCTGCGTACTGCAAAGACCGCGACATTCATCATCTTCGAGACCCCCGAGGAGGGGATCGGCTTCCCGCTCAGCCTGAACGGCCTCGGCGAGGGGTATGACAAGTTGCCGTGAGGGGACCGTTTGAACGCAACGAACCCTGGACTGGCCCCTCCCCTTTGTCCGCGGTCGACACTATCTTGAAAACGGACACCATCCCGGCCAGCCCCTCTCGGCAACGCCCATGCGTAATCCAGGGGGGCGAGCCGGAGCCCGTGACTACAGTTACCGTGTTGTAAGGCGATCTTTCCAAGGGTTTGTCCTAGAATGCGGGAAGCTATGGCGGCGGGGTCGCCGCGTCAGCGGAAACGACCGGAATCTGCATCTGTATCGGAGCCTTCATGACCAGCCCGCTAGCCACAACCTCCCTGCTCGACCGCGCCAACCTCGACCGCGATTCCGTCCGCGTCGAATTGGCGCGGGGGCTGTCCGGCGCCGACGACGGCGAATTGTTTCTGGAATACAGCCAGACCGAAGCGCTGATGTTCGACAATGGGCGGCTGAAGCAGGCGACCTACGACACCTCGCAGGGTTTCGGGCTGCGCGCGGTCAAGGACGACGCGGTCGGCTACGCGCATTCCTCCGATGTCTCCTTGCCGGCGCTGATCCGCGCAGCCGATGCCGTGCACGCGGTCCGCGGCGGCTATAGCGGGACATTTGCCGCAGCCCCCGCGCATACCAATGTACGGCTCTATGGCGACGAAAACCCGCTGGATGCGCCCGGCTTCGAGAGCAAGGTAAAATTGCTGGCCGAAATCGACGCCTATGTCCGCGACCGGGATCCGCGGGTGCGACAGGTCACGGTCAGCCTCGGCGCCACCTGGCAGGTGGTGGAGGTGCTGCGTCCCGATGGCGAAAGCTATCGCGACGTCCGCCCGCTGGTGCGTGTCAATATCTCGGTGGTTGCCGGCCAGGGCGATCGCCAGGAAAGCGGCAGCAAGGGCTACGGCGGCCGCGAAGGCTATGCGCGCTTCATCGAGACCAAGGCGTGGCGCGAGGCCGCCGAAGGTGCGATCCGCGAAGCGCTGGTCAACCTCGAATCGGTGCCGGCCCCCGCCGGCGAAATGGATGTCGTGCTGGGCTCCGGCTGGCCCGGGGTGATGCTGCACGAGGCCGTCGGCCACGGGCTCGAGGGTGATTTCAATCGCAAGCAGACATCGGCCTTTGCCGGCCTGATGGGGCAACAGGTCGCGGCCAAGGGCGTCACCGTGGTCGATGACGGCACCATGGCGTCGCGGCGCGGCTCGCTGTCGATCGACGACGAGGGGACGCCGACCAGCCGCACCGTGCTGATCGAGGACGGCATCCTGGTCGGCTATATGCAGGACCGCCAGAACGCCAGGCTGATGAACATGAAGCCAACCGGCAACGGCCGCCGCCAGAGCTATGCCCATGTGCCGATGCCGCGGATGACCAATACCTACATGCTGGCGGGTAGCCGCGACCCCGCGGAAATCCTGGCCTCGGTCAAGAACGGCATCTATGCCGCGAATTTCGGCGGCGGCCAGGTCGATATCACTTCGGGAAAATACGTATTCCAGTGCACCGAGGCCTACCGAATCGAAAACGGCAAGATCGGCGCACCGCTGAAGGGCGCCATGCTGATCGGCAACGGGCCGACCGACCTGCATCGCATCACCATGATCGGCAACGACCTGGCACTGGATTCCGGCATCGGCACCTGCGGCAAGAACGGCCAGGGCGTGCCCGTCGGTGTCGGCCAGCCGACGCTGCGAATGGAACGCATTACGGTCGGAGGAACGGGCGGATGAGCGTCGATACCGAATCGGTTGTTTCGAAAGCGGCTGGCTGGCGTGGCCAGTTGGCTCAGCTCGCCGCCATCGTATTGGTGGTTTTCCTGGCCAAGGGCGCGCTGGCCGAGCCGTTCTACGTCCCGTCGGGTTCGATGGAACCGACCCTGCTGATCGGCGACGCGCTGCTGGCCTCGAAATATCCTTACGGCTACAGCACCGCCTCGCTGCCGATCCAGATCAACCTGCCGGAGACCAGGCGGATATTCGGCGCGACGCCGAAGCGCGGCGATGTCGTGGTATTCCGCTGGCCCGGCGACCGTTCTCAGGCCTGGGTCAAGCGCGTCGTCGGGCTGCCCGGCGATCGCATCCAGATGCGGCAGGGCCAGCTTTTCATCAACGATCATGCGGCGACCCTGAGGCCCGATGGGATCGGCGAAGCCGAAGACGACAACGGCGGATCCGAACCCGCGCACCGCTATATCGAGACGCTGCCGGGCGGAGTCTCCCACGAGATCTTCAAGCTTTACGACAATGGCAGACTCGACAACACGCCGGAAGTGACCGTGCCGCCGGGCCGCCTTTTCGTGATGGGCGACAACCGCGACAACTCCGCCGACAGCCGCGTTCCGGTCCGCGAGGGCGGCGTCGGGCTGTTGCCGATGGATGATCTGGTCGGCCGCGCCGACGCCGTGGTCGGATCGTGGGACCTCGGCATGCGCAGCCGGCCGGTATGGACCTGGCTGTCGGGCTTTCGCGTGGCGCGGTTCTTTACGGCGGTGCATTGAACGGACGCCGCCGGCCTTCGCAGAGGCGGCTGCAGGCGGCGCAAGCGGCGACCCGGCAACTTGATGCCCCCCGAGGCCGTGATCGGTTGCCATGGATACCGACGCGTTTCTCGCCGCAGCGCTGCGCAATCCGGCCCATCAGGCCATTGCCGATGAATTATTGCGACTGGCGCTGCCGGATGCCTGGATCGTCGCCGGTTGCCTGGTGCAGACGGTGTGGAATGCGCTGACAGGCCGCACGATCGATTACGGCATCCAGGATTACGATGTTTTCTACTTCGACCCCGATACGTCATGGGAGGCCGAGGACGCCGTGATCCGCCGCCTGCAGGACCGGCTGCCAAAACTCGGCGCCGGGATCGAGGCCCGCAATCAGGCGCGCGTCCATCTCTGGTATCGGGAAAAACACGGATTACCCTACCCGGCGCTGCAAGCTTCGACACAGGGAATCGACCGCTTCCTGACCAAAAACACCCAGGTCGGAATTCAACGCACGCCGCGCGGCTTCGATGTCTACGCGCGGAACGGATTTGACGATATCGCCCGCATGGTCGTCCGACCCAATCCCGGCCCCAATTTCTCGGCGACAAATTTTGCGGCCAAGGCCGCACGCTGGAAAATGCTGTGGCCGGAAATCACGGTGCTGACGCCCGACGCCCGTGGATGACGCCGCGAAAACGGCGCTATCGCACCACCCCCGAGATGAAACCCGGCTTGCGCCTTGGCGGCTTGATCTCTTTCTTCAGGAAGCAGTGGGCGTGTTCTCCGACATATCCCGGCCGCGCATAGGTCCAGGCCCGGCATTGCTTGTCGCCGGCGCAGGCCGCCTTGCAGGCCTCGTCGCCTTCGCCGCTCTTGATTTCGAAATTGTGGTAGTCGCCGCCGAAACGGTCGATCGAGGTCTCGATCGACCCATTGCGCGGTTCCACCACGCCGGCGCCGCGCACGCCTGAAACGCAACAGGAATCCTTGACCCGTGGCGGCACGCTGCTCTTCAGCCAGCACACCGCGCCGCTGGCGATATCGGTCGGATAGCTGAAGCTCCAGGCCCGGCAGCGCCGGTCGCGCTCGCACACCAATGCACAATCCAACGGATCGCCCGAGGCGACCGGCGAGCTTTGATAGTCGCCTCCCGGACGGTCGAAATTGGCCTGCGCCATCGCCGGTCCCGTGGCTGCGGCGGGCGCCGCAACAGCCAGCGTCACCAAACACGCCCTGAGCAGGCGGCCTCCCCACATTTGCGATTGCTTTCGACTGACTGGGCATCACCGCCGTTCGCGGGGCGCCATTTGATCGCCATCAACCTGTACGGTGGATGAACGGCGCCAAAACCGCCCACCGGGCCAGCCTAGAAGGCGTATTCCTCGTAGGCCGGCTCCACCGAGCCATGCCAGGGGCCGTGGAATTTCTCCAGCATCTCCTCCGCCGGGGTGCGCCCGGAGTCGATGATCCGCTGCAGCGGCTCAAGATGACGGCTCTCGTCACGGCCGAGGTGATCGATGCGGCCGCGCCGCCGCAGCCCTGCGTGCGACAGCGCCAGGCATTCCTTGGCGATTTCGAACAGATAGCGGTCCCTGATCCGGGCCTTGAAGCCGAGTCTCGGCACGTCATCGCGCAATGCCTGACGCTCCCCCGCATTCCAGTTCTTGGCGATGTCCCAGGCGGCGTTCAGGCTGGTGTCGTCGTAGAGCAGCCCGACCCAGAACGCCGGCAGCGCCGGCAGCCGCCCCCACGGCACCCCGTCGGCGCCGCGCATTTCCAGATAGCGTTTCAACCGTACTTCCGGAAAGATCGTCGAAAGATGGTTGGCCCAATCCGACAGCGTCGGACGCTCGCCGGGAAACGCGGGATGCCGGCCGGCGAAGAACTCGCGGAACGACGATCCGGCGACATCGATATAGGCATCGCCGCGCTTGACGAAATACATCGGCACATCCAGCGCATAGTCGACCCAGCGCTCGAACCCCATGCCGTCCTCGAACGCCCAGGGAATCATCCCGGAACGGGCATTGTCGGTATCGCGCCAGATCTCGGAGCGGAACGACAGGAAGCCGTTGGGCTTGCCCTCGGTGAACGGCGAGTTGGCGAACAGCGCGGTGGCCACCGGCTGCAGCGCCACCGAGACGCGCAGCTTCCTGACCATGTCGGCCTCCGACGAGAAGTCGAGATTGGTCTGCACCGTGCAGGTCCGGTACATCATGTCGAGGCCGTATTTGCCGACCTTCGGCATGTAGCCGGTCATGATCCTGTAGCGGCCCTTGGGCATGACGGGAATCTGCGCACGCGTCCATGTCGGCGTCATGCCGAGCCCGAGAAACCCGATGCCGAGCGGAGCGGCAATCTCGCGCACCTGCGCCAGATGCGCCATCAGCTCGGCCTGGGTTTGATGCACCGTCTCGACCGGCGCGCCGGACAATTCGAATTGCCCGCCGGGCTCCAGGGAAATCGCGCCGCCGCCGGTGACGTCGTAGAGGCCGATGATGTTGTCACCTTCCATGATCGGCTCCCAGCCGAGCAGCAGCTTCATGCCTTCCAGCAGCGCGCCGATGCCGCGGGCGCCTTGGTAGCCGACCGGCTGATGCCCCTGAAGCGTGAACGGCGTTTTTTCGTGTTCGGTACCGATCCGGAACTCGGACACCGGCTTGACGCCGGCTGCCAGCCACGCCACCAACTCGTCGCGCGACTGCAACGGCGTCATATCGATCTGGTCACGCGCCATGAAAAATCCGGATGAAAGGCGCTTCGACCGAATGCGCGCGGTGTCGGGGTTGTCTCCGGACCAACCGGGCCGGCGACGCTGGAGCTGAAAACAATATCATCGTGCGGGCACGCCGTCTCTTGCGGCGAGCGCCTGCGCCTCGTCGCACGAGCAGCCCAGCAGGTCGAGCAGATCGCAGAGTTTCATGGCATCGGCGTCCGACAATTTCGAGCCAACGTGCTTTTCGATCGCGGCGGAATAGGCGCTCCACATCTTCTTCTGCAGTTCGCGTCCGCTCTCGGTGATCTCGACGAACTGACCGCGCTTGTCGATCTTGCACTCGCGGCGCACCGCCAGTCCCTCGTCCACCAGCCGGTCAATCAGCCGCGACGTCGAATATTGCGGGATCAGCATCTGCTTTTCGAGTTCGACCGGGCGCATTTCGCCCGAAGGCGCGCGCGACAATTCGACCAGCGCATCATACCAGGCCAGCGGCGGGAAGCCGGCCCTCTTCAAATCCTGCTCGACGGCGTCGAGCACCCGGCCCTGGATCCGCATCAGGCGAATCCAGGCTGCCGTCGCTTCGGACGATGGTCTACGTTTCATGACAACGCCCATACCTGGCATTCATCTCTGGGGCCTCGAACCGCGATTCGCCTGCATCGGTACGGGTCCGGGTGGGAATTTGTATTGGCAAGGGTGGCGGCGAAATGGGAAAATAGCGGCAGGCCACCCTAGCCCAATAAATGCATCTGCATCAATCTTGACAATTTGATGCAGATGCATTTAAACCCCGGTTTCAATCACCAATAATTCACAGGAAGGAAATTCCGATGAAACTGTATTATTCGCCCGGAGCCTGTTCGCTCTCCCCCCACATCGCGTTGCTGGAAGCGGGCATACCTTACGATCTGGTCAAGGTCGATCTGAAGGCCAAGAAGCTCGAGAACGGCGACGATTACCTGAAGATCAATCCGAAGGGCCAGGTGCCGGCGCTCGGCCTCGATGACGGCGAAGTGGTGACCGAGGGTCCCGTCATCGTGCAGATGATTGCCGACAAGGCCGCTGCCAAGAACCTCGCACCCGCCCGCGACAGTGCCGAACGCTATAAGCTGCAGGAGTGGCTCAACTTCATCACGGGGGAGCTGCACAAGAACTTCGGCCCGCTGTTCAGCCCGGTGCTGGCCGACGACGCCAAGGCGTTCTTCAAGGATCGGGTGATGGGCAAGTTCAAATATGTCGACGGCATGCTGGCCGGCCGCGATTACCTGATGGGCAAGCAGTTCACCGTCGCGGACGGCTACCTGTTCACGATGCTGTGCTGGGCCGACCGGATGAAGTTCGACCTCTCGGCCCTGCCGAACCTTTTGGCCTACAAGACCCGGGTCGCCGCCCGCCCGATGGTCCAGCAGGCCCTGACCAAGGAAGGCCTGCTGAAGGCGGCGTGAGCTTTCACAGCCGGCAATGAAACCCAGGGCCGGATCGATGATCCGGCCCTTTTTTCGGACCGCTGCAGTTCAAGCCGCGGCCAGCTTCTTCGGCGGGAAGCGGCCGTAGAAGGTCTCGCCCTTGGCCGCCATCTCGATCAGCAGCTTCGGCGGGGTGAAGCGCGGGCCGTATTTGGCCTCGAGCTTGTGGCAAAGCGCGACGAAATTCTTGGTGCCCATGAAGTCGATATAGGACAGCGTGCCGCCGGTGAACGGCGCAAAGCCGAAGCCGAGGATCGAGCCGACATCGGCTTCCCGCGGATCGGTAATGACGTGGTCTTCGACGGTGCGCGCCGCTTCCACCGCCTGCACCACCAGGAAACGCTGCTTCAATTCCTCAATGTCGAGCGTGTCCGGGTCGAGATGCTTCGGCTGCAACCCGCTCAATTCCGGCCACAGGCTCTTCTGGCCCTTGCCCTTCTCGGGATAGTCGTAAAATCCCTTGCCGTTCTTGCGGCCGAAGCGGCCCTGCTTCTCGACCATCTCGACCAAGAGCTTCTTCTGGGTCTGGTCGATGGCATTGGCGCCGAGATCGGCCTCGGTCGCCTTCATGATCTTGAGCACGAGATCGAGCGCCACCTCGTCGGACAGCGAAAGCGGTCCGACCGGCATGCCGGCCATCCTGGCGGTGTTCTCTATCATCGCCGGCGGCACGCCTTCCATCAGCATTTCCAGGCCTTCGGCGGTGAAGCGCAGCACGCAGCGATTGGCGAAGAAGCCGCGCGAATCGTTGACCACGATCGGGGTCTTGCCGATCAGGCGCACATAGTCCAGCGCCGTGGCCAGGGCGACGTCGCCGGTGTTCTTGCCGACGATGATCTCCACCAGCATCATCTTCTCGACCGGCGAGAAGAAATGGATGCCGATGAACTTGCTCTGGTCCTTGAACTCCTCGGCCAGCGAATTGATCGGCAGCGTCGAGGTGTTGGAGGCGAAGATCGCATCGGGTTTGAGCAGCGGTTGCGCCTTGGCATAGGTTTCCGCCTTGACCTTGCGGTCCTCGAACACCGCCTCGATGACGAGATCGCAATCCTTCAGCACGCTGTAGTCGGCGGTGGCGCTGATCCGCGACAGGATGGCATCGCGGTCGCTTTCCTTGGCACGGCCCTTGGCGATCAGGTCGTCGATGACCGATTTGGCGTGACCCTTGCCCTTGTCGGCGCTCTCCTGGTCGCGGTCGATCAGCACCACGTCGATGCCGGCGCGCGCCGAGACATAGCCGACGCTGGCGCCCATGAAGCCCGCGCCGATGATCGCCAGTTTCTTGACCCTGGTCGGCGCCACGTTGGGCGGACGCCGCGCTCCCTTGTTGAGCTCCTGCAGCGACAGGAACAGGCTGCGGATCATCGCCGCGGCTTCCTTGCTGCGCAGGATCCGGGTGAAATAACGCGATTCGACCCGCAATGCGGCGTCGATCGGCAGCTGCAGGCCCTCGTAGACGCACTGCATGATGGCGCGCGCCGCGGGATAGTTGTCGTAGGTTTCGCGGCGAAAGATCGCATTGCCGGCCGGGAACATCATCATGCCGGCCTTGGAATAGACCGGCCCGCCCGGCAGCTTGAAACCCTTCTCGTCCCAGGGAGCGACCGCCTTGCCGCCGCCCTTGATCCAGTCCTTGGCGGCCTTGATCAGCTCGCCGGCGGGCACGATGGCGTCGATCAGCTTCAGCGCCTTGGCCTTGGCGAGATTGAGCGCCTCGCCCTTGAGCAGCAACTGCATCGCATCCTGCGGCGGCACGATGCGCGGCACCCGCTGGGTGCCGCCGGCGCCCGGGAACAGCCCGACCTTGACTTCGGGCAACCCGAGCCGGGTTTTTGGATTCTCGGCGGCGACGCGGTAGTGGCAGGCCAGCGTCAGCTCGAAGGCGCCGCCGAGCGCAAGGCCGTTGATCGCGGCCGCCCAGGGCTTGCCCGAGGTCTCGATGCCGCGAAACACCAGCGAGGATTTGCGGCTCTCGTCGAACAGCATCTGATTGGCCGCCACCTCGCCTTTGGCCGCCAGCAGCTCGGTATATCTGCGGTTCATGCCTTCGAGCATCGACAGGTCGGCGCCGGCGGAGAAGGCCTCCTTGCCCGAGGTGACGACGACGCCCTTGACCGCATTGTCGGCGGAGGTCTGCTTCACGATCGCCTCCAGTTCGAGGATCGTGGTCTCGTCCAGCACATTCATCGAACGGCCCGGAATGTCCCATGTCACCAGGGCAATGCCGTCGGCGTCGGTCTCGATCTTGAAGTTCTTGAAGGCCATTGGGTTCGCTCCCTCGATGCCGACAGCCCCTGGGCGCGGCGGTTGTTTCGCAGGGTGGACAAAGGCGCTCTTCGCGCCGTGCCCACCATTCAGTCAACGCAGTCGTGGGTGGGCACGCTCGCCTTGCCCAGCCTGCGATCGCTCAGACTCTTTCGATGATGGTCGCGGTGCCCATGCCGCCGCCGATGCACAGCGTGACCAGCGCGGTCGATTTGTTGCTGCGCTCGAGTTCGTCGAGCACGGTACCCAGAATCATCGCGCCGGTGGCGCCGAGCGGATGACCGAGCGCGATTGCGCCGCCGTTGACGTTGATCCGCGCGGTGTCGATGTTGAAAGCCTGGATATAGCGGAGCACCACCGAGGCGAACGCCTCGTTCAATTCGAACAGATCGATGTCCGACAGCTTCATGCCGGACCTCTCCAGCACCTTTTTGGTCACATCCACCGGCCCGGTCAGCATCATCGCCGGCTCAGACCCGATATTGGCGAAGGCGCGGATTTTCGCCCGCGGTTTCAGGCCGGCCTTGGCGCCGGCCTCCTTGCTGCCGAGCAGCACGGCGGCGGCGCCATCGACGATGCCCGACGAGTTGCCGGCGTGATGCACGTAGTTGATGCGCTCGATTTCCGGATGCGACTGGATCGCCACCGCATCGAAGCCGCCCATCTGTCCCATGGCCACGAAGGACGGCTGCAGCTGGCCGAGCGACTGCATCGTCGTGGTCGGGCGCATGTGCTCGTCCTTGGCCAGGATGGTGAGCCCGTTGACATCCTTCACCGCGATCACCGAATTCTTGAAGCGGCCCTCGTCCCACGCCTTGGCGGCGCGCTGCTGGCTCTGCACCGCGTAGGCGTCGACGTCGTCGCGGGAAAAGCCGTATTTGGTCGCGATCAGGTCGGCCGACACGCCCTGCGGCATGAAATAGGCCGGCACCGCGATCGAGGGATCCATTGGCCAGGCGCCGCCGGAGGCGCCGATGCCGATGCGGCTCATCGATTCGGCGCCGCCGCCGATGGTCATCGCATGCTGGCCGGACATCACCTGGGCGGCGGCGAAGTTCACCGCGTCGAGGCCCGAGGCACAGAACCGGTTGATCTGGATGCCGGGCACGTCGTTGCCATAGCCGGCGCTCAATGCCGCCATCCGCGCGATGTCGCCGCCGGCTTCGCCGACCGGATCGACGCATCCCAGCACCACGTCGTCGATGCTGCCGGGCTTGATGTCGTTGCGCTCCTTCAGCGCTCTCAGCGGCGCCGTCGCCAGCGCCAGCGCGGTCACTTCGTGCAGCGCGCCATCGGGCTTGCCGCGACCGCGCGGCGTCCTGACGTGATCGTAGATATAAGCCTCGGGCATGGGGTCTCCTGGATCGATGAGATTTGTTTCGCGTCGGAATCCGTCGCGATATCGAAAGTAAGTTCAGAACGCTTCCGCGGGCAGCTCCATGGTGGTGGCGCAGCCGCTCTGGATGCGCGCCAGATGCACCGTCGTTTCCGGCAGCATCCGCTCCATGAAGAAGCGGCCGGTCACCAGCTTGGTGGTCAGATAGGGCGTCGCGCCGCCGCCCGCAATCTTGTCCCGGGCGACTTTGGCCATCCGCGCCCACATATAGGCGAAGCTGACGAGGCCGAACAATTGCATGTAATCGGTGGCGCCGGCGCCGGCATTGTCGGGCTTCATCATCGCATTCTGCATCAGCCAGGTGGTCGCCTGCTGCAGATGGCCGAGCGCGGTGCTGAGCGGCGCGACATAGGGCTTCAGAGCTTCGTCGCCGCCATGCTCGCGGGCGAAGCCGGCCACCTCGTTGAAGAACGACATCACGGCGCGGCCGCCGTCGCGGGGCAATTTCCGCCCGACCAGATCGAGCGCCTGAATGCCGTTGGCACCCTCATAGATCATGGCGATGCGGGCATCGCGTACGAACTGCTCCATGCCGTTTTCGGCGATATAGCCGTGGCCGCCATACATCTGCTGGGCCAGTACCGCATTGGAAAACCCGACATCGGTCAGCACGCCCTTCAGGACCGGCGTCATCAGCCCCATGTGATCATCGGCCTCCTGGCGATCCTTGGGGTCGCTGGAGCGGTGGGCAACGTCGCTCTTCAGCGCGGTCCACACCACCATCGCGCGCGCCGCCTCGTTGAAGGCGCGGATCGTGAGCAAGGTGCGGCGCACGTCGGGATGCACGATGATCGGATCGGCCGGCTGGTCCGGTGCCTTCGCCCCGGAAAGCGAGCGGCCCTGCAGCCGGTCGCGGGCGTAGGCGACGGCATTCTGATAGGCCACTTCGGACTGCGCGAGCCCCTGCACCGCGACGCCGAGCCGCGCCTCGTTCATCATCACGAACATGCCCTGCATGCCCTTGTTTTCCTCGCCGATCAGCCAGCCGGTGGCGCCGTCGTAATTCATCACGCAGGTGGAATTGCCGTGAATCCCCATCTTGTGTTCGATCGAGCCGCAGGACACGCCGTTGCGGCCGCCCAGCGATCCGTCGGCATTGACCAGGATCTTCGGCACCACGAACAGCGACACCCCCTTGATGCCGGCCGGCGCGCCTTCGATCCGCGCCAGCACCAGATGGATGATGTTTTCCGCCAGATCGTGCTCGCCGGCGGAGATGAAGATCTTGGTTCCGGTGATCTTGTAGCTGCCGTCGGCCTGTTTGACGGCCCGGGTCCGCAGCAGGCCAAGGTCGGTGCCGCATTGCGGCTCGGTCAGATTCATGGTGCCGGTCCATTGTCCGGACACCATCTTCGGCACGAACATCTTCTTCTGGTCGGGCTTGCCGTGCACGATCAAGGCGGCGGTGGCCCCCATGGTGAGCCCGCCATACATCGAGAACGCCATATTGGCCGAGCATTGGAATTCGTTGACCGCCTGGCTCAGCGTGACGGGCAGGCCCTGTCCGCCATATTCCGCCGGCGCCGACAGACCGAGCCAGCCTCCCTCGGCGACCTGGCTGAACGCCTCCTTGAAGCCCTTCGGGGTGGTCACGCTGCCGTCGTCATGGCGGATACAGCCCTCGAGATCGCCGACGCG
>Ga0302276_10000171_pt1 | contig 59203 bp, 50 predicted proteins | sample III_Bog_N2_3_FD_198768 | JGI IMG/M metagenome (GOLD analysis project Ga0302276, IMG submission 198768) | Peat permafrost microbial communities from Stordalen Mire near Abisko, Sweden - III_Bog_N2_3 | ecosystem: Environmental > Terrestrial > Soil > Wetlands > Peat | place: Sweden: Abisko...
CCAAGCAGTCGGAGCTCTGACCGGAGTCCATATACCCCTCAATGGCTCCAGAATCATTTTGAATTGCCGCTGAAAGCAACATTGGTGTACTCTGCAAGGCGCCCGTGGAAAGACGATGCAGGGCGCTCCGCACAGGTGCTTCAGGGGCCGAAAGTCCAACGAGCCCCGTTTGAAGTGCTGATGCTCGACATCCTGCCTGTAGAAACGCCGCATGACTGGAATATGGGAAAGGATGAATCCTATGGTTACCCCAACACTTCTCGTCCTGGCAGCCGGCATGGGAAGCCGTTACGGAGGCCTGAAGGAACTCGATCCGGTCGGACCTGATGGCGAAACCATCCTGGGCTATTCAATCCATGACGCCCACCGCGCCGGCTTCGGCAAGGTTGTATTCATCATCCGCAAGGAAATTGAGCAGCCGTTTAAGCAGATGGTCGGCCCCAAGTTTGAAAAGCGCATTGCTGTGGAGTACGTCTTTCAGGAACTGGGCAAGCTCCTGCCGGGATTCTCCGCGCCAGCCGCCCGCACCCGCCCGTGGGGAACGACACACGCCATTCTGATGGCCGCCACCACCATTCATGAACCCTTTGCGGTCATCAATTCCCATGACTTCTACGGAGCGGACAGCTATCGCGCTCTGGCCCACCACTTGCAGTCCGGCACGGAGGACTACGCGATGGTTGGCTTCGTTCTTCGCAAAACCCTTTCCGAGTTTGGCATGGTGGCGCGTGGAATCTGTCAGGTGGACGACGCAGGTTTTCTTCAAAAGATTGTCGAACTGAAGAACGTTGAGCGTGCGGGTGGTCATGCGACCAACACCGATGCTGAAGGCCAGGAGACAAGGCTCACAGGAGACGAGATTGTTTCTATGAACATGTGGGGATTTACCCCCAAGGTGTTTCCACAGCTGCACCAGCACTTTCAGGCTTTTCTTCAGCTGAACGGCGCGGACTTGCAAGCGGAGTGCTATGTCCCCGACACGGTGAATGAAATGCTTGTGGACGGAGAGGCTCGGGTGAAGGTCCTGCGCGCGCAGGACGCATGTTTCGGCGTAACCTACCGCGAAGACCATCCGCGCGCTGTCGAGGCCATCCGCCGGCTGATCGAAGCCGGTAATTATCCGAAGAGACTCTGGTAATCCGTTCGCGGCAACGGCGGTACAAACCACCCTCATCGAGCCGAGTTCCCGGGTCCCGACTTTGGAGCCAGGGGACCCGCCATTCACAAACTCCAATTCTTTTCCTCCCCCGGCACAGCTTCCGCTTACCCGCTGGCTTGCTGCCCCAGTAAGCCGCACCAACCTCAGGCTTTTTGCCCCAAAGCCTGCTCCTGGCATCTTCTCCGACAATCTCCCCTAACTGCCCCGCCCGGCTGGTGTCTAATTCACTGCATGGGTGAGAACGACCACGCGGCGGTGCGAGCCATTCTCGCGGGTGACACGGACGCCTATGCCGCTCTGGTGAAGCGCCATAGCGCGACGCTGTTTCGCGTCGCTTATCGCATCACCGGCAACCAGGCCGACGCGGATGATGTGGTGCAAGAGGCCTTTCTGCGCGGGTATCGGAAGCTCGACGGTTTTGAATCGCGCTCCAACTTCGGCACCTGGATCTACCGGATCGCGGTCCGTTGCGCACTGGATAGGATCGACGGCCGCAAGGCGGACGAGCGCAGCCGGGTGAGCGAGGAAACCGACCTGGAGCAGCAGGCCGTACAGGTGGCGGATCAGGCGGCTGGCCCGGAGCGGCTGCTGTTAAGCGCGGAGATTGCGGCCATGCAGGAGATGGCGCTGCGCAGCTTGTCGCCCACCGAGCGAACGGCCTTTGTGCTGCGGCACCTGGAAGATCGCAGCACGGAAGAGATTGCGGCGGTGCTGGGAATCGCGCCCAACGCGGCCAAGCAGGCGGTCTTTCGCGCGGTGCAGAAGCTGAGACTCCGGCTGGCAACTTTAAGGGTGAGGACATGAATCATCTGAGTGAAGAAGAACTCGTTGATCACTACTACGGGGAGGACGCCGTCGGGAGCCGAGCGCAGACGGAGCGGCACCTGGGAACCTGCCCGCAATGCGCCCGGGCTTGGCGGGACCTGGAGAGCGACCTCAAGGAAATGAAGACTGGCGGCGACTCTCAGGCTTTCGCATTTTTGGAATCACCGGCCGGTGGTGCCTCCTACGGCCGGCGTGTGTGGGCTTCGCTCGCTTCCTCGCTGGAACCCTATCCGGCGCGGAAGCGGGTGGGCCTGCATCTGAGTCTCTGGCAAGGAATGGTCTATGTCGCCACCTGCGCCGTGTTGGTGACCTGCGCCTTCTACGCGGGCCGCCAATGGGAGCACCGCCAGCCGCCGGTTGTGGCTCACGTCGTTCCGCATCCCGCCGCCAAGCAGCCGGTCGTGATCGTGGTTCTGGGCGATCACCTGGACCGTTCCGAGCGGCTGCTGGTGGAGCTGAAACACACCGACGCCGACAATGAACAGATGGCGGTTCCGTTGCGCGATGAGGCCCGGACCCTGCTGGCCGCCAATCGTGTCTGCCGCCAGAACGCCAAGCAAAGCGACGATCCGGCGCTTACCAAGGCTCTGGACCGGCTGGATCATCTGCTGGCGGAGTTGGCCAGCCAGCAGGACAGTCTGGACCCCGCGACTATTGAACGGCTTCAGAAGGAAATGAATCAAGGCAACCTGCTGTTTGAAGTGCGAGTCCTGCGCACCCGCATTCCTGACCGGCAAGCGTCTGCCGGCCGCTCCCAAGGAGGAACGATATGAAAGTCACGCCGCGTTCTTTAGCCCTGCTGCTTGCCGCAGTTCTGTCCGCGTCGGTCTATTCAAGCCAGGCCGTTGCGGGGCAGTCGTTTGCGGGTGGCATTACTCCGGCCGGAATGGAGGGCGACCCCTCACTGGGAAACGCTCCTGACAGCGGCCCCTACGCCGACGGCACCCGCGCCATCAACGAGAGCCGGTGGGGCGATGCTGTCGCCATCTTCTCCCGGATCGTCGGCGAGAAGGGCCCACACGCCGATGGAGCCCTCTATTGGAAAGCCTATGCCGAGGACAGGCAGGGAAAGGCGGACAAAGCCCTGCTCACCTGTGCCGAGCTGCGCCGCAGCTTCCCCGCCAGCGGTTGGAAGGACGAGTGCGGCGTTCTGGAGGTCGAAGTCAAGGCACAAATCGGCAAGCCGGTGCTGCCGCGCGCCGTCGAGAACGACGATCTGAAGCTTCTGGCGCTCAATTTGCTGATGCAAAAGGACGAAAAGATTGCGATGGAGCAGATTCAGGAGATTCTGGACGGCGCCTCCTCAGAAAAGCTCAAAGAGGGCGCACTGTTTCTGCTGGGCGAGCACCACACGGATCAGGTGAATCCGCAGATTGTTCGCGTCAGCTACGTGGAAGGAGATGTGCGTATCGAACGTGGCCAGAAGAACGAGAATGAGACCGGCACGGCGTGGGAAAAGGCGGTTGCCGACCTGCCGCTTGAAACCGGCTTCACTCTGGCCACGGGTCAGGGGCGCGCGGAGATCGAATTTGAAAACGCCTCGCCTCTCTATCTGGGAGAGAATTCGGTTCTCACTTTCAACGACCTCCACACCACGGGCGGCGTTCCCTACACGGAGGTTGCTCTGCTGACCGGCACGGTTTCCATGCACATCCGTCCCTTCGTGCCCGGTGAGATGTTCATTCTGAAGACGCCAACGGACACCCTGACCACCCGCTATCCGGGAGTGGAGAACCTGCGCGTCGACAGCTATCTGGATGGAATTGCGATTACTGCGCTGGAGAAAGGCGTTTTGGCCGGTCCTGCAACCGGCATAGTTCGGTTAAGCAAGAGCCAGTCGGTCTACTACCACGATGGGCACACCATCGAGCTAGCGGATGCGAAAGCCCCGGAGAGTTTCGCCGCCTTCGACGAATGGGTATCGGATCGGTTTTCCCAGCGTAACGCGGCGGACTCCGAGCTTCTAAAGGCATCCGGCCTAGCAGCACCGATTCCGGGGCTTGCGGAGATGAAGGGAAAAGGGACATTTTCAGATTGCGCTCCGTATGGAACATGCTGGGAACCGACGGAGCCGGATTCGAGCGAGCAGGGCGAGGCATTTGCGGGTGAACGTGCAGAGCGAGCTTCTGGCGAACAGGCACCTCATGGATATGCCGGGGCGGTGCCGATGTCTGCTCAAGGCGCAACCCAAATGGCGAATGCGACGAGGACCGGGGTTGCGGGACGGTCCGCAGTGATTGACGAGTATAGCTCTTTCCCCTGCTCTCCGTACGGCACGCATTACCGGGTGGTGAGGGATCCGAACACGGGAAAGGAACAGATTGAATACGGAATTGGTGGGGGAGCCCCGTGGGAATGGGCGGTCTGCCACTCCGGGAGCTGGATCCAGCGGAATCATCGCTACGTATGGGTGGTGGGCCATCGCAGACATCACCATCCGCCCGTTCACTGGGTCAGGGTCGGCCGTTCCGTGGGATTTGTGCCCATTCATCCGCGCGACGTGAAGGGCCAGCTTCCGGTCAACCGCCTCAACAAGATTTTTGAACTGGGCGACAAGAAGGGCACGACAGTGCGGCCGATCACGTACGATCCGGCGCGTCCGCTTGAAGTCCTCAAGAATCCTCCGAAGGAGTTTCGCGAGGAACATCTGGCTTCCCTTGCCAAGGCGGAGGCGCCGCATCTGGAAGCTCATATGATGAAAGATCTCCATGCCGGCAAAGACGTCATGGCCAAAACGGCCGGAATTCCGCTTAGCTTCGATCACAAGTCGCAGAGCTTCATGATGCCCAGGCAGGTGATGCAAGGGAACAAAAGCGTCACGGTCATGGCTCCGATCACCAACCGGGGCGGTGACTTGCAGGCGCGGGGCGGCTACTCGGGCGGAGGCGGCGGCAGAGGTTCCAGCGGCATCGGCGGGGGCGGTTCCCGCTCTGGAGGGGGCAGCGGTTCCAGCAGCAGCGGAGGCGGCTCGCGGGGTGGTGGAGGGAGCAGTATTTCCGTCAGCTCCGGTTCCAGTTCGACCAGTTCCAGTTCAAGCGTCAGCAGCAGTAGTAGCAGTAGTAGCAGCAGCTCAGGCAGCGGCCATCACTAGGTTTCTGACCGCGCGATTGCAGTTGTGCTGATCGAAGATCGGAGAATTCCAGGACCTGAAATCGGAACCTGGGTACCGATCCGAGCCAACCCCTTCTCACATGGAAAACAGTTTTTATCGAGCGGCTCGAGCCGCCTACACCACGGAGACACACCATGAAGACCGGAAAGGGATTTCTCTCGGTTTTTCTCGCGATTGTGTTTGTTGCGCCGGTCGAGTACCGCGTTTGGGCGGCGCCCGGACAAGCCGCTACTGCCGCACCTAAAATTGGCCAGAGCAGCCTGGCCCCGGCCCTCACGCTGGATGTGGTCGTGGCCGGCAAATCGGGCGAGCCGGTCAGCGGTCTGCAACCGGGAGACTTCAAGCTCTTCGACAACAAGCAGCCGCAGGAACTTGTCTCCGTGGCCGCGGCGGGCGGCATGAACGCCAAGGCCGATCCGCCGGTCGAAATCATTTTGCTTATCGACGACATCAACGCAAGCGAATTGACCATCCACGACGAGTTGAATTGGCTGCACAAGTATCTGGATCAAGCGAGCGGCGGCCAACTTGCCTTGCCCATCTCCTTCGCAATCCTGACCGACCACGGAATTGTGAGCCAGGATCACCCCTGTCGCGACGCCAAGGCCCTGGGTCGCTACCTGGACAACAACCGCATCGGCTTTCGCGCCCTGAGAAATTCCGCAGGGATGTGGGGCGTCATGGAGCGCGAAGAGAGTTCGATCAAGGCGCTCGATTTTCTGGCCGACAAGGCGAACAAGCAGCCAGGCAGAAAGCTGCTGATCTGGATCAGCCCCGGATGGCACGGCATTTCGGATGCCGGCCGCATCCCCAGCCGGAAGGATCAGCAGGATACCTTCGACATGATCGTGGATACCTCTGCCCGCCTGCAGAGGGCCCGGTTAACGCTGGACACCATCAACCCCACCAGTAACATCGTCGACCCCTTTTACAGGACATTTCTGAAGGGACCGCCCGACCCCAAGCACTCCGACTACGGCAACCTGATGCTGCAAGTGCTGGCCACGCAGTCCGGCGGCCAGGTGATGGCCGGAAACATCGAACTGCCCGCACTGATCGACCGCTGCCTTGCCGATGCGAGTGCCTACTACGTGTTGACGTTCAATCCGCCGCCCGCCGCGCATCCCGACGAATATCATGAGCTTTCCGTCGAGGTCGCCAAACCGGGACTGAAGGCGCGCACACGCACGGGCTACTATGCGCAGCCGGCGAGCGCGGTTTCGTCGTCCGGCGATCGACAGAAACTCTCCCAGTAAGTGCGTGCGCTTTCAAAAATCGGGCGATTGCAATCAACGCAGAAGCTCGGCCTGAAGGCGCGCACGCGCTCCGGCTACTACGCACAACCCTGAATTCGGCGCTCCTGCCTGCCGTTGGGCGGGAGCTTTTCGCAGTTCCTATCCGACACGGCGCCGAAGCGAAAAATGGGGTCATTTTGGATCGATTTTGAGCCATTATCAGGCAAAAAGTGCCTAAAAACGGCCAAAAAAGGGCCAAAATTGGCGTTTTCCTGTTACTTATCAGTAACCTATGTGTTTTTGTATGTTGTTCATTCTTTGCTAGTTATTCGATTGTTTTCGTTGAAAAAGTGATAATATCACATAGGGGGGGTGGGGGTAGAGGCGATTTTTGGCTGTTTTTTAGCTCAAAATCGGCCTCGAAAATGGCCCTTCCGAGGACTGCGGCTGCCAGAAAATGTGAGTCGCTTTGGGCGAGCGTGGACGAGGACGTCCACGCTACAGCCGACCGGGAGGTCGGCGTTACTCTCCCCGGCTGGCGTTCGTTCCCGACTAAGATCATTGTGCCCTTATGGGGCTTAATTCTACGCAAGGAGATCGCAAAAGAGACGGGCCGCTCCGCCAAAAAGAGACGGGCCACTCCGCTAGCGGAGTGACCCGTTTCATTTAGTGCTTGAGTCTGACGGCCGAAGTTACCTTGCGGCGACCAGCGGCTTGGTGCTCAGGGTGCCGTTGGCGTAGCCCTTGGCCATATCCGCAATCGAGATGGCGGTATAGTCGCCGGCGTGACCGGCCTGGCCGAACTGGGTCATGCGCTGGGCAACGACCTTCTGCATGGCCGCACGAGCCGGCTTCATGTAGTCGCGGGGGTCGAACTTCTCCGGGGTCTCCGCGAAGACCTTGCGGATGGCGCCGGTGATGGCGAGGCGGTTGTCGGTGTCGACGTTGATCTTGCGGACGCCGTTCTTGATGCCGAGCTGAATCTCCTCGACCGGCACGCCCCAGGTTTCCTTCAGCTTGCCGCCGTACTGGTTGATGATGTCCTGCAGTTCCTTGGGAACCGAGGAGGAGCCGTGCATCACCAGGTGGGTCTTGGGCAGGCGATTGTGAATCTTGATGAGCAGGTCCATCTTGAGAACCGAGCCATCCGGCTTCTTGGTGAACTTGTAGGCGCCGTGGCTGGTGCCGATGGCGATGGCCAAGGCGTCAACGCCGGTGCGCTCTGCGAATTCGACCGCCTGGTCGGGGTCGGTGACGTGCTCGAGGCCGGAACCGCCGGCGCCGTGACCGTCTTCGATGCCGCCCAGAACGCCGATTTCGCCTTCGACCGAGATACCGCGCTCGTGGGCGTAGTCGACAACCTTGCGGGTGACTTCGACGTTCTCTTCAAAGGTGGACGGGGTCTTGCCGTCGGCCTTGAGCGAGCCGTCCATCATGACGCTGGTAAATCCCAGCTTGATGGCGCTCTCGCAGGTCTCGAAGCTGTTGCCGTGATCCAGGTGCATGGCCAGCGGAATCTGAGGATAGAGTTCGGCGGCGGCAAGCATCAGGTGATAGAGGTAGTTGTCCTGCGCGAAGGCGCGAGCGCCCCGGCTGGCCTGGATGATGACCGGCGAATTGGTTTCCTTCGCGGCTTCCATGATGGCCTGGATCTGTTCCATATCGTTGACGTTGAACGCGCCGACGCCATAACCGCCCTTGGCGGCCTCGTCGAGAAGCTGCCGATTGGTGACAAGAGGCATAGGAATTCTCCTTCTGGGTTGGCTCCGACCGCCTCTACGCTCGGGCCCGAAAGGGCAGGAAATCAGCCTCGCGGGCGGCAGGAACTGCAATCGTCCTTATGGTAGCAGAGGTGCGCAAGCGAAAAGTGTGCTCAGGAGCACACGGGCGAGGCAAGGCAGCCGCATGTGGAATAATCTCTCCCGTGCTCCTTGCCCTCGTCCCAGCTCCGCCGAACTGGTTTTTGCCCTGCTGCGCCGCCGGCGCCGTTGTATTGCTGCTGGTGCTGATCGCCAGGGTGCGGCTGCATCCGGCACTGGCCTTGATCACCACCGCTTTCGCGCTGGGCCTGGCCTCGGGAATGCCGCTGGGCCAAGTACCGTTGTCGTTTTCAGCCGGTGTCGGCAACCTGATGAGCCATATCGCGATTGTGCTGGGGTTAGGCGCGATCCTGGGGGGCCTGCTGGCTCGCTCCGGCGGGGCAACGGCGCTGGGCAATGCCCTGGTGGAGGGCTGCGGCCCAAAGGGCCTGCCCTGGGCGCTGCTGGCGCTGGGCATCCTGGTGGGCATGCCGGTGTTTTTCGAGGTGGGACTGGTGTTGCTGCTGCCGATTGTGGCCGCGGCGGCCAAACGCAGCAGCCGACCGCCCATCCTGGTGGGAATGCCGATGCTGGCCGGTCTCTCGATTGTCCACGGGACGCTGCCGCCGCATCCGGCGGCGATGCTGGCAGCCACGCAGTACCACGCCGACCTGGGACGAACCATCCTGTGGGGCCTGGTGGTCGGGCTGCCGTCCGCGGCGCTGGCGGGGCCGGTATTGGGCTGGGTTCTGGAGCGGTTTTGGCACAGGAAGAAGGCGGAAGCGCCAACCGAGGCGGTCGAAGAAACTTCAACGCTGTTCGATGTGCCTGCGGATGAGAATCCGGGCCTTGCGGTCTTCCCCTCACCGGCGCTGGCCGTCGAGTCTTCGACCTCCCCGGAGGAAGACGAGGGCGTCTCGCGTCCAGAACAGATTCCTGCGCCGGCCGGTCCCTTTCGCGCCGCTGCGGCGATTCTGCTGCCGATCTGCATCATCTTTCTGGGCAGTTGGGCCGATACACTGGCCGCGCCGGGAAGCCAGCTCAACCGGATTCTGCACTTTGTGGGCAGTCCCGACATCGCGCTGCTGATTGCCGTGTTGGTGGCTCTGATCACCTTGGGCGGACATATCCAGACCGGCCACCATCACGGGCGCGAGCTGCTGCGCAAGCTGACCGGGGAATCCTTTGAGCCGATTGCCGGGGTACTGGTGATTCTGGCCGCGGCGGGCGGGTTGAGCGGCATTCTGCGCGATTCAGGAGCGGCGCAGGCGACGGTGGGGCTGGCCCTGGGTGCGCACATGCCACCCCTAGTGCTGGCCTGGCTGCTGGCTGCCGTGGTGCGTGTCTCCATGGGTTCCGCGACCGTGGCGATGGCGGTGGCTTCGGGGATTCTGGCGCCGATGGCGGGACACATGGGCGTGCGCCCCGAACTGCTGGTGCTGGCCACTGGGACCGGCTCGCTCATCCTGTCGCACGTGAACGACTCCGGCTTCTGGATGGTCCAGTCCTTCTTCAAGATGGAGTTGAAGGAAACACTTTCGACGTGGACGGTGATGGAGACGGTGTTGTCGGTGGCGGGGCTGGGAATGACGCTGCTGGTGTCTGTCCTTAGCTGACAGCTAACAGCTATCAGCCGTCAGCCGTCAGCTATCAGCCGTAAGCTATCAGCCGTCAGCGATCAGCCGTCAGTTATCAGCGGACGGCTGACAATTGACAGCAACTGAACAATTGACTGTTATGGTCCAGCGTTCCACGAGGGGCTAAAGCCCACGTCGATTTTGCTGGCTTTGCGGCACGACTTAAGTCGAGCCCTGTTACAAAGCAAACTTATGCGGAGCTTCCTTAAGAGTCTGCGGTGAGCTATCTGCCGCTAGCTGCTTGTTCCTGGCTTTTAACTGATAGCTGATAGCTGATAGCTGACGGCTGATAGCTGCCTTTACTTCCATGCGCCGAGCAGGCGCCGCAGAAGAACGAGTTGTCCCAGGTGGTAGGAGTTGTGGTCGGCTACCAGCAGAGCCTCGCGCAGAACGGTCTGGCCGTCGCCGTGGGGAATTTTGGCGAATAGGTCTGTCGACTCGTTCGCCACCAAGTCGCTCATCGCTTTCAGGTCCTTGCGAAAGGCGTGCACGCTCTTGTCCCATGCCTTCTCATCCGGGGGCGCGGGCGTGGCAGGCCAATAGCCGCTGGGGAAATCGGGCGACTTGTGATTGGGGTCGCGGGAAAACTCCAGAATGTCCCACTGGGCGAGGCGCAGGTGCTCCAGAATTTCCCAGGGGGAATGCTCGGCGCCCGCGGGGCGCTTGCCGCGCAATTCAACCGGAAGATCCTGGATGGATTTGTCGAAATCCGCGTGGGCGTGGCCGCCCGTAAGAAGATTGACCACGTGCTGGCGCAAAGATGCATCGTTCGGCATGGAAGTGACTCCCCTTGTCTTCGGTGGTGCGGCCTGAACAGGGCGGCGCAGAGTTGCTCCTGCGCTGGCTTCGGCCACACGCATGAACTGATTCGCCAGCTTCGCGAAAGGATGCCGTTATCTTTGGGAGTTTCTGCGAACGGGGAGAGAACCACTGTGGAATCGCGCTTCTTTTTCCGCGCTTGGCGCGTTACTCTCGACATATCACCGATCACGCTTCCCTGAAAGGTCTGCCCGATGCTCAGCGTTCGCACTGCTTGCGCAGCTACCGTGTTTCTAGGTCTGTCCCTGCCCGCACTGGGACAGTCCGGATCGCCACAGCCCGCTGCGCCGCTCTATCCCGGCTACCGCAGCGAGACTCCCGCCAAGCTTGAAGTGTCCTCCTCGACCTTTGACTACACGCGCCGAGAAGCGATGATTGCCATGCGCGACGGGGTGAAGCTGCATACCGTGATCCTGGTGCCCAAGGGCGCCGAGCACGCGCCGATCCTGATCACCCGTACGCCGTATAGCGCGGACCAGCTCACCAGCCACGCGGCCAGCTCCCACCTGGGAAGGATCCTTTATGGGTACGACAACGCGACCGACGTGATTGTGGAGGGCGGCTACATCCGCGTGGTCCAGGACATTCGCGGCAAGTACGGCTCGGAGGGCGACTACGTGATGAACCGGCCGATCCACGGGCCGCAGAACCCGACCCCGGTGGACGAGGCCACAGACACCTGGGACACCATCGACTGGCTGGTCAAGAACACGCCGGAGAGCAATGGCAAGGTGGGCATCCTGGGCATCTCCTACGATGGTTTTCTGCCGCTGATGGCGCTGGTGAACCCGCATCCGGCGCTGAAGGCGGCCGTGCCCATGAACCCCATGGTGGATGGCTGGATGGGCGACGACTGGTTCCACTACGGGGCCTTCCGCGAGCAGAACCTGCCCTATATCTACGAGCAGGAGGGAACGCGCTCGAACGACGCCAAGTGGTGGACCGCAAACTTTGACGACTACGACCTCTACCTGAGGGCCGGCTCGGCCGGGGAACTGGCGCGGCAGCACGGCATGGAGCAGATCGGATTCTGGAAGAAGATCCAGGAGCACCCCAGCTACGACGCATTTTGGAGCGACCAGGCAGTGGACAAGGTTCTGGCGGCGCAACCGCTCAAGGTTCCGGTGCTGCTCGTTCACAGCCTGTGGGACCAGGAGGACATCTACGGGGCGCCGGCCGTCTACAAGGCGATCAAACCGCTGGACAAGGACAACGACAAGGTTTTCCTGGTGATGGGCCCCTGGCACCACGGGCAGGAGATTGAGGACGCGGAGTCTCTGGGAGCGATCCGCTTTGGCTCGGACACCGGGACCTGGTTCCGGCAGAATGTGCTGCGGCCCTTCCTGGACCGCTATCTGAAGGACGATGCGCCCGCCGCAAAGATCGCCCCGGTAACCGCCTACGAGACTGGCGCGAACCGTTGGCAGAGTTTGAAGGAATGGCCGGCGACGCAGGAGACCCGGCCGCTTTATCTCGAAGCCGGATTGAAGCTGGGATTCAGCGTGCCGCCGGCGACGGGCGAAGCTTTCGACGAGTATGTTTCCGACCCGGCCAAGCCGGTTCCCTACCGCGCGCGGCCCAGCCAACCCATGGGCTACGACGCGCCGCTGACCTGGGCCCAGTGGCTGGTAGACGACCAGCGCGAAGCCTCGGGAAGGACAGACGTACTGACCTATACCTCGGAGGTGCTGACCACGCCGTTGCACATCGCCGGGCAGCCCATCGCGAACCTGGTGGCCTCGACCAGCGGGACGGATTCCGACTGGGTAGTGAAGCTGATCGACGTCTATCCGGATGAGGTCGCGGACCATCCGAATTTGGGCGGGTACCAGCTGATGATTGCGGCCGACATCTTCCGCGGACGCTACCGGGAGAGCTTTTCCGCGCCCAAGGCCATCGAGGCGGGCAAGCCGCTCAAGTACCGCTTTGCTCTGCCCCCGGCCAACCACGTCTTCCTGCCCGGGCACCGCATCATGGTGCAGGTGCAGTCGAGCTGGTTTCCACTCTACGACCGCAACCCGCAGAGCTTTGTGCCCAACATCTTCTGGGCGAAGCCGGGCGATTACAAGAAGGCCACGCAGCGCATCTACCATGCACCGGGCGCGGCCAGCTCGATTGAGTTGCCGGTGACGGAGAACTAGGGTCGTGAGTTACAAGTGAAACGCCCCACAGGCCGGAAGCAGCACAGCAGGCTGGATATAAGGGAAGCCTTCAATGGGAGGGTTCCCTGTTCAGTCGCTATTCTTCATCTGAAGGAATAACGGCTGAGCCCCCAAACCCGGAGGCGACCAAACGTCGACCTTCTGGCAAGGAAGCCTGGCAGGAGTGGCCGGACGCATCTTCCGAGTGGGCGACAATCCAGAGACCGACTCGAAGCTGGACCCTGGGCTGATTCCTGGGACAAATCCTGAAACTGACCTCGGAGCCGTGGTCAAAAAGCGCTTCGACTTCCGATCTAAAACTTGATATTGTGTTTTCCATTCCGCCATGAAGTTGCCGCTCAAGCTGATCGTCAAACGCCTCACGACCGAGGCATCTTCAGTCGCTCAACAATTCAAGCAAGACCTTCGGCCACTGAAGACGCCCATCAAGGTCGTAAAGGAGGTAGTGGGTGCAGTCATCAGCTTCATTACTTTGTGGACGACCGTTCCGACCGTAGTATCCATTAGCTTCGCGATTCTGATCATTTCAGGGATTTTGTTCCTTTGTCGGGGCGAACTGGTCAAACTGTTCAAAGGCGAGGACACCGACTGGGTCACCGAGGGGAACCGCCTGATCCTGCTGATTCTCTCCGCCGCCTCTTCCATTGGCATTTTCCTATGGGCGATTCTCGAAGGTGGGAGTTTCACACTCTATTTCTCCGCAGGCGTTTTGGGACTTCTCGCCCTGCAGACGGCTAAGGCTCGATGCAAGGCTCAAAAGATCCAAAGAGGCATCTTCCCTTTCCTGGTCGGCAATCTCACCGAGCCGCTGCTGATTTTCACGGTAGTCGCCGGCATCTACTCAATACCCGCCCTCCTCCTTCACCATGGGGTTGAAAGTGGCAGCATCACCCTGAGGCAACTTAACCGGTTCAATGCATTTACGATTTTGGGCAGGAAGTTACTCGGCCGACTGCACTATTCCGCCTTGGCCGCCGTTGCTTTCGCGGGTCTCGCTATCTTTCCAGGCTGGGTGGAGCGCAGGTGGATTCAACGCCGGCCGCCCCATCCTAAGCTCTCCTGGCACATCGTGCGCCATGGATTGAAATGGTCCCTGCGCATAGCGATCGTTGCGCTGTTTGCAGCCATGTTTTTATCCCTCTCCGTACGCCAGTACAGGGCCGACGTTGCCTTGGGGCTGCACGAATTCAAGGACCAATATTCACAATTGCAAAACCTGGTTGAGACGCCTCTTGAACGAGTGGTTCAGCGCGAGTTGATGGCCAGGATCTGGACTCAGCTGAAGGATGGTGAAAAGGAGGAAATCAGGGGTTCGGTTCGGAATCGCAAGGCATTCAAAAAATTTGAGCTGGAATATACGACTCTCGCCGCGGTGGCCAATGCCAATGGGCAAACCGAAAGCTTCATCTCCAGAATGCAAGCACCGGTTTTTTCAGAGGAAAGGCCCATTCGCCCAAGGGCGCCCGCCGAAGAGCATGTACTTCTACCTGACGATCTTGGAGACGCTTCACTGAATAACCTGAGAGCGGCGCACTCTTTAAATGCAGATCCTGAAAGCGGTGCGGTTCCAGAATCTGCAGAAGAGGTCAACGAAATGGCTTCGGCGGTGAAAATCAGCATCATCGGATTGGCCGCCGAGAATGCAACTGACAAGGTGCGGCTGTACACATGGCTCGACATGCACTTCTCGGGCCTGAGCGAGATTCTCGATTGCATCCGCGATGCGCGGGGCGAGTCACTGAACCAAGTGATGAAGGATGCCCGAGAGAGAGTGATCAAGAGGAAAGCTGCGACCCCGATGACTCGTTTGGCCGCACTGGTTGCAGAAGAAGGGCGCGCGGCCGCCGCTCGAGTTTCTCTGCGCCCGATTCAGCTCTCAAACCACTCCTCAAGCATATCGGCGGAAACGGACAGGATTCAGAGGGCAGAGAACTCTCTCCGCCGACAAGCTCCGAAAGAGATAAAAACCGCGCTGGAAATGTCCAAATCCAGGACCGATCACATGTTCAATCAGTTAACAATTCTGGATCGGCGGTTCCCGTTTCTAAATCTCTCGGCCGCGGGTTTCATCCAGCAGCATCCTAACTTCGGATACGCCTTGGAGTACTGGGCGATCGCCGCGTTTCAAACGACCGAGAAGCAGGAAGCGCAACTCCGCATGCTGGACAATCTGAAGACGCTTGTCGACACGGATTCCGTGGCGGCTTTAAGCCGGCAGCTCCAGACTGAGCAATACTATGAAAATCTGCTGGCAGAACTGGTGGGCCAGGAGGAGAGCGAACTTCAGGGAATAAGAGATATCCTGGGCCCCGATTACGACAAGTACGTAAAGGATTACGAGGCGCGATTCAGGGGTCGCATCGGTGCGGCAGGCGGTGACTAGCGCTGGCTGAATCGGGCTTTGCAATTCGCATCTACGCTAACCGTATCGACTCAGTAGCCGCGATGCGCCCTCAGGTAGCGCAACTGAATTTGCGCGCCGCCCGGCATTCGTTGGAGCCAGAACTCCCAGGAGCCGGTGCGGTTGGCCAGGGTGGTGGTCAAAAAGGGCTTGTTCACCCAGGAACTGCCAGCGCTCTTGCAGGAGCTGTAGCCGGCGCCGGCCTGGAAGTGCGGCCGGAAGGCGTACTCCAGCTTGGCGCGATCCACCGCAAAACCCCACTGCGCGGAGCGGTCGAGCGGCAGGGTGGGATAAGCCACGGTTTCGCTGGTCAGGCGGGGGGTGAAACGCAGGTCCAGGACCGGCCAGAGCCACATGGTGCGCTGGTTGTGCGCGGCGGAGCCTTCCTCCTGCGTGAGATAGATTTCCTGCGATAAGGTCGCGCGCTCGCCGTGGTAGAGTTCCGCGCCCGCTCCGACGAACCACTGGCGATCGTTCAGGTGGCCCCCGTCGTAATAGCCGACATCGGGAACGATCCACCGGCCGCGCAGTTGGGCGAACTCGACCATGCGGTAGGTGGACACATGCGGCGCCTGCAACTGCTCGCCGGTGCGAACGATATAGATGGACAGAGGCCGCTCGGAATCGGCTGGCTCGGCAAAACCGGCCTGCACGAAGACCAATAAAAACAAAAAGATAAAGAGACGGTTCTGCATCGACGGCCCTGGCACCAACCCGATCCGGTGTGAAATCCTCATCGATTGTAGGTTGTTTTGCGCGCAACAAATGCCCGAAATCCGCGACGATCTTGCGTTTATGGGAAGAAATGCGCATGAAGAGTGCCGATTCAGGACTGAGCCCGCAGAGATTCGCCCACTGGAATTGAGGATTTGAAAGCAGACTGAGGGTGCATCGACCGGGAATTTCTTGCCGCTTCGAGACCCGTGATAGCATCTGCTGAAAAGGCCGTCCCCGACCGACCTGCGGTCCGGCCAAGGAGGTCCGCATGAGCAAGTTTTCCCGCCGTGAATTCCTCAAGACGTCGCTTGCCGCAGGAACCGTGAGCGGCATCGGCGCGCTCCCCTTGCACGCCGCTCCACGCAAAGCCACTGACATCGTTCCCCTGGGCAAATCGGGCATGGAGGTGACGCGCCTGGCCTTTGGGACCGGCAGCAACAACGGCCACGTGCAGGCCGCGCTTGGCCAGCAGGAATTCACGCGCCTGATTCATTACGCCTACGACCGCGGAATCCGCTTTTTCGAGACCGCGGAGGCCTACGTCACCCCCGCCATGCTCGCCGAAGCGCTCCAGGGCATCCCGCGCGACAGTTATCGGCTGATGAACAAGGTGACCACCGACGAGGGCGTCGATCCCGGGCAGCGCATCGACGAGTTGCGCCGCACTTCCCGGACGGAGTACTTCGACATCCTGCTGCTGCACTTCCAGCACACGGCGGAATGGGCCGACCGTACCCGCCGCTGGCAGGACGGGATTGTGGAAGCGCAGGCGAAAAAGATTGTCCTCACCCGCGGCGCCTCGGTGCACGGCCTGCCCGCGCTGCGCCAGGTGCCGGGCAACCCGTGGCTCGAAGTGGCGATGATTCGCATGAACCACAAGGGAACGGCCATGGACGGGCCCAACTACCAGGACAACAGCAATCCAGGCAGCGTGGGCGAAGTGGTGGCGCACGTGGGCCAGGTGAAGAAGGAAGGGATGGGCGTGATCAGCATGAAACTCTGCGGCGATGGAGCCTTCACGCGCCACGACGACCGCCAGGCCGCGATGCGTTTCGCCTTCAAGAACGCCGGGGTTGATTGCGTCACGGTGGGGTTCAAGAACACGCAGGAGATCGACGAGGCGATCGACAACCTGAATCTGGCGCTGAGCTAGTGTCTGGTGATTGAATTCCTCTGTGCCGAAAAGAACAAAAGCAGATTCTTCGTTCACCACCCCCGAACTGAAAAGCGTTCGGGGCCCCGTTCACTCCTGATGAACAGAAAAGTTGAATGAAGAGTTTTATGAACAAAATCAGCAAGTTAGCTTCCGCTTCGCGGAAATCGCGAGTTAGCGAGTTGGCGGCAGTTCATTCCAGCCGTAACTCATTCTGGCGAGTCGGGCTGCTCAGAATGAAAGCGGCGATTTTGTCAGGAATGACAGTCTCAGTTTTGACCTGAATGGCAGCGTCGGTTTTGACCTGAATGTCTGAGACAGGACACCAGGCTACTGGCCCAGAATGGCTCGCTGCGCGAGGAAGATCTCCTTCAATCCCAATTCGGCCAGATCGAGGAGGCCGTTCAACTGGGCGCGGGAGTAACTACCCTTCTCGGCGGTGGCCTGGGTCTCGATGAGGCCACCGTCGGCGGTCATGACCACATTCATGTCCACCTCGGCCTGCGAATCTTCCTCATAGCAGAGGTCGAGCAAGGCCGCCCCGCCCACGATGCCTACCGAGGTGGCGGCCACCAATTGCTTGAGCGGCGATTTCTTGAGCGTTCCGGCCTGGACCAGCGCGTTCAGGGCCAGAGCCAGCGCCACTGCCGCGCCGGTGATGGCCGCGGTGCGCGTGCCGCCGTCGGCCTGGATGACGTCGCAGTCCAGAATCACTGTCCGTTCGCCGAGTGCCTGCATGTCCACGATGGAGCGCAAGCTCCGGCCGATGAGGCGCTGAATCTCGTGGGTGCGCCCGCCGATTTTGCCGCGTTCGCTCTCACGGGGGGTGCGGGTCACGGTGGAGCGGGGCAGCATGGAGTACTCGGCGGTGACCCAGCCGCGGCCGGAGTTGCGCAGCCAGCCCGGCACACCCTGTTCAACCGTGGCGCAGGTCAGCACCCGCGTATTGCCGCAGGAGACCAGCACCGAGCCCTCGGCGGTCTGGACGAAATTGGGAGTGAGGACGAGGGGGCGAAGCTGGTCAGCGGTCCTGCCGCCGGGACGAAAGAAGGGGGAAACACCTGAGCCTTGCATAGGGGAATTGTACGGGAATGGGGCACGGGGGAGGGTTTTGCCCGAGGTGGGAAGGCTGTGTCGAAAGGGGAAAGTGGGTGTTTGCCCGGTCCTAAACGGGAATATGTAGATAAACGACTGAAATAAAACGTGTTAGGTTCAAACCTACTGCGGCCGTCGTTCCGATTTGGAACTCTTCTGGGGTCAGGCTGCGGGGGTAGTGTACGGAACATGGACACTCAAACCTTCCCTTATCAGGAACTTAGAGATTCTGTTCTGGTTTGGCACGCTGCGTGTAATAGAGGAGGGCAGAACCCAGAGGCTGGGAGCAGAAACGGGAAGGAAAGGAAGCTGTGATGCAGAATATGGAGCAAGCCATGGAATTGGGTGCGGCGAGCCTGAGTGGGTTGACTACGGACGCAGGCGGAGCTGAGCGCAAGCGCGTGGAAGCGGTGGTGGAAACCCTGGCCACGCTGCGCAGCCGGGGCGAGAGCCTGGCCGAGGCGGCGCACGACGCCAGAAACATGGTGACGGCGCTGGGTCTTTACTGCGATCTGCTGGAAGAGCCGGGAGTGCTGGCTACCCCCTTCGGCCATTACGCCAACGAACTTCGGCTGGTGGCCACGGCCAGCCGCCGCCTGGTGGAGAAGCTGCTGGCACTGGATTCCCGCGAAGCGCCGCGCGCCGCGACGGTGCTGACTGGCTTCCTGGCCGGCCCGGTTTCGAGGGGAGTGGGGCGCGGGGAGGACGAAATCGGGATCGGCAGCCGGACGGAACGCTCCCGGCGCTGGGATCTGATGCCCGCCCAGCCGATCGACAACCTGGCCGCGGAGCTGCTGGCCACCCGCAATCTGCTGGCCGCCCTGGCCGGACCCGGAGTTGCCCTGACCGTGGACGCCGAAGGCGGGGCGCTTGGCGTGCGTTTGACCGCCGAGGATTTGACGCGGATTCTGGTGAACCTGATCAAGAACGCCGCCGAGGCCATGCAGGCAAACGGGCGTATCGTCATCGAACTGAAGGAACGGCCGGCTGCGGCAGGAACAGTCTCCTGGCTGGCGCTTACGGTGGAGGACAGCGGCCCCGGCATTCCCCGCAATGCGCTGGAGAAGATTTTCAATGCCGGCTTCACGAGCCAGCCGAGCGGGGTGGCCGACCAGGACTGGCCGGGTTCCCATCGCGGCCTGGGGCTGTCCATTACCCGCTCCATCGTGGAGGCGGCCGGGGGTCGGGTTCATGCCGGCAACCGCGCGCCGGGCGGGGCCAGAATCGAAATCGAACTCCCCGTTCGCAGCCGTTGAGGCGGGCGGCAGGTTGCTAAAGTAATGTCCCCGAAGCAGAAACAGGGAATCCGACCAGATCATTTGTGCATGAGGCGAATAGAATGCTCGAAACAGTTCTTCCAACTCGAAATATGGAGTTTATCCCCCAACTCGCGGAGCCGCCGGTGCGTCTGCACCTGCTGGTGGTGGATGCGGACACGACCGTCCGCTCGGCCTGTGCGGAGATCGCCGCCAGCCTGGGCTACGCCGTCGAAAGCACCGGAGATCTGAGCCAGGCGCGCAGTTTGCTGCGGGGCCGTGCCGCCGACATTCTTCTGGTCAATCTGCCGGCGGGATCGAGCCAGGGCCTGGAACTGGTTTCCGAGGTCAAGCTCCTCTACCCACAGACCGCAGTGATCGCCATGACCGCCTCCGGTTCGGTCAACGCCGCCGTCGAAGCCATGCGCTGCGGGGCCACGGACTACCTGACCAAGCCCTTTGCCATGGACGAGCTCTCGGCGGTTCTGGATCGCGCCGCCGACAGCCTGACCACCGATACCGCGACCCGCCAGTTGCGGGAGCGGCTCCGGCTTTCCCAGGGACTGGGCGCTATGATCGGCCGCTCGGTGGAGATGGAGAAGCTCTACCGCATCCTCTCGAAAGTGGCGCAAAGCTCCCATCCAGTGCTGGTGTTGGGCGAGAGCGGAACGGGCAAGGAATTGGTGGCGCGGACCATCCACGCCTACGGGCCGAACTCGCAAAAGCCGTTTCTGCCGGTCGATTGCGGCTCGCTGGTGCCCACGCTGATCGAGAGCGAGCTCTTTGGCTACGTGAAGGGCGCGTTTACCGGGGCGAACCGATCCAAAGACGGGCTGCTGGTTTCGGCCGAAGGGGGCACGGTTTTCCTGGACGAGATTGGCGAGCTGTCGCTCGATCTGCAGGCCAAGCTGCTGCGCGCTCTTCAAGAAAAAGAGGTTCGCCCGGTCGGCGCCACCCACCGTGTGCCCATCAAGGCGCGCATTGTGGCCGCCACCAACCGCAACCTGGCGGAGATGGTGGAGAAGGGTTCCTTCCGCAAGGACCTCTTCTACCGGCTCAACGTGGTCAACCTGCGCCTGCCCGCGCTGCGGGACCGCCGCGAGGACATACCTCTGCTGGCCGCTCACTTTCTGGATCACCTCAGCCGCGAACACGGCGTCAAGTTCACGCTGAGCGACGAGGCGCTGCGCACCATGATGCGCCACGACTGGCCGGGTAACGTGCGGGAGCTGGAGAACTCGGTGGAGCGGGCGTGCGCGCTCTCTTCCGGGCCGATCCTGCACCTGGGCGACCTTCCCACGCAGTTGCAGCAGCAGGGTCTGGAAGCCCGGCGCACGGCCGCACAAGCCGCCGAGCCGGACGCGGAGGGCACAACGCCCCAATTGAAGACGCTGGCGGATCTGGAGCGCGAGGCCATCCTGGGCGCCATTCGCACCCTGCACGGCGACAAGCTTCAAGCGGCGCGGCTGCTGGGCATCGGCAAGACGACGCTCTACCGCAAGCTGAAGGAATACGGCATCGCCGACCCGCTCAAGGAAGAGTAGCCCTCGCGGCAATCGCCGCAGTTGGGCACGCCTACCTAACCGGAACCTACCAGAGATCTCCTGCGGACCCCGAAGCCGCCGGGACTCCAGAACAGCCCCCGGACCCACTTTGGACGCGCGGGCAGACGAGGAATAGAAAATGAGCATTCTGATCGTGAGTGGAATCGAAGGCGCCCGCAACTGCGCCGCCGTGGTGGGCACGCAACTGGGCACGGAGGTCGAGGTGGCCGAGGGCCGCAAGTCCGCGTTAGGGTTGCTGCGCCGCCGGGAGTTCGATGCCGTGGTGGTGGACGAAACCATGGCCGAGTGCGACCCCGCGGCCGCAGAAGCAATCTGGGAGCACGCCGGCTTGGCGATTCCCCTGCAAATCAACTTTGCGCTCTCCGGAGCGGCCCGCCTCACCCGCGAAATCCGCGCCGCCCTGCACCGCCGCGAACGGGAACAGATGATGGCTCGGCGCGCGGCTGCCGCGGCGATTGAAACCGAACTGAAAACCACCGTCGCCGGGCTGCTGCTGAACTCGCAGTTGGCTCTGACGGGCAGCGAGGTGCCCGCGGCGGTTGCGGACAGGCTGCGCGTGGTTGCCGACCTGGCGGGCAGCCTCCGTCAACAGTTGACCGCGCCCCCGGCGATCCGCGGCGAAACCGCCGCCTGAGGAGACGAAGAGAATTTTCTGCGTTGCACGCGCACGCCGGGGCAGAATATGCTCCGGCGCTTTTTTTGATGGCAACGGATGGGACGGCGAGAGTGCCGCCTAGAGCAATTTCATCATAGCTGTACCCAGTTGAGAGTCAGCCTGAACCATGCTTGTGCATTTTCTGCGGATATTTCCTGAAGCGCTTCAGTGAATGCTTGGTCGAGGGCTAGTTCAGTCCGAGCTTTGGCGGAGCGGAGCAGTTGTTTGAACTTGGACCAGGCCTTTTCGATGGGGTTCAGATCTGGCGAGTGGGGCGGCAGGTAGAGTAACTCCGCGCCTACTGCCTCGATCCGCTGCCGCACGCCGTCGACCTTGTGCGAACTGAGGTTGTCCATCACCACTACATCTCCTGGAGTGAGGGCCGGGCAGAGGAAATGGTCCAGGTAGGCGAGGAAGATGTCCGTATCAGTGGCCGCGGCGACGGTCATCGTAGCGACCATGCCGCCCAGGCTCATCGCGCCCAGGATGGTGATGATCTGCCAGTCTCCCTCCGGCGTCCCTTCATGGATGCGTGCTCCGCCGAGGCAGCGCGCAAAGCGCCGCGTCATCGTGGTCGAGATGCCGCTTTCGTCAAGGAAGACGAGCCTTTTCGGATCGATCGCGAGGATGCGCTGGTGGAACTCGGCGCGACGGATACGGTTGGCTTCGGTGTCTCGTTCGACGGCGTGGAGCGACTTTTTTTCAGCCGCAAACCCAACCGGCGAACCCACAGGTGCACCAGCCCCCAACTCATCGAAACGCCCTTGTCCGAACGGATACGCTCCCGCAGTTCGGACAGAGTGAGGTCGGGCTGCGACTTGACCAAGCCGAGCATGTGCGTCTTGACCGGTTCGGTCACCTTGCTCCGGATTCCATACCGCGACTGCGCAACACGCGCCTTTTGCCCAGTCGCAGCCTGCTGCCGGCGCAGCTTGCGCACATACTCCCAACTGACGCCAAAGCGTTTGGCCAGCACACGGCAACTGCCCTCGCCGCGCTCATCTGCTTCCAAAATCCTCACCCGCAAATCGTCCGAATAGGCTCGTCCCATACTCGTCATCGCGGTCACTTCACCAGAGAAATACAGAATGACTCATAGAAGCGTCGCTGGGTATATCTATCTTGATTCTGCTCTAATGGCCGCTTTCGACAAATCTCCCTTCCTGCGGAACTTGTCCGCTGACTGTTCAGGCGGACGCGAATCACATCCTGTGCATTACGCGCACCTCGAAACGGCAAAAAATGCATTAAAGTTGATACATGGGCAGCTTTCCCCCCGTTCCACCACCCCACGGACCGGAATCTTACCGTGGCGGTCCCGGCTCCGCACCAGAGTATTTGCCGCCGGATGCCGGCTTCATTCCCCCGCCGTCCGAGCAACAGCCGGTGCGCCGGCAGCGCCCTCTGTGGGCCGTTTCGCCGGCCACTTATATTCTGGTCGGCATCAACTGCCTGGTCTTCATCGCCATGGTGGCGCACCACGTCAGCCCCTTCAGCCCCACCTCTGACCAACTGCTCTTCTGGGGAGCCGACAACGCCAGCGCTGTCCTCAACTACGGCGAATGGTGGCGCATCGTTACCGCGATGTTCGTCCATGTCGGCATCATCCACCTGGCCACCAACATGTGGTGCCTTTGGAACCTGGGGCTTCTGGCCGAGCCTCTGATGGGTTCGACGGGCCTTCTGGCGGCCTACATCCTTACCGGTGCGGCGGGCAATCTGCTTTCCACTTTCTTCAACTGGTGGCATTACTCGGTGCCGGCCAACCCCGCGGGCATCGTCTACGGCCCGGTGGGAGCGGGTGCTTCCGGCGCGGTCTTCGGACTGGCCGGAGTGCTCATTGTCCTGCTCAAGTCGCCGCGCCTGCCCATTCCTCAATTTGAATTGCGCAAGCTGCGCAAGTCGGTGATTTACTTTGCCGCCATCAACCTCCTCATCGGCGCCGCCACCATGGCCCCCGGCATTGGAATTCATATCGACAACATGGCCCACCTGGGCGGCTTCAGTTGCGGCCTGCTCTTTGCGGTCCCGCTGGTGCCGCGGCTGGGATCGCCGCGCCAGCTCTTCGCCACGCGCCTCCGCATGGGTGTCGCGATGATTGTCGGCGTGCTGGTTCTCTTCGGCTTCTACCTGGCCCAGTTGCCGGGCTAAGGCGCTCGGCTCGCCGCGCACAATCCTGTGTAAGAATGTTCCTAGCACGCTGCTCGTCTCATTCCATCCCCTGGAGACAGACTATGAAGCGCCGTGAATTCCTCAGGCAGGCCGCCATTACCGCGGCCGCTGTTGCCTCGACCAGCCGCATGAACGCCATTGCAAAGACTCCAGCCAACCCCATCGCCCGCCGCACGCTCGGCAAAACCGGTGAAAAACTCTCCATCATCGGCTTCGGCGGAATCGTGGTCATGAACGAAGAGACCGGCGAAGCCTCGAACATCGTGGCCGAAGCCGTGGACCGCGGCATCAACTACTTCGACGTGGCGCCCAGCTACGGCAATGCGCAAGAACGGCTCGGTCCGGCTCTCGCACCCTATCGCAACCAGAGCTTCCTGGCCTGCAAGACCGAAGGCCGCAAGAAGGAAGACTCCCGCGCCCAACTCGAGGAGTCGCTCCGCCTGCTCAAGACCGACCACCTCGACCTCTACCAGTTCCATGCCCTCACCAAAATGACCGAGCTGGATCAGGTGCTCGGCCCCGGCGGCGCCATGGAAACCATGGAAGCGGCTAAGAAGGAAGGCAGAATCCGCTTCATCGGCTTCTCGGTCCACTCGGCTGAAACCGCGCTGGCCGCCATGGATCGCTACAACTTCGACACCATCCTCTTCCCCGTCAACTGGGTCCTCTTCTCTCAGGCCAACTTTGGACCGCAGATCCTGAAAAAGGCGCAGGAGAAGCAGATGGGCATTTTGGCGCTGAAGGGCATGGCGAAGACTGTCTGGGCTGCAGATCAGAAGCAGACTCATCCCCAGCCCAAATGCTGGTATCAACCTGCCGCTTTCCCTGATGAAGCTTCCCTCGGCCTGCGCTGGACCCTCGGTCACCCCATCACGGCGGCGCTTCCTCCGGGAGACGAGCGTTATTTCCGTCTCGCCATGGACGTGGCGCAGAATTACAAGCCCTTGGCGGACCACGAGGAACAGGCTTTGCTCAGCGGAGGACACGGTGTCGAGCCTATCTTCCACCTCGGCAACGACGTCTAGGAATCTGCGTCACCATCATCAGATCCGGGGCCCCCGAAACGCTTCAGGAGCGGTTAGACTTGCTTAGGCCCCGCCATGAAAGATTCCATCCACGTCTCGAAGGAAAACTACCTGAAGGCAATCCTTGAGGCTGAGGCCGAGGGCCGCGAGGTCATTCCAGCCCTTCTGGCCCATTGGCTAGAGGTCTCGGCCCCAGCCGTCACGATGGCCCTCAAACGCCTCAAGCGCGACGCCTGCGTGGTGGTCGGCGACGACGGCATTGTCCGCCTCACCGACTCGGGCCGCGAAACCGCCTATCGCACCGCCCTGCGCCACCACCTCATCGAACGCATGCTCACCGAAATCTTCGGCATGGAGTGGTACGAGATCCACGAGGAGGCCGAGCGGCTGGAGCACGCCGTCTCTCCCGCCTTCGAGGCGAAACTGAAAGAAAAACTGGGCGCGGGCGGTGCTTGTCCCCATGGAAATTTCGTCCTCCCCGAAGACCCGGTTCAGCGCAAACTTCGCGGCGAGACCCCCCTTTCTGAGGCCGCCGAGGGCCCCCGTTACACCGTTGTCAGCCTCCATGAGCGCGACCCCAAGCTCCTTCTTTTTCTGCACCACGCCGGCATCGGCCCAGGCCAGAGCCTGCGCGTGGTCAGTCAAAATTACGACCAAACGGCTACGATCGAGCTACCTGCTGGTATTACCATTCTTGGACGTCCGGCTGCGGAGGCGGTATGGCTCAAGCCAGAGGTTAACGATAAGTAAATATAAGAAAATTTGTTAACCATGATTAACTAGTTGTGACATACTGGTTTTGAACGAGCCTTGCGCTCCTTCCGACCGAGCCTATGTCCACACAATCGATTCTTGAGGCCGTGCTCACTGAGCCCTCCTTGCCGGAGGTGCATTCCAGCGTTCGACTCAGCCGCTCGCCGGTTTACTGGCGTCGGCTCATGGGCTTTCTCGGTCCAGGATTCCTCATCGCCGTGGGCTACATGGACCCCGGCAACTGGGCCACTGACATTGCCGGCGGCTCACGCTACGGCTATACCCTCCTGTTCGTCATCATGGCCTCCAACCTGTTTGCCATCCTGCTGCAGAGCCTCTCGCTCAAGCTCGGCGTGGCCACCGAGCGCGACCTGGCGCAAATCTGTCACGAGAGCTTCGGGCCCAAAATCAGTTTTGTCTTCTGGTTCTTTGCCGAGATCGCCATTGCCGCCTGTGATATGGCAGAAGTCATCGGCTCGGCCATCGCTCTGGAATTGCTCTTCCACATTCCGCTCTTCTACGGAGTGCTGATCACCAGCCTCGACGTGCTGTTGATTCTTGTTCTTCAGCGCTGGGGCTTCCGCTATGTCGAGGCGCTGGTCATTTCCCTCATCGGGACCATCATCGCCATGTTCGGCGTGCAGATGTTCTTCTCCCGGCCCGATTACGGGCAGGCGCTGCACAGTCTATTCGTACCTTCTGCAGTCATCGTTACCAATCCCGGCATGCTCTACATCGCCATCGGCATTCTGGGCGCCACGGTGATGCCCCACAATCTCTACCTGCACTCCTCGATCGTGCAAAGCCGCCGCTACAAGCGCACGCCCGAGGGCAAGCGTGAAGCCATCGTCATGGCCAACATCGACTCCGCCCTGGCGCTCACCGTGGCCCTCTTCGTGAACGCCGCCATTCTCATCGTGGCCGCCGCCGTCTTCAATCGCAGCGGTCATTTCGAGGTCGAGGCCATCCAGGATGCCTACAAATTGCTCAGCCCCCTGGTGGGCGCAGCTGGCGCCAGCACTCTGTTTGCCGTGGCTCTGCTGGCTTCCGGTCAGAACTCTTCCATTACCGGCACGCTGGCCGGACAGGTGGTCATGGAGGGCTTCATCCACATCAAGGTCGCTCCCTGGCTCCGCCGCCTGATCACCCGCTCCCTGGCCATTATCCCCACCATCATCGTGGTCGCCTTTACCGGCGAGCAGGGAACCGAGAAGCTGCTCATTCTCAGCCAGGTCATTCTCTCTCTACAGTTGAGCTTCGCCGTAGTCCCGCTGGTGATCTTCACCGGCAGCCGCAAAACCATGGGCGAGTTCGTCAACAGTCGCGGTCTCCAAGCCGTCTCCTGGTTGGTGGCCGTTCTCATCGCCGGCCTGAACGCCTGGCTGCTTGTCCTCATGGCTTCGGGCAAGGTCTAGAGCGGGTTCAAAACGCGCGCGTCCTTGCTTGCCCTCTGTACGTCGAGCGAATCGCCGCCGACAATGGAATCTCCACATGAGAAACAAGGAAAAAAACGGAGTCGTCACGCGCATCATCGCTCTTGAAGAAGCCTTCCTGCATCCGAAACTCCGTGAGCTCTATCCGGCTTCTCTCGTCCGCCAGCTCGATTTGATCCACGGCCGCCTCACTGACGTTGGCCCCGACAGAATTCGCCGCATGGACGCCGCCGGATTGATCTTCAGGTGCTCTCGCATACCCAGCCCGGCGTTCAGACTCTGGAGCGCGATCTGGCCATCCGACTGTCCAAAGAGGTCAACGATTGGCTCGGTGAAATCGTCCAGACCTATCCGGCCCGCTTTGCCGGCTTCGCCATGCTGCCCACGCAATCGCCCAGGGATGCGGCCGACGAACTTGAGCGCACCGTTACCCAGTTCGGATTCAAAGGCGCACTGATCAACGGTCACACCCAGGGCCATTACCTGGACGAGGACGCATTCTCGCCGATCTTCGAGCGCGCGCAAGCGTTGGACGTGCCCATCTACATTCACCCCACCGATCCGCCGCCTACAGTTACAGACACTTACTATCGTGATTATCCGGCCATGGCGCAGGGTTGGGGATGGCAAGTCGAAACGGGAACGCACCTTCTCCGCTTGATGTGCGGCGGCGTCTTCGACCGCTATCCGCATCTGAAAGTGATCGTCGGGCACATGGGCGAGCTGATCCCCTTCACTCTGGAGCGCATCAACCTGGCGGTCACCATGGGCAGTTGGCTTCTCGCCAGCCAACAACGTTCTTCCGGAGCCGCAGCGCCGAAGGCCGTGCAGAAGAGCATCGATTACTACATGCGTCAAAACGTCTTCATCACCACCAGCGGTGTCTTCGACCATGCAGCTCTTAACTGCGCCATCACGGCCCTGGGAATTGACCGCATCCTCTTCTCGGTCGACGATCCCTTCGGGGACAATTTCACTGCCGTGAAATTTCTGAATGAAGCTCAATTGTCCACGCAGGACAGAGAGAAGCTCGCGCACGGAAACGCTGAGCGCGTCCTTCGTCTTTCCTCCGGAATGCAAGCACACACGGACCACTCCCCATCGTTTCTTTCGCAAGCAAGCTTCTCCATTTCCTGCTTCAGGGCACGCACCAAAGCCGCCATGGCTCGCAAGGTCTTGTCCTTTCTCGTGAAGTGAGCCTCATTTCCCTGATCCCAGATCCAGGGCACCTGCTCCTTGCAGTACCATGGTTTCGTGCACGTTCTTTCCGCTGCCGAGATGCAGGCTTGCGACCGCTTGACCACCGAGCGCTTCCACGTTCTCTCGCTCGATCTCATGCGCGCGGCCTCTGCGGCGGTTGCGGCTTTCGCGCGCCAACAATTTCCTCAAGCGCGCCGCGTCACTGTTCTCTGTGGCCGGGGCAACAACGGCGGCGACGGCATGATGGCCGCGCGCCTTCTGGCCTCTGCCGGCCTTGACGTGACCACTCTGCTTCTTGGCGCGCGCGACAAACTCGCCGGCGACGCCGCCCACGCCTGGCAGGAACTCACCAGCCCGGCGCATGGCGTTGTCCACGTGGTCGAATCGGCTGACGAATTGGCCCGTCACACCTCTGCGCTCAAGACCGATCTGATTCTCGATGCCATTCTCGGCACCGGGTTCAAGCCGCCGCTGAAAGGGCTGGCTCTCGCCGCTCTCGAATGGGTCAAAGCCAGCGCGGCTCCCATACTTGCCGTCGATCTGCCCTCCGGCTGGCCGGCGGATGAGACCTGCCCCACCGTTTCCGGCTCTGTCTTTCCAGCCGATGCCGTCATTACTTTTACCGCGCCCAAGCCCGCGCACGTCTTCGGGCAGTTGACCCGGCGTTGGGACCAGCCCATCGTCGTGGCTCCCATTGGCTCGCCCGCCGAGGCCATGGCCTCGGCTCTGGGACTGGATTGGGCTGGCTCGGCGCTCTCGCTCATCCAGGTGCCCCGTCCGGCGGCGGCCAACAAGGGCAATTTCGGCCACGTGCTTATCGTCGGCGGTTCGGCGGGCAAGTCCGGCGCGCCCTCCATGGCGTCTCTGGCAGCCTTGCGCGCCGGCGCCGGCCTGGTCACCGCGGCCGTTCCCGCTTCAGTTCTGCCCCTCGTCGCTTCCATCGCGCCCGAGTTGATGACCTGGCCTCTCGCCGCCACCGAAACCGGTCAGATCTCGGCCGAAAATCTCTCCCCTGAAATTCTCTCCCTGCTCATGGCGGGCAGGACGATGCTCGCCATCGGTCCCGGTCTCGGCCAAAGCCCCGACGCGGTCAAATTCACCACCGGCCTGCTATCCGCCACCAGAATTCCAACCGTCATCGACGCCGATGCCTTGAACATTCTGGCCGCCAAGCCGGTCCTGCTCGCCAAGCTGGCTAAAGGCCGCACCTTGGTGCTCACGCCCCACCCCGGCGAAATGGCGCGGCTTACCGGCCTCACCGTGGCCGAGATCCAGGCCGACCGACTTGAAACCGCGCGCAGTTTTGCCCGTCGTCTTGGCGTCACGCTGGTGCTCAAGGGCGCGCGTACGCTTATTGCCCACCCCGATGGCCGCGTGGCCGTCAACACCACCGGCAATCCCGGGATGGCCAAGGGCGGCAGCGGCGACTTGCTCACCGGCCTGATTGCCGGCCTCATGGCGCAGCATTCGGCCCACATCGCCCAGGCCGTCGAAGCCGCCGTCTATCTCCACGGCCTGGCAGCCGATCTCGCCCTGCGCGCGGGCGATGAGCACACTCTACTGGCCACCGACAGCATTCCGCAGCTTTCGCGGGCTTTTCGCTTTCGCTCCGGTGGCCTTAACCGTTATGTTTGGTTGCAGGGGCTGCCGGAGGAATCGTCGCCGGCCGAGGCCTCACGCGAGGCAGTCCAATGAGCAATGCCACCCTTCCGGCTGAAGGCAGAGTCCACGAGTTCACCACCCAAAGCGGCGCGGACACCATTGGAGTGGGCCGCCAGTTGGCCCGCATCCTCGTGCCTCCTCAACTACTGATCTTGCGCGGCGACCTGGGCACCGGAAAAACCACGCTGGTCAAGGGCATCGCTCAGGCCCTGGATGCTGCTGAACCGGACGAGGTAACCAGCCCCACCTTCACCCTTCTGCATGAGTACGACGGCTCTCAGGGCGGTCGCCCGGTCAAACTCTTTCACCTCGACGTGTACCGCCTTGAAGGCGAACGCCAACTCGACACTCTTGGCCTTGATGAACTCCTGACGCCCGATGCCCTAGTCCTGGTCGAGTGGGGAGAAAAGTTCAAGAGCATCCGCAAGAAATCTACCGGCGAAATCGTCATCTCCTCGGCCGGCGGCGATGCGCGCCGCATCACCGTGACCCTGAAAGACGCATGACGCTCAGGTGCCGCAGGTTTCCGGACCGGCTGTTGCGCGGGCGTCCTTGCCCGCATTCGTCTGTTTTCCGATGATCAAATGACGGACTCGAAGGACCTGCATTTTCGTGGCTTGACTAACGCGGGGAACATCGGAAACACTACCCTAGGGTGCAAACCACGAATCCCCGCCGCATCACCGCGCGGTTCAGTTAAAGTAATGAGATCGTGATCATTAATCTCGCCAGGCGCGCGCACGATCACAACTGGGAGTTGGATCCCATTACGCGCTCCCTGTTGGATACGGACTTTTACAAGCTCCTGATGCTCCAGTTCATCTGGAAGCATTTTCCCACTACGCACGCCTCCTTTACGCTGCTCAACCGCTCGACGGCCGTACCCCTGGGCGAAATCGTCAACGTCGACCAGCTCCGCGAGCAGTTGGAAGAGACGCGGAAACTCCGCTTCCACAAGTCCGAGCTGATCTGGCTGGCAGGCAACACCTTTTTCGGCCGCCGCGGCATCTTTGAGCCCGCCTTCATCGAGTGGCTCGACCGCGGCTTTCGTCTCTCGGATTTCGATCTCTCGGTTCAGGACGGACAAATCTCGCTGCGCTTCGACGGCCTGTGGAGCGAAACGACGCTGTGGGAGATCTATGCCCTCTCGGCCATCGACGAGCTCAAGACGCGCGCCAATCTCAAGCGCCTCACCGAGCTGGAGCTGGATATTCTCTACGCCCGCGCCAAGACGCGCCTATGGGAGAAGATGGAGCGGTTCCGCGGCGTTCCCGGCCTGAACCTCAGCGACTTCGGCACCCGCCGCCGTCACAGCTTCCTCTGGCAGGAGTACGTGGTCAAGGCCATGAGCGACACGCTGGGACCGAGCTTTGCCGGCAGCTCCAATGCTTATCTTGCTTACAAGCACGACCTGGAAGCCATGGGCACCAACGCGCACGAGCTGCCGATGGCCCTGGCTGCTTTGGCCAACACCGACGAAGAGGTGAAATCGGCGCAGTATCGCCTGCTGGAGCTATGGCAGCAGACCTACCAGGGAGAACTGCTCATCCTGCTGCCCGACACCTTCGGCACCACGCAGTTTCTGCGCGACGCGCCGGAGTGGGTGTCCCGCTGGACGGGCCAGCGCATGGACAGCAAGGACCCTTACATCGCAGGCGACGAATACATCGAGTGGCTGCGGCAACGGGGATGCGACCCGCGCAAGAAACGCCTTATTGCCTCTGACGCGCTGGACGTGGATGCGATTCTCGGTCTGCACGCCTACTTCGGCGGCAAGCTTTTGAATGGCGCGACGCCGGCCGATTTCCGCCGTGCCAGCGATTTCCAGGACGAGAGCAGGTGGCTACACGAACCGCGCATTCGCTTCAGCGCGGGCTGGGGAACCTTTCTGACCAACGACTTCCGCAACTGCAATCCGCACGGCGATGCGAGCTTTGACCCGGTGAGCCTGGTCTGCAAACTCAGCGAAGTTGAGGGGCGGCCCGCGGTGAAGCTCTCTGACAATTACTCGAAAGCGATGGGTCCGGCTGCCGAAATCGAGCGCTATCGCCGCATCTTCGGCGATGCCGGCATGGCCGAAGTTCCGGTGGTTGCCTAGCTTTCTGGCGTAAGGCTGCGCAATCGATTGTGGCCGGAAGGGCTTGAAATCACTGGGCAGGCGCGGGCGCTGGAGCGGTTGGCTCGGGCGGCGGCGCAGGCTTGTGTTTGGCTCTCAGATAGGCGACCAACTGGGCCGCTTCGCTGTCGGTGAGCGATTCGCTGAACGGGGGCATTTTTTGGCCGCCATTCAGAATCTGGTCGGTGATCTTGTCCGGCGTCCAAAGCTTGTTCTTGCGCAGATCCGTAAGCGCCGGCGCCTTTTTGGTGCCGATACCGCCCACCCCGTGACAGTGGGAGCAGCCCTTGTCGCGAAACAAGAGCGCGCCGGCCTGCTCGTCGGCTTTGGTGTTTCCACTACTGGGCGCCTGGGCGGCAGCGGGTACAAGAACAGCGAGGGTCAGCAGGAGAATGGAAAGAAAAGACTGCGTACGAGGGATCACGGGCACCATTTTCTCATGGCGAGGGGTGCCGCTGACTCATTCTTTGGGTGGACGGAGGGGACAGGCTTTTGCCAGTGCGGCGGGAAGGGCGCGCTGGTCTGGATGGAGGCGCGATGACGATAGAAACCAGTTTCCATGCGAGCGAACTGCGGCGGGAGCTGGGACTGCGCAACCGGTTCTGGGCGCGCGGGCGGGCCCATGTGGAGAGCTACGGCAACCCGCCAGTGATCGTCTACGGGCCGGAGGTGGAGCGGCACGGGAACTTCTTCGATCCATCCTATTCCGCGATCGCGGCGCGGCCGGAGTGGATGCGTCGCTTCGACAAAATTCATGCGCAAGGGCGGTCGCTGCCCAAGGCGGAATCGGACCGGCGCTGGCGGGAACTCGACTCGTCCATGAGCTCGGATGCGCTGCTGATGAATGTCTTCTGTGCGCCGGGAGTGGCGGAGTCGCCGGCGGTGCGGCGAGCCCTGGGCATCGAAGGGGAGGAACCGCCGGCCTTCGGGTGGAAGGCGCGCGTGCCGTGGGCGAACGGGCGAAGCGATCGCACCGAGGTGGACATGCGATGGGGCGGCCTGCTGGTCGAATCCAAGCTGACCGAAGGGGATTTTCAGGCCAAATCTGCCGCTGTGGTCGAGGCGTATCGCGACTTCGATGCGGTTTTTGAGCGGGAGCTGTTGCCGCGGGTGCCCCTCCGGATAAGGCGGCGCAGAGAGCCTGCGGAGTTTCCCGAAGACTATTCGCAGGAATACGAAGACTTGGGAGATGGGCGAGACCTCTGGAACCTGGGAAACCAAAGTAATATCTTAACCGCAGAATCCACCTTCCCACAGACAATGCCCCCTACAGAGCGCACTTCTCCCGCCGATTTCGAGTCGGCCTACGAGAGCTATCAACTGATTCGCAACGTGCTGGCGGCACATGCCGGCGGGGAAAGCTTTTGCGTGATCCATGACGGACGCCGGCCTGATTTGCGCGAGGCTTGGTTCCGGGTTCTGGCAGCGGTTCGCTCCGCCGCCTTGCGGGTACGGCTTAAAGTGCTTACCTGGCAGGAGTTGGCGCCGTTGCTCCCGGAGGATCTCCAGCAGTTTCTGGATTGGAAATACGGGATCGTGGCTGCGGGAAGAACGGCTTCTCCTCTGGGGCAGGGCGCTGAGCCCGACATATAGGCTGCCGGCTCGCTCATCTCCACCTTTCGATGGAGGCAGGTGTCACAGAGACGCGATAGTCTGAGCCTTCCCCGGAATGGAGCGCACACGGTGCGTGATAGCTGGCACGAACGATTTGCCGAAACACCCGATGTACTGAAGAGCAAGGTTCTCCAGCATACGGTGATTCCGGTTCTGGATCTTGAGATCGGCGGTGGCGAATTTGTCACCATGGCCGGTCCCTGTTCAGTTGAGACCGAATTTCAATTGATGGCGACGGCGAATCATGTTCGCCGCGCGGGCGCCCGCATTCTCCGTGGTGGCGCCTTTAAGCCGCGCAGTTCGCCGTATGCCTTTCAAGGCCACGGCCTGGAAGGCTTGAAGATGCTAGCCCATGCCCGCGAAGAGAGCGGGCTGGCCATCGTGACCGAGGTGATGTCGGAAGACGATGTGCCCATGGTGGCCGAGTATGCCGACATCCTCCAGATCGGCACGCGCAACATGGAAAGCTACGCGCTTCTTGAAGCCGCAGCGCGTTCCGGCCGGCCGATCCTTCTGAAGCGCGGCATGGTGGCCACGGTGGCCGACTGGCTGCGGTCAGCGCAGCTGATTCTGGACAACGGCAACCCCCACGTGATCCTCTGCGAGCGCGGTATTCGCACTTTTGAAACCGCTACCCGCAACACTTTCGATGTGGCCGCGATCGCGCTGCTGAAACAAATCTCCCATCTGCCGGTGATCGCCGATCCCAGCCACGCGGCCGGGCATAGCGACCTGGTTCCAGTGCTGGCACGGACTGCTGTTGCCGCCGGTGCGGATGGCCTCATTGTCGAGGTTCATCCCAATCCCGACAAGGCGTGGAGCGATGGCGAGCAGTCCCTGGACTTCGCTGGATTCGACGAAATGATGGCCGACCTCAATCCCTATCTGGCTCTACGAGGTCAGATGGCACGCAAGCGCGGACTGACGTCGCGCGAGGCGGTTGAAGCTCGCACGATGGAGGCTGTTGGATGAGGTCTCCTGCCAGACTCCTGGCGATTGCGGGTTGGGTTGCTCTTCTGGTTCCGGTTTGCGGGTTTGCTCCCGACCCGGCCGAAGCTCCGCCGACGGACATCGTGGTTACCGCCGCGCCGGTTTATGAGCCGCTGGCCGCATTGCGCGGCGCCGGCCAGAGCTACGAGCGGTACCCCAAGGGCGCAGAGCTGCTTCTGGTTCATGCGGGCAAGGCGGAGCCGCTGGTCGCGGGTTTTGCCGCCAGCGCCGACGCCAATATTTCCTTCGATGGCAAGCGGATCCTCTTCGCCGGCAAGCAGGCTGCGGGCGATCCCTGGCAGATTTGGGAAATCACCCTGGCGAATCGCTCGGTGCGCAAGTTGATCTCGGGCCCGTCCGACGCCATCCGCCCTTTCTATCTGCCCGCTGGCCGGCTGGTCTATGCGCTGCGCACGCCGCGGGGCTTTCAACTGGATGTGGCGGGCTCTTCCGCGCCCCAACCGCTTGCGCCCATCGATGCCAACGCCGGCGCGACCGTGGTTCCGCTTTCCTACATTCCCGCCAGCGCGATTCCTTCCGACGTCCTCCAGGACGGCCGCATTCTCTTTGAAGCGGGCTTTCCCCTCGGCTCTGGCTCGACACCGGAGTTGTTCCTCGTCTACTCCGACGGCTCCGGCGTCGAGTCATATCGCTGCGATCACGGCGTAGCCCGCTGGGACGGCAGGCAGTTGGCCTCGGGCGATGTGGTTTTCACCCACGGTGCTTCGCTGGCGCGCTTCACCTCGCCGCTGGCTCATGAGGCCCACATCAAGGCTCCTCTGGGCGACTACTCCGGCGCGATTGCCGAGACCGCCTCGGGAGACTGGCTGGTAAGCGCGCGGCAGGCGGCTGGCGGGCACTATGCCCTCAAGCTGTGGAAGCCTGCCACTCCTTCAACGCCCGGAGCCGCGGCCTTGCAGACCCTTCTCGCTGAGAGCGAACGGGACCTGGTCGAGCCGGTTGCGGTGGCTCCGCGCACTCGGCCGAATCAGCACCCCTCGGGAATCCATGATTGGAACTACGCCAATCTGCTGGCCCTGGATGTGCGCCAGTCGCGCGAGGGCGACCTGAAGAAATTGCCCGCTTCCGTGCGGCTTGAGACCTTGAGCGCTGAGGGCCGTGCCGTCATTGCAGGCACTGTCCCGGTTGAGCCGGACGGTTCCTTTTTTGTGAAGACTCCAGCCGACCAGCCCATACGTTTTTCGCTGCTCGATGAAAAGGGCGCGGTGTTGCGCCAGGAGCACGGATGGTTCTGGGTTCGCCGCGGCGAGCAGCGCATCTGCGTCGGTTGCCACACGGGACCGGAACGGGCTTCTGAAAATCATGTGCCGGCCATCCTGCTGCGCACCACCACGCCCGTCGATTTGACCGGCGCAGAGAATACTGGCGGCGCCACGCAGCGAACGCCGGGAGGCAACTGAAATGTCTTCTCGCTTTCTTCTTTTAATTCTCGGAGCCGCATCCATCGCTGCCGCACAGACCGCGCCGCTGCCGCCCTCTCCGGCTGCGCCAGCGACGTCCATTGCACCGCAGGTGCCGTCCGCCGCCCCCTCGGTGGCCGGACATCAGCCCGTCATTCGCTTTGAAGACGCCAGCGACAAGGCGGGCATCAATTTCACTCACAGCTTCGGTTCCGCCGAACTGGGTTCGCTGCTGGAAGGCACCGGCGCCGGCTGTGTCTGGTTCGACTACAACAACTCCGGCCTGCTCTCTCTCTACGTTGTGAACGGCCGCCCGCTCGACGACTCCGTGCATCCCCATCCGCTGAAAGTCAAGCCGAACCCGCTGCCGCACAACCATCTCTATCGCAACGACGGCAACGGCCACTTCACCGACGTCACCGAACAGGCCGGTCTGAATCCCGACATGTACTCGGTGGCCGTGACCGCGGCTGACTACGACAACGACGGATTTGTCGATCTGCTCGTCACCGGCTACGGCAAGACGATTCTCTACCACAACGACGGCAACGGCCACTTCACCGACGTGACCGCAAAGGCCGGCATCAAGGTGGATGGCTGGGCCATCAGCTCCACCTGGCTGGACTACGACAAGGACGGCTGCGTCGATCTGTTTGTGGGCCGCTACGTCAAGTTCGATCCCAAGTACCGCGCCTACTATGCTGCCGATAATTACCCCGGCCCGCTCGACTACGAGGGCGAAACCAACAAGCTCTATCACAACAATTGCGACGGCACCTTCACCGATGTCTCGGAGAAGTCCGGCATTGCGGCCTATGTGGGCCGCACCATGGGCGTCACGGCGGCGGACTTCGACGGCGACGGCTGGGACGACATTTACGTGGCCAACGACCGCACCGAAAATTTCCTCTTCCGCAACAAGCACGACGGAACCTTTGAGGAAGTTGCCAACGACACCGGCACAGCCTTCGGCCAGAATGGCGAATCCACTTCGTCGATGGGCCCCGTCTTTGCCGATTTCGAAGGCCGCGGCATCCTCGATCTCTGGGTCACCGACGGCCACTACAACCGGCTGCTGCGCAACACCGGCAAGATGAGCTTTGAAGACATTGGCGCTACTAACGGAGTCTCGCAGACCAACGCGCAGTATGTGAGCTGGGGCACGGGCGTCTACGACTTCGACAACGATGGATTGCTGGACATCCTCATCTTTCACGGCGGGCTCATTCACCTCTACCCGCAGGAGCACACTCTCTTTCGCGGCCTCGGCAACGGCAAATTCGCCGATGTTTCGCGCGATGCCGGACCGGTGCTGAGCGAGCGCACCACGGCGCGCGGAGCCTGCTTTGCCGACTACGACAACGACGGCAAGGTGGATGCGTTCGTCGTGAACCTGGGCGGCAAGGGAACCCTGGTCCACAACGTCTCCACCGACACCGGCCACTGGGTCGCCATCAAACTCAAGGGAGTCAAGAGCAACCGCGACGGAATCGGGGCGAAGGTAGAGGTCTTTGCGGCGGGCAAACGCCAGACGGCCGAGCGCGTAGCCGCCTCCGGCTATCTCTCGCAGGACGACAGCCGCCTGCACTTCGGCCTGGGCGCAGCCACCACCATCGACAAACTCCTGGTTCACTGGCCCAGCGGCCGTGAACAGACGCTCGAAAAACTCGCTGTAGATCGCGTCCTGACTGTGGAGGAGCCGAAGTGAACTGGAGCGAGCTCAACCCACGCAATGCGCACCGGCTGCGGACTCCTGTGGTGGCCTCGTTCACCGCGCTGGCCATCGGCCTGTTCGGCTTTGCGCTGTGGACCTCGACGGACCGGCCGGCTCATGCCGGTGCGCGTTCCTCTGAGGCCGATCAGCTCGATTACGCTTCTCCGCTTGAGGTTCTGCTCTCGCCCGATGGCGCGCGGCTCTACGTCCTCTGCCAGCAAAGCGGTGAAGTGCGCGTGCTGGATGCGTCCAGTTATGCGGTCATCGGGAAGATCGCGGTGGGCCGCGTGCCCCGCGGCATCGCCCTCTCTGACAAAGGCGACCGCCTCTTCGTAACCAACTCCTGGGACGACACGCTCTCGGTCATCGATACCGCCAAGCTCGAAGTCACCGCAACATGGCCGGTAGGCGCGGAGCCCTCGGGCGTAGTCGCCGACCGCGCAGGCAAGCACCTCTTTGTCGCCAATCGCATCTCGAACGACATCGCCGTCCTCGACGCCCAAACCGGAGTGGAAGAGAAGCGTCTGCTGGCCGGGCGCGGTTCGAGCTATTTGACGCTCTCCCCGGATGGAAACCGCATTTACGCCACGCACATCTATCCGAATGGCTCACCGCAGCCCACCCCAGAGGGAAATCGCAGGGTGCCTGAGTCGGAGGTTACGGTCATCGATGTGGCGCGCGCCACGGTCTCTGACCGCATGCCTCTGCACGCGATTGCCGGCGTCTTTCACACCGCCTTCTCCGCAGACGGCCGCCTGGGCGTGATTGCCGAGTACCACCCCAAGAATCTTGTGCCTCTTGCTCATCTGGAGCACGGCGGAGCCTTTGCCGATACGCTCCTGCTTTTTGGCGCCGATGTGGGCAAGCCCGTCGAAGTGCCGCTGGACGAACTGGAACGCTACGCTGCACAGCCCTTCGGCGTGGCTATTTCGCCGGATAAGTCGCGCCTTTACGTCACCCTGGGTGGTTCGGAGGCCGTGCTGGCCATCGATGTTGTGCGCCTGCTCAACTTCGTCCGCACCCATCCGCGCCCGGCTTCCGGCTCTTTCGCATCGGATTTATCCGCCAGCGGCAACTATGTGATCGCGCGCATTCCGGTAGGCCACAACCCGCGGGGACTCGTGCTCAGCCGCGACGGGCACAGGCTGTTCGTGGCCAATCGCCTGGAAGACACCATCAGCGTCATCGACACGCGCTCGAATCTCATGGCGTCCACCATCTCCCTGGCCGGACCGAAGACCGTCTCCGTATTGCGCAAAGGCGAGCAGACCTTCTACACCGCCCACTATTCCTTCCAGGGCCAGATCGGCTGCGCCACCTGCCACATCGATTCCACCTTCGACGGCCTCACCTGGGACCTCGAGCCGGACGGCTTCGGCCGCGACATCGTGGACAACAGGCTGCTTGAAGACATCAAGGGCACCGAGCCCTACAAGTGGAACGGCGGCAATCCGAATATCCCCACCGAATGCGGTCCGCGCACCGAAAAGTATTTCTGGCGCTCGGAGAATTACGACGACCTGACGCTTGCCGACTTGAGTGTTTACGTCCGCAACATGCCGCCCCGGCCCAACCGATGGCGCCAGGCCAGCGGCGAACTCACGCCGGCGCAGGAGCGGGGCAAGGCGCTGTTCGGCCGCCAGGTAGACAAGTTCGGCAAGCCGATTCCCCTGGCCAACCGCTGTTCCTATTGCCACAGCGGCCCCAAGGGCACCAGCAAGAAGTCCTTCGAAGTGGGCACCCGCAAGCTGACCGACAACACCGGTCTCTTCGACACTCCCCAGTTGTCCAATATCGCGTTGACGTCGCCTTACCTGCACGACGGCTCGGCGCGGACTCTGGAAGAAATCTGGACCGTCTACAACCCGGAAGACAAGCACGGCCGCACCAACGACCTGACCAAGGATGAGCTCAACGACCTGATCGAATACCTGAGGACGCGATGATGAAGCCCGCATTCCGTAGTTTCTGGATGATCGCAATGTTGATGGTTGTAGCGCCTCTGGCGTTCGCAGTGACGAAGCCGCCCGCGACGGACGTGCAGAAGACGCATGCCGCGTCGCAGGTGCAATCCGATGCGGTGAAGGCGATGCCGCGCTTCAAATTCGAGAACTTCACCACCGCCAACGGCTTGCCCAACAATCACGTTTTCGCCGTGCTGGTGGATGGGGATCGCATCTGGGCTGGTACCGAGGACGGTTTGGCTCTCTACGAGAATCACACCTGGAAGACCTACACCACCAAGGATGGTCTGGCTCATCGCGCCGTACTTTCATTGGCCCTGGACAAGCGCACCGGCGACGTCTGGGCTGGCACCATGGGCGGCCTGAGCCGCGTCTCGGGCGGACGAATTGACACCTACACGCAGTTGAACTCCGGCTTGAGCAACGATGTGGTCTATGGCGTGACCGTGGATGGCGACGACGTGTGGGTGGCTACGGCCGCGGGCGGCTGCCGTCTGGACCTGCGCACCAGCCAGTGGTCCCTCTACAACGAGCGCAACACGCCCATGAATGAGATCTGGGTTTATGGGGTCTCCACTTCGCCCTCCAAGGTTTACTTCGCCGTCTGGGGCAGTGGCCTTTTGGAACTTGATCGCAAGACCGGGCGATGGGACAAGTACGACGATCCCGATGGCGAAAACGAAATAGTGCTGTTCAAGGATCAGGGGTTAATCCACGAGATTGTCACGTCGGTCAGTTCTGTGGACAATATAGTCTGGGTGGCCACGTACTTCGGCGATAGCCGCTATGATGGGCGCTATTGGCATAATTTTTTAACCAAAGACAGTGGACTTCCCTCGAACTTTACCAACACGGTCAAGGGCGTGGACGCCAATCACGCCTGGTTCGGCACCGACAAGGGGCTGGCTTATTACGACGGCGTGAACTGGGCCGTCTATCGCCCGTCGCTCACCGACGGAAAGCCCGAGATGACGGTGCGCGACGCACAAGGAAAGGTAATGCCGGTTGCAGTCACCACCGCTCCGGCCCACAACTATGTTCTTGGCATTGACTTTCAGGGCAGCGACATCTGGGTCGCTACCGCCAAGGGGTTGAGCCACGGAATTCGTCAACCCTAATAAAAATCAGATCTACGAATCAGGAGAATCCACATGAATGCACTTTCTGAAATTCTGGAGACCATCGGTCACGCACCCATCAAGAAGCGCGCCATGACCAACCTCGGCGTGCTCAACGAAGCCTACGCCTATGCCAAGCCCAGCTCCTTCTCGCGCGGCATGAGGATCGACCTCGGCCCCGTCACCATCCTGCTCATCTCCGGCACCGCTTCCATCGACGAAGCCGGCGTCAGTGTCCACATCGGCGACTTCAAGGCCCAGATGAAGCGCACCCTGGACAACATCACCGGCCTGCTTGAAGCCGAAGGCTGCACCTGGCACGACATCGTCCGCACCAGCTGCTACCTGCGCGACATCGACCGCGATTACGACGTTTTCAACGAAGAGCGCACCGCCTTCTTCAAGGCCCAGGGACTCGATCCCTTGCCCGCTTCGACCGGCATCCAGGCACATCTTTGCCGTCCGGAACTGCTGATCGAGATTGAAGCCATCGCCATGTTCCGCAACGAAAAGGTAGAAGCAGCCAAGGAGCAGTAGTCATGCGCAAGGGATGGTTGTTGGTTGCGCTCGGCGCCGTGGCCGCGGTTTCTTCGGCACAGTATTCGAGCCAGGACTCAGCCGGAATCGCGAGTCAGAATGCGGCTCCGGCCAAGGTCACAGGCAAGGGAACGTGCGCCTGCGGCGCGCATCCGCCCGGGCCGCCGAAGGATCGCGTGGTTACGCCCTATGCGGGCGAGCCGGCCGATCTGAGCCCCTACTCAAAGTTCGCGGCGCCCTACGACCTCAACTACACCCATCCCAACATCTACTCCGGCGCGGGCCGCGACATTCCTGAGCCCAAGAATCTCACCGAAGTGCGCATCGGATTTTTCGGGCCGATCGAGCACAATCCTGAATCGGTCTTCGGCCTGCGCATGTTGCATGGCGCGCAGTTGGCCGTGGAAGAGGCCAATGCCCACGGCGGCTACGGCGGCAAGCCCTTCAAGCTGATGCTGCACAACGACTACGACAACTGGCAGGCGAAAGCCGTCTATGGCGAAGACCGGCCCACCGATCCCGCCATCTGGGGCTCGTCCTCCAATGAAGCAGTAAAGATGGTCTACGACGACCAGGACTGGGCGATCTTCGGCTCCATTAGTTCCGAGGCCACGCACATCATTCTGCGCGTAGCCCTGCGCGCCGAGATTCCCATCGTCAACTCGGCATCCACCGACCCTACCATTCCAGAGACCTACATCCCCTGGTTCTTTACCGACCTCCAGGACGACCGCGTGCAGTGCCTCACCCTGGCCCGCCGCATCTTTACCGACCTTGGCATGAAACGTGTGGCGATTCTCCGCGTTAACAGCCGCTATGGCCGCTTCGGCGTCATCAAGCTTCGCGATGCATCGCGCCGTCTCGGCCATCCCATCGTTATCGAGCAGAAATATCTGCCCGGCGACACGGATTTTTCCAAGCAGTTGAAAGTCATCGCTTCGTCGCGTGCCGACGCCATCGTGCTGTGGGCCGACCAGGAACAAGCGGCAGGAATTTTGAAGCAGATGCGTGCCGCCGGCATGAAGCAGCGTGTCTTCGGTGCCTATCGCACCTTGGGTCCCGAACTGCTAGCCCAGGCTGGTCCCGCCGCAGAGGGTTTCGAGGCGGTCTTTCCTTACGATCCCACGCGCAACGATCCCAAATGGATCGACTTCAACCGCCGCTTTGAGGACCGTTTCAAGGAGAAGCCCGAGCAGTTTGCCTCTCTTGCCTATGACGCCATGAACGCGCTGCTCGATTCCATCTGCAAGGCCGGCCTCAATCGTGCCCGCATTCACGACGCGCTGGCCAACATCGAGCAATACGACGGTGTCACAGCGCACATGGTCTTCGATCCCAACCAGAAGAACGTTGCTCCGATGTATCTGGGCACCGTGCATAACGGATCAATCAGCTACCGTGTGGCCACCATGGAAAAACAGCAGCCGCAGCCCACGCCGCAATCTTCAGCGGCGCCCGTCGCACCGTCCGCGCCCGCCGTGCCACAAGCTTCCGTACCTCCAGCGCTAACCGCACCGCAAGCCCTGGCCACGCCAGCCGCACCGCAGGTGCTGCCCTATGCGCGGGTGGGCGAGGATGGCGTAGGCTACGCCGGCCCGCATCGCGAGGACGTGCCGGCAGGTCCGCTGCGCATTGTGCTTTTCGGACCCGATGCCGCGCAGATTGCAGCTTCGCCTGAGGTTGTTTCCGCGTTGGCTTCCGGTGCTGCCAAGGGGCGCGAGTGGATTTTGCTGCCCGTGGGCAGCGACCAGAACTGGAGCGCCGCAGGCTGGCCCGTCTGGGCCGCATCCAAGGACCTGGTCCGTGCCATCATGGACGAGCACGCGCTGGCAATTGTGGCGCTGAATAGCGATGCCGCTCATCTGGCCGAACAGTTGGCGCTCAAGACCTTTGTGCCGGTCATTGCCCTGAGCAGCGACAAGAGGCTGACTTCGACCAATGTACCCTGGATTTTCCGTCTCCCGGCCGGTACTCCGCCGGTAGAGGCGCTGTGCCTGCTTCAAACCGCCGCTGCCCGCAGTGGACCAAATTCGGTGCGCCTGCGCGATGCGCTTGCCTCGGGCGATGAACTCTCCGGAGTCGCGTTCCTGCCCACCGGCGAACCGCGACTGAAATAAGCTCCCTCAACTCTTCGCCTTTGTGTCCTTCCACCCTTCAGCCCCGCGCCTGAGTTCGAACTTGTAGCCAAAGCGTTTCGCATTGTCGATGTAGCGCAGATGCTCCGGCTGAAAGGCGTACAACACGCTGCGGCGGATGGCGACTCGAAGAACGCTTCCCAGCTTGAATCGCTCGCAATAAGCCGCGATCAGTGCGTGCCTTCGCACCGGATCCTCAATCCTGCTCGTCGTTCCCCGCATCTGCACGCCGCAAATTCTTTTCCAGTCGGCTGTATCGCGATAGACTGCGGCCGCCGCACGCGGAGTTCTCGTCAGGTTGATGCTGTGAGCGCTGTTCTCGGAAGAGAGCCAGCAGAGAGTCAGCCCCTCGTCCACGATGTAGAAGAGCGGCGCCACGCAAGCTTCTCCGTCCGGTCCGGTTGTGGCCAGCGAAAGAGTCGATTGCTCATCTAGAAGAGCAGTCACCATCTTCCACTGCTTTTGCACGTTCCACATCGACAGGCCAATCCGCGTGCCGGTTGCAGAGAGATTCAAACCGGCAACCCCTCGCTTATGCTACACCGCGGCTATTCTCGTGCTTTGCGCCGCAAAACAAAGGAGGCAGCCCTTGTTGCGGGCTGCCTCCTTTGCTTCAACCGAACCCGAAGGCCCGAGGGTTAAGGAAGGTAATAGCGGAAGGAGGTCCAGAACATATTGTCGATGCCCTTGGCGCCGATGCCGGAAGCGCCCGACCAACCCTCGCGAACCGCGTAGCCGTACTGGATGCCCTGGCGCAGGCGGCCCTTGTCGCCCTTGTAGAGGTCATACCAGTAACCGCCGGTCACTTCCTGTACGTCGCGGGTTTGCGCGCCGCAGGACCCGCCGGGGTAGTAGCCAGTCGAGCTGCCGTTGTAGCCGGGGTTGGAAATGGTGTTACAGGCGGAGTTGCTAAGCAGACGCGAGCCGTAGCCCACGGCGGTGGTTCCCAAAGCCGGAGTGCTCCAGTGACCGCCCCATTTGCCGCCCGCGGCGATCAGCGCAGCAGTAGGTGTGGCCGTGCAGGTGGTGGTGCCCGTTACGCAGAATTCCGCGGCGGGCGAACCCAGGGTCGAAGCAGTGATGCTGCCCGTTCCAAAATCCGTACGGCCCGCATAGTCGCCGCCGTAGTTCAGGTAAATGGTCATGCGAGGAGTGGGGTTGGCTTCGACGGTAAACAAGCCGGAGAGGTTGTGGATGGGGGCAAGTTCGCCCGCGGTATCGGCCGTGACGTCGGAGAGCGTGGAGTCGCCGTAGCGGCCCATGCCCGGACCGTACAGGCCCTTGGCGCCGAAGGTCAGCTTGTTGGCCACCAGCGGAACCCGCAGGCTGCCGCCGATACCACCGAGAACGATGCTGTTGGCGTAGGAGCCGGCCGTTGTGGAAGAAGCAACCACGGCTGCGCCGGTGGCGATGTCTTTCTGGCCGCCGTACTTGGTGCTGTTGGTGGTCACGCCGGGATACACGGTCTCATGCGCGAAGCCGGCGATGCCGAAGATTTCATAGTGGCCCCAGCCCGGGTCGATGGCGGCCTTGACGATGATGTCGGGAGTCTGGTTGAAGGAGAGGTTGGCGATGTTGGTGTTGGCGTAAATGGTGTTGTAGACGGGAACGTAGATGTCACCCGTTCCGCCCGCCGTGGGCACGGCCTGGTTGGAGTAATTCTGGATGTACGTCGTGGGTACGCTGGCGCTGACCGCGGCGTTGTAGTTGCCGCCGTTGGCGCCGGCGCTGCCCAGCACCGCGTAAGGCGTGTTGCCGGCGATTGAGGCGCTGTAGAGCAGCTGCGGATTCTCAGCCGCGACGCCGAAGGCTACCTTGTCGAAGGTCTTGGTGATGCGGAAGCCGTATTGGCGGGTCCATACGAAGCCCGCGACGTAATTCGGGTCGATGGTCAGCGGGGTCAGGACGTCACCGGAGAAGTTCGAGATGCCCTTCTTGTCTTCGGTAGAGAGGGACCACAACTGGCCGCCCGTGAAGGCCCAGTGGTTGTTGGTCTCGGCCTGTCCCCAAACCACGCGCTGGCGCAGCACGTAGCTGTTGGACTGGTTGTTGTTGGAACTGATGCCGGTGCCCAGGAAGTCGGCCTCATAGTAGCCGCGCACTGTGCCCCAGCTGGTCTTGCCCTCGGTCAGCATGGAGATGCGCGACTGGCGGGCGCTACCGTAGAACTCTCCCAGCGAATAGGCGTCCGCACCCTCGTAAGGAAGCGAACTGAAGGCGGTCGGAATGTCGCCGCCGGTGGCCTTGGTGCGGTACACCGTTTCACCCGCCAGGAAGCCGCCGGGCGTGATATTGATTCCCTTGTAATGCAGGACGCTGGGATTGGCGATGTCCTTCTTGATCTTCGCGGTTTCGTCGGAGACCGTGGTCGCGAGGGAGATCGTGCTGCCCTTGAGATCGGTCACCGTGCCCTGCAACGTGGTGACGGCAGCAGCGTTTTCAGTGACTGCCTGTTGCTGGGCTGTGGCTGCGGCCTGCGCCCGGTCGGCTGCTGCCTGGGCATCGGCTGCCGCCTGCTCAGCCTTCTTCAACTGCGCGTCCTTGTCGGCCAGGTTGCTCTTCAAGCCGTCGATCTGCCCTTCCAACTCACTGCGCAGCTTCTCAATCTGTTCTGCGACTGTGGGTGGAGGAGGCGTCTTGGCCTTCTTGGTTGCGGTATGCTTCTTGGCCGGCGGCGTGGCGTCGCTGGCGTATCCGTATGTGCCAACAACACTGGCTGCCAGGATTGCCGCGGCAGCGATTCTGAATCCGAAATTCATTGGGCCTCTCTTTTTCTTACTCATCAAAATGGATCGTGGCTGCGCGCACGTCGACAACGAGCGCTCTTGATTCCCGCATCCCGGGTTCTGCAAACATGAAGGCATCATTCGATCCAATCGGGTTGCAGGATAGACACTGAATTGGCAACTGGAGCAGGTCCGTGCTTGCAGAATATGCTCTTGCCAGTTCCGTTTTACAGACTCGCAGAAGAGTGTGAATATATGACGAATTCACATGTTTTTAACAGGGTTACAGGCCGCTGGTTCCATGTGCTTAAGCTGTAAATTCATGTTACTGTAACAAACTATTCCGGCCGTGGATTCCATGGTATGTGTACTTATCTGGATCAATGCCGTCAGGAGCTTTCCGGCAAATCGGCTTCTCCAGACGACACAGCGCTCCTGGCCGCGAAAGAACTCATGCGGAGGGAGGAGCAGGAGTGAGGCGGGGGTTCTTGACCCCCACTTGAAGAAGGATAAGACAGCGCGGGTTTTAATCCCTGAAAGATATGTTTGCGCCGCAAGAAATAACTTGCTCAACTCTTTGTTAATGAGTAACGAGTCCAGCGGCATTGTCGCTGCCTGAACTTAGTAAGTTCGCCAGAATCCGGTATGCTCCCGGTACTAACTCGGGAAGTTGGCGATGCAGCGCGAACGCGACATAGATATAAGTCCCCTTGCCGGGATGCGCCACCAGCAGCCCGCCGCGCTGCGGATCCTGTCCAGAGTCGGCGGTTTCGGTCAATGCGATGTATCCCGGATCCCATGTGTCGAGGAACGAGTGGCCGCGCTCTTCCACCCAGCCGTCGAAGTCCGCGAAAGTCAGACGGTTGGGCCAATTCACCAGGGAATTCGCCGGCTCCAGCAGTTTCACCGGAGCCTCTTCGTCCACCACCCGCTCCGGCGTACGCCCCATGGAGAGCGGCAGCGGGGCAGGGAAGGTGGCGCTCTGATAAAGCACTATGAGCGTTCCGCCGCGCCGTACGAACTCGTCCAGCCGCGGCTGCGCCAGCGCCAACTCCAGACGCATGGAGTAAGCGCGAATGCCGATCACAATCACATTCCAGGCGGAGAGGTCGCCTGACGAAAGCTCGGCGGCCGGAATCAGGTGCACCCCTGCGCCCATGCCTTCAATCGCCTCCGGAACCAGGTCGCCGGTGCCCATTACGTAGCCGATGCGCAGCCCCGGAGCCAGCTTCACATCCACCCTCCGGGTCTTCAACTCGGCAACCTTGTACTGGTTGTAGGGCCGCAGCCCGGGGTAGCCCACGCTTTGCCAGCCCGTCTCATAATTCCGCCCGCCGCAGTGCGCAATCGCCTCCACGGTGTACGAGCCCGGCTGGTGGTCTTGCGGGGTCACTAAAAACTGGATGGGCTCGGAGTCTCCGGCCGCGGCCAGGTGGAAATGCGCCTCGGCCGGTTCCGAGCGCCACCCGGGAGGCAGCTTCAAATCGACCGTGCCCTCGGCCGCGGCCTGCGTGTGCACCGTAACCCGCACCGGCAGCGGGCTCCCGTCCAGAGGAAGAACGCGCGCTTCGGGCTCCATGCGGACTCCGATGGCCGGCGTCACCACCAGCGGCTCATAAACTCCGCCGGCTCCCGGAACCCTGGCCATGGTCTGCACGACTTGGCCGAGCCGGATGGGCAGGCCTTCAAAGCTGAACTCCGCCCACGCTGCCAGCGGATAGGGCGCGAAAGAGCGCAGGCGGTACTCCGGATGGGCCAGGTCGTAGTAGGGCTGCTCGATCGAAGGCCGCGTGAAGTAGGGCTCGGTCGGCTCTGCGTTTTCCGGAACCTGGACCTGGAAGACGGGGTCGGCCGTTGTGGCGGCGGGGTCGCTTGCGCTGAAAGTGTCTTCGATTTTCCAAGCCGCTCCTTCCTGGCTCTCCAGCCAGACCCTGGTCGACCGCGTCTCCTGCGAGGCCTGTGCGGTGTGCACCCGCACCCGGAACTCCTCGCCCGGCGTCACGCTGCGCGGGGCTTCATCGGCCGAGCCGCCGCGGAACGGTCCGCCCGTCTGAACTGCCCCGGCATGGGTCCGGAACGCCATCAGGTCCAGCCCCAAGATCTCCTTCAGCGCCGCCTGAAATTGCCCGATCTTGGCGTCCAGTTCCAGTAGCAGTCCAGCCTTGGCCTCCGGCGTGAGGGTGGCGCCAGCGACTTTCGTGCGCAACTCAAGCGTCTGGCGATAAGCAGGTGCAAGCCCGTGCGCAACCTCCGCTCCGGTCCGTCCCTGTCGTTCTGACGCAAATCGCTTCAGACTCTCCCCGATCTGCTTGAGACTCGCTGCGAGCCACTCCGGCGCGTTGCTCCCGGCCAGTCGAGCCAGTCCTCCGACCCCGGTATCGATCTGCACTTTCGAGTTGTGGAATAGGTCCCCACTCGTCCGTCCCGCCCCGCCCTGCGCTTCCGGCGCAACCGCCCACAGGTGATAGCTCGTCGTGGCGGGTCCGCTCAGAATCGGATTTCCGCCCCCGTTCTGCGATTTCTGCTCGCCCCATCCCTGCCTTGCAATTTGGACATAGCTGCGTCCCAGCACCGGGTCCCAGGTCCCCACCGGCAGAACCACATCGGTCGAGGGCACGCCCGTGGTCCACTCGCCGGTAATGTAGTTGTGAAATTTCGCCGGAGCCCACCTGCCGGTGGCGTAGTCGAACATGCCCTTGTCCGTAACCGGCGCAAAGGGAACCATGGAATAGACCGCCAGCGGCTGCCAGGGCTCCACGCCGCCCTTTAGCTGCTCGGGGAAGAACTTGGGGTCGCCCGCGGCCTTGAAAATCTCCTGGGCGATTTCGCCGGAGACCTGGTGGTGCCCGTGGCCGTCGGTCACGCCGCCAACAAATGTCGACACAATCACTTGCGGCCGCTCCCGACGCACCGCCAGCACGGCGTCGTAGAGCACGCGGTCGTGTCCCCAGCGCGCGAAGGCTTCCTCCTGGGTCTTCGAGAAGCCGAAGTCCACCTCTGTGCCCCACAGTTGCTTGGCGCCGTAGAATTCGCTGGCCCGCAGCAGTTCGTTGGTGCGCATCAGCCCCAGCGCATCGTAGACTTCCGCCGACATGGCGTTCTGTCCGCCTTCGCCGCGGGTCAGGGTCAGCAGAGTGGTGCGCACGCCCAGACCACGCGAAAGATAGGTCAGCAGCGCGCCGTCTTCGTCGTCCGGGTGGGCCACAATCATCATCACGCTGGCCGTGGTTGAGAGGCGCCGCAGCGACTGCTCCCACGCGGCCTGTCCGCGGTCTTCCGCGAGCGGCAGCGCAGTCGCGCCGGACTCGGGGAGGGGAATTGCCGGCAGCTCGACGCCTGCCGAAGTTTGCGCCTGCGCCGCTTGTTGCGCACCCAGGCAAACAGGCCCTGCGGCCGCCAGAATCAGGCCCGCCAGGGCCGCACCCACCACTGCTCGTTGAACTCTCTCGGAAAGGATCATGCTTCCCGTCAGTGTACAATCCGCCAGAGTATCCTTAAAGGAATACACCACCCTCATGATCCCCACTTCATCCCCATCTGGCACTTCCGCCACGCTCCAGCGCCGCATCGGCCTGCGCTCTGCCGTGCTCTTCAACATGCTGGAGATGATCGGCGTGGGGCCGTTCATTACGCTGCCGCTGGTGATTGCAGCGGCGGGCTATCGGCTCTCAGTTTGGGCCTGGGTTCTGGGAGCGGTCATTGCCGTTGCCGACGGGCTCGTTTGGGCCGAGTTGGGCGCAGCCTTCCCGCGCGCCGGAGGCTCCTATGCCTTCCTCCGCGAAATCTACGGCCCCGACCGTGCCGGCAATTGGCTGAGTTTTCTCTACGTCTGGCAGTTGAGTTTCTCCGCGCCGCTCTCCATCGCTTCGGGCTGCATCGGCCTGTCGAGTTTTCTGGCCTGGTTCTGGCCGGGGCTGGACGCCGCGCCCCTGGCCGCTCTGCCCATGCTGCACTACTCGAACTTCGCCGCAGCCGCTGCCTGCCTGCTGGTCACAGCGCTGCTCTATCGCAACCTGAGCTCCGTCACGCGGCTCGCCTGGGTTCTGTTTGCCGGCGTCATGGCGGCCATCGCCGGGGTCATTATCTCCGGCTTTGCCCATGCAGCAGGTAGCGGCGGCTGGCACATGCCAATCTCGCCCGCGCAGTCCGTGGCCGTGGCGCTGGGCGGTCTGGCTCAAGCCACCCTCATCTCCACCTACGATTACTGGGGCTACTACAACATCTGCTTCCTGGGCAGCGAGGTGCGCCGGCCGGAGCGCACCATTCCTCGCGCCATTCTGCTTTCCGTACTCTTCGTCTCGGCCTTTTACGTGACCATGAACCTGGCTGCCCTGCCTTCCATGCGCGACGCCGCCTCGCACGTGGCCGCGGGCGCCACCGTTCGCCTGCAACTGGTGGCCGACATTGCGCAATCCGCCTTTGGCAAGATGGCCGGCCGTCTGATGGCCGCCCTGATCGTCTGGACTGCCTTCGCCTCGGTCTTTTCGCTGCTCCTGGGCTACTCCCGCGTGCCTTACGCCGCCGCGCGCGACGGCAACTACTTCCGCTTCCTCGCCGCCGTCCATCCCAAGCACGGCATTCCCCACCGTTCGCTGGTTGCCCTGGGTCTGGTGGCTTGCGGCTTCTGTTTCTTCTCCCTGGCGCAGGTCATCACCATGCTGGTTGTGACCCGCATCCTGCTTCAATTCTTCCTGCAACAGGCTGGCGTGATCCTGCTCCGGATCCAGCGCCCGGAACTGGAGCGCCCCTTCAAGATGCCGCTTTACCCGCTGCCGCCCCTGGTAGCCATCGCCGGCTTTGTCTTTATTCTCGTCAACCGCAGCCACGCCCTCGGCGGATTGCTCCTCGCCGCCGGAATTGCCGTCTCCGGCACGTTCATTTATCTGGTCCGCGCCCACGAATTGCACGAATGGCCGTTTCCTAGCCCCCAAAAAGAGATTCTGTAACGCAAAGCCCTCCGCCGGTGTCTAACAAGTGCGATCGACACTTCCCCATGCGAGGTCCCTTGATGCTCATCGGCAAGCCGCCCGACATTCTCTCCTCCGAGATCACCCCGCGCGAAGACTACGAGCGCTATTTCAACCGCCGCCGCTTTCTGCGTACTGCGGTCTCCAGCGCGGTTGCCGTAGGGGCAGCTGCTTTGGGCGCGGAACGTCTCGCCGAGGTCTTTTCTCCCCGCATCTCCGCGCAGGCCGGGACCAAACTGCAAACGGTGAAGAGTCCTCTGACCACCACCGGCGAAGAGCTCACCAGCATCAAGGACGTGGCCACCTACAACAACTTCTACGAGTTCGGCGTGGACAAGGGCGAGCCCTCGCAGAATGCCGGCGCTCTGCCTACTCGTCCCTGGACGGTCCGCGTCGAAGGGCTGGTGAAGAAGCCCAGGACCTTCGACATCGACTCGCTGCTGAAGCTGCGCCCGCTCGAAGATCGCGTCTATCGCCATCGCTGCGTCGAGGCCTGGAGCATGGTCATTCCCTGGGTGGGCTACTCGCTCTCCGAGTTCCTCCGTCAGTGCGACCCGCTGCCCTCGGCCAAGTACGTGCAGTTCCTCTCTTACTACGACAAGAAAGTGGAGAAGTGGACCTCGGAGCAAGCCATCAGTTGGCCATATTCCGAGGGCCTGCGCATGGATGAGGCGATGCACCCCCTCACGCTGCTGACCTTCGGCTTGTACGGCGAGGTTCTGCCCAACCAGAACGGCGCGCCGGTGCGCATCGTGGTGCCGTGGAAGTACGGTTTCAAATCCGCCAAGTCGATTGTGGCCGTGCGCTTTCTTGATCGGCAGCCACCCACCACCTGGAACGACCAGGCTTCTAACGAGTATGGTTTCTATTCAAACGTGAATCCTAATGTGGACCACCCCCGCTGGAGCCAGAAAACTGAGCGCCGCATCGGCCAGCCCTTCTATGCCCAGCGGCGCACCACCCTGATCTTCAACGGTTACGGCAACCAGGTCGCCTCGCTCTACAATGGCATGGACTTGAAGAGAAACTTCTGAAGCGGCGTTAGCGGCGTTAGCCGCACTGCGCGCGTGTTCGCGGAGTTTGCATTGCAGCCGGCTCCGGTTCGCTAACAGCTGAACATCAAGCCGCGGGCCTTGCTAGCCGCGCTAACTCCGCTCCTCGAAAGACTATGAAGCCCTCGACCCTCACCGCCCTCAAATCGCTCGTCTGGCTTGCCTGCCTATGGCCTTTCGGCTGGCTTGTGTGGGGCGCCGCGACCAACAACCTTGGCGCGGACCCCACGGCAACCATCACCTTTACCACCGGCCTTGCCGCGCTGCGCCTGCTGACCATTTCGCTGGCCATCACGCCGCTGCGCCGCCTCTTTCCGCGCCTGAGCTGGCTCATCAAATTCCGCCGCCTGCTGGGCCTGTTTGCTTTTTTCTACGCCACCCTGCATCTCGGCACCTATATCGCGCTCTACGCCGGTTTCGACCTGAATACCATGGCCAACGACATCGCCAAGCGCCGCTTCATCACCATGGGCGTAGCCGCGTGGCTTCTGCTTCTCCCGCTGGCCGCCACCTCGACAAACTGGGCCATTCGCAAGCTGGGCGGCAAGCGCTGGAACCGCCTGCATAAGCTGGTCTATCTGGCCGCGGTTTGTGGCGTGATTCACTATTGGTGGCAGGTCAAGCCCGGCGTGCTCACGCCGCTCAACCTCACCGTGATCCTGGGGCTTCTGCTGGCGGTGCGCCCGGTTCTTTCCTTTATCCAGAAGCGCAAAACTGCGAAGGGCGCCGTATCTCTCACTAGTCGATGAACGGAAGGAACGCCGTGCCTCGCGGCATCTCTTCGGCGCGCGGTTGCCGCTCGTGGCCTCGTAGTTCCGGGTCGCTGACAGCAATCGTTCTGAAGAACTCCCTCGCCTGATTCAGACTGGGAGCGTTCGCGCCGCCTTCATAGTTCGGGTCCGCGAACTGCACCGGATCGTCTTCCCACCAGCACACTTCGCACAGACCCAAACTGCCCGGCGGCTTTTCGGCAAGCGTGAAATTGCCGCAGCAAGGGCAGGCAAATCGCTCCTTGCTAACGGGCGGTTCCTCAGCGGCTGGGGCGTCGATGAACTCTTCAACGGTCGCTTCGATCTGGATGATTTTTTCGAATCGCAGCACGGTTTGCGAAACCGGATGAAAGCTCTTGCGGTGCAACGGCGTTGGACCCAGGCGGGCCAGCGCGGCCAGGTGTTCCGGCGAACCATAGCCCTTGTGGCGCGCCAGGCCATAGCCGGGAAACTCGCTGTCCCACTCCACCAGCAGCCGGTCGCGATAGACCTTGGCCAACACGCTGGCGGCGGCAATGGAGACGCTGGTCGCGTCGCCGTGAATCACCGACTGCTGCGGGCAATCCCAATCGATCAAGTCCCGCCCGTCGATCAGCAGAAAGTCGGGGCTCAGCGCCAGTTGCTCGACGGCGCGGCGCATCGCCAGCAGCGAGGCCTGGCGAATGTCGATGCGGTCGATGGTCTCCGCATCCACCTCGGCAATCGCCCAGGCAACGGCGCTCGCGCGAATCTCCACGTCCAGCTCGTTGCGCTTCTTTTCCGAAAGCTTCTTTGAGTCGTTCAGTCCCGGCAAGTGGCAGCCTCCGGGCAGAATCACCGCGGCCGCTACCACCGGGCCAAACAGCGGACCGCGGCCCACCTCGTCCAGGCCGGCGATGCGCAGCGCTCCCCGCTTGCGTGCGGCTTTTTCCAGCGTCCAATCGCAGACTGGGGAACGATCCATAGTTCCAGTATATTGGCTCGAAGATTGTCCGCGCGGCACGGCCCGCCGCCCTTAACGTAAAAGCCAGCCTGCGGCCCAAGAGTCAACCGGACCGTTCTTCTCACGCACAAAAAAACAACCCCGGCGCGAAGCCGGGGTTGTTCGATGACAAAAAACCGGAGAGGCCTATGCCTTGGCCACGACGCGATCCACTTCCTTCAGGCGGGCAGCCTTGCCGCGCAGTCCGCGGAGGTAGAACAGCTTGGCGCGGCGGACCTTGTAGCTGCGGATCTTCTCGATCTTTTCGATGACCTTGGAATTGAAGGGGAAGATACGCTCCACTCCCTGACCAAAACTCATCTTGCGCACGGTAAACGTGCCCTGGGGCCCACGGTTGATGGCGATAACCAGACCTTCGAACGCCTGCAAGCGCTCCTTATCGCCTTCCTTGATCTTGACTTGAACGCGAATCTGGTCGCCGGACTTGAAATCGGGGAGGTCGGTACGCTTCAGCTTGTCGGCCAAGCGCTGCATTACGGGATGAATGGACATAGGCTTTTCCTGCTCTTGAACTCAGAATTTCCAGTTTAACAGAGAACCGCCATCAGCGCCTAATTTGCCGCCAGCGTAATTGATTCAGCCTTCCTGCAAGCTCTTCCGTCGCGCTGCGGCTGCAGCTTGCTCTTTCCGTGCGGTATAGTTCCCGGTATGGATGAGAAGCGGGAGTTGTTGCGCCATACGCTGGCCACTCTGGCCTACCGGGCCTCGCGCGCCCTGGAAAATGCGCCCGACCATTTTGCTGCCTATAACGGTGCCGGCCGCCTGCCAGTCGAGATTCTTGCTCACATGGGCGATCTGTTTGACTGGGCTCTGAGCATTGCCGTTGGCAGCGGTCAGTGGCACAATACCCAGCCCCGCGCATGGATCGAGGAGCAGAACCGGTTTTTCTCGTCGCTGAAGACCTTTGACGCTTTTCTCGCCTCCGATGCCCCGCTCCATGCGCCGGTGGAGCGCTTGATGCAGGGCCCGGTGGCCGACGCCCTCACGCACGTTGGCCAGTTGGCCATGCTGCGGCGTCTCTCCGGCAGTCCCTCCCGCGGTGAGAATTTCTATGTGGCTGAAATCGCTGTGGGCCAGGTGGACGCGGTGCAGCCCGCACCCGTGCAGACGTTTTAGCGCCCTTCTTCGCGGATTGCATCCAGCATCTTCCGGTCTTCGGTCGTCAGGTCGGCGCCCGCCAGTAGATCCGGCCGGTTGGCCAGTGTCTTGCGCAACTGCTGTTCCCGTCGCCAGCGCCGGATCAGTCGGTGGTCACCGTTCAGCAGCACCTCCGGCGCGCTCACCCCGGCAAACTCCGCGGGCCGCGTGTAGTGCGGGTAATCCAGCAGCCCGCCTGCTCCATGCTGCGAGCGCGGAACCCCCTCCGTATCCGTCGAAATCTCTTCGTCGGCAACGCCGAAGCTCTCGAATTCGCTCGACGCCTCGTTGCCCAGCACGCCGGGAATCAACCGCATGGCCGCATCCACCACCACCGCCGCAGCCAACTCGCCTCCGCTCAGCACGTAGTCGCCAATCGACAATTCCAGGTCGCAATAGAGTTGGTTGATGCGCTCGTCCACGCCTTCGTAGCGGCCGCAAATCAGCACCAGCCGGTCCAGCTTTGAAAGCTCGCGGGCCATGGCTTGGGTAAACGGCCGGCCCTGCGCCGACATCAGAATTACGCGGGTGCGGGAAGCCTCGGTGGTCTTTTCGCGTTCTGCTTTAGGTTCGATACCCAGCGCGGCCAGCGCCTCGGACAGTGGTTCCGGCTTCAGCACCATGCCTTCGCCGCCGCCAAAGGGGCGGTCGTCCACGGTCCGGTGCCGGTCATGCGTAAAGTTGCGCAGATCGTGCAACCCCACCGTTACCAGACCTTCCGTCTGTGCCCGGCGCACCACGCCGTACTCGAAGATGCCGCTAAAAAACTCCGGAAAGATGGTGACGATTTCAAATTTCATAAGCTATTCCCAAGAATATAAGAAAGATTTCCGCCGCTCTCGGTCCGGTTGTGTTTTACTGTGGGGCGATAGTTATGCCGGACTTTGAATCGCTGCTAAATCGATGGCAGGCGGCCGGAGTTCTCGATGCGGGAACGGCCGACCGCATCCGCACTTGGGAGGTGGAGCAGGAGAAGCCCGCCGGCTTGCGCTGGCAGGGCTTGGCCGCGCTGATTCTTGGGGCGATCCTGCTGGCCTGTGGTGTGGTGCTGCTGGTCTCAGCCCGCTGGAACGAAATCTCCCCCGGCGCGCGCTTTGCCGTTGTCCTCGGCATGGTAGCCCTCTTCCATCTGGGCGGAGGCTGGACCAGAAAGACCTTTCGCTCCCTATCCAACGCGCTCCATGCGGTGGGCACCGTCTCCACCGGCGTGGCCATTGCTCTCGCCGGGCAAATCTTCAACATCCAGGATCACTGGCCGGCTGCCGTTCTGCTCTGGGCTCTGGCCGCTCTGGTGGGGTGGATTCTCCTCCACGACGAGGCGCAGAAGACCCTCACCCTGCTCCTCGTTCCCGCGTGGATGTTTTCGGAATTAGCCTTTCATGCCCAGGAACACATCGGCGCCAATGTCTTTACCGGCCGCTTCCTGCTGGTTTGGGCGGTTCTGGACCTGACCTTCTTCCTGGATTCCAAGCAAAAGGTCATGCAAGCCGTTCTCTTCGCCGTCTCCGTCGTCGCCGCACTCACTGGAGTGCTCCTGATGCTGGGAGGCTGGGTCTCGTGGTCCTCGCAGCAGACCTTCCTGTCCCTCTGGACCTGGTGGTTGGGATGGGCCGCCATCGCTGCTCTGCCGCTCTTCTTCGCCGTCTTCCGCTTTCGCAGGAGCCTGCTGCCCGTCGCCGTGGCGGTGGTCTTCTCCATCGCACTGCCATGGTGCCACCACACCTGGATTCAGTACAGCGACAATGGCGCCGGCCTGAAGTACACATGGCATCGCACCGCTCCCAATCTTGCCGCTCATGCCCTTGTGGCGGCCTTTGCCGTCTTCATTATCTGGTGGGGCGTGCGCCTGCTCTCGCGGGCCCTGGTCAATCTAGGCGTCCTCTGGTTTGCCATCGCCGTCGCCTGGTTCTACTTCAGCAACCTGATCGGCAAGATGGGCCGCTCGCTGGGCCTGATTGGACTCGGCGTGCTCTTCCTGGCCGGCGGGTGGGTCCTTGAAAAGATGCGCCGCCGCCTGCTCGGCCGCATGCGCCCCACCGGCGCCTCCGAGGAGGTCCAATGAAACTCTCCAAGACCTCGCTCGCTCTCCTCGTGATTCAGTTGGGGCTGGTTTCCACAGTTGGCGCCAAGTATCTTTATCAGCGCTGGCACTCGCCGCGGGTCTGGACACGCGTCGCTGTCGGTGAATCGCTGGCGATGCACGGCCGCTATCTGCGCCTGCAAATGACGGTCGATGGTTGTCAGAGCACCCTGCCTTTGGCCAGCCAGGTCAGTTTCCCGCGCAATGTCGACGGCACGCCGAGAGCAGGGAATTTCTCGGTTGTTGCGCCGAATTTTATTCAATTTCCCGCCCGGCTGAAGGTGGAAAACAACAAACTGGAAGCGATCCGCATTCCGGAGAGTGACAGCTTTCCATTGGGAATCCGTGTCCGGGCTACGCCGGGTATGCCATGCGACTCATTTCTGATCGACGAGCCCCTCAACTTCTACCTTGCTCAAGGCGAACCAAGCCCGCTACCCATCAAGCCCGGTCAGGAATTGTGGATTGAGGTCACCGTTCCGTCCCAGGGACCTCCCCGTCCGCTCCAGTTGGCCCTCAAACAGGACGGTGCCTGGAAGCCGATGGCCTTCCAATAGATTTCTTTGCACTCCGCCTGAAGGTACTTACTTGGCGGCTACCTGCGTCAGCGTCCGCCGCGCCGTCTTTTTCTTCGCCGCCGGGCCGGGCGGGGCCGTCACCCATTTGCCGCTGGGCGCCTGTGGTCCGGCCGCCTGAATCGCCAGTGCGGCAATGTTCGACGCATCCAGAACCGCCATCATAGCCTCCTGCGCGCTGGTCCACACCGGGTGCGCCGGGCAGTGAAGTTTGCGGCTGCACGAGGCTCCCGACATCAGGCACACATTCAGCCGGATGGGCCCGTCGATGGCTTCGATCACCGCGCGCATCGTGGCTTCGCGTCCGGCGGCCAGAATCTCGAAGCCGCCCGCTTGTCCCCTCCGCGAGGCGATGAGTTTCGCCCGGCACAAGGCCTGCAAAACCTTGGAAAGAAAGCTCTCCGGAGTCCCCGTGGCGTGTGCCAGCGTGGGCAGCAGTGCGCGCTCCCCGGCCGGCAGCGTCGCCAGATGAATCATCACCCGCACCGCGTAGTCGGCAGCCCTCGTCAACTGCATGGATGAACCGGATCGTGCCATGGGTCGGTTTCCTTATTTACTGATGCTATCGTGGATCAGCCGGAGCGCAAAGTTCAGCTCCATTCCGGTCCCTCAACCCTCTTCTTTGGCAACAGAAAGATCCCCGGCCAGCGGGCACCCCTCGCAGTTCGCGGTCCGCCGGCAGTGCGCCTTGCCCACGGCGACCGTGAGCGCATGGAATTCGTTGAAAAGCTGCGCATGGCTCTCCGGCGGATCGGCCGCGAAGCCTTCACGCGTCAGCTTCACCAGCGCCTCGTACCCCTTTCGGTTCCGTCCTGGCGCGGGCGTCACCAGCCCATGCCGCTCAGCGATCCGGCGCAGGTACTCGTCGGCCACCGGAACCGCATGGCCCAGCGCGTAGAGCAGCAGCGCGTCGGCCGTCTCCGGACCCACGCCCGGCAGAGCCAACAGGCGGCGGCGCAAGGTAGGTGTAGCAACGGCAGCCAGCTTCTCCAGCGATCCGGCAAACTCCTCGTCCAGCATGGCGACAAACGCCTTGAGCGCCGGCGCTTTGCGCGTGTGAAATCCGGAGGGCTGAATCAGCCTGCGCAAATCCTCGACCGTCAGCGCGCGCAGCCCCTCCACCGTCAACGCCCCGGCAGCGCGCAGGTTGGCCAGCGAGCGCTCCACGGCCATCCACGATGTGTTTTGTGTCAGGTAAGCCCCCAGCACCACCTCGAACGGCGCCTCGGCCGGCCACCAGTGCTGCGGCCCGTACGCCGCGGCCAGCCGCTCGTGCATCGCCCGCAGCCGTCGCGCCGAAGTGAGCGGCTTTTTCATTGGAGCGAATCCTCGCCCGCCGATGGGGACTGAAGTTGCACCTTCCACTCCAGAATGCGCGCCCGCGCTGCGGCGGCCTCAGCCTCCGGCACGTGCCCGGCCTGTTGCAGGGCGATGGAAAGAGCGGTGTGGGCCAGCGGGTCTCCCGGCGTC